>Ga0335074_10009879_pt1 | contig 13337 bp, 14 predicted proteins | sample Lox_Sample_23_FD_206715 | JGI IMG/M metagenome (GOLD analysis project Ga0335074, IMG submission 206715) | Soil microbial communities from Loxahatchee National Wildlife Refuge, Florida, United States - Lox_Sample_2.3 | ecosystem: Environmental > Terrestrial > Soil > Wetlands | place: USA...
GGCGACTCGGTCACCGCGGCGCCCGGCGAGTGGCACTGGCACGGCGCGGCGCCCGGCGCGTTCCTGATTCACCTGGCCGTTTCCGACGGGCCCACCGAGTGGGCCGAGCTCGTCACCGACGACGAATACCAGGCGTAGCCGCTAGGACGCGGGCCCCTTACATGTCCAGCACGAGATCGGTGGCCGGCTGGGAGCAGCAGATCAGCACCTGGCCGTCGGCGGGTGGTTCGAGCGGGTCCGGGCGGTAGCTGACCTGGCCAGACAGCAGCGGCGTCACGCAGGTGTGGCAGACCCCGGTGCGGCAGCTCCACCGGGTGGGCACGTCGCAGGCGTCGGCCAGGTCGAGCACGCTGGGCCAGGCCGGGCCGAACGGGGTGGACACGCCGCTGCGCGCGAACGTCACCATCGGCCCGGTGCCGCGCGGCCCGGGCGGCTGGTGCGGCGCCCGCCGGGCCTGCCCGGTCAGCCCCGGGTTGACCGACGGCAGCGCGCCGAACAGTTCGGTGTGGATCCGGTCCGGGCCGACGCCGAGCGCGGTGAGCGCCTCCCGCATGTCGGCCATGAACGAGTCCGGGCCACAGATGTAGGCACTCGCGCGGGCCGGCAGGCCCAGGCCAGCCAGCCTGTCTTTGGTCAGCCGGCCGGCACTGGCCCCGGGCTGGCGTTCGATATCGGGGGGCTGGGCTTGACTGTAGAAGACGTGCTCGGAGGCGTGCGGGAGGGCGGCCAGCAGGGCGTGCGCCTCGGCGGCCAGCGGCTGCACCGGCGGCCGGCGGGCGCCGTACAGCCACCACACCTCGCGGGTGCCGGGGCCGGCCGCAAGCTGGTGCAGCATGGCCAGCACCGGGGTGACGCCGATGCCGGCCGAGATGAGCAGCACCGGGTCCGGGCTGTCGTCGAGCACGAAGTCGCCGCGCGGCGCGGCCACGTCCAGCAGCGCGCCCGCGCGCAGCTGGCCGGTCAGGTAGCTGCTGGCGGCGCCGTGTGGCTCGTGCTTGACGCTGATCCGGTAGCCGGCGGCGTCCGGCACGGTGGACAGCGAGTAGCTGCGCACCGGGGCGGGCTGGCCGGCCGCGCCGACCCGCAGCGTCAGGTACTGGCCGGGCCGGGCGGGCGGCAGCGCGGCGCCGTCCGGGGCGGCCAGGTAGATCGAGGACACCGCCGCGGTCTCCCGGACCACCCGGGCCACCCGCAGCGGGCGGAAGCCGGTCCAGGCGGGCGGGGGCGGCGGGGCCGGCTCGGTGCCCGGCGGCGGTGTGCTGCCGGGCCCTTCGGGGGCGGCCAGCAGATCGTGGAACGACTGCTGCCAGCCGGGGCTGAGCGCGGGGATCCGCACCGCCTGCTCGAGCTTGGCCAGGTCGCGGCCGGGCAGGTAGAGCAGGGCGTCGGTGTCGGCCACGGTGAGCGCGTGCGGGCCGGTCCGGGTCTTGACGACCGGCTGGCCGGCCTCGATCGGCCCCTCCCGGATGACCCGCATGTAGAAGCCCGGGCGATGGTGGCTGACCAGCAGCGCGGGCATGTCGGGCTGGCCGAGGCGCAGGCCGACCCGGTAGCAGGTGACCCGGGGCTGGGTGACCTCGAACTCGGCCGCGCCGATCCGGTACCGGTCGCCGATGCACACCTCGTCATCGGGCAGGCCGTCCACGGTGAGGTTCTCGCCGAACAGCCCATAGCCGAAGTCGTCCCAGCCGAAGTGCTGCTTCCAGTGCTGGTAGGACTGGAGCTGGTAGACCATGACGGCGCGCTGCTCGCCGCCGTGGCCGTTCAGGTCACCCTGGCCGTCGCCGTCCAGGTTGAGCCGGCGGGCCTGCACCGGCCCGGCGACCGGGCTCTTCCAGATGCCGGTGTACACCGTCTTGCCCTGCCAGGGAACGTCCTTGGGCAGCCCCACGTTGACCGACAGCAGCACCGGCGCGCTGGTCATGATTGACCGGGCGCGATCTCGTCGGTGGTCAGGTAACGGTCCACGCCGTGCGGGACGACGCGCAGCGGCCCGGCGAACAGCATCCGCTCGGGGAGCGGCCCGGGAACCAGGAACCGGCCGGTGGTGCCGGGGGCCAGCGGCCCCTGCTGCCAGGACAAGCCCATGATCGCATCCTCTCAGGTCAGCGTGCGTTCCAGGAAGCGGTCGAGGTACCCGGCGACGGCGTCGAGCTGGTTCTCCAGCAGGAAGTGGCCGCCGTCGAGCAGGTGGATCTCGGCGCCGGGCGCGTCGTCGGCGAACGCCAGCGCACCGTCCGGGCCGAAGATCTCGTCGTTGCGGCCCCATACCGCCAGCACCGGCACCCGGCTCTCCCGCAGGTAGGTGTGCAGCTTCGGGTAGAGCGGCAGGTTGGTGGCGTAGTCGGCGAACAGGGCCAGCTGGATCGAGTCGTTGCCCGGCCGGGAGACCAGGTCGTAGTCGTGGTGCCAGGTGTCCGGGCTGACCACGCTCTCGTCCGGCACCCCGGTCAGGTACTGCCACTTGATCGCGTCCAGCGTGAGCGCCTGGCGGACCGGCGCCTCGGTCTCCGGGCTGCGCCGCTGCCAGTAGTCCCGCACCGGCGTCCAGAAGTCCGCCGCGAAGCCGGCCTCGTAGCCGTTGCCGTTCTGGCTGATGATGGCCGCGATGGCCGCGGGGTCGCGGAGCGCCAGCCGCCAGCCGATCGGTGCGCCGTAGTCGTGCACGTACATCGCGTACCGGGTCACCCCGAGCTGGGCCAGCAGGCCGGCGGTCAGCTCGGTCAGCGCGTCGAACGTGTAGCTGAACTCAGCCACCGGCGGGGCGTCGGACAGGCCGAAGCCGAGATGGTCCGGGGCGATCACGTGATAGCGGCCGGCCAGCCGCGGGATCAGCTCGCGGAACATGAACGAGCTGGCCGGGAAGCCGTGCAGCAGCAGCACGGCGGGCGCGTCGCGCGGGCCGGCCTCGCGGTAGAACAGCCGCTGTCCGTGGACGGTGGCGTAGCGGTAGTGGATGGTGGTCGTCCCGGTTGGCATCATCTAACCTTCTTAATAATTCTTACTGGTTAATGGTGGCAGTCAAGCACCGGATCGCGTAACCTGTCAACTGCATGATGACGGTTAGGGAGATGAGGATGGCAGACCCGGTCGCCGATGCTGATTTCCTGCTCGCGCTGCTCAACAGCACCCCGGTCGTGGACGGCGTGCCCACCGACGACCTGGCCGACCCCGGCCGGGCTGGCGCCTGGCTGGCCAGCCTGGGCGGGCTGGGCACCGAGGCGGAACTGCGCCAGGTGCGGAAGGTCCGCGACGCGCTGCAGGCGGTCGTGCGCGGCACCGAGCCGCCGGACGTGCTGGCACCCGTGCTGCACGGCGTGGCCCGCGTCCCGGCCCTGGCCGGCGGCCGGGTCGGCTGGCGGCTCAAGGTCGCGCCGGACCGCGAACTGGCCGTCCGCGCCGTGCTGGCCTGGGACGCGCTGGCCAGGAACAGCCCCGGGCGGCTGCGCCCGTGCGCCAACGACGAATGCCAGTTGTTCCTGATCGACCGCAGCAAGGCAGGCACCGCCCGGTGGTGCTCGATGGCGGTGTGCGGCAACCGGATGAAGGCCCGCCGCCACTACGAACGGGCCCGGAACACCTAGCCAGCCGGGCAGGCACGCGTTATGGACACTCATCACGCTGAGTTTGCGGCGGGCCGGCCTGGTGTCGTATCCGCCATTGGCCAGGCAGCATGGCCAGTGCGCCGGGGGGCTAGTTACGGTGGGGTTTGTGCACATGCGCGGTGATTCGCCGCCTGCCCCGGTCCCGGCCGAACTGATCGGCCGCCGGGCCGAATGCGGCCTGCTCGACCGGCTGGCCGGGTCGGTCCGGGCCGGCGCCAGCCGGGCGCTCGTACTGCACGGCGAGCCGGGTGTCGGCAAGACCGCGCTGCTGGATTACCTGGCCGGGCGCGGGCCCGGCTGCCGGGTCGCCCGGGCCGGTGGCGCCCAGTCGGAGATGGAGCTGGCCTTCGCCGGGCTGCACCAGCTGTGCGCACCGATGCTCACCCAGCTGGACGAGCTGCCCGCGCCGCAGCGTGATGCGCTGCGCATCGCGTTCGGCATCAGCGCCGGCCCGCCGCCGGACCGGTTCCTGGTCGGCCTGGCCGTGCTGAGCCTGCTCTCCGAGGTGGCCAGCGAGCGGCCGCTGATCTGCCTGATCGACGACGAGCAGTGGCTGGACCATGCCTCGGCCCAGGTGCTGGCGTTCGTCGCGCGCCGCCTGGACGCGGAGTCGGTCGGCCTGGTGTTCGCGGCCCGGGTGCCGAGTGGCGACCTGGCTGGCCTGCCGGAGCTGGTACTCGGCGGGCTGCGCGACGCCGACGCCCGGGCGCTGCTGGACTCGGTGCTGCCCGGGCTGCTCGACACCCGGGTCCGGGACCAGCTGGTGGCCGAGACCCAGGGCAACCCGCTGGCCCTGCTCGAGCTGCCCCGCGGCCTGACCCCGGCCCAGCTGGCCGGCGGGTTCGGGATGCCCGCCACGGTACCCCTGGCGGGCAGCATCGAAGAGAGCTTCCGGCGCCGCGTCGGCGCCCTCCCGGACCCGGCCCGGCAGTTGCTGCTGCTGGCGGCGGCCGACCCGACCGGCGACCCGGCCCTGGTCTGGCGGGCGGCCGAACGGCTCGGCATCGGCACCGAGGCGGCCGGGCCCGCGGCCGAGGCCGACCTGGCCGAGTTCGGCACCCGGGTGCGGTTCCGCCACCCGCTGGTCCGCTCGGCCGTCTACCAGTCCGCGCCGGCCCGGGACCGGCAGCAGGTGCACCGCGCGCTGGCCGACGTCACCGACGCCCGGCTCGACCCGGACCGGCGGGCCTGGCACCGGGCCCAGGCCGCACCCGGGCCGGACGAGGACGTCGCCGCCGACCTGGAACGCTCAGCCAGCCGCGCGCAGGCGCGCGGCGGCCTGGGCGCGGCCGCCGCGTTCCTCAGGCAGGCGGCCATGCTGACCCTCGACCCGGAGCGGCGGGCCGGCTGGGCGCTGGCCGCCGCCCGGCTCAAGATCCAGGCGGGCGCGTTCGACATGGCCCGGGATCTGCTGGCCATGGCCGAGTCCGGGCCGCTCACCGACCTGCAGCAGGCCCACGCCGACCTGGTGCGGGCCCAGCTCGCGTACGTTACCAGCCGGGGCAGCGACGCCCCGCAGCTGCTGCTCCAGGCGGCCCGGCGGCTCAGGCCCATCGACGTCGCACTGTGCCGGGCCACCTACCTGGACGCGCTGTCCGCCGGGATCTTCGCCGGCCGGCTGGCCGGCCCGGGCAGCAGCGTGCTGGAAGTCGCGCGGGCCGCCACCGACGCGCCGCCACCGCGGGTGCAGCCGCCGCGGGCGCCAGACCTGCTGCTCGATGGCCTGGCCGCGGAGTACAACGACGGGTGCGCGGCCGCGGTGCCCACGCTGCGTACTGCGCTGACCGGGTTCGGCTGCGGCATGCCGCCCGACGAGGAACGGCACTGGCTGTGGCTGGCCTCGATCACCGCCATGCGGGTCTGGGACGATGACTACCTGGACGCGCTGTCCGCCCGCCACGTTCAGCTAACCCGGGAGGCGGGCGCGCTCAGTGAACTGCCGCTGGCCCTGGTGACCCGGGCCTACATGCTGGTGTTCGCCGGTGAGCTGGCCGCCGCGGCCACGCTGGCCGAGGAGGCCGAGGCGGTCAAGGAGGCGACCGGCAGCGGCCTGGCGCCCTATGCCGGGCTGGTCCTGGCCGCGTACCGCGGCGACGAGGCCGGGGTCGCGATCCTGGTCGAGGCGACGAAGGAGGACGTCACCCGGCGCGGCGAGGGCGTCGGGATCACGTTCGCCGAGTGGGTCAGCGCTCTGCTCAGCAACGGCCTCGGCCGCTACCGCGACGCGCTGGCCGCGGCCCGCCGGGCGTGCGCGTACGACGCCGATCTCGGCTCGATGATCTGGCCGGTGGTGGAGCTGATCGAAGCGGCGGCACGGTGCGGGGTGGCGGACAGCGCGGCCGGCGCGTACGCCCGGCTGGCCGAGATGACCAGCGCCAGCGGCTCCGACTGGGCGCTCGGCCTGCAGGCCCGGTCGCAGGCGCTGCTGACCGGCGGCGCGGACGCCGAGCCGCTGTACCGCGAGTCGATCACCCGGCTGGGCCGGACCCGGCTCCGGGTCGACCTGGCCCGGGCCCACCTGCTGTACGGGGAGTGGCTGCGCCGCGAGCGCCGCCGCGGCGACGCGCGGGAGCAGCTGCGCACCGCGCTCGGCATGCTGGAGACGATGGGCATCGCCGCGTTCGCCGAGCGGGCCCGGCGTGAGCTGCGAGCCACCGGCGAGACCGCGCACAAGCGCACCGGCTTCGGCCCGGCTGAGGGACTGACCGCGCAGGAAGCCCAGATCGCCCGGCTGGCCCGGGACGGGCTGTCCAACCCGGAGATCGGCTCCCGGCTGTTCATCAGCGCCCGCACCGTCCAGTACCACCTGGGCAAGGTGTTCACCAAGCTGGACATCACCTCGCGCAGCCAGCTCGACCAGGCGCTGCCCAAGGACCCGGCCCCGGTCTAGCCAGCGACCGCCGTAGTTGATGTTGAGTTTGATGTCGCTCCAGCGACACCCAGGTCAACATCAACAACCAGCTCCCGCACCGAGTCATGATCACGATTGGGGCGGCTGGGCGGGATACTGGGCCGCATGCCTGAACTGATCAACGAGCCGGTCCGGGTGGAGGCGGCGGGGACGCTGCCGAAGCTGATCGACGAGTACGCCGGCCGGGCCAGCACCGGCGAACCGCGGCTGAGCATCGCGCACATGCGCAGCCCGGCGGGCTGGGCCGAGCCGGGCCAGCGGCCGGAGTTCGACGAGTACACGCTGGTCCTGCGCGGGCTGCTGGTGGTCGAGTCGGAGACCGGCGAACTGCGCGTCCGGGCCGGCCAGGCGGTGCGGGCCCGGCCGGGCGAATGGGTGCGGTACAGCACCCCGGAAGCCGGGGGCGCCGAGTACATCTCGGTCTGCGTGCCGGCGTTCAGCCCGGGCACCGTGCACCGCGACGAATGACGGGTACCACCAGGTGAATCGCTTTGAGAACGTTGGTTCGCTATGCGATTGACAGGCGGTGCCCGCCGGAGCCCGTTCGCGGTACGCGACAGGCCTGCCGCCCCTCCCAGTCCCCTATCCGCTGATGGCCACGTACCACGGAACCGGCCGCGTGGACGTGGCGTCCAGCTACCACGCGGCGCTGCCCGCCTTTGCCATATCGGCAAGAAGATTTGCCCAAATAGCAGACCGACCCGCAAAGTCGCGGTGGAGGTGGTCACCGTGACCGATGAACTCAGGGACAACTATGACGTCGTCGTGGTGGGTGGCGGGGCAGCCGGGCTGAGCGGGGCGCTGATGCTGGCCCGCTCCCGGCGGTCCGTGCTGGTGATCGACGCGGGCGCGCCGCGCAACGCGCCGGCCGCGGCGGTGCACGGGCTGCTGGCCCGGGACGGGATGCCGCCCGCCGAACTGCTGGACCGCGGCCGGGCCGAGGTCCGCGGCTACGGCGGCCAGCTGGCCACTGGGCAGGTGAGCACGGCCAGGCAGGACGGGGACGGGTTCACCGTGACGCTGGCCGGCGGCCGGGTGGTGCAGGCGCGCCGCCTGCTGGTCGCCACCGGCCTGACTGATGAACTGCCGGACATCCCCGGGCTGCGCGAACGGTGGGGCCGGGACGTGGTGCACTGCCCGTACTGCCACGGCTGGGAGGTCCGCGACCGGGCCATCGGCGTGCTGGCCAGCGGGCCGACCGCGGTGCACCAGGCGCTGCTGTTCCGCCAGCTGAGCGACGACGTCGTGCTGTTCAGCCACACCATGCCCCAGCCGGAGGGCCAGCAGGCAGAACAGCTGGCCGCCCTCGGCATCCCCGTCGTGCCCGGCGAAGTGGTGGCGCTGGAGATCACCGAGGACCGGCTCACCGGGGTCCGGCTGGCCGACAGCACGGGGCCAGCCAACACCACGGGGCCAGCCAACACCACGGTGCTGCCCCGCCAGGCACTGGCCGTCACGCCCCGGATGACGGCACGGGCCGGGTTCCTGGCCGACCTGGGCCTCAAGCCCACCGCCCACCCGCTCGGCATCGGCGAGTACATCGCGGCCGGCCCGGCCGGGCTGACCGAAGTCCCCGGGGTGTGGGTCGCGGGCAACGTGACCGACCTGGGCGCACAGGTCGGCGGCGCGGCCGCAGCCGGTGCCATGGCCGGCGCGGCGATCAACATGGACCTGGTGGCCGAGGACGCCACGCGGGCCGCAGCCGCCTAACCAGGCACGATGAACCTATAGTCATGGAATGGCAAAATCGGCCCGCGCGCGACCGACCCTGGCCGAGCTGCTGGCCGTCCTGTCGCTGGCCACCGACCTGGGCATGGGCCAGCCGATGGAGCATGTGCTGCGCCAGACCCTGATCGCGGTCCGGCTGGCCAGACGGCTCGGCCTGGCCGAGGCCGACCAGGAGGTCGTCTACTACACCGCGCTGGTCGCCTGGGTCGGCTGCCACGTGGACGCCTACGAGCAGGCCAAGTGGTTCGGCGACGACACCGCGCTGAAGAACGATTTCCGCCACACCGACTTCGCCACGGCGGCGTCCAAGCCGCTGTTCATGCTCCGCCATCTCGGCGCGGGCCGGCCCGTCGCGGAGCGGGCCCGGCTCGGGCTGACGTTCTTCGGCGAGGGCCGCAAGGCGGCCGAGGACATGCTGGACAACCACTGGATGGCGGCCGACGATCTGGCCGCCCAGCTCGGCCTGGCCCAGCGGGTCCGGGACAGCGTGGAGCAGACGTTCGAGCGCTGGGACGGCAAGGGTGTGCCGAAGGGCACCCGGGGCGGGGAGATCCCGCTGGCCACCCGGCTGGTCGCGCTGGCCGACGTGGTCGAGGTGTTCCACCGCGCGGGCGGCGTGCCCGCGGCGGTGGACGTGGCCCAGCAGCGCCGCGGCACCCAGTTCGACCCGGCCATCGTGGACCTGTTCGCGGCCGAGGCGGCCACGCTGTGCGCCGGGCTGGACGACACCAGCAGCTGGCAGATGGTGCTGGCCGCGGAACCGGCCCGCGGCGCGGCCCTGGACGATCAGCAGGTCGAGACGGCGCTGGCCGCCATCGCCGACTTCACCGACGTGAAGTCCCCGTACACGATCGGGCACTCACGCCAGGTGGCCGAGCTGGCCGGCCAGGCCGCCCGCGCGTACGGGCTGAATGACCCGGCCGCCCGCCAGCTCCGGCTGGCCGGCCTGGTGCACGACCTCGGGCGGCTCGGCGTGCCCAACACCATCTGGGACAAGCCCGGCCCGCTCAGCCACGCCGAGACCGAGCGGGTCCGGCTGCACCCGTACTACACCGAACGCATGCTGGCCTGTTCCCCCGCGCTGGCCCCGCTGGCCGCCATCGCGGTGCAGCACCACGAGCGGATGGACGGCTCGGGTTATCCGCGCGGGCTGGCCGGCGGCGCGGTGAGCCCGGCAGGCCGGCTGCTCGCGGCGGCCGATTTCTACCAGTCGCGGACCGAGCCGCGGCCGCACCGCCCGGCGCACGAGGCCGGCGCGGCCGCGGCCGCGTTGCGCGCCGAGGTCGCCGCGGGCCGTATTGACGCCGAGGCGGCCGCGGCCGTGCTCACCGCGGCCGGGCACCGGGTGGCCCGCAGGCAGGCCCGGCCGGACGGCCTGACCAGCCGCGAAATCGAGGTGCTGCGGCTGCTCGCCCAGGGCCTGTCCAACCGTGAGATCGCGGCCCAGCTGGTCATCTCGGTGAAGACGGCCAGCCACCACGTCGAGCACATCTACGCCAAGACCGGCACCGCCAACCGCGCCCGGGCCAGCCTGTACGCGGCCCGGCACGGCCTGATCGGCACGCCGGACGCTAGCCCGGCACCGGCAGATAGCCCGAGCACAGGATCCGCAGCCAGCTGATCCGGCCGCCCTCGGCGTTGTAGTACGCCTGCTGCTCGACCACGTGCACCCCGTCCGCGTTGCGCACCCTGAGCCGGTAGCTGACCCGTTCGCGTCCCGGCAGGCTGCTATTACTGAACGCCAGTGCCGCCTCAATGTCGTCGGCCGGCCCGAACCAGGTGCCGAGTATCACCTCACTCACCTGGCTGGGCTCGGCCGCCTGCCAGTGCCGCCGGGGTGTCAGCGCCTGGAAGTCGACCGGGTCGGTGAGCAGCGCGCACATTGCCGCGTGGTCTTTACCGGCCAGTGCCCGGGCGAACTGCTCCCCCACCGGAGCCGTCGCGCCCGGCTCAGTAGCTGAAGGTAGTGGCTGGCTCATCGCCTATCCATTCCCACAGCGGCACCGTGCCACCCAGCGAGGCGTTGGCCACCAGGGCGCCGTCGTCGAGTTGCTTGGTGGTGAAGCAGATCGGGCAGACCAGGTACCGGCCGCCCGCCGCTTCGTAGCGTTTGGCCAGCTCGGCCACGGGCGGGCAGCCCACGCAGGCGGTGCCCTGCGCGACTCCGTCCAGCGTCAGCCGGACCGCCTCCTTGGTGCAGAACATCAGCGTCGGCCGCCCCTGTTCGGCCGCGCCCACGGCGACCAGGAAGGCCACCGTCACCTTCTCCGCGTCTTCCAGCCCGGTGCTCAGGCTGATCACGGCTTTGCTGGCCATGCCGGCCTCCCTCCGCTCGGATCGCCAGACGGCGTACCCGCTGGCTGTTCTCCGAGCATGGCCAGGCACGGCTGATCGGCGCATGGGGCAACCGCCCCATCTTCTATCTGCATCCTGGGCAGCCCGCTGGGCAGCTGCCAGTTCCGGTCGCCCAGGATGCACATGAGCGCGGGCACCAGGGCGAACCGGATCAGGAACGCGTCCAGCGCGACGGCGACCGCGAATGCCACACCGAACTCCTGGAGCAGGCGCTGCCCGCCGACAACGAAGGAGCCGAAGACGGCGATCATGATGATCGCGGCGCCGGTAATGACGCCGCTGACCCGGCTGATGCCGTCGTGCCCGGCCCGGGCGTTGTCATGGTGGGTGCCCCATTCCTCCTTGATCCGGCTGAGCAGGAACACCTGATAGTCGGTGGACAGCAGGTTCAGCACCGCGGTGGTGAGCGGGATCGCCACCGACCGGAACACGATGAGCAGCAGCACACACCCGATCGCCAGCACCACGGCGATGAACGGCAGCAGCCGGCTGGCCAGCAGGTCACCGAGGTCGATGAACGTGGCGGTGGGCCCGCCGACGTACACCGCCACCCGGTGCCGGCCGTGGCACCTCGACACAGGCACCGCCGTTGCCGCTGCTGTAAGACGACTTGCGCCAAATGGCGTGGGAATTCCGCCGCGAATGCCTGCACCCCGGTGGCCGGCCCGCCGTCATCAATTCTTTTCGCAGGCATCCCTTCTTCTTCCTTCGTCTTGACCACGTCAGCCACCTGGCAGCGGCCCGCATGTAGCGCAGAATACGACGGACAGATAAAACTATCCATGACACACCAGCCGCCCAGCAGAGGACTCACTACAAAATGACAGATGACCTATTTCGATTTGAAATAGAAAACCTCGCGCCCCCGCTCACGGCACTGCGGGTCGCGGAGTGCCCGCCAGAACTCATCGACCTGGCCAGCGCCCAGCCCGGGCATGACATCTGGGCCGAGCGGCTCCCTGGGAGGAAACAGCTCAGGTACGTGGCGCAGCGCCGCCGGGGCACCGACGCCCATCCCTACGCCATCGTCACCAGCGATTTCGCCGAACTGCGCGACGCGCTGCCTCCCCCGTCAGCGGGCTAGGCGGGCCGCCAGGCGGGATTTGACGGCGGGCCATTCGTCGATCAGCACGCTGTAGACGACCGTGTCGCGGAACGTGCCGTCCTCGCGCTTCAGGTGCCGCCGCATGACCCCCTCGCGCTGTGCGCCGAGCTTCTCGATGGCCGCCTGGGAGCGGGTGTTCAGCACATCGGTCTGGATCTTGATCCGGCCGTAGCCGCAGTCCTCGAAGCAGTGCGCCATCAGGAGCAGCTTGGCTTCCGGGTTGACCTGAGTGCCCCACCAGCGGGAGCCGTACAGCGTCGAGCCGATGTGGATGCTCTCGTTGCGCAGGTCGGCTTCGGACAGCGACGTGGTGCCGACCAGCGTGCCGGCCGGGCCCAGGTCGCCGTCCTGGGTGAGCCGGATCGCATAGCTGGTGCGGCCACCGCCCCGGCCGTCGGCCTCGCCCTGCTGGGCCAGGAACACCCACCGGGCCAGGTCGCGGGCGTCAGCCACCGAACCGGGCCGGTGGTGCATGACGTAGCCATGGGCGTACACGGCCGGGTCGGCCAGAATCGGGTACATCTCGGCCAGGTCCGGCTCGCCGAGCAGATCCAGCCGGACCCAGCGCCCGGCCAGCGGCCCGGCCGACGGCAGGGTAGTCACGACAAAGCCTCCACGACAAAGCCTCCACGACAATGAGGGAAACGTCCCAGGCAGGGAGCTTGACCATGGCAGATGCGGCTGACTCCAGCAAACGCTGGGACACCGACGACCGGTACACCGGGGTGGCCGACGCCAGCGATTTCGCCCCGGCCATCGAGGAACTGGCGGCGCTGGCCCGCCGCCCCGGCTGGGTCACCGAGGATCCGGAGAATCATCTGGTCCCGCACCTGCAGGAGGCCGGCGTGCCCGGGCTCCGGGTGCTCGGCTACCAGCCGGACGGGAACGGCGTGCTGCATGTGACGGCCGAATACCGCGAGGGCGACAGCCGCGGCGAGATCCGGCGGCACGCCTGGGCGCTGATCGCCACTGTGGCCGAGCTGGCCACCAGCGTGCGCGAGCACGACGACGGCGGCACCATCGTGCTCGACGTTGTCACCGGCATCCCGGAAAACGCGGGCCGGTTCGCGACGCACGGCCATACGATCCGGCTCACCCTCGCGCCGCAGGTTCCAGCCACGTGAATGCTTCAGCCACGCTGCCGGGTGCGCGTAGCCGAAACATCCATGCGGTCAGCCGCCGGCTTTGTTCAAGAGGCCTGCCGCCGCCTACGGTGGCAAGCATCCTGATTCCTGGGAGGGGACGGTTATGCCACCGGCACCGGGTTTGCTGCAGTGGGGCCCGCTGGACGCGAACATCTCCATGCTGTTCACCGAGCTCCCGGTGCTCGAGCGGCCCGGCGCGGCCCGGGCAGCCGGGTTCACCGCGGTCGAGGCCTGGTGGCCGTTCGGCTCGGCAGTGCCTGGCGAAGCCGAGGCTGGCGCGTTCGAGCGGGCGGTGCGGGACGCGGGCGTGCAGCTCGTCGCGCTGAACGGGTTCGCCGGCGACATGCCGGCCGGGGAACGGGGCATCCTGTCCTGGCCCGGTCGGCAGCAGGAGTTCCTGGACAACCTGGACGTGCTGCTCGGCATCGGTGCCCGGCTGGACTGCCGGCGGTTCAACCTGCTGTATGGCAGCCGGATCCAGGACGCGC
>Ga0335074_10009880_pt1 | contig 13337 bp, 11 predicted proteins | sample Lox_Sample_23_FD_206715 | JGI IMG/M metagenome (GOLD analysis project Ga0335074, IMG submission 206715) | Soil microbial communities from Loxahatchee National Wildlife Refuge, Florida, United States - Lox_Sample_2.3 | ecosystem: Environmental > Terrestrial > Soil > Wetlands | place: USA...
CGCGGCGAGAGGCTCGAGTAACGGTGCTAACGAGGCCCCGCCGACCAGGCCGAGAGGGCCACCCACGGCGCCGCCTACCAGGGCACCGAGACCTGCTGCCAGGGCACGCTGGCGATCCTGGGGCTCCATCTCGCCAGCCACAAGCTCAGCCTATTCACGTATGTGATAGGAATCAGCGCCTTGGTGTGTGCAGACGGGCGCAAGCGGACTATTAGAGAACTCCGGGCATTGGGCCGATGAGCATGCCTCAGTCAGCACTACGTAGTGGACGATCACTTGCAGGCAAGGCTTCATGAGTGCCTGCGGTGCCTCGGAGTTAAACCCTCGGTGCTTTCTGGAGGAGATCGCGCAGAATTCCAGTTCGATCTTTCAGTTCACATGCACACTGCGCCGTCCCCCGTCTCGGGGTCCCTCAAACAGGCCATCCGCGAGGTAGTCGGCTCCGAAGTAGAGGGCATGCCAGTCGGTGTGGATCTTCACCGTTGATGGGCTCACGGCGAGAGCCTTGGCCATCTGCGTATTGGCTCGTCCGGTCGCGATCAGCGCCAAGACCTCGGCTACGCGGGCGGTCAGCTTGTCGGGGAGGACCAGGGGGGAATGGCATTGCCGGCGCCCCCAACACGGGGATGGACAAGAACTGCGTCGCTCTGAATAGTCGCGGGCCGCGGGCGACGGGCAATAATGTGAGGCGTGATCGGCTACATGATCGCGGGCTACGCGGCAGTCGTGGCGAGCCTTTCGTTCGTCTGGCAGGCTGCAACACGCGCGCGTGGTAGGAAGCCACGGCTTCAAGTGGATTTCAGGACGGACCTGCGGGTGACGGCAGACGAATCGCTGGCCGACCTTGCGGGTACGGTCCACCACAATCCGTCTGCACTCGACTGGCGCATCAACATCTCCGTGGATAATGTCGGCGAGGTTCGCGTCCAACTCACGAAACTGGACTTCCACCAGCTCGACGACTCCGGAAACATCACACGCAAGTGGGCGGTCGCGGCCGACGTCATCGGGGGCAAGTGGATCGAGCCCGGCGAGACCTATCCCGGCGTCCTGAGTTGCAGAGACTTCGATTGCATCGACTTTTTCGCGCCGCTGGAGGTCAGGGCAACAGTAAGCCCCGCGCTGACGTTCTCAGTTACCAAGGCCCTGATGAGCACCGTCAGGCTGGTCATAAACGCGCCGGACGCGTTCTCCCGCGCAGTCGTGGACAGCGTCTTGTCCGACTTCGAGTACCGAGACGTGAGCGTGACATTCACTCATGTGGTCGAAGCTGAGGCAGAACACCAGGGCTAGGCAGCCCTTGACACTGTCCGCGGGGAATCGGCAATTACAAACAAACGGCCCCGGAGTAGTGGCTTCTTTTTGCCCAGACTGGTCGTTTTCGGGTAATGGTTGGTAGGCTCGATAGGTAATAGCGTCACAGTGCCAGAGCTGCCGGGATTATCGGCGTCCCCGAGCAGGTCTGGCGATAGGAGTTCAGTATTTCGATTCGAGTCGCGCGAGGCTGAGCCGTGGCGCAACGTCACTCCTACGACGCCATCATCATCGGCGCCGGCACGAACGGGCTAGTCACAGCCGCTTACCTGGCCCGCGAGGGACTCGACGTTATCGTCCTCGAACGCCGGCACACGGTTGGCGGCGCGGCGAGCACAGAGGAAATCTTTCCCGGTTATCAGGTCTCGACGTGTTCGTATATTGTTCACATACTCCAGGACAAGGTCGTTGCCGACCTTGATCTATTCGGCCACGGCCTTGAGCTGCTCCGCCTTGACCCCAAGGCCTTCCTGCCGTTTCCAGATGGCTCGAAGATCGTATTCCACCGTTCGGCCCGGAAGCTGCTAGCCGAGTTCGCTCAGTTCTCTGCCGATGACGCCGCCGGCTACCAGGAATGGGACGCGTTCTGGACGCGCGCAGGCGCGCTAATGAACCGGTTCTTCCTGGATCCGGACCCTCCGACTGTCGGCGAGCTAGTGGCAACGGCGGCCGACTCGGACACCGGGGAGCTCCTCGATCGCCTGATCCACGGCTCTGTTGCCGGCCTTCTCGACGACACCTTCACCTCGGATCAGGCCAAGACTGCTGCGCTCTTGCCTTTGATCGCCCCCATGAAGAGCCTCGACGATAAAGGAACGCTGCTGAGCGCGGCCGCCACCCAGGCCGCCCGCTTCACTTCTCATGTCGGGCTTCCCGTCGGCGGGATGGGAGCAGTCTCGCAAGCGATGTCCCGCTCCGCCGAGGCGGCAGGGGCGCACATTCGGACCGGGGCCGACGTGCGCAGGATACTTGTCGACGACGCTCGCGCGGCCGGAGTCGAGCTGGCCGATGGTCAGCAGATGCGCGCCGGAGCAGTGCTGTCGAACGCACATCCCAAGATCACCTTCGAGAAGCTGCTGGAGCCCGGCGCCGTCCCGCCCAGCGCGCTCGACTCGGTCCGGGCCATGACCACGGATTCGGCGTCGATGAAGTTCCATGCGATCGTGTCGGAGCTTCCGGACTTCACCCGGTGGCTCGGCGATGGTGACAGCCGGGCACTGGCTCAGTTCTACATCTGCCCGTCGGTCGATTACTTCCGCGCGGTCGTCGACTCATCGGCCGCCGGCGAGCTGCCGGGACAGCCCGTCCTGGCCGTGCAGATTCCCACGATCTATGACCGGACGCTGACGGCCATGGACGGACATCACATTGTCTCGGCAGCTATCCGGCACATGCCAGCCAAGCCTCGAGGCTCGTCGTGGGCAGAGAGCCGGGCGGAGATGGCGAGGCGGGTCATCGCGTTGCTGACCGAGTATGCGCCGAATTTTGAGCGGTCGGTTCTGGACTGGGTGCTCTACACCCCCGATGACCTTGAGGCGCGCCTCGGCATGGTCGACGGCATGGTTCACCACCTGACGCACGCCCCCTCGCAGCTGCTGGGAGACCGGGGCTTCGGCCGTGGCGGCTACCGGACGCCGGTGGCGGGCCTCTATCTCTGCGGGCCAGGGGCACACCCGGGGGGCGAGGTGTCAGGCGCTCCCGGTCATAACGCCGCGGCGGTCGTCATCGCCGACCTGCGTGCCGGCCAGGCGCCCGGCCGATGAGGCCTTGGTGATCTTGCCCATCTTCCTGGTGATGATCGCGGCCAGCTTGGCGGATCGGTCCAGGTACAAACTCGGACACCGCGGCGCAGGATCCCAGCGTGCTGCTCCATCGGGCTCTGCCGCCACGAGGCATAGCCCCGTTCGGCTCTGGCGAGCACGTCACTGACCTCGGCATCAGTCGTCGTCGACCTGCCCGGTGGCCGGGTTCATTGCCTGGTACATCCTTGCGCTGCCTCTAAGCAACATCGGGTCTATGTATTACGTACCGGTACGCTCGGCGGCAGTGCTATCCGGGACTGCCGGTGATTCAGCCCGCATTGCCAAGGACGTGGACGACGAACTCCCGGTTGAGCGGACCATCGAGCTCGACGAAGTAGATCGTCTGCCGCTGGCCCATGACCAGCTCGCCTCCGGCGAGCGGGAGGGCCACCTGCATCCCGAGCAGCGCGCTCCTGAGATGCGACGGCGCATTCACCGCCATCTGCCCGTCGGACGCGAGGAACCGGGCATGACGATACGGTCCGGCGTCAGGCACGAGCCGCCGCAGCATTGCGACGATGTCATCTTCGACGTCGGGCAGTTCTTCGTTGACGGTGATCCCGGTTGTCGTGTGCAGCGTTGTCACGTAGACGACGCCATCGGCGATGGCGGATGACTCGACGGCCGAGCGGACGAGCTTCCCGACGTTGATGAGCTCGGTGTCATGCTGGGTCTGGATGGCGATGCGCTCGAGGACCGATTTCACCTGGCGCCGCCTCCCGGTCCGGCAAGCAGGCGGGCAGCGTTCTCGTGGAATATGTTCCGCTCGAGAGCCGCCGGCAAGTCGAGGCTCCGGATGCCCGCGACCATGCGTTTCGGATCTACCCGGGGATAGTTTGACCCGAAGACGACCTGGTTCGAGAGACTCCGGTCGATCACCTCGAGGCCGATCAGGTCACTCATGACGTGGCGAATCGAGTCGGCCGGGGTCCCGCTGTAGAGCACGGACGTGTCGAGTGACACATTCGGGAACTTCAGGGCCAGCATGAGCGCCTCCGTTACCCACGGCCAGCCAAAGTGCGCGATGACGATGCGAAGGCCGGGGAGCTCGGCTGCCACTTCCTCCAGCGCGAGCGGGTGGGCGGCCGATGAGCGTCCCCTGGGCGCGAAGCTCATCCCGCAGTGAATCAGGACGGGGATCTGGAGCTCGGCGGCGCGTTCGTACACCGGAAACGCATGCTCCCGGCTGTCCAGGTCGAATCGCTGCAGCGCCGGGTCCAGTTTGAGCCCCCGCAGGCCCTGCTGCCGCACAGCGTGCTCGAGGCGCTCGGAGGCGGACGGGTCGCGCGGGTCGACCGACGCGAAGCCGACGAGCTGCTCGTACCGCTCGCACAGCCACGCCACCTGCTCGTTGGAGATCACCGTGCACTTGTGCTCGGTGCTGCAGTCGAGCGGAAGGATGACGGCTTGGTCGATGCCGGCCTCCTCCATCTGGCCGAGCAAGGTCGCGATCGGCTGGGGTTTCACGTACAGCCCGAAAACATCTCTGACCGCGTGCTCCAGCTCCGGGTCGAGGTCAGTGAGCTCGGCCACCTGCACCGGATGGACGTGAAAGTCGATCATGTTGTGAGGGCCTCCTCCAGTTCCTGACGTGTCGGGAATCGATTGGCCGGCCGGGAGATGTACACGCTGGCGGCGGCGTTGCCGTGGCTCAGGGCGGCGTCGAGTCCGGCCCCGTCGAGAAAGGCCGAAAGGAACCCGGCATTGAACGTGTCACCGGCACCCACGGCATCGACCTCGGTGACGCGCCGCGCAGCGACGTGCGCGTGGTCGCGGCCCCGCTGCGCGTAGCTGCCATCGGGACCGCACTTGACCACCACGGTGCCGGCGCCGGCCGAGACGAGCGCCGCCGCCGCGTCCTCAACCGGGGCGACTCCGGTCACGGCCGCTGCCTCGTCCCGGTTGACCAGCAGAAGGTCGACCCCGGGCAGCCATCGGTATACCGCCCGGAGCGTTTCCGGCGGCCAGCCTCCAGGGTCCCAGCCGGGATCGAGCACCGTTATCGTGCCGGCCCGCCGCAGCCGGGCGAGCATCTCCTGCACCGAACCGGCATCCAGGCCCGGCAGGTTGAACAGCCCGACGAGGCACGCGGCGCGTGACTGCTCGACGCTTTCCCAGTGCCGCTCGATGTCGGCTGCGGTGAAGGAGCTCAGGCTCCCTAGGTGGGAAACGAACGACCGCTCGCCATCAGGCCGCACGATAGCGACCGAGAGCGCGGTCGCGCCGCCGCTGACGACATCCACGGCGGCGACACCGACGCCGGCCGCGGTGAGGTCGGCCCGGATGGTCTCGCCATCGGCATCGTCGCCGACCGAGCCGACGACGGTGACGGCTGACCCGAGCGCGGCGAGGGCCATGGCCAGGTAACCGGCCTGGCCCGCGGACACGAGGACCCGGTCCTTCGCCGTCACTTCGGTACCCCACGCGGGCAGCGTCTGCACGCCGCGCAGGATCAGGTCCATGCAGAGGTTGCCGACGACACAGACCCTCGCGTCGGTTACGGCCACCTCGCCCCGCCAGCCGCCAGCACGTGATGACCCATGAAGACGCGTGCGTCCAGGTCAACGATCCCTCGCAAGATCGCTGAGTAGACGATGAGCCACTGCGTGTGCGAGTTCATCACGACGGGAGCCAGCAGCGGATTCAGCTTCCCGAAAGCGGCTGCGTCGTAGACGACGCTGACCTCGGAACCCTGGCTCCGGCAGAAGTCGATCGCGCGCTCGGAGATTTCCCGGCTCGGATCGGTGCCGAGCAGCACGATGAACGTCCCGCGCAGTCGCTCGAGTGCCTCGGCCGGACCGTGCCGCCACTCAGCGGAGTCACAGAAGGTGGCGCTGATGCGGATGTTCTCCATGAAGACGCTCATGGCGAGTTTGTACGCGAGCGGGCTCATCGGCCCGGCGCCGAGGACGAAGACGTGCTGAACCCGCAAGAGCGACCGCGCCCGCTGTTCGGCCAGGGCTTCCTCGCGCGGGAGTGTCCTTCGCAGCACGTCGGGCAGTTCGTGCAGGTCCTTGCGGAGGGCCAGGGCCGCTTCGGCCGCGGACGTGCCCTCCGCCAGGCCGGCCGCGAACAGCACGAGCGCGACGATCGGGATCTCGTAAATCGCGCTGCTTCCGTACACGATCGCGGTGTCGGATTCCCGCGCCAGGGTCGTGTCGCCAAGACCCACGATCGCGATCGTCCGTGCCCCGCTCGCCCGGGCGTAGCGCGCGGCGGCCACGGTGTCCTCAGTTTCGCCGCTGTAGGACGCGAGCAGGACGACTGCGTCACGGCCGAGTGACCGTGGCTGCCGCCAGATGAGCTCGTAGGACGTGAGTACCTGCGTGCTGGTGCTCAGCAGCCCATCGAGGATGTACTTGGCCGTCTGGAGCGCCGCATAGGAGCCGCCGCTGCCGACCAGGAAGAGCGGGCCGGGCGCGCTGCGGCACTGCCGGCCGAGTTCCTCGCAGGCGTCCGCGTGCACGGCGAGGAACCGGGTCAGGTCGGTGTCGATGCGCGCGCCGCTGAAGTACAGGCTGTCCCGGGCGCGCGCGACGTACTTGCTTAGTTCTTCGTTCTCCACCAGTTATCCTCACTCGCCGGCCGGATACTCGTTAGCACACCGGCCTATTCGGGAGGTATCTCGGACAAGGCAAGGCGCACGTCGCGACCTTGGCGGGAGCGGATGGCCACGGCAATGGTGTAGTACGCGAGGGCGATCACGATCCCGCCGGCCACGTAGCCGAGCGCCTTCCAGACCGAGCCGACGCCGAACTGGGGATAGTGCAGGTAAATCCAGCTCACGAAGATCCCCGACAGGATGGCGGCGACGCCGGCCACGCACACTGCCTGCACGCCGAGGATCTTGCCGTGCACGCTTCCGGCCTCATACAGCGCCCGGCGCCGCCAAGGAACCACCAGTGCGGCGATGCCGACGCTGATCTGCGACACCATGGCGAACAGGACGCCGTAGACGACGAGCGTCAGGAACAGCTTGGCGTGCAGCCCCCACACCAGGGTGAGCGCGCTCAGGACGATGGTGAGGCCGATCGCCACGGTGGGAGCCGCGGTGCGCGGCGAGACCTTCGTGACCCATTCCGGCAGCAAGCCGTCGAAGGACCAGGCGAAGAGCGCGCGCGACGGCTGGATGAACGCGATGTACATGATTAGCGGCCAGTACAGCATGTAGGACAGGACCAGAATGATGCCGAGGACCGTGCTGTGGGCAGAGGCGGCGATCAGGAAGAAATAGGTTGCCGGAGCTGAGATCTGAGCGGGGAACCCGCCGCCGTTGGCGGCAGTCATGAACGCGGTGCCGAACGTGTGGAGGAAGATCGCGGCCAGGATCGCGACGGCCACCAGCGGTGTCACGCCTCCGAGCGCCATGATGTTCGCCGTCTTCCGGCTTTGTGCCTGCTGGAGTTCGCCGCTGTTCCAGGACGTGGTGAAGGGATAGATAGTGGCGGTCGCCAGCACGCCAACGATGCCGACCGAGTTACTGAAGGAGAATCCGGCGTTGGTGACGACGCCGGCCTTGTGGGCGGTGGCGATCGTGGCCGCGTAGGTGTTGCTCAGGTGCGTGTACGGCGCGCTGAAGCTGTTGAAGTTGTGGACGAATGCGCCGTGCGAGGTGAACAGCGCGATGATGCCGGCCAGCAGCACGCCCGCTGTAGCGCCCCAGAACAGGCCGTTCTGGAGTCGCACGCGCCACCGCCAGGTCGTGACCTGCATTCCGGCGGCGAAGAGGACGAAGACCATGCCGAGGATGAACTTCCACCAGTTGTTCGCCTCGACCGTTGCCCCCCAGGAGACGAGGGTGTGCCAGCCGCCCAGCAGTCCGATGATGCTCAGGCCGGGTCCGATCCCGAGGTTAACGACCAGCTCGGCGAAGAACGCCATGGAGATGAGCGACGCGATGAAGTAGGCGATCGAGGAGACAAGACCCCAGGCTGGATGCAAGACCCGGCCGGCCAGGATGTAGTCGCCGCCGGTGCGGGGCATGAGCCGCGTGAGCAGGCCGAAGGCGTAGGCGAATGCGAGCACGAGGGGAACGGTGAGCAGCAGGGCCAGCAGGTAGTTACCGCCGGGGAACAGGGCGAATCCGAAGAAGAAGCCGGCCGCAAGCAGCTGAGTCGGATGGGCCGGTGCCATGTTCAGGACGTAGGCCGAGAACGGCGTTACCCCGCGGATGAGTCCCGTCGACTGCCGGACGAACAACCCGCTGTCGGTGACGGTGGTGGTGGTGGCTTCTCGCGCGGCGGTCGCATCTCCGACTCCGCTGGTGTCGTCAACGTTCATCTTCTCCTCTTCCTGGAGCTGTGACGAGAAGGGGCTTTAACCGAAAACCAACTGGTGGGACACCACTTCGTCCCGGCCGAGACGGATCACCGCGCCGTGGAGCATCCCGGTGCTGTACTCCGAGCCCGCATTGATCGACAACGTCCGGCCGATCATCGCCCGGCCGCCGGACTCGTGAATGTGCCCGTGCAGCGAGAGCAGGGGCTGGTATTCCTCGATGATCTGCCGCACTGCGCTGCTGCCGACCGGTACCTGCTGAGCCTGGCCGCCGACGTAGACCACGTTGAGGTCCTCGTCGAGTTTCGCGGCGGTGTCGAGGCCGCTGTCAAACGGCGGCACGTGGAACATGAAGATCGCCCGGCGCGGGTCCTCCACCTGCTCTGCCAGCCCGTGCAGGTGGTCGTAGAGCGCCTGCTCGTCCAGCTCCCGCGGGCTGTGCCACGGCGTCGTATTGGCATAGGAGCACGAGATCATCTCGTGGTCGCCGATGCGGACGACCGAGTCGTCGCACGCCACGACGTGCTCCGCCGTGCGCAGGACGTTGTCGCAGCTCCACGGGTCATCGTTCCCGCCCACGACGTAGACCCCGATCCCGTACTGCGGCATCCGCTCGTCGGCCAGCGCTAGCCACCGCCGGAGGTCATCCAGGATCAGCTGCTCGAACAACTCGTCGCGGCCGGCCGCATCCGCGCGGAACTTCTCGATCTGGTCCGGCTCTGCCACCCACGGGTACATGCCGTTGAACCTGACCGCCGCGACCAGCCGGTCCAGCTGCTCCTGCCCGCGCACATCGTGCTGCTCGCCGAGGAACCGGGCAGAAAAGGAGCCGTCAGGTTGGCGGGCGATGGGCACGAGCGCCTTGCCGGCCAGATCGCCGCCCATGATCAGCGTGTCGACGCCGTAGTGACGGCCAGCCCCGAGGAATTTCCGCCAGCACGGGTCGGCCCCGTGGAAATCTGAGGCAAAGAAGATGCTCGTCGTCTCGCCGGCTGCCTTCGCCCGGCGGAAAGCCCGCTTCACGTCGTCGCCCGGTGCAAGAGGGGCCCGGCATGCGTGTCCAGCTGCCGCGAATAGTCCGTGTCCCCCGAGTTGCCGAGCAAGCGAAGCTCACGGATAAACGGCAACGGCCGCGATGGGTCGGGCGAGTCGATTTCCCTGGCCAGCCGGTGCCCGTCGTACACGCAGTCGGCCGTCATCCTGGGAGCCACGCAGTCGCCGATCCGGTACACGGCTCCCTGCGCCACCGGAGCGGCCCCGGCCGATGCCAGCTCCGCATAGAGCGAGTCATCCGACCGCCGCTGGGTCAGCAGCACGATCGAGTCACAGGCAATCTCGGTTTCCTCGTCGTCGTACACGCCGCGCACTCCGATCGCCGAGTCGTCGACGCGCGTCACGATCGTCTCGGTCCTGACCGCGACCCCTGCCGTTGCGAGAGCCCGTCGCACCTGTGGCACCTCGCCGGTGAAGCGCGCGTATTCGCCGGGCGAGTCGGCCGGGGTGAGCAGCGTGACGTGCTTGCCCTGCGACGCCAGTAGCTCACAGATGCCGATTCCGGTGACGACGCCCTCGCAGTCGTAGACGACAACCGTGCCGCCGACGGGCTTCCGGTCGATCAGCAGCTGCTCGGGGGTGACGACGTGGCCATGGTCGGACGACGCTCCGGGGATCGGTCCGTAGGTAGCCGGACCCATCCCGTCGCCGGCCCAGTGAGCGCCGGTTGCGATAATGACGATGTCAGCGCCGTACTCCCGGACGTCGTCGCTAGTCAGGCGCCGGCGGGCGATCGCCTGGACGTTGGCGAGCTTGCCCAGCTGAGCCACCCGGTAGTCGATGACGTGGCGCCATTCGCCGAGGCGCGGCAAGGACGACAGCCAGGAGAGCGAGCCGCCGGGTGTTTCGGCCGCGTCGACCAGGTGCACATCCGACATCTGCCGCAACCCGAGCACCCGGGCGCATTCCAGGCCGGCCGGCCCGGCTCCCACGATGAGCACGCTCTTGTGGGCATTCCGGGCCGGGCTGTACCGCTCGGGGTGCCATCCCCGCCGGTATTCCTCACCGGCTGTCGGGTTCTGCGTGCAGGCGACAGGCGCGCCGCCCTGCGCCCACCGCGACAGGCAGTAGTTGCAGCCGATGCACTCCCGGATTTCGTCAACCCGGCCGTCCCGGACTTTATTGGGGAGGAACGGGTCGGCGATGGCCGGTCTGGCCGCTCCGATGATGTCGCACTGGCCGGACCGGAGCGCGCCGGTCATGACGCTCGGATCCGTGAACCGGCCGACGCACACGATGGGCTTTCGTGTCTGGCTGCGGATCTTGCTCGTCCAGGGCTGCTGACTGTTCTGCGGGAAGAACCGGGAAGAGGCGATGTCCGTCGTCCAGTCCAGGCTGCCCACGTTGACGTCCCAGAAGTCGACCCGCGAGTCCGCGAGCCCGACGAACGCCAGCGCCTCGTCGTTGCTGACGCCGCCCCAGCCGAAGTCCTGAACCGAGATCCTGGTGGTGACGGCCAGGTCTGAGCCGACGGTGTCGCGCACGGTATCGAGGCACTCAAGCCAGAAGCGGGCGCGCCGCTCGAAGGACCCCCCGTAGGCGTCGCCGCGGTGATTGAAGGTCGTGGAGAGGAACTGCATCGGTCCCTGGCTGTGCGCGCCGTAGACATAGACGATGTCGAAGCCGGCCCGGCGGGCCCGGTCAGCGGCCAGCGAGAACAGCTCCAGGACATCGGCCACGTCGGCAAGGCTCATCTCCTGCGGCGAAACCCAGGGCGTCCCGACACAGGCAATCTGCGAAGGGGCGCGGCCGGGCATCCGGGTCTCGAGCCCGCTGCAGCTCGATCCGCCACCCCACCACAGCTCGATACCGGCCAGCGCGCCGTGCTCATGAATCGAGTCGGCCACGACCTCCAGATTGCGCACGTCGTACTCGTCCCAGATCCGGGCGAGGTGCACCGGGCCCTGGTCAGTCTCCGGGGAGATCGATGCTGACTCGACGCAGACCGCTCCCCAGCCGCCCTCCGCCCGGATGGCGCGAAATGCCGCCTGCGTACCTGGCCTAAGGTCTCCGACGCCACAGTGGGGCACCTGATAGAAGCGGTTCGGAAGGGTTTTCGGACCGAGTGCAATCGGCTCGAACAGGGCCCGGTACGCCTCAGGCGTCGTCACTCGAACCGCCCTGGTTGTCAGCCGCGACCAGCAGCCCGTTCACCTGCCAACCGAGCCGGTCGTCCCTGGAGTCGGCATCGGCGCGGGTGCGCACCACGTTGAAGCTGAAGATGTCGCCCCTGTGGTAGTCCTCGGCCCAGAGAACCCGCTCCCCCTCGCTGTTCACCGCGGTTTCGGTCACGAGCAGCCACGGCACATTCACCCACTGTCCGACCCGGTCACGTGCCGGGGGCGGTAGCCCGGACGCCTGTATCGACGCTGCGGAGGCCACCGGCTCACACCCCCACGAGGCGAGCAGGGCGACCAGCGACTGCGACCAGTCGACCGCGGATACCTCAACCCGCCCGAGCCGGTCCCGCAGGAAAACGGCCCGCGTATAAACAAACGGCTGGTCCTCATGCCACCTGAGCCGGGACAGGTCGACCACTGGCCTCTTTAGACCGGCAGAGAGCAGCTGGGCCTCTTCCTCTGTCGACTCGCGCTCCTCCACTGAGAGGACTTCGGTCCGCACGGTGTAGCCGAGATTGCGCATCATCTCGCTGGTGCTCTCGAACCGCGTTACCGGCGTCCCGCGGACGAGCGACACCTGCTCCGACACGAACCGCCCGCGGCCATGCACCGTGTTGACGAGGCCCTCTTGTTCCAGCTGCTTGTAGGCCTCGCGAACCGTCGTGCGGGCTATCTCCGTTTGCTCGGCGAGCTCTTGCTCGGTGGGCAGGCGGTCGCCGGGCTGCATCCCGCCGTCGTGAATGAGGGCCTCGATAACCCGCCGGGCCTGCAGCGTGAGTGAGGGCTTGCGCAACTTACCTGACATCAGACCTCTGACAACAGTTCACGCGAGTCAGTGTAAGAGCGCACATGGCTATCGGTCTAGGGCCGCGAGACGCAGAATTCCTTGCGACGGTTGCGCGTCGGCCCGAACGGTCTTGTTTCCAGCGCGGCGGGGTAGCCGCAGGTCATCAGTGATCAGACGTCGGTCGGACGCTGGTCGATCCGCATCTTCGTCAAGCAGCCCGCCGCTACCGCACTGTGCAGATCCAGGCCGGCGACCACGTCATGGACCACGACCTCGTCATCTGGCTCACTGACGTCAGCTGACAACCCGCCACCGCACCGCATGGCGGAATCGGAGGTTTCGAGCGTGTACTGTGCAGGCCGCCAGGTCGGATAACCAGTGGTCGGGAGTGCGAACTGCGGGTACCGTCCCGGTCGTGGGCAACTGGACGCGGGTCACCGGGCGGCGGGTGCGGGCCTGCTTGTCCCGGACGCACTCGCCTGCAGGATGTCGTCGATCGGCTCCTGGACCTGTCCGGCCAGCGAAAGCCGGACCCGCCAGCTCGCGTTCAAGAACATGTGCACCGGCCACATCCGGGCCGACGACAACCGGGTGTGGATACGGCACCGACCTGCTACCACCTGCCCGAGGCTGTCTGCACCGTCTGCGGGCGGCACCGGGAATGCAACTTCGCCAGCACCAGCCCGGTCTGCGTGACCTGCTCGCCGCGGTCCCCAGCCACCTGTGCGCACTGTGGCCAGGACCGGCCGGCGCCCGCTGGCCCGAAGGGCCGGTCTGCGACACCTGCTACACCATGGCGCTGCGCCGCCGCGGCACCTCCCCGGACGCCGGGCCGCCCAGCAACTGACACGCCGTCACCATCGAAAGTGCGTCAGACCCGAGTTGGGCCAGTTTAGTGCGCAGGCCAGGAGTGCTGGAGATCGCTTCGGTGTCTGGCGTACGTCATCGGGCGGCAAACCTGAACCGCACCAGCGCGTCGTGCGT
>Ga0335074_10009881_pt1 | contig 13337 bp, 11 predicted proteins | sample Lox_Sample_23_FD_206715 | JGI IMG/M metagenome (GOLD analysis project Ga0335074, IMG submission 206715) | Soil microbial communities from Loxahatchee National Wildlife Refuge, Florida, United States - Lox_Sample_2.3 | ecosystem: Environmental > Terrestrial > Soil > Wetlands | place: USA...
ACCCCGCCTGGTAAAGGCCGCGCCGGCCGGCTGCTACAAGATCGGCCTGCAGCTACGCGGCACGTCAGTCCTGATCCAGGACGGCCGGGAGGCAACGCTCACGCCGGGCGACTTTACGCTGTACGACACCGACCGCCCGTACACGCTCGCATTCAGCGACCCGCACCGGATGCTGGTGCTGCTGTTCCCGCGGGACTTGCTGGGCCTGCCGCAAGCCCGGCTGGCCGGGCTGACCGCGACCAGGCTCCCCGGCGAGGCGGGCGGCCTGGCCACCCTCATCGGACCGTTCCTCGGCCAGATGGCCGACCTGCTCGGGGAGGTGGACGCCCAGGGCCCCGGGGTCGGCATCAGGCTGGCCGACAACGTGCTCGACCTGCTCGGCACGGTCCTGACCGAACGGCTCGACTGCGCGCCGTCCGATCCCGACGCCGCGCACCGGGCGCTCATGCTGCACATCACCTCGTTCATCGAGGAGCACCTGGGCGAGACCGACCTCGCCCCGGCCCAGATCGCGGCGGCTCACCACATCTCACTGCGCCAGCTGCACAAGCTCTTCCACGCCAGCGGCACGACGGTGGCAGGCTGGATCAGGCAGCGCCGCCTGGAGCACTGCGGGCACGACCTACGGGACCCCCGTTGTGCGGCCCGCCCCGTCGCGGCGATCGGGGCCCGCTGGGGCTACCCGGACCCGGCTCATTTCAGCCGCCTGTTCAAGGCCAGCTACGGGATCGGTCCCCGGGATTACCGGGCGAGCCACCTTGTCACCGGCCTGGACAGTCCGCCGTACCCTGCCGATCAAGCGGCGTGCGCTGGCGTGCAAGACGGGCGGTCGTCGACGGCGCGAGCATGAGCGGCATGAAGGCCAGGGAACCCGGGGGGCTGCTGGCCGGCAAGGCGGCCCTCATCACGGGCGGCGAGGGCAGCATCGGCATGGCTACGGCCCGGGCCTTCGTGGCCGAAGGAGCCAGGGTCGGACTGATCGGCCTGGCCGCCGACGAGCTCCGAGCCGGCGCGGCGTTGCTCGGCGACGCCGCCACCTGGGTGATCGCGGACGTGACCAGCTCGGTACAGGTCAAGGCGGCCGTCGCGACCGTCGTGGACGCGTTCGGCCGGCTGGATGTGGTGGTGAGCAACGCGGGGATCAGCGGGGTCATCGCTCCCGTGGCCGACTACCCGGAGGACGTGTTCGACCAGGTTCTCGCCGTGCACGTGCGCGGGTCGTTCCTGGTCTGCAAGCACTCGCTGCCTTATTTGGAGCCCGGCGCGAGCATCGTGATTACCTCCAGCGTCGTCGGCCTGACCTCCGCCCCGGGTATCTGCGCCTACGCGACCGCCAAGCACGCGCTGGTGGGACTGATGCGGACGCTGGCCACGGAGACCGCCTCGCGCGGCATCCGGGTGAACACGATCCATCCCGGCCCGGTCGACAACGAGTTCCAGCACCGCATCGAGGTGGCCGCCACTGGCGCCGACCGCCAGCGCGCGGCCTCGATCTTCGAGGAGCACATCCCGCTGGCCAGGCATGCGGCGCCGGAGGAGGTGGCGCGGGCGATGCTCTTCCTGGCCAGCGACGAGAGTTCCTTCATCACCGGGTCCACCCTGACCGTAGACGGCGGCATGTCCATCTGAGCGAGGCGGGAGGGCTCAGCCGGTCGCCTGTAGCCAGCCGCCGAGGTAGTCCCAGCAGAACAGGAGCCAGAGGTAGCCGGCGAGCACCGCGTAGGCGAACGGCGCGAGGCCGACCGCGGCGGCCAGGCCCGCTAGCAACATCCGCCCGTCCCAGCCGAGGCCGAACCGGTCGATCGGAATGCCCAGGCCGACCCGGGCCCGGTAGGCCAGGTCGGCGTGGCGCAGGAGCACGGCGGCGACCAGCGCGAAGACCAGGGGCGCGGCGATGTGGCGGGAGAAGCCGAGGGCGGCGAGGAAGACGCACTCGCCGGTCTGGATCAGGGGTGGCGCCAGCCAGTCCAGCCGGCCGTCGTGCCGGTGGCGCGCGCCGAGGGCCGGGAACAACATGATGATGACGGGGAGGAGGATCAGGGCGCCCGGCAGGTTGGCGAGGCCCAGGAAGGCCAGGACGCAGATCACAAACAGGGTCACGAACACGGGAAGCAGCGGGGGCAGGGTGCCCCGCACGATGCCGCCCAGCCGGTGCGCCAGGACGCCGTCACCGCGGTAGGCCGCGAGACGCCCGTCTCGGGCGGCCGCGCCCTCGGCCGGGTCGGGCATGGGCCGGGTGAGCAGGTAGCCGACCGCCACCACGCCCCAGGCCAGCAGGAGCAGGAACGTCAGCCGCGGCCCGGCCAGGATGACGGTCGCGCCCATCAGCGCGTACCTTTCGCCGGCCGGGAGGCTGATGACCTGCGCCGCGAGGCGCCGGACCGACCCGGGGTAAGGGTTGGCCGGCGATCTCGCCGCCGCTTCGTAGCAGAGCCAGGCGATCCGGCGGAGGCCGAGCATGACCATCGCGGCGACGGCCAGCCGCCACACGCCGGCCGTCCCGGGTCCGCCCAGGGTCGCGACCAGGGTGTTCCGGAGGTGCGCGCCGTAGACGCCGTCCAGCCCCGCCAGGCTGACGGCCGGGCCGGCCGGGCTGACCGGGCCGGCCGGGCTGACCGGGCCGGTCGGACGGGAGGCGACGGCCAGGGCGGCGTAGACCGCGAATTCGGACAGCAGGCCCGAGGCGGCCCCGAGCCAGTCGACGGCGGGGTTTCGCCCTCGCTCGCGGCCCGGCTCGCTGGCGGCCAGCAGCGAGCCGGCCCGGCCGGCCGCCAGCGAACCGAGGAGCACGACCGCACCGACCACCCTGGCCCGGGTGGACGGGTCGGCGAACCACACCGCGGAGAGCAGGCCAAGGCCCAGGGCGATCCCGTACAGCGCGGCCGGGGTCAGCTGGCGCCGGGCCAGCCACGTGGCCGTCGCGGCGGCGACCGGTTCGACGGCCAGCCGGGCGACGGCACCGTCGCCGTCCGGGCCCACGTCGAGCACGCGGACCCGGACGCCGCGCCGTCCGAGCTCCGCGATGAGCGCGCCGATGGCGGCGGGCGCCGCGGGCGCCGCGGCGGCCCCGGCCAGCGCCTCCAGGTCCTGGGGGTCCACCACCAGCGCGCCGGCCCCGGTCCTGGTGAACGCGGCGGTGCCGCCCACCCGGAGCAGCCGGGCCAGGATCTCCTCGGGGACGGTGCCGTCTCCGGCGCAGATGAGCACGCGCTCCCCCGCGACCTGCGCCGCGGCCGCCACCGACGCCACGGCAGGTCCGGCGCGGTCGGTGACGTCGACCCGGCGCACGCCGAGGGCCGTCAGCTGGCCGCGCAGCCCGGCGTCCGCCTGGTCCGCCAGGATCAGCGCAACGGTCATGGATGTCCTCCCAGCGGCACGGCCGCCGTGACTCGCGCATGGACCGTTACCAACGGTAGCCGACGTTCGGAGCGGAACTGGGAGAACTCGCCGGCCGGTCACAGATTCCTAACGGACGGGTTAGAGTCCGGCTCATGCGGATGGTTGCGGTGGTGCTCGGCGGCGGGGTGGGCCAGCGGCTCGGCGCGAGGATGCCGAAGCAGCTGCTGCGGCTGGCCGGCCGGACGCTCATCGAGCACTGTGTCGCCGCGTTCGAGCAGGCCCCGGGTGTCGATGAGATCCTGGTCGTGATGGCCGGCGGGTACGTCGGGCAAGTGGAGGGCCTGCTGGCCGGGTCCCCGAAGGTCAGCGCGGTCATCGAGGGCGGGGTGACCCGGCCGGACTCGACCCGCGTGGCCCTGGGCGCCATCGCGCGCACCCACCCGGGTGAGGTCGGCGTGCTGCTGCACGACGCGGCCCGCCCGCTCGTGGACGGGCGGATCATCGCGGACTGCGTCGCGTCGCTGCAGGTCCACGACGCAGCCGGGGTCGCGGTCCCCGCCTCCGACACGATGGTGGTCACCGAGAACGGGGTCATGGAGTCGATGCCGCGCCGGGAATCGCTGCTGCGCTGCCAGACCCCGCAGTGCTTCCGGCTCTCCGTGATCACCCGCGCCCACGAGCTGGCCGCCGCCGACCCGGACTTCGCCCCCACCGACGACTGCGGCGTCGTGCTGCGCTACCTGCCGCAGGTCAAGGTGCACGTCGTCCCGGGCAGTGAGCGCAACATCAAGATCACCTACCCGCAGGACCTGGCCATCGCCGAGGCACTGCTGGCGGGGTAGCCGTGCTGGCGGGATAGCCGTGCTGGCGGGGTAGCCGCGGACGGCGGTTAGCCGCGGACGGCCTGCTTGACCAGGGTGCGGCCGAACTCCCAGACCAGGCCGCTGCCCTTGCTCGCGTCCTCCAGGACCTCGCCGAACGCCTCGGTGAACAGCTTCACCTCGGTGTCACCGATCATCAGCGGCGGGATGAGCTTGATCACCTCCAGGTGGTCGCCAGACACCTGGGTCAGGATGCGGTGCCGCTGGAACAGCGCGACCACGATCATCTGCGCAAACAGGCCAACGCGGGCCTTCTGCAGCATGTTCCAGCTGGTCCGGGCCCGCAGCGACGACGGCTTGTCGAACTCGAGCCCGATCATGAGCCCGCGGCCGCGCACGTCGGCCAGCACGTCGAAGCGCTCGGCCATCGCGGCCAGCGCGGTGCGCAGGGCCTCCCCGGTCCGGGCCGCGTTGGCGACCAGCCCCTCGTCGTCGATCACCGCCAGCGTGGCCAGGCCCGCCGCCATGGCCAGGACGCCGCCCTTGAACGTGGTGCTGTGCACCAGGACCCGGTCCATCGACGAGAAGACCTTCTCGAAGATCCACCCCTTCCCCAGCATCGCGCCGACCGGGACGAACCCGCCGGACAGGGCCTTGGCCACGGTGACGATGTCGGGGATGACCTGCTCGTGCTGGTAGGCGAAGAACTCCCCGCTGCGGCCGAACCCGCTCTGCACCTCGTCGCAGATCAGCAGCGCGCCGTGCTCGTGCAGCAACGCGGCCGCGGCGGTCAGGAAACCATCGGGCGGCATCAGCACGCCCTTGCCCTGGATGGGCTCGATGATGAGCGCCGCGACGTCGCCTTTGCGGAGTTCGGCCTCGAGGGCGTCCAGGTCGCCGAGCGGGATCGACGTGTCAGGCAGCAGCGGGCCGAACCCGCGCCGGAAGTCCTCCGAGCCGTTCACCGACAGCGACCCCGTCGTGAGCCCGTGGAAGGCGTGGTCGCAGAACAGGATCCGGCCCCGCCCGGTCGCGTACCTGGCGAACTTCAGCGCGGACTCCACCGCCTCCGTGCCGCTGTTGCAGAAGAACACCCGGTCCAGGCCGGGCGCCTTGGCCAGCAGCCGCTCCGCAAGCAGGCCCGGCAGCGGCCCGCAGTCGAACTGCGTCCAGTCGGCCAGGTGGGCGTCGAGCGCGTCGTGCAGGGCCTGGCGGATCACCGGGTGGTTGCGGCCGGCGGCGAACACGCCGAACCCGGCCAGGAAGTCGGCGTAGGCGTGGCCTTCCGAGTCGTACAGGTACGCCCCCTCGGCCCGCTCGTAGACCTTGTCGAAGCCGATCGCGTGGAGCACCCGCGGCTGCTGCGGGTTCAGGTACCTGCCGTAAAGCTCGTATCCGTCGCCGCGGTGCGCCGCAAGGAGGGCGGGAAGATCGAATTCCATGCGCTCATTCTCGCGCATCGGCGGTTACCTGACCCGAACGAGCGGTGGTGCTCCGCCCGCGGACCCGGTGGAGCCCCGGGGGGCTGGTCAGGAACCCGGTGCCCCAGGCCATGTGCATGGTCACCAAGACCAGCGGCAGCCGGGCTCGCACGCCGGCCGGGACCCCGCGGGAGAGCGCCGCGGTGACCGCGGTGATCCCGAGCAGGTAGGTGAGCGGGATCGCGAACCCGGCCGCCAGCCAGCTCACCGCGGCGGGCGCCCCGGCGGCGATCCCGATGAGCCCGGCCAGCCCGGCGAGCAGGCCGACCGTGACCAGCGCCGCGGCTCCGGGGGGAGCCAGGTAGCGGAAGTTGGCCGTCTCCGGGTGCTCGCGGACGATGACCCGCCGCCAGCGGCCGTAGTGGAAGTACTGGGAGCCGAGCGCGCCGGCGCTCGCGCGCGGCCGGTAGGTGATCCGCAGCTCGGGGGTGAACCAGATCAGGTGGCCGCGGGCGCGGATGCGGTAGTTCAGCTCCCAGTCCTCCGCGCGGAGCATCTGCTCGTCGTAGCCACCCGCCTCCTCGATCGCCTCCCGGCGGTAGACGCCGAGGTAGACGCTGTCGGCGGATCCCGCGCGGCCGCCGGTGTGGAACGCGGCCGCGCCGACGCCGGCCGGCGAGGTCATGCCCCAGGCCACCGCCCGCTGGAACGGGGTCACGCCCTCGGCGGCCATGATCCCGCCGACGTCGGCCGCCCCGGAGTCCGCCAGCGCGGCGACTGCGGTCCTCAGGTACGCGGGCGGCAGCAGCGCGTGCCCGTCGACCCGGGCGATCACGTCGTACCGGGCCGCCCGACGAGCGGCGTTCAGGGCCGAAGGAATCCGCCCGCTGGGGTTGGCGATGACCGTGACGGTCGGCCCTGCTAGCTGTTGCGCGATCTGCTCGGTCCGGTCGTGCGAGGGCCCGACGGCGAGCACGACCTCCAGCGGCCCCGGGTAATCCTGGGCGAGCACGTGGCGTACGGCCTCCGTGAGGTGCCGCTCCTCGTTCCTGACCGGCATCACGACGGACACGGGTGGGTATTCCATGACGCTGGCCACGGTACCGCAGCCAGCGTCGTGGCCGCTCTATCCCAGGCCGGAGTCCTCCAGCATCTCGGTGACCAGCGCGGCGATCTGCGAGCGCTCGGAGCGGACCAGGGTGACGTGCGCGAACAGCGGGTGGCCCTTGAGCTTCTCGATGACGGCGATCACCCCGTCGTGGCGACCGACCCGCAGGTTGTCCCGCTGCGCGATGTCGTGGGTGAGCACCACCCGCGACCCCGAGCCGATCCGGGACAGCACGGTCAGCAGGACACCGCGCTCGAGGGACTGCGCCTCGTCGACGATCACGAACGCGTCGTGCAGCGACCGGCCCCTGATGTGGGTGAGCGGCAGGACCTCGAACATGTCCCTGGCCAGAACCTCGTCGATGACGTCCTGCGTGGTGACCGCGGTCAGCGTGTCGTACACGGCCTGGGCCCAGGGGCTCATCTTGTCGGCTTCCGATCCCGGCAGGTACCCGAGCTCCTGGCCGCCGACCGCGTACAGCGGCCGGAACACGATGACCTTCCTGTGCTGCCTCCGCTCCATGACCGCCTCAAGCCCGGCACAGAGCGCCAGCGCGGACTTGCCCGTGCCGGCCCGGCCGCCGAGCGAGACGATGCCGATCTCCTGATCGAGGAGCAGGTCCAGCGCCACCCGCTGCTCGGCGCTGCGGCCCCGCAGCCCGAACGCCTCCCGGTCGCCCCGCACCAGCTGCACCGACTTATCCGGCTTGACCCGCCCGAGCGCGCTGCCGTTCGGGGAGTTCAGGACCAGCCCGGTGTGGCAGACCAGCTCGCGCGCGGCCTCGCAGTCCAAGGTGCCCGACTCGTACAGCTGCTCGATCTCCCCGCTGCTGACCTCCAGCTCCCGCATCCCGGTCCAGCCCGAGTCCACGGGCAGCTCGGCCCGGTACTCCTGGGCGGCCAGCCCGACGGAGGCGGCCTTGACGCGCAGCGGCAGGTCCTTGCTGACCAGTATGACCTCGTGACCCTCGGCGGCCAGGCTGCACGCCACCGACAGGATCCGGGAGTCGTTGTCCCCGAGCCTGAACCCGGCCGGCAGCACCGAGGCGTCGGCGTGATTCAGCTCCACCCTGACCGTGCCGCCCAGCGCCCCGACCGGCAGTTCCTCGTCCAGTCGGCCGTGCTCGACGCGCAGGTCGTCGAGGTAGCGCAGGGCCTGGCGGGCGAAGTAGCCGAGTTCGGGGTGGTTTCGCTTGGCTTCCAGCTCGGTGATCACGACGATGGGCAGCACCACCTGGTGCTCATCGAAGCGCGTAATAGCGGCCGGATCGGCGAGGAGAACGCTGGTGTCGAGTACGTACGTACGGCGACCTTGGGTTTTGGCCACGCAGACTCCCTTGGGCGCCGGCTCGGGACCGGCGCCGCGACAGGACACAGACGTGTCGACTGGACCGGGCCTGACCCTCGAAGGGCCGAGCCGGCCCTTCCGTCTTCTCGCCTGCGCAACCTGCGCGAAGCCTGGAGATTCGAGGGCCCTCCCGGGAGACGGCGCCGCGCCGTCCACCATTACTGAAGGTACCCGCCATCAGGGGGCGGCAAAAGCACCGCCGCGTTACGAGCCGACCCTTCCCGGGTTAACCAGCGGTTACGCGCCGAACCTGCGGTGGCGGGCGGCGTAGGAACGCAGCGCGCGCAGGAAGTCGATCTTGCGGAACGCGGGCCAGTAGGCGTCGCAGAAGTAGAACTCGGAGTGGGTGCTCTGCCACAGCAGGAAGCCGCCGAGGCGCTGCTCGCCGGAGGTGCGGATGACCAGATCGGGGTCCGGCTGGCCCGCCGTGTACAGGTGCTCGGCGATGTGCTCGACGTCAAGCACCTCGGCGAGTTCCTCGATCGTGGTCCCGCGGGTCGCGTGCTGCTGGAGCAGCGAGCGCACCGCGTCGGCTATCTCGCGGCGGCCGCCGTAGCCTACGGCCACGTTGACGAGCAGGCCCGGGTAGTGCGCCGTCGCCTCGGCCGCGTCCTTGAGCACCTGGACCGTGTCGGAAGGCAGCAGGTCGAGCGCGCCCACCGGGTTCACGTGCCACTGCTCGGCCACCAGGCCCTGCACGGTGTCCTCGATGATCTTCATCAGCGGTACGAGTTCGGTGGCGGGGCGCGTCAGGTTGTCGGTGGACAGCAGCCAGAGGGTGACGACCTCGACCCCGGTCTCCCGGCACCAGTCGAGCAGCTCGAAGATCTTGTCCGCGCCCTTGGCGTGGCCCTTGCTCACGTCGTGGTACCCCGCCGACTTGGCCCACCGCCGGTTCCCGTCGCACATCACCCCGACGTGGCGCGGCATCGTATCGGGCGAGAGCGAAGCCGCGAGCCGGCGCTCATACAGCCGGTAGGCCAGGTCACGAACCCTCATGTGGCGGCCTTCCTCGTCACCCAGTGTCATGTCCAACGGTATCCAACGATGGAACGCTCAGGGCCGCGATCATGGTTCCGGCCAGCCCGAATTGGCCGGGTTTCAGCCGCCGGCCGGACCCTCTTCGCGTACTTCCTCTACGTGCCGCAGCGCCGCCCGCAGCCGCGACAGCCAGGAATCGGCGTTCTCGCCGGTCAGGCGTACGCACCAGGCCAGGGCGTCGCTACGGCTCCGCGCTACGCCCGCATCGACCAGGGTGTCGAGCACGCGTCGTTCGGGCTGCCGAAGCCTGGTCATCACGGGGACCGAGAGGGTGGTGAACATCTCGCTCGCGTCCGCGCAGGTCACACCCCAGGACACCTTGCGCCGGAACCGGTGCTCGGCCTCGCGGGCGATCTCCATGCGACGGTTCCTGCTTTCCTCGCGGAACCGGCGGATCCGGCCCTGCGCCGCGGCGGCCCGCTCGGCGTCGGAGCCGCCCGGTGTGTCCGGGGCGGCCAGCGGGCCGACGATGGTAATCTCCTCGCGGTCCACCTGGATGTCGGGTGCCGCGGTGAACCAGTCAGCGGGAATCCGGCCGGTGAACCAGCCGCACACCCTGTCTTCGGTGGCGGTGCGATCCTCGGTGGCAGTGCTTTCGGCGGCAGTGCTTTCGGCGGCAGTGCTTTCGGCGGCTGGGCCGCGGTGACCTGCGCCCGCCCGATCGTCCCCCGGGCCGTCCGCCCGCCGCGTACTCATGTAATGCTGATTACAGCAAGGGGCCGACGGCGTCAACCAGGCCGGTGGCGTGTCCCGGCCGATCTGGATGGCCCCTCAGCGGAGCCTGATCACGTTCCCGGTGACCAGGGCGGCCGCGTCGGAGGCGAGGTACGCGATCACCTCGGCGACCTCGTCGGGTCGGGCGACGTGAAACAGCGTCCGGCTGGCCGCGACGAGGTCCCGTACCGCATCGGTGACCCAGCCGGTGTCGGTGACGGGCGGGTGGACCATGTTGGCCGTGACCCCGAACGGGGCGAGTTCCGCGGCGGCCGACATCGTGTAATCGACCTGGGCGGCCTTGGCGGCTCCGTAGGAAACCTCGCCGGGAAAGCCGAGGTCACCACCCGAGGTCAGCCCGATGATCCGGCCCCAGTTGGCGCCGCGCGCGACATGGCGTCGCGCGAACTCGCCGATCATCAGGGCCGCCCCCATCGCATCAACGGCGAACTGCCGGGTCCACGAGGCGGCGGTGACCGGCTGGAGCGACTGGCCCAGGGTGCTGGTTCGCGACGGCGTGAAGGTGTCGGCCAGCCAGCCGGTCGCGTTGTTGACCAGGATGTCGACCGGGCCGAGGTGCTCCTCGGCGGCGTCGAAGAGCATCGCGGGCACCGCCGGATCGGACAGGTCCGCCTCCACGGCCAGGGCCCGCCCGCCGCCTTCGCGTATGCCCGCGACGACATGCTCGGCGCCGTGGACGCGGTGCTCCCGGTAGGCCTGCGGGATTCCGGGGTCGACCCGATCGCTCACCCGCAGGAAGGTGCACAGCACTGCGCACCCGTTCCGCGCCAGGGCAGCCGCCGTCGCCGCGCCGATGCCATGATTGGCGCCCGTCACAATGGCCGTACGTCCAGTCGTCGCCATGACCGCCTCTCCCGGGACTCACGGCCAACGTAGCGGTCAAAGACTGTTGCGCGGGCGGGCTGGCACTCGCGGGGCGGCGCGCATCCCATTGGCCACCAATGCCCTGACCCGATCACCAGCACCGACTTCAGATCCTCACGCTGCGGCACGGCCCACCTCCGTCCTAGTGCCATGCAGTATTCGGATTCCGGATCAAGGAATTCGGTGTCTTCGGCAGATATGCCGCATCTTTCGCGGAAAATCGGTGCCTAGCGGAAGATTTGTGGTCATATACGGCGCCCATTCTTCCGCTAAGCACGGATCTTCCAAGATCTTTCCGGGCTGCGCGCACCAGAACACACTTGCGCACCACCGCACGCATACGCCCCAGTTCCCGGGAGAATTCCGTCTCGCGGGATCAGTGCTAGAGGTTGATGAGGTGGGCCTCGGCGGGCGAGTCTGCATTGGTCAGGACGCGCTGGTAGAGCGCGGCGGCGTCCTCTAGGCCGCGGTGACGGCGGATCACCAGCCAGGAGGCGCGCGGGTCGCAAAGCTCTCGAGGGCGGCGCGGAAGCGCTGGTCGAGCAGCGCCCAGCCCCACTCGTGCGCGAGGTCGGGGATGGCCTGCGGGGAGGAGAACACCGCGGTCTGCTCGCCGGGTGAATCCAGGGCCAGGGCGGCGGGTTCGCCATCGCCCGGGCCCGCCTCGGCCCTGGCCGAGGTCCACCTGCGCAGCATCGCCAGGAACGAGCTGAGCCGGTCAGGCCAGCGAGGCGGTGGCCGTGGCGGCGATCAGCGGGTACACCCGGATGGCACCGGCGAACTCCGAGCCGAAGCTCGCCGGCACGATCTGCACGCTTAGGCCGGGCTCGGGGGCCTGGATCATCCACCCGTTGCCGAGGTAGATCGCCACGTGCGAGATATAACCGGGATCGGTGGGATCGGTGTGGTAGAAGAGCAGGTCGCCGGGCTCGAGCTCGCTGACCGTCACGGCGGGCCCCGCCCGGGCCTGGTCGACGGCGACCCGCGGCATGCGGATGCCCGCCTGGGCGAACGCCCACTGGACCAGGCCCGAGCAGTCGAAGGCCGAGGGCCCCGCGGCGCCCCACACGTAGGGCAGGCCCTGCCTGCTCTCGGCGGCCCGCAACGCCGTATCGAGTTCGGCCACCGACATCGGCCCGCCGTCGGCGTTGGCCGGCGGGCCCGTTCCGGCGTCGTAGGGCTCCGTGACCAGCGTCACCAGCGATTCGACGCCTGCGCCGGGCGGGAGGAGGCCGTGGATCAGGATGGCGAGCGAGGCCACGCTCGCGGGCGGCGCGCTGACGACGAGGGCGTTCCCGGCCGGCATGCCGAGCGACCTGGCCACGGAGTCCGAGACCACGGCGTCGACCCCGCCGATCCCGACCGTGCCGAACGCGATCACCGGCAGCCGTTCGGACTGGCTCCCGGTCACGGTGACACCGCCGCCCAGCGGCAGCCGGTCATCGGTGCCCATCGTCCAGGACACGGCGATGCCGCCGTCAGCCACCCCCTGCCACAGCCCGTCGGAGGCGGCCGTGGGCGAGGCGGCGTAATCGCGGAACGTCGAGGGGTCGACCCCCAGCACGGCCGTGTACGCGCCGTTGATCTGGACCTTGGCGGCCTCGACCGGATCGGTGGCGGTGACCCCGGGCAGCCGTGACACCGCCGCCTGGACCTGCGCGGAGAGGGAGAACGGCGCGATGACCAGCAGGTCGGGCTGGCGCAATTGGCCCAGCGGCGCGACCTGCGCGGGCGCGGGAGTCCCGGCGCTCGGGGTGGCGGTCGCCGAGGCCACGGGCACGGCCCGGCCGAAGCCGGCGTTCCCGCCCAGCAGCGGTGGCGCGGTGCTGTCCCCGGGCGCCGGCCGCGTGCTCGGGACCAGGGGAGGTTGCCACGCCCGCCCCGCCGGCTGACCGCCGGTCGCGGCCAGGACCACGCCCGCCGCGATCCCGCCCATCGCCAGCACGCCGACCAGAACCGGGATCAGGAACTCCGACCTGGGCACTCGCCGCAGGAGCGTGGACTCAGGCAACCGCCGCAGGAGCAGACGCGGGACGGCGGTGGCCGCGGGCAGGCGCCACAGGATCCGGCGCGCGCCGCCGGTGGCCTCGGCCAGCCGACGCAGGAGTCGGCGCGCCACGTCGGTGGTCAGGTGCATCGCCACCTACGATGCCGGACGGACCGCGACAGCGTCCACTCCGGGCGTCTCATCAGCGGCCAGCGCCACGGGATCCCCTCCGCTCTTGAGTTACAGACAGCAAACATGCATCGTTCTCTCAGTAACACTTATGCCTCACTAGGTCGAGGCGGAAGTCTGGAGGAAGGGATGCGTAGATCCATTGCCAGGTCCGCGGCGGGTGCGGCGGTCGCGGCGGCCACGGTGCTGGCGCTGGCCGCACCGGCCAACGCTGCCCCCCGTGCTCCGCGGGTGCACACCACGCTGTCGATCGTAGAGTCGGAGAGCGTCATCTATGCCGGGCACGAGGACGAGGTCAGCGGGCGGCTCGTGGCCCGCGGGTTCGGCGTGCCCGGCCGGGTCGTCTACCTCTACCGCGTGTACGGCACGACGCTCGTGGAGAAGCAGGTCCGGACCACGGGCCCGGCGGGCGGGGTGGCGTTCACCGTGACACCGGGTGTCACCGCGCGTTTCGAGCTGGTGTACAAGGGCAATGCGGTACTCGC
>Ga0335074_10009884_pt1 | contig 13335 bp, 9 predicted proteins | sample Lox_Sample_23_FD_206715 | JGI IMG/M metagenome (GOLD analysis project Ga0335074, IMG submission 206715) | Soil microbial communities from Loxahatchee National Wildlife Refuge, Florida, United States - Lox_Sample_2.3 | ecosystem: Environmental > Terrestrial > Soil > Wetlands | place: USA: Florida...
CCGCAGAATGCCCCCACCGGCCCGCAACCGGTGGTAGTTACCGTTGGAACCGTAGCGAGCGCCCCGGTGACGCTAACGGTGATGTAGGACAGGCGGCCGGCAACAGCAACGACCCGATTCGCGGCTAATGACGCCAGAGCGGCTCCGTAGGACCCTTCGTGTCACCGCACAACGGGCCGGACTCACGGAATCACAAAATCATCGGCCAGCCTTTCCAGGTCTTCGGCCGCGCCGCGCATGGGCCTGCCGTGGCCTGCGGCAATCCACGTGGGGCGCAGCGCCGCCAGCAGCCGCACCGAGTCACGCGCTTGTAGCCAGTCGATAGTCGCGGGTACCGGCGGACGGCACACTTTGGGGCGCTTGGCGAGGGTTCCCCAGAAGCTATCCAAGTCCATGGTGGTGAGGGCGTCGCCGGCCAGCAGCACGCCGTCGCTTGGGCGGTAATAGCTGATGTGACCGGGCGTATGGCCGGGGGTGTCGATCGTCTCCCATCCCTCGAATTCCATCGCCAGCTCATGCACCCGGCCGCCCAGATCCACCGTGCCCGACGGAAAGAGGCGCGCCAGCTTGGAGAAAAATCCGGGCTTGGACGTATCGAGCGGTGGGTAGTGGGCCCGCCCGGTCAGATACGGCAGCTCCAGCCCATGCGCGAACACCGGGACCTGCCAACCCGCGGCTAGCTGTGGCGCTGAACCGGCGTGGTCAAAGTGGCCATGCGTGAGAAGAATCGCGGCAGGCTTGGCTCCCGCCCCGAAGCGCGCTTCGGCGGCGCGCCGGATTTTGCGCTGGTTGCCGGGCGTGGCGGTATCTACCAGCACCCAGGATTGGCGATTGCCAACCAGGTAGGCGTTGGCAATGATTCCTGGGATGAGGGCGACGTCGCGGGCGATCTCCAGCATGGCGAAATCCGATCACCGGGCCGGCGGGAGGGTGACTTTTTGGGCCGTGTACAGCACCAGGGCGATGCGGCCGCTGTCTTCGACCCAATGATATTCCAGCGCCCCAGGGGCCCCTTTTTGCGCGGTGCTTCGCAGCGGGACGTCCGCCGTACCGAGTTTCAGGTGAACGTTTTCCAGCGACAGGTGCATGGCGCCCGCGCTCGCGGCGCCGGGCGGCACGGCCGTGTAGGTTGCCTGGCCCGTCGCCCGTGAACCGGCTTGGGCCACCACCACGCCATCCACTTGAATGTCTTTGGCCAGGACAAAGGTAATGGGGCTGGCGTTTTCAGGAGTGCGGGAACGAAGGTCCTGGACGGAAATCAGCGACACCGGGGTCCCGTCGCCCAGAACGGGTTGCGCGTGTGCCGCGATCTTCGGGACATGCGTGGTGAGCTTGCGGTACACGAACTCCTGCAGCAGATGCGCGGACGCCCGGCCGCCGAAATCGAGCAGCACGCCATGAAAGATTCGTAGCCCGGTTCGGGAACTGGCAGGGTAGTAGAGAGTGGAGATTTCGCCCGCCGCGAGGCCCCCGATCACGTCGGAATAATCGGGCTGCCAGTGGCCGTTATCGCCCTTGCAAATGAAGGCCGTGGCTATGGCGTAGAGCGCTCGCTTACGGAAACCACCAGTGCCCTTGTAGAAGTAACGGGGGTCCTGGTGAAAGACCGCTTGCGTCAGAATGCGGCCGATGAAGACGCCGTTGACGGTGTCCGCGTAGTCCGCGCCAAAAAGTTTGCCATACCCCTCCATACCCTGGCCGAATTGGCGGTAGGTGTGGCGCCACTGCTCGATTCCGGCGGTGATGGCGCTGCTTAACAGCACCTCCGGATCGATGATGGTCTTCCAGCCGAGCTGCAACTTCTGTGCGGCCGTCAAAGGCGCGGCGTTGGGTTGGTAGCTGACGAAGAAGTTGGGAAAGATGGCCAGCAGGCGCTGCTTCTCCTCGGCATGCACCTGCTGAACGGCCAGATCGTGTTGCGAAAGGCCCACGTCCACCTGGCTGACTTTGGGCGCGACTTGCAGCACCGTTGGGGGCAGCGGGGGGTTCTCGCCGGAGAGCACGGAGACGTTCAGCTTGCGGTCGGCGAAGCCGAGGGCTTTGACCGCAAGGGAATAGGTTCCGGGTTCGACTGCGGAGAAGTGGAAGGAGCCGTCCTGGCCGGTAATGGTGACCCGCGGGGCGGCGGAACCGGGAGGCTGCAAGGTGACGATGGCGGCCACCACAACCGATCCGGAGGCGTCGGTGACGGTGCCGCTGATGGCGCCAGGGGCGGCCGGCGGCTGCGCAACCGATGGCCGCGCCACCAGGATTATGCCGAAGGCCGCCAGAACGGCTGTCCCGCACCGCATGCGCACTTGACCCTGTGGCCGGCTCATACGCCTGCAACGATTTTCGCATCCCGGCGGCTCGGCGGCGCGAGGCCGCCAATACGGCATCGGACCACGCTTTCAACCTGGCCCGCCTGGTGGCCACGGAGGCCGGAACGGGCGCCCTTTCTCCGGAAGCTCGGCCTGGACGGCGCAGGTTACCGATGTTTGCGCGCTGGGCAGGTTCGAGATGACTTCATTCGTTGGAAGGGCTATTGGTCCGTGATGGAGCCATCGGCGAACTTGTACTCCGGCCGGTTGGTAGGTTTGTACGGATGTGCCGCTGCTACCTTATCGCTCAAAGTGACCCCCAGCCCAGGCCGGCTCGGCAGCTCCGCGTAACCGTCTTTGACCACCGGCCCGCTGCCGCCAAACAACTCCTCCGCCCACTCGGTGCGGTTGAGAGTGAACTCCTGAATCGCCGCGCTGGGCGTGGTGGCATCCACATGCAGAGAGGCCATGGTACTGACGAGGCTCTGTGGATTGTGCGGGGCCAGGTTGACCCGGTAGGTTTCCGCTAACACACCGATCTTTTTCAGTTCCAGAATGCCGCCGGCGTGGCATACATCGGGCTGGATGTAGTCCACTAAGTGTCGGGAGCAGAAGTCCGCGAAACCATACTTGGTGAACGAACGTTCGCCCGTGGCCAGGTGGGTCCTGGTCTTCTCGCGAAGCAGGGCCAGTTCGCCCAGGTCTTCGAGTTGGGTCGGTTCTTCGACCCACAGCAGGTCGAGATCTTCTACGCGCGTGCAAAAGTCGATGGCCATGGCGGTGGTACAGCGGCCGTGGGCGTCGACAGCGATATCGAAATCGTCTCCCACGGCTTGGCGAATCGCCTGAAGCTTGCGTACGCCTTCGCGGATCATGGTGGAGGGCTTGACCACATTGTTAGTGGGCGCAAGCGGCGTGGTCTTGGCGGCGGTGTAGCCCAGTTGCTTCGCGCGGAGAAAGTCCTCCGGAGCAGCGCCGACGTCGAGGTACATGCGGATGCGCTTGCGCGCTGCGCCGCCGAGCAGCTTGTAGATGGGCACTCCCAGCGCTTGGCCGACGATGTCCCAGAGAGCGATCTCGACGGCGCTGATCGCGGAGTTGAGGATTGGCCCGCCGCGCCATCGTGGTACGCGAAACATGGATTGCCAGAGTACCTCGATGTCCGTCGGGTCCTTACCGATCAGGAAGCGTTCATGCTCCATGATGGCCTGAGCGACAGTGGCTTCCTTGCTGGTAACGGAACCCTCGCCGACCCCGACCAGGCCGCCATTGGTGTACACCTTGCAGAAGACCCAATTCAGGCTTCCGGCGTTTACCACGAAGGTCTTGATCCCGCTGATTTTGAGGTTCAGAGACCGGGTACGCGAGGACTCCTCCTGCGCGATCGCAGAGATCGGACTGGCGGCCGCTAACAGCGCAGCCTGAGTGAATCCACGGCGATTCATGACGGGATTCCTCCTGCCGGATTGTACCGCGCCCGGCCCCCGAACTTGCCGGCAACCCCTTGCACGATTGTCGACGTCCGGCTCCGATTTTCCCTTCGCCGGACCGAGCGGCGGCGGTGACTTTCGCGTGCCAGGAAAGCGCCCGAGGACGCCGCGCGCTCGCGTCAGCTGAAGTCCGCCAGAGGACGCCCGCCGTCGCGTGGCGACGGTTGGTCATGGCGAGACGCCGGCGGCGACCATCGAGTGCCGGTTCATCGCCTTGCCCCGGCCGAAGACGCGGGCAGACCGTCACACTCCCCATTGGTGAACTCTGGCGCGTCAAAAAACGTCCTGGAAGCGCGCCGCAAGCGTACGCGATGTCATATGCTGCTAAAGGGTTCCTGGTTGGCGTTGCGAAATATTGAGGGCGCACTGCACTGGGATGGGCGGGCGGCGATGGCGCGAAGGAGGTTCTTCTGCATTGATTCTCGTATTCCCACGGGCTTGGCCATGATGTTTCTTGGCTTGATCCTCACGGTCCTGAGCTTCAGTGCCCACCAAGCCTGGAGCACCCAGCGCTTCTGGCCGCTGCTGGTGGTGGGCTTCGGCGTAATTCGGATCGCGGAGCAATCGAGTCAAATCGACGGCTGGGTCTTGCTCGCTGTGGGCGGCGTGGTGCAGCTCTCAAACCTGGGCCTCTTCGTTTTGCCGGCGCGCGAGGTGGTGCGGTACTGGCCGGTCGCGGTTGTGCTTGTGGGTATGAGGGAACTGCTTTTCTCTGGGAGTCGGGGAGCGAAAAGCGAAGGTTTTGCGGTGGTATTCCTGGGAGTTTGGCTGCAGTTGTCCTATTTCGGGGCGCCCCCCATCAGTTCGTATCGCGCATGGCCGCTGGTGCTGGCGGTGGTGGGAGCGGTGATGATGTGGAGGGGTTTCGTCGCGCGACAATTTCTTTAACGTTGCAAGGCGGCCGGTTCATTCAACACCGGCGCCACGCGCTTCGAGGGTTAAAGCCCGCGGAGAGCTTTCTGGTGCGGGCCCTCTGCTACACACCAATTACCCGCGAAGGTCGAGAAGTTCCTGTCAGGTATTGACCCCACAACTGGTGAGCCGGGCGGGACTCGAACCCGCGACCCTGTGCTTAAAAGGCACGGCCCAAAGCTGTAAGTCTTGTCGTTTCTAGTCGTTTTATTCAGGTTTTGTTGGGCCATTTGGGCGCATTTGTGGCCAAGTGGTAGGTCAACTGGTAGGTATTTCCATTTGGCGGGCCGTATCCTTGAGATCGGCCCGCCCCTGGTTCGTTCCTGATCGGGCGAGCTTCCCAGATCGCCACTTACGGGGAGTTTGCTGGTGGGAAGGGGATTTATCGCCAGTAATAATCCAGCGTGGACGCGCGGATCTTGGGCCGCCCTTTGTCCGAGTCGCCGACGGACGGAGCGGTTCCATTGCGCGAATGCAAGGCCGTTTGAACGAAGCCGCCCGCGCGGCGGACGCTACGCGTGTCGCAGGTCGAGACTTTGCGGCTCCGCTGGGGTAGTGTATGGGTCACAAGGAGGTCCCTGTGACCCAACTTCGCCAAAAGACGCTGGAGGAGCTCCTGCGTCGTAATTACTCTCATACTACCGTGAAGAGCTACCTGAGGATTGTGGAAGCCTTCGCCAAACATTTTCACCGTGCTCCGGATCAGCTTGGACCGGAACAGATCCGCGCCTATCAGTCATATCTGTTCACCGAGAGAAAGCTGAATGCGCGGACGGTCGGACACCATACGGCCGCTTTGCGTTTCTTCTTCTGCAAGACGCTGAGGCGAGCCTACCCGATTGAAGAAGTACCGTATCCGAAAGCGCCGCGACGCCTGCCGACGATCCTCACGCAGGACGAAGTGGTCCGCTTGATCGACTCCGCCAGCAATCTGTTTCATCGCGCCATGCTCATGACGGTCTACTCGACCGGCATGCGCAGAGCCGAGATGTGCAACTTGAAGGTAGAGGACATCGATAGCGGCCGCATGCTGATCCATATTCGTCAGGGCAAGGGTCGCCGCGACCGCGACGTGCCGTTGAGCCCGACGCTGCTCGAGACGTTGCGCGAGTACTGGCGCTGGATGAAACCGAAGACGTACTTGTTTCCGGGCACCGTCAACGGCTTGCGGGCAGACAAGCCGATCACGCCGAAAATGCTTTGGGAGGCCTGCCGGTAAGCGGCGCAACGCGCCGGCATTACCAAAGCCGTCCGCCCGCACTTGCTGCGGCATAGTTTCGCGACGCATCATCTGGAAGGGGGAGCCGATCTGCCCACATTGCAGGCGCTGCTCGGCCATGCCGACCTCAAGCCCACTTCCATCTACCTGCATCTGTCCGAGCGCCATCTCCGCGCGGCTGGCACGCCGCTGGACCATGCCAAACTCACCAGCCTGGACCAGGTGAAGCGGTCGCGAAGGTTATCCAAGGGATGAAGCCGCCACCTTTCGAGGTGGCCGATATCATCCGCGCGCATGGCAACAGTTTCGTCGAGAAGAGCCGGGCCTGGCTGACCTGGCTCCATCTCCGCGTGCTTTTCGCCATCGAGCACTGCCGCACGGCTGCCCTGGGCGGTCATCTGGACCGCTGCAGCCAATGCGGCCATGAGGCCATCTCGTTCAACTCATGCCGCTCCCGGCACTGCCCCAAGTGCCAGACTAACGCTCGCGACAAATGGCTCGCCGGACGCAGCCGGGAACTGCTGCCGGTGAACTACGTCCATGTCGTCTTTACGATTCCTCATGAGTTGTCGTGGCTGGCGCTGCAAAACAAGAAGGTCGTCTACGACCTCCTGTTCCGCGCCATCCACTACGTGGTTCCCTCCGGCGGTCTCTCGCCCGATCGCCAAAGCTGGGTGCGTCCGCGCTATCCCTTCTTCCTGCCGGTGAGAGTACTGAGCCGCGTATTCCGCGGCAAGTTCGTCGCCGGTCTCACGCAGGCTTTCCGCGGCGGGAAGCTACAGTTTCCCGGAAGTCTGAAGCCCCTCGCCGAAGCGAAAGCTTTCCACTCTTTTCTGCGACCGCTGTTCCGTAAGGATTGGGTGGTCTACTCCAAGAGACCGTTTGGCGGTCCTGAACATGTCCTCCACTACCTGGCCCGCTACACGCATCGCGTCGCCATCTCTAACCACCGGATCGTGAACCTTGCCGATGGCAAGGTCACTTTCCGCTGGAAGGACTACGCCCACAAGAGCAAGCGACGGATCATGACCGTGACCGCCGAAGAATTTCTGCGGCGGTTCCTGCTCCACACCTTGCCTCGCGGTTTTGTGCGTATCCGTTTCTTCGGCTTCCTCGCTAACCGGCGACGCCGTGAACTCTTGCCGCTCTGCCGCCGGCTGCTGGCAGATGGTACGTGGGCCGATCCGACCACGCCGGCGACCGGTGAGCCTGAGACCAAGCGGCCATGCGCCTGGCTTTGCCCGCGTTGTGGGGGCGCCATGGTTCTAATCGAGAAGCTTACTCCCCGACAGATCCGCTGGAGATCGCTTGAGCGGGAGAGCTTCGCTGACACTTCATAGCCGTCGTTTATCGACGAAGAACTCGCTTGCTCCGGCACGCTCCGCCGAGGTCTGCGCCAACGTCGTCGAGCGCCCAAATGCGCCCGCGACATTCCCATTCCGCACGCATGAACTGCTGATTCCGCTGCCGTTGCTACCGTGGCAGAGCCCAATCCGCACCCACTCCGGCACCCGAGAAACCTCGCCGGAGGCGCTCGACCCGATTCAACACCCATACCTGCCGCGTCCGCCGCAAACGCGGGCGGCTTCCTTCAAACGTCTCTATCCGAAGTGACCGGCGGTCGGCATACCACGCCGCTCCCCAGGCATCCGTGCGCCGGGTCACTCCAGATAGAGTCCTAGCGTTTGTCGAGAGAAATCTTAGGGTAAGAGCGGCTACAGGGGCGCCGCGCGTTTCTCGGAGGCTTACCCGTGGCGGCTTGGCCAGCTATCAAGAACGTGTTTGGGAAACAACCTGCCCCAGCTTGAAGGTCCCCAAGGTACCAGTCCCGTTCGGCACATCAGGGTCTTGTTCCTTCCATTTGCCCGAACTCAAACAGTTTTCGGAAAACCCAGTTGTGACGGCCATGTCCTTCAAGTTGGGTTCAAGTTGCAACAGATTACCGAAAGTTCCGAACGAGCGTTAAGTAGGATTCCGATCGCATTAAAACCGTCAACAGAATCCAGCGATCATCCGGTGCGGGCCCAATCAGGTTTCCGGCCCCTTCGGCGAATTGCAGACCAGGCGTGGCTAGCGGGATGGGCCGCATCGTGGAGAAGTCTTGAAACTCCAACGCGTCGGGCCCTTTTAGGTAGTAGACGCCAGCGCCGCCAACGGCCCAATGTCCCTGCACGCCATAATCGCTTACCTTCGTCTCCTCGCCGCCACCCGAAGGTACTCGCCAGATCCCCCTTGCCGGCGCCTCCTTGGTGAAGTACACGAATTCGCCTCTCGAATCTTCGAACGCTTCGCGGCCTCCATGGCGCGTGACCTGCGCCAGCGCCCCTCCTCCAGGCGCCGTTTTCCAAACTTCCCATTCACCGCTTTCGTCCGACCCGAAGTAGATCCACTTACCGTTGCGTGACCAGGACGGCCGAACCGCGCTCATGCGGTTCGATGTGATTCGCCGCACGGCGCCTCCTCCCGCTCCGATGACATAGATTCCGGGATGATCTCCGGCGGTAGCGTCGAACACAATCCATCGTCCGTCCGGCGACCAGCGCGGCGAGCCAACGCCCTGTCCCCCAAGCGAGGTGAGTTTAGACGCTCGCTGTCCTTCCTGGTCTGTAACCCAAAGTTCCTCGGAGCCTGAGCGATCCGAAACAAAGACGATCTCCCCTCCGTCGGCGGAGTACTGCGGCGCCGACTCCCGCCGGGTGGAGGAGATCAGTTTGCTCGCGGCGCCCTGGCGGCCCGGTCCGGGCACACGGAAGATGTCGGTATCGCGGTATGGCCGGAGATATATCAGCCGGTTTCCTTGGGCTGCGACCGCCGGCTGGCTCCCGTCTGGAAATGGGAGCGATTCCGCGTCGCCGCCGAATACCGGAACACGAACCAGACCGCCAGGCATGGCGGAGATCAAAGAGCGTCCGTCCTTGCTCCAATCGAAATCCGTAAACTCCGCGGCGCCCGTTTCGATTTTCTTTGGAATGCCGGCCGCGAGACCGCTCGAATCCACAGGCAGGAGGTAAAGCGGAGAGACGCGGCGGCTTCCCCTGTTGTGCAGATAAGCAAGGTAGCGGCCACTTGGCGCAAAGGCCGGACACCAATCGCCGGTTCCCATCGCTTCAGCGGAAGTGATGCGGCGCTTCTCACCCGAATCCAGGGCCACCCGAAAGAGACTCGCCGGCGCGTCTGGCAACTGCGAATCCATGACGACCAGACCTTTCCCATCCGGAGTCCATGCGGGCCGGTAACTTGTGGGCCCGGTGAGCCCCACAATTCTGCGGGTGTTCCCACCGGGAGCTTCGACGACGTAGAGAGCCACTCTTTCACGCGCATCCTTCTCCGGAAATGACCGTAAAAAAGCAATCATGCGGCCGTTCCGCGACCAGGATGGACTCGAATCACTCTCCGGTCCAGCCGTTAACTGCAACAGGATTCCCGAGTCGACGCTTTTCAAATAAATATGTGAGTTGGCGCCGGTTTCTCCCGTCCAACCGAATGCGACCTGATTTCCATCAGGCGAAAATGCCGGCCAGGACTCTACTCCCCTGAAAGCCGTGAACGGAACAATCTCTACCTGCCTGGCTTCGCGGAGCGCCGGTATCACAAGGAACGCTGACGTCGCCACAATGGCGGCGATCAACGCCAGAGCAAACATAGTGACGGGTAATTTCCGGAGTTTTGCGGGGACGGTCCGAACATCCGCAGAAGGTCCATCCTCGGGCGACTCTTCCTGGATGGAAGCCTCACAAACGAAACGATAGCCCTTTCCAGCTACGGTCTCGACGTATCGGTGCTTCTCCCCGTCATCGCCAAGGGCCCGGCGAATTTTTCGCACCGCGGTATTGATGCTGCTTTGCGTGTCCGCCATCGAGTCGCCATTCCAAATTTGCAAGGCGATCTCCTCGCGTGTCACAAGCGCTCCGCGCTGCTCCACGAGCAGGATCAGCAGATCCATCGGCAGCCGCTGTAACGCAACCCTCTGCCCGTTACGGCGCAACTCGTAACGGCGGGTATCTAGTTCGAAATGCTCGAATTTGAAGATGGACCACGGCACTTCGGGCGAACCAATCAGTATACGCGCGGCCCCGGTTCAGCGCAACGCCTAGGACCCTGTTCATACGGAGTTCATTTGAAGTTTATACGCCGTCCATTGACAGTCGCAGGGGTTCTATTTCACGCTAAACAACGCTGAGCGTGCATCGGAAAAGAATTAAAGGAGGGAAAGACCCGATGGGTACGAACACCACTAGCCCTACGCTGAATCTCGACTATGACCTGATCGAAGACTACGTATTGGCCCCGCCTTTAGGGGCGTTTACGAGTCTCGCAGCAGTAACCGGCCAAAACGGTGCGGAAGTTTTTGTGATCGGAGGCGCGAACCTGGACACGGTAAACCATGTTTATCCGGGTTCCGCGAGCAACACCTGGGGATATTCCTCATTGCAGAATGTGCCGGATGGCAATACGATCGTCGCCATTGCCGCTGCCGTGGGCAGCGATGGGCGGCGCGCTGTCGCTATCGCAACCGACGGATCTAACTTGTATGTCACGCTCGAGAGTGAAGCATATTCTGGGAGCTGGAATTCTTGGGCGCCGGTTGCGCAGCTAAATGTCTCACAGCTGACGCTCAGGGTTTGCGACGGCGCGTTTCAGCTTGGCGCCGTGGTTCAGTCTGCCGTCTACGGCGATGTTACAAGGTGGCTAGTCTACTCGGCCGAGCTACAGTTTGATTCGTCTGATTCGCCGGAATGGGTTGGGGTCCGGGCGTTCTTTACCGACCTTTGCGTTTGCGATTTCATCGTGGATTCGACCAACCAAGTGCTGGTCACCGGCTGCGTCAGCCCGACGCTTTCGCTCTTTCCCGTATACACGTTTTCTGAGTGGATATGGAGCACAAGCGGCAACTCAAGTTTCGGAACCGATATAGTCTCCATCTACTGTCCGCTGCCGAGCGACCCGACGGCCGCGGTGATTAGCCCTCTCGTACTCCAGGTCGAACAGCAGTACCCACCGGCGACGCCGCCTCCCAGCGTATTGTGTGCGGGATCCATCGAAGACCTCAGCTCTAGGGGTCCGACTTTGCTAACGTTGGCGACCGCAGGCGCCACCAAAACCTGGGGCGACGAGGGCGCCGGCACCACCCTCGATGCCGCCCTCTTCGAGCCCGTCCAGATGACGAATTACGAGAACTCGTCAGAGCCGCCTAAGGGCCCCGCGATCTCCTGGTTCATGAATCCCACGCATGGCGATTTACCGTGGTATGACAATAACCCTAGTAGCGGGATCATTCAGTTCGATCAAAATACGCAGATCAATTTCGGGCTCATCAGGGACACCCTGCTGGTTGAAACCTTTGACTTGAATCAGGTATTTACCACCGCACATCAACCTCCGCATAACAATTTGACCATCTTCGCGTTTGATTCCCCCGAGTTTTCCATCCCCAACTGCTACATCGCCAACGCCGACAATTTCGATTCGAATCCCGTTCCACCAGCCAAATTCCCGGCCGCCGCCGTCACCCGATTATCCGGAGTTCTGTTGACGTGCCCGTCCGGTGAACCCGGTCCCATCAGCTCCATCCCCTGCTCCAACACAAACCTGCCCGCATTTAGCAACTGGTGCCAGGTCGTGAAGGATGGCGCCGCTTGCGCCTTTGCTGTGGATGACTCTGGAAACCTGTGGTTCCTCCAGTCGGAGAATGGCGCCTGGCAGAATCTTTCGACCGGTTGGACGACGGCCCCGAACGGCGGCTTTTCGCCCAGTTCGCCGGACGGGATCACGCTCTCTGGAATGCAGGCCAGCGATGGCACGGTACAGGTTTTCGCGGTCGGCGCCGATGGCGCGATCTATCAGATCAGCGAAACGGGGGAGAGCACGAACACGTTCAATGTTGCAAAACTGCTTGCCGGGGAATTCGGCTCAATTGCCTTGGCGCCCGCCCCGCCGAAGACCGTGTCGCCGTGCCTCTTTGCCATTTCAAACAACAGCACGCCGCCGGTTCTCTACTACATTTCGACAGGCCCTAACATGGCCGCCTGTTCCCAAGTGAATCTGGAGACTCCAACGCAGCAGTTGCAGCAAGTTACCGCCTATACGGTAGATGCTCACCTGCAAGACGCCTACAGTGCGCTGATGGGCGATCAGCAGGTCACCCTCCAAAGCACCCTGCCGTGTACTGCGGTAGTGAACGGCGTGCCCACCCGCCTCATCGCTGGAGACAACACCCTGTATACCAATAGCTCCGGCGGTCTGCATCTGGTCATACCCACCACCAGCATCAGTGCGCCGGCGTTAACGTTCTATTTGGCGGGAGGGAATGAGCCGGTACAGGTGCAGATTGTAGGCGGCGGGGGCGTGCCTGTTACACAGGTCCCGCTGAATAGTAAGGTGCTTCAAAGACTCGCCGACCTAACGCTTACAGACTTCACCAACGCCGTGGACATCTACAATACGCACCTCTTCCAGCCAGGGAGTGTCGCCAATGTCTATGACGCGGTCCATGGCCTTACGAACGCGCTTCAACTAGGCGGGGCCGCTTCCTCTGTGAAGTCCTTACCGCAGTCTGCGGCTTCAGGTTGGATTTGCGGGCAGTGGGATGACTTCAAGAAGTGAGTTCTCAACTCTTTCAACACCGTCGAACAGAACGCAAACAACGCCACAGCGAGGATCTCGACACAGCAGCAGGCGAGTGGCCTTTCGATCCAAATCACCTTGACGATTGGCAATTTCGCGAGCGAATTCCAATACGTGCTCGAGTGGGACGACCCGAATTTTAGCAATTCGGTGCTCGAGCTGGCTAGTCTGATGATGCAGAGGGCCGGCGCGCTGGCATGGCAGATCTCTCAGTGGCTGTCGCAAGGCTTCGATTGGGAGCAGATCCGGTATGCCCAGCAGGTCGTCGCATCTGCCATTACGACTTGCTTCTCATTACTCGAACAGTATGCGTCGGGCACTCAAAGCATCCAAAGCGCGTTCGATGCGACATACGTCACCGGCGTCTTCACCACCAGCCCCAAAGACTTGACCGCCGCCCTCGAGTCGATGGCCAGCCAATTGCTCGGCGGGCTGGCGACCGTGGCGACGCTGCCGACCACGCGGTGTAACTTCTTTTGCTCCCACCTCATGGATTTCGCCGATTCGCCGCTGGTGGGACCGGTATCGACGTCGCTCAGTGACGGCTTAACCGCTCTCTACGGGAGCGTCAGTACCTTGTGTTCGGCTGTTCAAACTAACACCGAGGTCCAGACCCAGGTGAGCAATATGCAGCACAACTCGGTCTCGGCGGACCAGATCCTGGAGCAATCGGTAATCGGGCAGAACGGGCTGGCTTCCCCGTTGCAGAGCGTGGTGACCGGCCTGATTTCCTTGGTCCAACAGGCGGTGGATTTAGTACTCAATCTGGAAAGCACCGATCTCCAAGCGC
>Ga0335074_10009885_pt1 | contig 13333 bp, 13 predicted proteins | sample Lox_Sample_23_FD_206715 | JGI IMG/M metagenome (GOLD analysis project Ga0335074, IMG submission 206715) | Soil microbial communities from Loxahatchee National Wildlife Refuge, Florida, United States - Lox_Sample_2.3 | ecosystem: Environmental > Terrestrial > Soil > Wetlands | place: USA...
CCTCCTGTCGCCGCGCACCCGCCTGGTCGCGATCGCGCATGTCTCGAATGCGCTCGGCACCGTCCTGCCGGTGAAGCGCATGATCGAGGCGGCGCACGCTCATGGCGCCGTGGTACTTATCGATGGCGCCCAGGCCGTGCCGCACTCGAGCGTCGATGTGCGCGCCCTCGGCTGCGATTTCTACGCCTTCTCGGGCCACAAGCTCTACGGTCCGACCGGCATCGGCGTGCTCTACGGCCGGGAGGAGCTGCTCGCCTCCATGCCACCCTGGCAGGGCGGGGGCGACATGATCCTGACGGTCTCCTTCGAGAGATCCACCTACAACGAGCTGCCGTGGAAATTCGAGGCCGGAACACCCAACATCTCCGGCGCCGTCGGCCTCGCCGCGGCCATGGATTACGTGGAGAGCCTCGGCCTCGACGCGATCGCCGCGCACGAGCGGCGGCTGCTCGAGCACGCCACGCGCGAGCTCGAGCGCATCCCGGGCATCGAGATCATCGGCACCGCGCCGCACAAGGCGGCGGTGCTCTCCTTCACCATGGCGGGTGTGCATCCGCACGATCTCGGTACCATCCTCGATGCGGAGGGGGTGGCGGTGCGGACCGGTCATCATTGCGCCATGCCGGTGATGACGTTCTTCAACGTACCCGCGACGGCACGCGCGTCATTCGGTTGCTACAACACGCAGGCGGACGTGGCGAGCCTGCTCGCGGCTCTCGGCAAGGCGCGCGAGGTATTCGGCTGATGGACCTGAAGGAGCTCTACCGCGACGTCATTCTCGATCACAACAGGCGGCCGCGGAATTTCGGCCGGCTCGAGCCCTGCGACGCGCACGCCGAGGGACATAACCCGCTCTGCGGCGACCGGCTGACGGTGTCGCTGCGCCTGAAGGATGATCGCATCGAGGACATCCGCTTCGAGGGCAAGGGCTGCGCGATCTCGACCGCCTCCGCATCGCTCATGACCGAGGCGGTGAAGGGCAAGGACAGGAGAACCGTCAACGAGCTCTATGCCCGGATTCACTCTCTTCTGACCCGGCAGGACGCCGTCGCCGATGCTTCGCTCGGCAAGCTCGCGGCGCTCTCGGGCGTGCGGGAGTTCCCCGCCCGCGTCAAATGCGCGAGCCTCTGCTGGCACACCCTGAGCGCCGCACTCGAGCGCAGCGACGCCACCGTCTCGACGGAGTGAGACATGCGTAGTCACGAGAACGAGCCATTCGTCGTCAACCGCGAAGTCAAGGCGGTGATCGTGCCGGCCGGCGTCGAGGTCACCCTCAAGCCCGGCCAGAGCGGCTACATCACCCAGGCCCTGGGCGGCAGCTTCACCGTGTATATGGAGGGCAATCTCTTCCGCATTTCCGGCGAGGACGCCGATGCCATCGGCAAGGAGCCGGTGAAGCCTCCGGAGCTGCCCCCCAACGCCACCGAGGACGACGTGCGCGAGCTCGCCTGGGCCCAGATGCGCACCTGCTATGACCCCGAGATCCCGATCAACATCGTCGATCTCGGCCTGGTCTACGACTGCACCGTGCAGCCCAACGAGGACGGCACCCGAACGATCGAAGTGCGGCTCACGTTGACGGCTCCGGGTTGCGGCATGGGCGACATTCTGGTCGATGACGTCAAGGACAAGATCGAGCGCATCCCCACGGTGCGCGAGGCGCGCGTCGAGCTCACCTTCGACCCTCCCTGGAGCCAGAGCATGATGTCGGAGGAGGCGCGGCTGCAGACGGGGATGTATTACTGACGTGGCCTGGTACTGACATGACCCGCTACTGAGATGGCCTGGATCGACGTCGGCAGCGCCACCAAGCTCTCCGAAGCCATTCCCCTCTCCGTCGAGGTCGACGGCCTCGCGTTCGTCGTGGTTCGTTGCGGCCACGAGCTCTACGCCGTGGAGGATCGCTGCACGCACGACGGCGAGTCCTTCGCAGGCGCGGAAGTCGACGCCTGCGAGCTCATCTGCCCCCGCCACGGCGCGCGTTTCTGCCTGCGCACCGGCGAGGCGCTGACGCCGCCGGCTTATGAGCCGCTGCGGACCTGCGCGGCGCGGGAAGAGAACGGCAGACTGCTGCTCGAGCGGCCTGACTGACCGATTCCGAGGCTGCTCCCGAGGTATAATTTCCCGGTATGAAATCAGCCCTCCTCGAGCGCCTGCGCTCGGATATCGCCGCACTCAAGGAACAGGGTCTTTACAAGAGCGAGCGCGTGCTCGCCGGGCCGCAGGGAGGCACCGTGCGCACCGGGGAGCGCGAGGTGGTGAACCTCTGCGCCAACAACTACCTCGGGCTCGCGAATCATCCGGCGGTGCGCGAGGCGGCGCACCGCGCCATCGACCGCTTCGGCTTCGGGATGGCCTCGGTACGCTTCATCTGCGGGACGCAGACCGTGCACAAGCAGCTCGAGGCAGCGCTCAGCCGTTTTCTCGGCACCGAGGACGCGATCCTCTACTCCTCCTGCTTCGATGCCAACGGGGGACTGTTCGAGACGCTGCTCGATGAGCGTGATGCCATCATCTCCGATGCGCTCAATCACGCGAGCATCATCGATGGCATCAGGCTCTGCAAGGCGCAACGTTACCGCTATGCCAACAACGACATGGCGGAGCTCGAGGAATGTCTCAAGCAGGCAAGCGCCGCCCGCACCCGCCTCATCGCCACCGACGGCGTCTTCTCCATGGACGGCATCGTCGCGAACCTCGCGGCCATCTGCGATCTCGCCGATCGCCATGACGCGCTGGTGATGGTCGATGACTCGCACGCGACCGGCTTCATGGGACCGGGCGGACGCGGCACTCCGGAGCACTGCGGCGTGGCTGCCCGCATCGACATCCTGACCGGCACGCTCGGCAAGGCGCTAGGCGGCGCCAGCGGCGGCTACATCGCCTCGCGCAAGGAGGTGGTGGAGTGGCTGCGGCAGCGCTCGCGGCCCTATCTTTTCTCCAACAGCATCCCGCCGGTCGTGGCCGCCGTGGGGCTGCGGGTCATCGATCTGCTCGAGCACTCGCCGCAGCTGCGCAGCCGCCTGCACGAGAACGCGGGCTATTTCCGCGCCGGACTCACCCGACTCGGATTCGAGCTCAAGCCCGGCGAGCACCCCATCATTCCGGTGATGCTGGGCGATGCCGCCCTCGCCGGCCGCATGGCCGATCGCCTGCTCGAACGCGGTATCTACGTGATCGGCTTCTCGTATCCGGTGGTGCCGAAGGGCCAGGCACGCATCCGTACCCAGATGTCGGCGGCGCTCGAGCGCGAGCAGCTCGACAAAGCCCTCGAGGCCTTCGCCGCCGTGGGCAGAGAGTTGGGAGTCATCAGATGAAAGCGCTCGTAAAAAAGGAAGCCGCACCCGGGATCTGGCTGGATGATGTGCCGGAACCCAAGGTCGGCCACAACGACGTGCTGATCGAGATCGGCAAGACCGCGATCTGCGGCACCGACATGCACATCTACAACTGGGACGCCTGGGCACGCAAGACCATCCCGGTGCCGATGGCGGTGGGCCACGAGTATTATGGCCGCATCGTCGACATGGGCTCGGAGGTACGCGGCTTCAAGAGCGGTGATCGCGTCTCCGGCGAAGGGCACATCACCTGCGGCTACTGCCGCAACTGCCGCGCGGGCCGCCGCCACCTCTGCCGCAACACGGTGGGAGTCGGCGTCAACCGTCCGGGCGCGTTCGCGCAGTACCTCGCCATCCCCGCGGACAACGCCTTCAAGCTGCCGGACTCGATCAACGACGATGTCGCCTCGATCCTCGATCCCTTCGGCAATGCGACTCACACTGCCCTCGCCTTCAACATGGTGGGCGAGGACGTGCTGATCACCGGCGCGGGTCCTATCGGCATCATGGCGGTCGCCATCGCGCGCTTCGTCGGGGCGCGTCACGTGGTGATCACGGACGTGAACGATTACCGGCTGGAGCTCGCGAGAAGAATGGGCGCCACGCGCGCCATCAACGTGCAACGCGAGTCGCTCGAGCAGACGATGAAGGACCTCGGCATGCAGGAGGGCTTCGACGTCGGCCTCGAGATGTCGGGCAACGCCGCGGCCTTCCGCGAGCTGCTGCGCACCATGCACCACGGCGGCGCGGTGGCGATCCTCGGCATTCCGCCGGAGGAGACGGCGATCGACTGGAATCAGGTGATCTTCAAGGGCCTGACGCTGAAGGGCATCTATGGCCGGGAGATGTTCGAAACCTGGTACAAAATGGCGAGTCTGCTGCAAAGCGGCCTGAAGCTCGAGCCCGTCATCACCCATCATCTGCCGGTGCAGGAGTACGCTCAAGCCTTCAACATCATGGGCTCGGGGCGCTCCGGCAAGGTGATCATGGATTGGGCGAGCCTTGGTTGATTTGAGTGGCCGCGCAGAAGCAGTACGAGTAGAGATGTCCCGATGCGCTCAAGCTCGCCAGCTGCCTCAGTTCCCGCGCCATCGGATTGAGTCGATTCGCGACTTCCGCCAGGCCAAAGGACTGCGCGTCGGCATGCAAGAGTGACACCGCGGTCGCGGCGGCGCGCGCCTGCGTCTGCTGGATGAGCTCCTCCGCCCAGGACATGTGCGGCTGGATGAACTGCACCTGATAGTGCGTCACGTCGGCGAGGTGCGCCGCGGCCCTGACCGCATCCTCGAGCGTGCCGAGGTGATCGACGAGCCCGATCTTACGGGCATCGGCGCCCGCCCAGACGCGCCCCTGGCCGATGGCATCGATCTGTTGCGGCGTCTCGCGGCGGCCGGCGGCGACGCGGTCGACGAATTGCTGGTATCCGCTGTCGACCTGCGACTGCAGGAGCTGGCTGATCTGCGGTCCGAGCGGCCGGTCGATGGTGAGCGCGCCGGCGAGCGGCGTCGTGCCGACGCCATCGACACTGACACCGATCTTGCTCAGCGTCTGGTCGATGGTCGGGATGATCGCAAAGATACCGATCGAGCCGGTGAGCGTCGCCGGGCTCGCCCAGATCTGGTTGGCCGGCGCGGAGATGTAGTAGCCGCCCGAGGCCGCAAGATCACCCATCGAGACCACGAGCGGCTTGCCCGCGGCGCGCAGCGCCTCGAGCTCCTGGTAGATCTCCTCCGAAGCGGCGACGCTGCCGCCAGGACTATCGACGCGCAGCACCACCGCCTTGATGCTCTTGTCGAGGCGCGCCTGACGAATGAGCTCCGAGAGCGAGTCGCCCCCTATGGTGCCGGGGGGCTGCCGGCCGTCATCGATGTCCCCGGACGCGACGATCACGCCGATGCGCGCATTGCCGCCCCCATGATCGACGTTCAGCTGCGCATGCACGATCCGCGCATAATCCTCGGCGGAGATTCCGTTGAAGGTGCCCGTCGATTTGTCCTCGCCGACGAGCCCGATCAGATACCGGTTCACCTGCAGCCTGTTGGCAAGCGCGGTCACGAGGTGCGCCTGCAGAGCCACCTTCGCCGCATCGTCGTTGGCGCCGCTCACGGCTGCCGGCAACGAGTCGACGTAGCTCTCGATGGCATCGGCGGGCAGCTTGCGGGCGGCCGTCACCGCCTTCTGATAAGTCGACCAGAGGACGCCCAGATAGGCGAGGCTCTGCTGCTTGTCGGCCGCGGACATGTCGCTGCGGGTGAAGATCTCGACCGCGCTCTTGAACGTTCCGACGCGAAAGACATTGACGTCGACACCGACTTTCTGCAGCAGTCCCTTGAAGTAGAGCGGATAACGGCTGAAGCCCTCGATCATCACGTACCCGGTCGGGTCGAGATAGATCCGCTGCGCCTGCGCGGCGAGATAATACTGATCCTGATCGTAGGCCGTGCCGAAGGCGATGACCGGCTTGCCGCTCGCGCGGAACTTTCTGATCGCGCTCGCGAGCTCCTCGAGCTCCGGCTGGCCGGCGCCCTGCATGTCATCGAGGTCGAGCACCAGCACCCGGATGCGCTTGTCGGTCGCTGCGGCGCGCACCGCATCGACCAGGTCCCAAAGCAGCGTCTCCGAGCGCTCTTGGCCCTGGGCGTTCTGCACCGCCCGCTGGACCGGATCGCCGCTCAGCTGCTCGACGAGCTGTCCTTCGGGGTGAACCACCAGCGCGGCGCGATCCGGCAGACGGGGCGCCGAGGAGCTCACCGCCCAGATGATGACCCCGAAGATGACGATGAGCAGAATGAGGTGCAGGACCTTGCGCACGCCATCGAGGCCGCGCCAGATCCCGCTCAAGATCGCCCGCAAAGTGCTCATCGCTCGCCGGTTCGCCGCTCAGATCTTCTCTTCGATCCTCGCCGCCTTGCCCGACAGGTCGCGCAGATAGTAGAGCTTGGCGCGACGAACGTTGCCGCGGCGCTTGATCGTGATGTCGCTGATCGCGGGGCTGTAGGTCTGAAACACACGCTCCACGCCCTCCCCGTGCGAGACCTTGCGCACGGTGAAGGAGGAATTCAGGCCGCGGTTGCTGCGCGCGATCACGACGCCCTCGTAGGCCTGGATGCGCTCGCGGTCGCCCTCGACGACCTTCACCTGCACGACCACGGTATCGCCTGGCTTGAAATCCGGCACCTCGCGGGTCATGCGCTCTTTCTCGAGTTGTTGGACGATCTTGCTCATGTGCTCATCCTCGATCTTTCCGCTCCCGCCGCCCCTGCGGCGAGAAATTCGCCAAGTAAGCGCTGCGCCTCGGGCGTGAGCCCGTGGCGAGCGATGAGATCCGGTCGCCGCAGCCAGGTGCGTGCCACTGCCTGCTGCAATCGCCAACGCTCGATGTCGGCATGTTTGCCCGACAACAGCACCGCCGGCACTTCGCGCCCTTCGAACACCTCCGGCCGGGTGTAGTGCGGCCAGTCGAGCAGGCCGTTCGCGAACGAATCGGCGCCGCTCGAGCGCTCATCCCCCAGCACGCCCGGCAGAAGACGCGCCACGGCATCGATGACCGTGAGCGCGGGCAGCTCGCCACCCGAGAGCACATAGTCGCCGATCGAGAGCTCGCGATCGACGCCGAGCTCGATCACCCGCTCGTCGACTCCCTCGTACCGGCCCGCAACCAGGAGCAGTCCCGGGCATCCGGACAGCTCCTGCGCCACGGCCTGGCTGAAGGGCTCACCCTGCGCCGACAGGCACACCCGCGGGCTCCCCGTGGGCAGCCGCGCCGCCGCCGCACGGATGGCTGCGAGCACGGGCTCCGGCTTCAGCACCATGCCCGGACCACCGCCGTAAGGCCGATCGTCCACGGTGCGATGCACGTCGCGCGTGTGCGTCCGCGGGTCCTCCGTGCCCACCGTCAGCAGCCCGCGCTCGAGCGCGCGCCCGATCACTCCGTAGCGCAACGCTCCGGCGATCATCGGCGGAAAGAGCGTAACGACTTCTATCTTCATGGAGCGCCTATTTGAGCTCCGCCGGCCAGTCCACCCAGATCCGGCGCGCCGCGAGGTCCACCCGCCGCAAGTGCGCCGGGATCGCCAGAACCCAGTGCTCCCTGCGATCCGCTGGCGCGCGCTCTCCAGGAGCGACGCGGTCCAAGTCCTCCACCACCATGACGACGCCCGCCGGCGCGTCAATGAAATACGCCACCCGCCCGAGCGCCACGCCCTCGAGGTTCTCGACCTCGAGCCCGATCAGGTCCGCGCGGTAGTACTCGCGATCACCTGTCGGCGGCAGCTCTGCCCGCTCGATCTCGACCCGCGCCCCGGTCAGAAGCGCCGCGCCATCGCGGCTCTCGATCCCTTCGAGGCGGGCAATGAGGCGCTTTCCTTGCACCTGCCCCTCGATCAGGCGGTATCGCTGCCGCTCGCCCCGCTCCGGCCGCAGCGCCCAGTCGCGGTACTCGAGCAGCGCCTCCGGTGGGTCAGTGTGAGACGACACGTGCACCCAGCCGGCGAGTCCGAACGGAGCTCCGATCCGGCCGAGCTCCAACCAGCTCTCACTCGCGCAGCCGGGTCTCAGCGACGGCGGGGCCATGGGGGCTAACCGCGGTCCGGCGCGCTCCCCTTCAGGCGGTCGCCTGCTTCCGGTACGAGGCCACGAGGGTACGCACGCGATCCGAGGGCTGCGCGCCCTTGCCCACCCAATAATCGATGCGCGGCAGATCGAGCTTGAGCTTCGTCTCCCCGCGATGCGCAATGGGATTGAAATATCCCACGTGCTCCAGGCTGGGCCCGCCCTGGCGCTTGCGGCTGTCGGTCACGACCACGTGATAAAAGGGCTGATTTCGCGCCCCGCGCCTCGTCAGGCGAATGGTCACCATGTTTCGTCTCGCTCCGGAGCCACCCAAAAAAGAGCGCGGATTCTACGCGGTTCCGGCTTGCTTTCAAAGCGCAGGATAATCTATGGGTTCATTCCGGGGGGCAGGCCCCCTTTCAGCGCACCGAGGAGCCGCTGCAGGCGTCCGCCTTTCATGCTCTTCATCATGCGCTGCATCTGCAGGAACTGCTTCATCAGCCGATTGACGTCCTGCACCTGCACGCCGGCGCCGCGGGCGATCCGCCGGCGCCGGGAGCCGTTGATGAGGCCCGGTGCACGCCGCTCCCGCGGCGTCATCGAATTGATGATCGCAATCTGGCGCCGCACCTCGCGATCGCCCTGGTCCGCCGACAAGGCGCCCTTGGAAGTCGCCGCCACCGGCAGCTTCTCCATCACCGCGCCGAGGCCCCCGAGCTTCTGCACCTGCTCGAGCTGACTCTTGAGATCGGTGAGGTCGAAACCCTTGCCCTTGGTCACCTTGCGGGCGATGCGCTCGGCCTCCTTTTGGTCCACCTGCCGGTGCACCTGCTCGACGAGGCTCAGCACATCGCCCATGCCGAGAATGCGTGAGGCCATGCGATCCGGGTCGAAGGGCTCGAGTGCCTCGGTCTTCTCCCCGACGCCGAGAAAAACGATGGGCTTGCCGGTGACGTGGCGGACCGAGAGTGCCGCGCCGCCGCGGGCATCACCATCGGCTTTGGTGAGGATGAGGCCGGTCAGATCGAGGGCGGCGCCAAAGGCGCGGGCCGCATTCACCGCATCCTGCCCGGCCATGGCATCGACCACGAAGAGCCGCTCGGCGGGATGGGCCGCCTCATCTATCTGGCGGACCTCGTCCATGAGCGCCTCATCGACATGCAGCCGGCCCGCGGTGTCGATGATGAGCACGTCGAAAACGCCGCGTTTGGCCTGCTCCAGAGCCTCGCGCGCGATGCCGGCCGGGGAGGTCCCCGCCTCGGCCGCAAAGTAATGCGCACTCACCTGAGCCGCGAGGCGCTCGAGCTGCAGCATCGCCGCCGGCCGGCGCACGTCCGTGCTGACGAGCAGCACCCGCTTACGCTGCTCCTCCGTCAGCCAGCGGGCGAGCTTCGCCGCCGTGGTCGTCTTGCCGGCACCTTGCAGGCCTGCGAGCAGCACGACGATCGGCGGCTGGGCTCGCAGGCTGAAGCCGGCGCTGTGCCCGCCCATGAGCTCGACCAGCTCGCGGTGCAGGATGCCGATGAACGCCTGGCCCGGCGTCAGGCTCTGGGCTACCTCGGCACCGAGGGCCTTCGACTTCACCGATTCGATGAAGCTCTTGATGACCGGCAGGGCGACGTCCGCCTCGAGAAGCGCGACCCGCACCTCCCGCAGGGCATCGCTGATGTTCTCCTCGGTGATTCGCCCCCGGCCGCGCAGGGCGTCGAGAGTGCGGGAAAGGCGTGCGCTCAGGGTATCGAACATGAGTGAAGTATATTGGACACAGGCACAGGATGTGCCCCGCCGCCGCAGGTGGCGGCGCCTCGGGCAAAAACCACGCTTTTTGCCCGAGGCGCGCTGGGCCGGGCAGGAGCCCGGATCCAGCGCTATTCAAACCAGAGGAACTCAGATTGAACGACTCACCGTCATCTCCCGTGCTCCTCATCGTCCTCTTGGCGCTGCTCACCATCATCGCCTTCTCCTCGGGGACCGAGGTGGCGATGCTCTCCGTCAACCGCTACCGCATCCGTCACCGGGCCAAGGCCGGCCAGAGCACCGCCAAGCTTCTCGAGCGGCTGCTACAGAAGCCGGAAGACTGGCTCGGCGCCAATCTCGTCATCCTCGCCGCCGCCAGCGTGTTTGCCTCCGCGACCGCGACCTTGCTCGCGCAACGCACGCGCTATCACCACGCGGTGCCCGTCACCGGATTTCTCCTGACGGTGGCCGTCATCGTCTTCTGCGAGCTCGCGCCGAAGATCTTCGCGGCCACCTACCCCGAGTCCGTGGCGCTCAACACCGCGCGCATCTATCGCACCCTGGTGCTGCTCGCGCGGCCGTTCCTGTGGGTCACCAACAGGATGGCATACGGTCTGCTGCGGCTGGTGGGTGTCGTCAGGTCCGCGCCCGCGAGCCAGACCTTGAGCACCGAGGAGCTGCGCACGGTGGTGGCCGAGGCCGGCCCCATGATCCCGGCGCGGCACCGCCAGATGCTGCTCTCGATCCTCGATCTGGGTCAGATCACCGTGAACGACATCATGATCCCGCGGCAGGAAATCGCCGGCATCGACGTCGAGGAGCCCTGGGAGGACATACTCGAGCAACTGCGCCAGACACCTCACACCCGGCTGCCGGTCTACCGCGGCGCGCTCGACAATCTGCTCGGCATCCTGCACATGAAGCGGGTGGCGCACGAGCTTGCCCGCGGCACCCTGACGCGAGAGCGGCTGATCGAGATCGGCAGCGGGCGCGAGCCCTACTTCGTGCCCGAGGGTACCGCTCTCAACATGCAACTCGCCTTCTTCCAGCGCAACCGCCGGCGGCTCGCATTCGTCGTCAACGAGTACGGCGACATCGAGGGCCTGGTGACGCTCGAGGACATCCTCGAGGAGATCGTGGGCGAGTTCACCACCGACCCGGCGACGGTGACGCACAAGGACATTCATCCGCAGGGCGCCGGTATCTTCATCATCAACGCGAGTGCGACGCTGCGGGCGCTGAATCGGGCGCTGCAGTGGCAGCTGCCGACCGACGGTCCGAAGACGTTGAACGGCCTTCTTCTCGAGCAGCTCGAGACCATCCCTTCTCCCGGGACGGCGGTGAAGGTCGGGCCCTACGAGTTCGAGATCCTGCAGATCGCGGACAACGCGATCAGAACCGTGCGCGTGCGGGCGCCGGTTGAGGAGTTGACTTCGGCCCGCGCGAGCGGCTGAGCGCGGCCTCGAGCGCCTCGCTCACCCGGCCGACGGCGATCACCTCCATGCCCTCGAGCGGTTTTCGCGGCGCATTCTCGCGCGGCACCACCGCGAGGCGAAATCCCTGCTTCTGCGCCTCCCGCAGCCGCTCCTCGCCATAGGCGACCGGGCGCACCTCACCGGTAAGCCCGATCTCCCCGAAAGCGACGAGCGAGCCCGGCAGCGCGCGATCGCCGAGGCTCGAGGCAAGCGCGATCACCACCGGCAGATCCCATGCGGTCTCATCGATCTCGATGCCGCCCACGACGTTGACGAAGACGTCATGCTCCTGCAGCGGGAGCGCCGCATGACGACTCAACACCGCGAGCAGCATGGCCAGACGGTTGGAGTCGAGCCCCTGCGCGATGCGCCGTGGCGCCCCGAAGCTCATCCGGTCGACGAGGGCCTGCAACTCGATGAGCAGCGGGCGCCCGCCGTTGCGCATCACGGTGACGATGCTTCCCGCCGCCGGCTCTGGCGCACGCGCGAGGAAGATCGCCGCTGGATTGCGCACCTCCTTGAGCCCGCCTTCCGTCATGGCGAAAAAGCCGAGCTCGTTGACCGCACCGAAGCGGTTCTTGGTCGCGCGCACGATGCGAAAGCGACTGCCGGCCTCGCTCTCGAAGTAGAGCACCGTATCGACCAGGTGCTCGAGGATCCGGGGACCGGCGATCGCGCCCTCCTTGGTGACATGACCGATGAGAATCACGGCCGTCGCGGTCGCCTTGGCGAAGCGGACCAGCTCCGCGGTGCACTCCCTGAGTTGCGACACCGCGCCCGCGCTCGCGGCAACCGCCTCCGACTGCACCGTCTGGATCGAGTCCACGACGAGCAGCGCCGCCCGCCGGCCCTCGGTCTGCTCGAGAATCGATCGCAGGTCATTTTCGGCCAGCACCTGGAGAGAGGCCGCGGCAATACCGAGCCGCCGGGCTCTCAGCGCCACCTGCGAAACCGACTCCTCGCCGCTCGCATAGACCACGGCGCGTGCGTCGGCGACGCTTGCCGCAACCTGAAGCAGCAGAGTCGACTTGCCAATGCCCGGATCGCCGCCGAGGAGCGTCACCGAGCCCGGGACGACTCCCCCTCCGAGAACGCGATCGAGCTCACCCTGACCACTCGCGAGGCGCTCGAGAAGGAGCTCCTTGCCGGGGGCGAGCGGCACCGGGCCGGCACCCGTGGCCGCGCCGGCCGCGCCTCGACCCGAGGCGCTCCTCGCACCGGAACCCGCCGCGGATCGACGCGCGGCGCGCTGCTCGAGGCTGTTCCATTCTCCGCAGGCCGGGCACTGGCCTTGCCATTTCGGGGTCTCCCCCCCGCAGGAGCCGCAGACAAAGACGGAGATCGGGCGTGGCATCGATGCGCTTCACGAACGAGTTTGGCCCGGTTGAGCTAGGATGCGCGCCGGGGAGGACCGAATGACCGGTTTGTGACCAGGCGCTCGGACTCAACTGACGGCAATGCTAGCTTATGCCCGTCCCGCTCGGGGACGGGATAGTGATGCGCGTCACATTTTAATAGGCCCAAAACGACGGCATGAGCTTAAAAGGCAAGCTGCGCATCGTCGGACTGACCGATGTAGGCAAGGTTCGCGAGCACAACGAGGACACGATCGCCCTGGACCCGGACATCGGGCTACTCGTGCTCGCCGACGGCATGGGCGGCTACAACGCGGGCGAGGTGGCGAGCGGGATCGCCGTGAAGACCATCGTGAGCCTGGTGCGCGAGCAGCTCGGGCGGGAGGACCTGCATACGCACGACCGCGGCGCGAATCTCTCGCGCCCGAGCATCATCCTGAGAGATGCCATCCACCGGGCCAACAAGATCATCTATCAGACGGCTCGCAGCCAGCCGCAATGCGAGGGAATGGGCACGACGGTCGTGGCGGCTCTTTTCTTCGACAACAGGGTAACCATCGCCCACGTGGGCGACTCGCGCATGTACCGGCAGCGCAGCGACAAGTTCGAGCAGGTGACGATGGACCATTCGCTCCTGCAGGAACTGGTCGATCGCGGCTTCTACTCCGCCGAGGAGGCTCAGCGGGCGGCGAACAAGAACTACGTCACCCGGGCGCTCGGGGTGGAGCCGAACGTCGAGGTCGAGATCCAGGAGATCCCGGTGCAGAAGGGGGAGGTCTACATGCTCTGCTCGGACGGGCTCTCGGACATGGTCGAGGACGACGATATCCATTTAACCATAAGCACCTTTGGTGCTAATCTTGACACCGTTGCCAAG
>Ga0335074_10009886_pt1 | contig 13332 bp, 11 predicted proteins | sample Lox_Sample_23_FD_206715 | JGI IMG/M metagenome (GOLD analysis project Ga0335074, IMG submission 206715) | Soil microbial communities from Loxahatchee National Wildlife Refuge, Florida, United States - Lox_Sample_2.3 | ecosystem: Environmental > Terrestrial > Soil > Wetlands | place: USA...
TCAGACGGCCGGTTGTGGACTTGCCACAGCCGGACTCGCCCACCAAAGCGAGCGTCTCGCCGGCTTGAACCTCAAAGGAGACGCCATCCACAGCCCTGACGGGACGTCCACGATCGATGATGCCGAAGCGACCGGGCGGTGCGAAACTCTTCGCGATCTCATCGAGACGAATGAGCGGCGGGGTCATTGCGCGCCTGCCACAGAGGCTCCGGGGTTGGTCCAACAGGCGGTATGGTGGGATGGCCCGACTTCCGCCATCGGCGGCATCGCATTCGCGCAGATCGGCAGGCGATCTGGACAACGCGGGCAAAACGGGCAGCCGGCAGAGCGAGCACCCGGTGCCGGCACGGAGCCGGGGATTTGGTACAACCGGCGTCGATCGTCCTCAAGGCGAGGAATCGATTGAAGAAGACCGCGCGTGTAGGGGTGTGCGGGATGGCGAAAGATCGACCGCACGTCGCCTTGCTCGACGATGCGGCCGGCATACATCACGACGACTCGGTCAGCGACCTCGGCGATCACACCGAAATCATGCGAGATAATGAGGATCGCAGTCCCGAAGGTGGAGCGAATACGATTCATCAATGCGAGCACCTGCGCCTGGATCGTGACATCCAGGGCGGTTGTCGGTTCGTCGGCGATAACGAGCTTCGGCCGGCAGACGAGCGCCATGGCGATCATGACGCGCTGGCGCATGCCGCCGGAGAACTGGTGCGGGTAGGAAAGGAATCGCTCGGCAGGGTTGGGGATGCCCACAAGATCCAGCATCTCAAGCGCGAGTGCCCGGCGCCGGCGGGCGGAAATCCGCTCATGCAGCATCACCGCTTCGGTGATCTGATCACCAATCGTCATCACGGGATTGAGCGAGCTCATCGGTTCCTGGAAGATCATGCCGATATCGCGGCCGCGGATCTCGGGCATGCGCGCAGGCGGCAGGGAGAGAAGATCGGCGCCGGCAAATCTGATGCGGCCGCCGACAATGCGGCCCGGCGGATCGGGAACAAGCCGGAGGATAGCAAGCGAGGTGACGCTCTTGCCCGAACCTGACTCGCCGACGATCCCGACCGCCTCGCCGGCGTTCACCGTAAAGCTGACTGCATCTACGGCACGGACGGGGTTCAATTTCGGCCCGAAGGCGACGCTCAGGGCCTCGACTTCGAGAAGCGGGCCGGTCATTCCTTGAGTTCCGGGTCCAGCACGTCACGAACGGCGTCGCCGAGCAGGTTGAAGGCGAGCACCGTGAGCGTAATCGCGAAACCGGCGGAAACGATCGGCCAGGCAGACCCGAAAAGATTGTTGAGGCCGTCGCGGATGATGTTGCCCCAGCTCGGGCGAGGCGGCTCGGTGCCAAGCCCGAGAAAGCTCAAGGTGGCCTCGAGCTGAATCGCGCTGGAGATCCATAGAGTGATCAGCACCGCGATGGAGCCGGCGATATTCGGCAGAATGTGCCGGACGATGATGGTGGGATGGCGCACACCAGCTGCGACTGCCGCCTCGACGAAGGGTTCGTTGCGGATCGAGAGCGTCGAGGCACGAGCGATGCGGGCGAACCGGGGCGCGAAAGCCAGAACGAGTGCCATCACGAGGTTCCAGAAGCCGGGACCCAGTGCAGCAGCGACGATGATCCCGAGAAGCAGGATCGGGAACGAGAGAAGAAGGTCGATCAGCCGCCCGACCACGCGATCCACGATCCCGCCGAAATAGCCGCCGATCATACCGATGATGCTGCCGCCGAGTGCGGCCAGAAGCGGCGAGATCAGCCCGAGCTCAAGGGAGGCACGCGAGCCATAAATGATCCGGGACAACACATCACGCCCGAACTGATCGGTGCCGAGCCAATGATCGCGTGACGGTGGGAGGTTGATCTGCAGAATGCTCTGCGCAAGTGGATCGTTGGGCGCAATAAGCGGGGCGAAGATTGCGACGAGGCAGAGCAGACCCAGGTAGAGCACGGCGACGAGCGTCACCGGATCGGTGAGCAGGCGGCGCGAGAAGGTGGCGACGAGGCTGGGTGATCGCGCGTATTCCGGTTCATCGGACGCAATGGTGATGGCCATCAGCGCACCCGGATGCGTGGATCGACGGCGATCGCCAGTAGGTCGACGGCAAGATTGACCAATACGACGAACAGGGCGAACACGATGATCCCCGCCTGCACCACCGGATAGTCGCGTGTCTCCACGGCGCCGATCAGCATGTTGCCGATGCCTGGTCGTCCGAAGACCAGCTCGATCGCCACAGAGCCGGACAGCGTCGCAAGGATGCTGAGACCGAGCCCGGTGACGACCGGAAGGAGTGCGTTACGCAGCGCATGCCTATAGATCACGCGGCCTTCGCGTGCTCCCTTGGCGCGCGCGGTGCGCACGTAGTCTTTGCTAAGCACCTCCAACAAGGAAGCGCGCGTCAGTCTGCTCAGGAAGGCTGCCTTGACGAGGCCGAGTGTGAGCGCCGGCAGCACCAGATGGTGCATCTGGTCGATAAGGCCGCTTCCCGTCCCGTTGATCGGGAAGAGCCCGAGATCGAGCGAGAGATAAATGAGGAAGATGGCGCCCAGATAGAAATCGGGCACGGCATAGCCGAGCAGGGCGAAAATGCGGGCGACGTCATCGAGCGGCTCGCCGCGATGGCGCGCGGAGACGACGCCGAGAGGGATACCGAGCGCAACGCCGATGAAAGTGGCGGCGATCGTAAGCTGGATCGTGTATGGCAGATTGACGGCGAGAAGCTGGATGATCGGCACGCCGTTGACGAGCGACCTGCCGAAGCGAAGCGTCGCAACGTTGTACATAAAGCTGAGGTATTGGTGCCAGAGCGGCGCATCGAGCCCCATCTGCTTACGAAACAGTTCAAGTTGCGCTGCGGTCGCATTATCCCCGAGCACCACCTGAGCGGGGTCGCCCGGCAGGAGACGTAGCGCGACGAAAACGAGGCTCAGGACGAGAATGACGGTCGGGACGGCATCGACAATACGCAGTCCGATGTATTTCCACATGCACCTGTCCCGCTCAGTCAGGCTGCCGGTTGGGCTGTTCGTAGCGGCCAGTACGCGTAGCCGGACTTCACCTCGTAGCCGAGCGAGACGCGGGGATTGCGGGCGATCACATAGGACAGGGTGAGCAGGCCGATCACCGGCAGGTCTTTCAGGACCTGCCGTTCGACGGCCTGACAGAGTGCCGCCCGCTTCGCGAAGTCCGGTTCCTCGAGGACCTTCGCCAGCAGATCGTCCACGCCGGGGATCGCAACGCCATAATGGCTGTAGTTGTCACCGCCGGTTCCGTCGGGCTTCACCACCGCATGCGAGGATAGCTGCTCCAGCAGAGGCTGGGTAGGCACCGGCGGATAGCTGGAGGACAGCATGATCAGCGTGTTGAGGTCGTGGTCGCTCTGGCTGTGGAAAGTCGCGTGGTCGATGATCTGCATATCGACCCGGAATCCGACCTTGCGAAGCTGTTCCTGGACCATCAGCATGATGGCGCTGTAATCCTCGCGCTGGCTGGTGAAGCAGGAAAAAGCAACGCCGTTCGGATAGCCGGCCTCGGCAAGAAGCTGCTTCGCTTTGTCCGGGTCGTACGGATATTGCAGGTCGGGCGGCAGGTTTTTGTCGCTGACTGAACCGGGGAACTCAACCGGAATCAGGCCCCAGATCACGCCCCCCATTGGGCCGTAGGCAGCGGCGAGCGCCTTGCGGTCGATGGCGTAGCGGACAGCTTCACGTACCTTCAAATTGTCGAATGGCTTGCGCGTCAGGTTCATATGCAGGGTGTTGACACTGCCGGGCTTGGTCGCGTCGAAGGCGGTGTCCGGCTTACGCTGCTTGATCGAATTCATCCAGCCGGGCGTGCGGGCGCCTTCGATCATGTCCACCTGACCAGAGAGGAAGGCGAGCGTACGCGCGGTGGTGTCGAGAATATAAAGGATGTCGAGCTCCGGGCTGGCTGGCGGCCCTCGGAAATGCTGGGGAAACGCTTTCAGGTAGACGCCTTTGCTGAAATCGACACGATCAAACTGAAATGGACCGGTCCCCACCGGATCGAAAGCGAATTTGTCTCCCTTCTCCTCGAAGGCCTTCCGGGAGATGATATTGCCGCTCATGGTGTAAATCGAGCTGCCGCAGAAAGTGGGGTCCGGCTGCTTCAAGGTGAACCCGACGGTCTGCGGGTTGACAGCCTCGACTCTGTCGATATTGGCATACAGCACCTTGCCGGAGACAACGACCTTGGGATCGATCAAGCGGCCGAAAGTGAAAGCGACATCATCGGCCGTGAGATCTCCATAGCCTTTATGGAACGGCACATTCCTGCGGAGATGGAAGGTCCAGGTCTTGGCGTCCGGTGATGAGTCCCAGCTCTCGGCAAGGCTTGGTTTGAACGCGTCCGGCGTCAGCGCGAATGTACCGTCCTCGGGAACGACGAGCGTGTCGAAGATCTGCCGGCAGGCCCAGTTATCGGCACCAAGAGTCGTCCGCGAAGGGTTCAGCGTTTGCGGGCTGCGCGCCGCCAGCGCGATGCTGATCCGTCGCGGCGACGCGGCACGCACGCGGCGTGCTGCAAGTGCGGCAACGGCGCCCGATACGGCGCCTAAGAAGTCTCTGCGGGCGATCTCCGGCATATGTCTCTCTCCCATGCAGGGATGTAGTTCCCGGGAATCCGGGCGAGGCGATCGGATCACGCCGCGTTCGCCATACGGGAAGCGTCGGCCTGGGAATCCGATGTCTTCCGCGGCACGAGGTGACAGCCGAGGATCTTCAGGCCGACCTCATCTCCGGGCCGTAGCGAGCCCACCTCTTCGGGTGGACGCTCAGAACGGAGACGCCCGATGCCCTGCTGTTCGATGTCGACCAGAATCGACGTTCCCTGGAATACCATATCTATTACTCTTGCAACGAGCGAGCACCGATCGGACGATTGCTCGACTTTGGCCATACCGAGCTGTTCGGGACGGATGCATATCCACAGCGGCTGGTCCTGGGTAGCGATCCCGGGTGCGATCGTGTCCGCTGCGATCGGTGCATCCAATCCGACAGCGGCAGCGGATGGGGTAGGGCCGCCTGAGATCAGAGTCCCCGGGATAAGATTATTGGCGCCAACGAAGCGCGCTGCAAACTCCGTCGCCGGGATCGCATAAAGATCGCGAGGCGACGCCACCTGCTCTATGATGCCATGATTCATCAGCACGATACGATCGCTCATGACCAAAGCCTCAACCTGATCGTGCGTGACAAAGATCGTGGTCTGCCTGGCACGCCGTTGAATATCGCGCAGATCAAGTCGCACTTCGTCTCGTAGCTTCGCATCAAGGTTGGACAGCGGCTCATCGAGCAGCACGAGATCAGGCCCAAAGGCAAGCGCGCGCGCAACAGCGACGCGTTGTTGCTGGCCACCGCTGAGCTGACTGGGCTTCCGCTCACCCAGGCCCTCCAGGCGGACCAGGGAAAGCAGCTCGTTCACCCGAGCTGCCCGATCAGCGCGCGGCCAGCCGCGCATGCGCAGTCCGAAAGCGATATTGTCGTTCACCGTCATATGGGGGAACAACGCGTAATTCTGGAACACCAATCCAACGTTGCGCTTATTCGACGGCAGCATGTCCACGCGGCGGGCGCCAAAGCGGATTTCTCCCCCGTCCTGCGGCAGCAGACCGGCGATGATCTTGAGCGTTGTGGACTTGCCGCATCCGCTGGGTCCGAGCAGTGTCACGAACTCACCGGCGGCGACATCCAGGCTAAGATCACGAACAGCATAAAAATCGCCGAATCTCTTGCTGATCTGTTCTAGAGAGACGGGCTGTGAGCCGCTGGCGGAGCGCGCCATCATGTTCATTGTCCGCTTCCTCTACCCTTTCCGCGACATCAGCGCGCCGGCCATATATTTCGGGCCCAGTGCCAGAGCGACGATGGCGTAGAAGATGAGCGCCACATAAACCAGCATGGCCGACATCGCGACGGCCTCGGGGACGACGCCGCGATCCACGATATCGGTGAACAGCCGGATGGAGATCGGTGTGGCGCTGGGTCCGGCGATGAAAAAGAGCAGCACGAAGGCGATGAGGTTCTGCATGAAGACGAAAAGCGCCGCGATCGCCAGGCCCGGCGCGATCAGCGGAAGAACAATCAATCGAAGCGCCGCCAGCTTACTCGCGCCGAGCGACTCGGCGGCGAGCTCATATTCCTCAGGCAGACCCTCCAGCAGGGCCTCACCGAAGCGAAGGCCCATCGCAAGGTTGAGGGCGATCAGAGCCAGCACCACGCCGCCAAAGCTATTGGAAAGCCCGAGCGGAATGAAGATCGTGAGCAAGGCGATTCCGAGGATCAACTGTGGAACGATCTCGGGCAGCAGGACCAGGCTGCTGATCAGTCGCCGTTCCCAGAGCCGCCCGCGTACCATCGCCCATGCGGCCGGCAACGAAATCAGCAACGAACAGCAAGAGGCGACGATCGACACCCTGATCGTGAACCAGAAAGACTGCCAGTAGCCGCTCGGGATGGCGCGATAGGCGTCTAGGTTGAGATGGCTCAGCGGCCAGCTCACCTCGAGCTTGCCCTGCAACGACGCCACCACGACCAGCAGGATCGGAAACAACAGCCAGGCGCCGATCACCAAAAGATACACGGTCCAAAGGCCTGCGGAGAGAAGGCGAGGGCCGGAGATCCGCACGCGCGACCCGATGGCCGGCACCGCCATTCGCACCGTCATGTCGGTCATCTCAGCGCCTGCCGTATCGTGAGAGCAAAAGCTGCGCACCCGCCGTCACCCCAACAGCAAGGAGCGAAACCAGCACGGCTTGCGCGAAGGCGAGATGCGTCTCTTGCAGTGTCAAGAGGTCGGTCGCAATCACCACCGAAATCATGTACGGCACACGGCCGCTCAACATCACCGGGATCGCATAGGCGGTCACAACGGTGGTGAAGATCAGGGCACTCGCTGCGATGATGCCGGGCGTACTGAGCGGCAGCGTCACGACGAAGAAGCTGCGAAGCCGACTGGCGCCAAGACTGATGGCGGCGTCCTCGAGTTGCGGATCGACCGAGATCAGGACACCTGTCAGGATGCCGGCGGCGACAACGATCGCGGAGTAGGTGAAAGCAAGAGCCTGGCCGGGCCAGCCGAACAGAATGAACAGCGGGTGCTGCAACAGGCCGAGTTGCACCAGAACGCGGTTCAGGACACCAGTGATCGGTGCGAGCAGCAGGATCATCGCATAACCAACAACGACGAAGGGCAGCATGCGCGGTACGGTCACCACGGGCATGAGCACGGTTCGTAGCCGCGATTTGCGTGCCATGAGGTAGGCCAGCGGAAAGGCCGCCATAATCGATATAGCTGTCACACCAAATGCCATGGCGATGGTCGTCAGCAGGGTATGGGTGAAAAATCGGTTGCCCAGCGACCGCACATAATAGCTTGGTGTCCAGGCGCCGGTCTCCTGATCCCGCAGGCTCTGCACGATCAGCAAGGCAAGCGGGATGGCGGCCACGAGCAGGGTGATGCTCAGCGCCGGAAGGGCACAGAGACGATAGAACAGCCGCTCCCTTCGCCGGCGGAGCCGTGCAACCGTGCCGTCCCGCGGGGGAATGCCGGAATGGCGTGCGGAGGAGGGATCGATTGTCGTGACGCCTGACATGGCCAGGTCCTCTCTGAAGAGACCGGCCGCCTACGCGCCCTGGATAACAACATCGTTGTAGAGCGCGAGCACTTGCCGGTTATAGTCCGGCCCGAGGGTCCATTCGCGGAACTGATTGATCCACACGATATGCGCGTTCTTGGTGAACTCGTCCCATTGCGGTGGCGCCGGCTCGCCTTCCCGCGGCATGAGGTTGAACTCGTGGAGTTGGTCGGCGATCTTGCTTGCCGTCGCTGAGTGGAAAAATTTCACCCATTCCAATGCCGCGACCGGATTCTTCGTCTTCGACGACACGACCGGGCCGGTGTCAACGGCGGCCAGCACGCCTTCTTTCGGATAGACGATATGGACCGGCGTGCCGGCCAGCTTTTCCTGCAGGCCATTCTGCCACCACCAGGCGGATATCAGCGCCTCCCCGCGCCGCAGCAAGGGGCTAATGGATCCCGAGCCCTGCGTGAGGGTGAGCGCATTCTTCGCCCAACGCGCTACTTCCTCGAATGTCGGGCGAGCGGCGCTGGCATCGAATTTCCCGTGGGCGAACCATTTGGTCCAGTCGGCGCCACGCACGAGCGCTGCCGCGGCGATCGCGTCGTAACCGCTTCCCACCGACAGCGCGGAGTCGAAGGTAATCCTGTTCTTGAATTTCGGATTGCCGAGATCAGCCCAGGACGTCACTAGATCCTTGAGCGAGTCCTGCACAACCAGCACGTAAGCCGAGATCGATAACGGCGCCGTGTATCCATCCGTCGCCATCGTCACAAGCGCGCTTTTGTTGAAGGTCGCCCATTCTTCCGGCGTGCAGGCGTCTTGCAGACGCAGCCAGTAGCGTTTCGGGATACCCTGCCGAATGTATTCGTTGTATAGTTGATAGACGTCACCTGACGGATTCGGCCATTCGGTCTGGAATGCCACCCAGCTATTGGGTGACTGCCCCACAACGGTCTGCACGTGAACCGGCACGCCGTACTTTGTTTTCATATGTTGCGCGAACGGCTCGACCAGCTTGTCGGCGAGATCGGTCTGCAGGCCGGTGCCGGTATAGGCCACCAGGTGCGGCAACACCTTGGCTGACGGCATGGCCGCTCTGCTGCTGCCGCTCCAGGACGATAATCCGAGTGATGTCAGAGAGCCCAGCGCCCCCTGCGCGACCGCACGTCTCGTCAATTTCATGACCCGTCTCCTTCATTGCGTTTTCTTATTGCTTGTTGGGCATCGGGAAGTTGTGCTTCCCGATGCCGATCTCGAAAATCAGGCGATGCGGAATTCCTCCAACGCCTTGTAGTTGGGACTGACACCAATGCCGGCGACACCAGGCGGGCTGACCGTACCGTCGGGATTGAGGCTGAGCGTCTCTTCGTAGACGCGCCCCCACATTGGATCGACGGTGTCACGATAGAATTCAAGGATCAGCCCGTTGGAGATCGCGGCGACCAGATGGACATGGATGTCCTGCGAACCATGCGGCGCGATGTCGAGATCGGCTGCCTGCGCCAGGGCCGCTACTTTCATGAACTCGGTAACCCCCCCGAGTATCTTCGCGTCGGCGTTCAGAATGGCTGCTGCATCATGCTTGATCAGGTCGCGGAAGCCGTATCGCGTATATTCGTTCTCCCCCGTCGCGATCGGTATCGTCGTTGCCTGAGCCAGCTTTCGGTGGCCGTCGTAATCGTCCGGGGCAACCGGCTCTTCGAACCAGAAGACGTCGTACGGCTCGATGCGGCGGGCGAGCTGGACGGCTTCGTACCAGCGATAGGCGCAGTTGGCATCGACCATGAGCTTGACCTCGGGACCCACCGCTTCCCGCGCGACACGGACCCGTTCGGCGTCCTCGGCGATCGGCACCGCACCGACCTTCATCTTCACCGCCCGCGCGCCGAGCCGGACATTGTCCTCCATCTCTTGCGCGAGCCCCTTGAGGCCCTTGCCTTCCTCGTAATAGCCGCCGGCGACATAGGTCGGGACACTGTCGCGGAAACCGCCCAGCAGCTTGTAGAGTGGCAGGTTGGCGAGCTTGGCGCGGATGTCCCACAGCCCGATATCAATCGAGGAAATGGCGCGCGTGGTCAGTCCGCGGCGGCCGATCAGCTTGGGCACCCACATCTTGTTCCACAGCCGCTCGACGTTCACGGGGTCCTCGCCGATCAGGTCATGTGACAGGCGCGTAATCGTTGCGCGCCAGATGTCGCCGCCGTTGCCCAGGCCGACGCCGGTTATACCGGCATCCGTCTCGATCTGGACTAGGGCAAAATCGACATGGGTATAGGTGTGCTTGCCGTTGGTGATTGGCTGCTTGCGCGGCCAGCGATACTCCTGCGTCGAAATCTTGGTGATTTTCATAGAGCGTTCCTTTTCTCTCGGCTCAAGGACACCAATGCACGGATGGCTGCAGACGAAGGCTCAGGCGCGTCAGACGCGTCGTCCTCGCTTGCGGTCATCTCCAGGAAGTCACGGATGGCACCGTCGAAGTGGGCATGCACCGCACGCCGCGCGCACTCCGGATCCCGGTCGGCGATGGCGCGCAGGATGGCCTCATGCTCGTCCACGCGGGTGGGGCGTACGGTCCGTCGTTCGCGCAGCTTGGCCCAGATGGGGCCGCGGTTCAGCAACTCGTCCCAGATAAAACGGACGACCTCGGTGTAAATTGCATTCTGCGATGCCGCCGCCAGGGCGAGATGGAAACGGCGGTCCCCCGGGTCGACGGCGACACGGGCCTGCGTGGCACCGCGCATCTGCTCGATTGCGGCGGCGAGTTCAGCGAGGTGCGCGGCGGTCGCATTCTCCGCCGCTGCCGCAGCGATCTCCCCCTCGATGGCACGACGCGCCATGAACGCCTCATACGGGCCATCGCCGGCGTCCGGCACCTGGATGGGCTGGGCCGCCGCACGGACATAAACGCCGCTGCCACCCCGCACTTCAACCAACCCAGCGATTTCAAGAGCGATCATGGATTCCCGCACAACGGGACGGCTCACGCCGAGCTGGCGGCTAAGGTCGCGCTCCGGCGGCAGACGATCACCGGTGCGGTACTCGCCGGCCCTTATCAGTTGGGCGATCTGATCCGCCACAACCTGGTACAGGCGCGGCGCTGAGATGGGGACGAAGGGCATGGGCCATTCCCGGCTTTCTAACCCCCGCAATAGCGGAGTTCTGGTCGGATGGCAAGGTGGCCTGACCAATATTTTGAATGCCACCCAAGTAATGCATCCCGCGGCCCGTCCCGCGGTCTGCCGGGGGACGCATGTTCGACGCCTTGCCGCCACGCCGGCCGGCTGCGGATCCCGCGCTCACCGCCGCCCTCGCCGAGGCCGCGGCGGCGATCCCGCGGCGCGACGAGGCGCTCTCCGCGCACCCGTTGCGCCCCGCCTTCCTGTATCGCGCCCGGCTCGAGGCGGTGCGCTGCCAGGCCTCGGTCGACGGCCGGCTCATCAACCCCTGGCACCTCGCCGCCGTGCTCGAAGGCCTGCGGCTCCGCATGGAGGGCGCGCTGCGCACCATCGACCGCAGCACCATCCTCGCCGGCGCCGAGCACGCCCTCGCGCTGCACCGCTGGCTGGTGGCACCGGACTTTGACGAGGAAGGCGAAGTCCAGCGGGCCGAGACGCACCTCACCGGCTTTGCCTAGGCGGGTGGCGCGCCGCTGTGCGCCGCGGCCGAGGGGATGCTCGCCTGGCTGGACGGCGGCGGCACCCGGCCGCCGATCCGCGCCGCGAACGGGCAAGATAGCACGGTTCGTGGCACAGACCCGGAACATGGCTGGCGCGATCCGGTGTCCCGATTGAAACTGGTGCTTCCAGGGCATCTGTAACCGGTTGATTTCCTGGATGGGCATACTCGCCCAGACCACCTGTAGTTCATCTGGGACGGACGCAAAGTCTTGGAGGGCTGTCGGAACAAACCGCAGAACTCCCTCGTCAGTTCAATGGCTTATGCCGCAACCGTGCTATCCTGCCCGTTCTATAGCGTGACCCCATTACCGAGCGCGATGCGCTCGGTTTGATACATAGTATCATCTTCGCCAGGCTCGCCTCCACACAGGTGCCGTATCGCCGCCACCGGAGGAGGGTCCCATGAAAGGATCGACTGGTCCCCTTGACGCCCAAGATAGTACGATATAACATACCATTTCCGGTCGGGGGTGGGATGGCAGAAGAGGAGACCACTGCGAGGCCAGCGTCTGTCGACGCCCCCCCGGGGGACGCCTTTGTGCTCGGGGGACCCGATGGGAATGTGCGGCACGTCCGTGCAGTCAGGGGCCGCGTCCCCGACACCGGCGTAGGTGCTGCGAGTGAAGCCGTGCGGAGTACCGCCAATCGTGCACCTGACGCCATCGTTGGGCCTTGCGATCTGGCATCGCTCGGCATGCTGGCTTTTCTTTCGCACGTATCCGCCGGCCGTCCGGCGACTGCCCTTCCAATGGCGTCCATCAATGGCCCAGGCAAGCATTCACAAAAATGATGCCGCACACGAGGGGGACTCTGGTGAACCGAACGGCGTACGCTGTTGCCGCTGTTCTGCTTGGCATTTCAGTTATCCATAGCCACCCCGGATTCGCTCAATCTCAAACGACGGTGCGATCTGAAACGGTGAGCGGCGTTGCTCGCGACGCGTTGCAGCGTCCGCTCGGTGGCGTCCAAATCCGTTTGGAAGCGCCCGACGGAAGGGTGATCGCACATGGCGTGACCCAAAGTGACGGTAAGTTCAGACTGTCTGGTGTTGCGCCGGGTGTCTACTCGCTGGTCGGCGAGAGGACAGGCTTTTCCAGCGCGACTGCGGTCGTGACCGTCGCGGCGAACGCAGTCACAAGCGATCTGACGCTCGCGTCCAACCAGGCCCTCGATGTAAGGCTTACCGCGCAGCGACTCACCGAGGCGCGGAGCGAGATTGAGCCGCGCATCGGCGCCACCACCTATACTCTCGACCAGAAGGCGATCCAGGATCAGCCGGGCGGCTCGAACATTCCGCTTAATCAAACCCTGTTGCAGGCGCCAGACGTCTCTCAGGACTCGTTCGGCCAAATTCACCTCCGTAATGATCACGCCAACATCCAATACCGCATAAATGGCGTGATTCTGCCCGAAGGCATCAGCTTCTTCGGCCAGAGCCTGACCTCGCGTTTCGCAAGCTCAATCGATATCATCACTGGCTCATTGCCGGCGCAGTATGGGCTGGTGACAACCGGCATCGTGGATATTCAGACCAAATCGGGTGCATTCGAGCCGGGAGGTTCAATCGGCTTCTACGGCGGCAGCCATGGCTGGATGGAGCCGAGCGCGGACTACGGCGGGTCAGTTGGCAACTTGAATTACTACTTCTCTGGCGATTTACTTGAGAACGGCATCGGCGTCGAGAATCCGACCAGTTCCGTCGATCCGATCCATGATCAAACGAGGCAGGTTCACGGTTTCGCCTATCTGGAAGACATCATCGACCCGACGAGCAAGATCAGCCTGATCATGGGCGCCTACCAAGGTAGCTTCCAGATCCCGGACAATCCGGGTCAGACGCCTGCCTTTCAATATATGAACCAGACCTTCTTCAACTCGGCGCTGCTCAACGAAACCCAGCAGGAGAGCAATGATTATGCCGCGCTTTCCTATATAAAGTCCACGACGGATTACGGTTTCCAGATCTCCGGCTTCATCCGATACAGCAGACTCGCCTATCGCCCGGACGACATCGGCGATCTCATGTTCTACGGACTGGCGCAGGACGCTG
>Ga0335074_10009888_pt1 | contig 13331 bp, 12 predicted proteins | sample Lox_Sample_23_FD_206715 | JGI IMG/M metagenome (GOLD analysis project Ga0335074, IMG submission 206715) | Soil microbial communities from Loxahatchee National Wildlife Refuge, Florida, United States - Lox_Sample_2.3 | ecosystem: Environmental > Terrestrial > Soil > Wetlands | place: USA...
GCGATCGAGTTCATCGAGACCAAGTTCGGGCGCGTGGCGGGCCTGAGCACCGCGGGCGCGGAGGGCCCGATGCAGTTCCTCCCGTCCACCTGGGCGAGCTACGGCAGCGGCAACGTGCACGACCAGCGCGCCGCCATTCTCGGCGCGGCCCGCTACCTGCGCGCCAACGGCGCGCCCGGCGACATCCCGGGCGCGCTCCACCACTACAACCCGAGCATCGATTACGTCCGCGCGGTCACCGATTACGCCAGCCGCATGCGCGGCGACCCGCGCGCGTACTTCGGTTACTACGTCTGGCAGGTGACCTACGCGCTCAAGAGCGGGCTGGTCGAGCTTCCCGCCGGCTATCCGGCGGTTCGGCCCGTCCCCGTCTCGCCGAGCAGCCTGTCGGTGGCTTCGTCGGGCACGCCACCGTAAAACGCGTCGAGCACCTCGCCGAACACTGGGTTACCGGGGTCGGCCCGCGCGAACAGGGTCATCGAGGAGCGCAGCTTCATCGCGTCGATCCCGCCGAAGATATCCTGCGCGGTCGAGCCTCGGAGCCCGGCGACGACGCTCGCGCACTCGATCAGCCGCGGACCGAGCAGCGGATGGGTGAGGTAGGCGTGAGCCTCGGCCAGCGAGGCGATCGCGTAGCGCCTGGAGGTCGGAGTCTGCCCCAGGCCGGCGATCTGCGGGAACACGAACCACATCCAGTGGCTGCGCTTGCGGCCCGCGCGCAGCTCGGCCACCGCGGCCTCGTAGGTGGCGCCCTGGTCCTGGGCGGTCACGAATCGCTCGAGCTCGAATGAATCCGGCATGACCGCACGATAGTCGCACCCGACTCTGGCCGCGCGGGCTCCCTTAGGCTGAGAGAACCATTCCGCGCACAGCTCTCATCACCGGCGCAAACCGAGGCATTGGCCGCGAGATCGCGCGGCAGCTCGCGTCCGCCGGCATGACGGTCGTGATCGGCGCTCGCGACCCGCGGCTGGGCGAACAGGCCGCCCGCGAGCTACCCGGCCACCCGCGTGTCCAGCAGCTCGAGGTGACCGACCCCGACAGCGTCGAGGCCTGCGCCCACCACCTGGCGCACGACGGCGTCGAGATCGACGTCCTGGTCAACAACGCCGGCCTGTACACGACGACACCGCTGCTGGCGATCGACGAGGAGCCGCTGATCGAGGCCCTCCAGGTCAACCTCATCGGCGCGTGGCGCACCTGCCGCCAGTTCGTCCCCGCGATGCGGGAGCGCGGCTGGGGGCGCGTCGTCAACGTAGCCACCGGCTATGCGCGCTTCGCCGAGTCTGCGCCGCAGGCCGGCGCCTACGGCCTGGCCAAGGCGGGGCTCAACGTGCTCACGCGGATGATCGCCGCCGAGGCCGGGCCGGCGGTGAAGGTGAACTCGATGTCACCCGGCTGGGTCGCGACGCGCATGGGCGGGGCCGGAGCGCCGGTCACCGTCGAGGACGGGGCGGACACGGCCGTGTGGCTCGCCACGCTCCCCGACGACGGCCCGACCGATGGTTTCTTCTACCGACGCGAGCGCATCCCGTGGTAGGGGAACGCGAAATCCCCCCGGGCGGGGTCACACGAACGGCTCGCCGGGAAGGCCCGGCGCGGTCCGGCCTGCCACCCACTTCAAGACGCTCGCCCCCACGTCGGCCAGAAGCCCGTCGTGGCGCCGGCCACGGGCCCCGGCAAAGACTCCCAGCAGCGGCGCGTACTCGCGCGTGTGATCGGTGTGTGGCGCCGTCGGGTCGACGCCATGATCCGCGGTGAGGATCAGTAGGTCGTCCTCGCGCAAGAGCGAGAGCCACTCCGCGACCGCTTCGTCGATCTCGATCAACGCCTGATGAAAGCCGGCGACATCGTGCCGGTGCCCGTACACCTGGTCGGTCTCGACCAGGTTCACGAAGATCAGCCCGGATTCCAGCTCGCGCAGCAACCGCCCTGTCTCAGCGATCCCCGCGGCGTTGGTCGGCCCCGGATCCTTAAAGCTCACACCGACGCCGGCGAACAGGTCGTGGATCTTGCCGACGCCGTGCACGGGTGCCCCCGCGTCCTGAAGCTCCTGTAGGTAGGAGCGGCTGGGCGGTGGCACGGCGTAGTCCCGCCGACCTTCGCGCCGCCGGAACGCTCCCGGGACGCCCTCGAACGGCCGGGCGATCACACGGCCCACGGCGTTCTCGCCCGTCATCACCCCGCGCGCCGCCAGACACGCCGCGTACAGGTCGGGCTCGGCCAGCACGTCGACGTGGGCCGCGATCTGGAGCACCGAGTCGGCCGAGGTGTAGAGAATCGCCTCTCCCGTCTGGAGATGGTGCGCTCCGAACGCCTCGATCACCTCGGTGCCGGAGAACGGGCGGTTGCAGCAGAACCGCAGACCCGTCGCGTCCTCGAGCGCGTGCACCACGTCCTCCGGAAAGCCGTCCGGATATGTCGGAAGTGCATGCGCCGGAACGACCCCCATCAGCTCCCAGTGCCCGGTCGTCGACTCCTTGCCCGGACCGAGCGGGCGCAGCCGCCCGTAGACGGCTGGACCGACCTCCGGCGGCACACCCAAGACCGGCACGATCGAGCCCAAACCGAGTCTCGCAAGCGTCGGCAGCCGAAGCCCACCGACCTGCTCGGCCAGGTGCGCGAGCGTGTTCGAGCCCGCGTCGCCGTAGGCGGCGGCGTCCGGAAGCTCGCCGATGCCACACGCGTCCAGGACCACGACCGCCGCCCGGCGCATCAGCCCACCGTCCTTCCGGCCACCCGGGCCTCGGCGATCGAGCGCGCCAGTTTGAACGCCGCGTCTCCGAACGACTCCGGCGCATTCCCAAAAACGGGGAGATTGCAGGGAGTATGCGTCACCTGGGCGCGCGCGATCGTGGACATCGTGAAGGGCACGTTAGGCCACATCCCCGCCGTCCAGCACAGCGGTTATGGTTGCCCATTCGTACCTTGGGAAAGGAGATGCAGTGACTGGGAGTCTCAGGCTTCGCAGCCTTGTCGCTCTCGGCGTCGCGACGCTGGCTCTGGGGCTAGCCGCGTGCGGGAGCAGTAGCAGCAGCACGACCAGTTCAGCGAGCACCGCGAGCAGCGGCAGCTCCGGCGCATCGAGCGCCACCACAGCGGCCGCGTCGTCGAGCGGCTCGGGCTTCAAGGTCGGTCTGGTGACCGACATCGGCGGCCTCAACGACCACGGCTTCAACCATCTGTCCTACGAGGGCCTGCTCCAGGCCGAATCTCAGCTCGGGGTCAAGGGCACGGTGCTGCAGTCGAACTCGGGCGCCGACTACGTCCCGAACCTCACTCGGCTCGCCGCGTCCGGCAACAAGCTCGTGATCGCCGTCGGCTTCCTGATGGCACAACCGCTGCAGACGGTCGCCACGAAGTACCCGAACGTGCACTTCGCGATCATCGACAGCCCCGGCGCCACGGCTCCGGACACGGCCAAGAACATCGAGGGGATTGACTTCGCGGAGCAGGAGGCCGGGTACCCGGCGGGTTACCTGACGGGTCTCTACCTGAAGGACCACCACTACACGACCGCCTCGTCGGTCGGCGGCCAGAGCATCCCGCCGGTGACGCTGTACATCGCCGGCTTCCAGGCCGGGGTCAAGGCAGCCGACCCGTCGGCGAAGCTGCTCAACGCCTACTCGCAGAACTTCACGGATGAGTCGTCCTGCAAGGAACTCGCGCTCAACCAGATCAACGCGGGCTCGAAGGTCGTCTTCCAGGTCGCCGGCGCCTGCGGGCTCGGCGTGATCTCGGCGGGCGTCCAGACCAAGACTCAGGTGATCGGCGTCGATGCCGACCAGAGCTACCTCGCGCCGGCTCTCGTGCTGACCTCGGCCGAGAAGATGGTCAACACCGGCGTGTTCACCGCGATCAAGAACCTGCAGGCCGGCCAGTTCTCGAGCAACCTGGAGGAGAACATTCAGAACGGCGGCGTAGGCATCGGCAAGATCGGACCGGCCGGCACCCAGTGGACGTCGCAGATCAACAACATCATCGCGGAGATGAAATCGGGGCAGATCAAGCCTCCGACCACCCTCCTGGTCCCGTAGCAACACACCCCGCCATGTCGCGGTCAACCCCTCCGGCTCTCGAGCTGAAGGGAATCACGAAGAAGTTCGGCTCGGTCGTCGCCAACGACCGAGTCGACTTCGACGTGGTCCCGGGAGAGGTGCACGCGCTGCTCGGCGAGAACGGCGCCGGCAAGTCGACGCTGATGTCGGTCCTCTACGGCCTGTACAAGCCCGATGAGGGCGAGATCCTGATCGACGGCGAGCCGGTCGAGATCTCCTCGCCATCGGCCGCGATCAACCTCGGGATCGGCATGGTGCATCAGCACTTCATGCTGGTGCCGGTGATGACCGTGGCCGAGAACATCGTGCTCGGCCAGGAGCCGACCCAGTCCGGGGGCAGGCTCGACCTGAGGGCGGCCCGAACCCGGGTCAAGGAGCTCTCTGAGCGCTACGGCCTGGCCGTCGACGCGAACGCCAAGGTTGAGGACATCACGGTCGGCGCGCAGCAACGGGTCGAGATCCTCAAGGCGCTCTACCGCAACGCACGGATCCTCGTGCTCGATGAGCCGACGGCTGTCCTGACCGCGCAGGAGGTCCGGGAGCTCACCGGCGTGCTCAACCGGCTCAAGAAGGACGGGACCGCGATCGTGTTCATCAGCCACAAGCTCGGCGAGGTGCTCGAGGTCGCCGACCGCATCACGGTGCTCAGGCGCGGCAAGAAGGTCGACACCGTACCGCGCGAGGGCGCGACCGAGCTGAGCCTCGCGCGCCTGGTCGTCGGGCGCGATGTGATGCTCTCGGTGAGCAAGCCACCGGCCAAGCCGGAGGGGCCGCTGCTCGACGTCGACGACTTGTACGTGCGCGACGACCGCGAGCTACAGAAGGTGTCCGGCCTCTCGTTCGTCGTGCGCGCCGGTGAGATCGTCGCGCTCGCGGGCGTCGACGGGAACGGCCAGCAGGAGCTGGTGGATGCGATCACCGGCATGCGCGTGCCCGAGGCGGGCACGGTGAGAATCGACGGTGAGGACATCGCCAGCAAGGGCGTGAAAGCGGCGACCGAGGCCGGCGTCGCCCACATCGCCGAGGACCGCCAGCTTCGCGGGCTGGTGCTCCCGTTCACCCTCACCGAGAACCTGGCCCTGCGCGAATACCGCAAGCCCTCCTTCAGCGCCCGCGGCTGGCTCCGCCTCAGTTACTGGAAGGACCTCGCGAAACGCCTGCTCAAGGAATTCGATGTCCGGGGCGGCGGGCCGGACTCGTATGCCGCAGCGCTCTCGGGCGGCAACCAGCAGAAGGTCTGCGTCGCGCGCGAGATCGCGTCCGACCCGAAGGTGCTGGTCGCCCACCAGCCGACCCGCGGCCTCGACGTGGGCGCGATCGAGTTCGTGCACCGCCGGCTGATCGCGGAGCGCGACAAGGGTCGCGCGGTGCTCCTGGTGTCGCTGGAGTACGACGAGGTGAGGGCGCTCGCCGACCGGATCCTCGTCATCTACGAGGGTAAGATCGTCGGCGAGTTCCCGCCTGACGCGAGCGAGGAGCAGCTTGGCATCGCGATGACTGGTGGTACGAAGCAGGCGGCCGAGGTGGCCTCGTGACCTTGCTCGAAGAGGAACTCCAGGCCGAAGCCGAAGAGAGTCCGGGCGCGGCTGCCACGTCCCCGGCCGCCCTGACCGCGTTCCGGCGCGGTATGAGCGGCGTGATGATCCCGATCCTCACGACCGTGCTCGCGTTCATCGCCGCCGGAGTGGTCGTGCTCGCGACCGGCCACAACCCGCTCTCGACCTACTCCTCGATCTTCAACGGGACCGGCCTCAACTGGGTGTTTCCGTGGGTCACCGGGTCCGAGCGCGCAACCGCGGCCGGCAACCTCCAGCAGACGCTGCTCCAGGCCACCCCGCTGATCCTGGTCGGCCTCGCGGTCGCGTTCGCGTTCCGGGCCGGTCTGTTCAACATCGGCGGCCAGGGCCAGTACACCATCGGGGCGATCGTGGCCGTATGGGTCGGCTCGTCGTTCGCCGGGATGCCGGCGCTGCTCCACATCCTGTTCGCGATCCTGGCCGCGGCGCTCGCCGGCGCCCTGTGGGCCGGGATCGCCGGAGTCCTGAAGGCGACCTCCGGCGCCAACGAGGTGATCTCGACGATCATGCTCAACTGGATCGCGATCTGGCTCGGCGTCTACTGCTTTCAGCTCGGCGGGCCGCTGCACAACCCGCATTTGCCGTCGACGCCGGTATCGAACAACGTCGTCGGCAGCGCGAAGCTGCCGGTCTTCTGGGGCAGCGCATCGCTCCAGGGGCTCGACATCGGGATCTTCATCGCGCTGGCGCTCGCCGCCGTCTACGCGCTGGTGATCAAACGCACGCGACTCGGCTACGAGACACGCACCGTCGGTTTCAACCCCGAGGCGGCTCGCTACGCCGGGATCAACGTCGGCCGCACGTGGATCCGGGTGATGCTGATCTGCGGCGCGTTCGCCGGCGTGGCGGCCGCGCTCGACACCCTCGGCTGGAAGTTCAACTGGTTCACGAACGACTTCGAGGTGTCGCAGATCGGCTTCTACGGGATCGCGGTGGCGCTGCTCGGCCGGAACACCGCGGGCGGCACGGTCGCCGCCGCCGTGCTGTTCGGCGCGCTGCTCACCGGGACCTCGGATCGCAACATCCACCTGAGCATCGATCCGACGCTGGTCGAGTACCTGACGTTCATGATCGAGGGGATCATCATCCTGCTCGTCTCGACCGATGTGATCACGCTCCGGCTGCTGAAGGGCGGGCGGCAGATACGCGTGGCGCTGAAGCGAAGGCCTTCCGAACAGGCCGGCGCAAACCAGGGCGGCGCAAACCAGGGCGGCGCAAACCAGGGCGGCGCATCATGAGTGTGGGCACGATCGCCGTGACGCCGACCCGGACCGTTTCGGCGAAGCAGATCGGCATCGCCGGCGTCGTGCTCGGCGCGCTCGCGTGGGTGATCACGATCCCCCCGATCGAGGTTCGCGGCATGGCGCCGTCGATCGTGCTGGCCGTACTTTCCATCTGCGCCGGCGCGTGGTCGATCGCCGGCGGCGAGCGCAAGCTCGGATCCGAGGCGATCGTGGTCGCCCTGTTCGCCGTCGGCGGCGCGGTCGCCTCGGCGAACTCGTCGGTCGCGACGCTCGAGTCGGTGTTCACGTGGTCGGCGCTGGTGGCGGCGACGCTTCGCTATGCGACGCCGCTGCTGTTCGCGGCGCTCGGTGGCGTGATCTGCGAGTCGGGCGGCGTGATCAACGTCGGGCTGGAAGGCATGATGCTGATGGGGTGCTTCTGGGGTATCTACGGCGCCGACCTGCTCGGTTCGTGGGTCTGGGGCCTGGTCGTCGCGGCGGTCGCCGGAGGGCTGTTGGCGCTCCTTCACGCGTTCTTCTCTATCAACCTGCGCGGGAACCAGATCGTCAGCGGGTTCGGGATCAACTTCATCGCGCTCGGGATCACCGGCTACTTCCTCGAGTACCACTACGGACCCAACGGCACGCCGCTGAACATCTCGATGATCCCGAACGTCAAGATCCCGCTGATCCAGCACATCGGGTTCGTCGGGGTGGCGTTCGGCGACCAGAACCTGATGACGTGGATCGGGCTGGCCCTCGTCCCGGCGCTCACCTTCTTCCTGTTCCGGATGCGATGGGGGCTGCGGCTGCGGTCGGTGGGTGAGAAGCCGCGCGCCGCGGACACCGTCGGCCTGCCGGTGCTGGGGATCCGGTACGTCGCCGTGATCATGTCCGGCGTGTTTGCCGCGCTCGGCGGCGCCTACCTGTCGGTCGGCTTCGTGGGCTCGTTCAGCAACGACATGACCAACGGCCGCGGCTTCATCGCGCTGGCGGCGATGATCTTCGGCAAGTGGAGGCCTTGGGGCACGCTCTGGGCGTGCCTGCTGTTCGCGTTCGGAAACGCCATGTCCGACCGCGTCTCCGGCGTCAACCAGACGCTCGGGACACTGTTCGAAGCGCTGCCGTACGTCCTGACCCTGGTCGCGGTCGCCGGGCTCGTGGGCCGCTCGCGACCGCCGGCCGCCGACGGCATCCCGTACGTGAGGGAGTAGGGTCGAGCCCGTGGCGGTTGCCCGGCTAGCGCTCAGCAGCTTCGCGGACGGGGAGGTCCGCCTCAGCGACGAGGTCGAGCTCTACCAGCGCACGTACACGACACTGCTGCGCTCCAGCGGCGAGACGCAGCTGCGCGTGCTCGAACCCTCGCACATGGCGATGGGCTCGAGCCTGCACCCACTCGCCGCCAGCGAGGAGCTCGACCTCGGGGCCTTCCTGTACGCGGTGCGACGCCTGCCCGACGGGATCGTTGGAGCGCAGCTCGTGGTCATGGGCCAGGAGGTCGAGCAGCTGACCGCGGCCGGCGTCCCGGTCGATGGGTGGAAGGAGGCCGAGGCCCCCGCCCGCCGGCGCCGGTGGTACGACAGCGGCACGGGGACCCTGGCGGTGCTGCTGGCCAGCGCCTCCGACGTCGATGACCTGGTCCCGACGCTGGTCGCGTTCCAGATCGAGTGGAACAAGATCCGGGTCCGCCAGCGCGCCGCCGGCTGGCCGAACGCCGACTCTCCCGACGTCCCGCCCGAGGAGTGCGCTCGGGAGCTGGGCGGGAGCCCAGACGACTGGGCGCGACTGCGCGACGCCTGGGGCGCAGAGTTCGGCGCGCGCATCGCGCGGATCGGTGCGAGACGGCTGTCGCTGCGGATCCGCATGCTCGGAGGAACGCACACGGGTTACGCCCGCCTGACCCGGCGCTGGTGGGCCCCGGTCAGCGCCGAGCTTGCCGTCGAAGGACTCACCGAGCGCCCGCTCTACTTCGTCAGCTCGAACTCCCACAGCCTGGTCAACATCGTCACCGGGATCGCGCGCGAGCGCGAGCCTGAGCTGGTGTCCTTCGTCGAGGAGCTCCCCGAGGACGACATCCTGCGCCAGGAGCTGACCGCCTTCCGTGAGGGCCGCAGCGAGGGCTCGTGGGAGAACTTCATGTATTTCGTCGCCCGCGTGTACTTCGACGCCGGCGGGGCCGAGGCCAAGCGCGAACGGGGCGCGGCCGAGCGAGAGAAGGGCATAACCCACCTGCGTTCGAGGACCGCGCTCCGAGTGCCGGCCCAGGTGATTCCGCTCGCCGCACTCGATCCGCGGGCGCTCGATCCGCGGGTGGGCGAGGTCGACTTCGACGTCCTCGCCGCCACCGGGGCGGTGATCGTCAACATCGACTATCCGCTCGGCGTCGCCGCCTACAACATCCTGCGCGAGGTCGCCGTCGACCGCAGCGCGCTGCGAGGCGTCTACGTGCTGGGCAAGGCGGCCACGCTGAACGCCGACGTCGGCGACGTGATGATCTCGAACGTCGTCCATGACGAGCACACGGGCTCCACCTACTGGCTCGACAACGCGTTCAGCGTCGATGACCTCGCGGCCGATCTGCGCTTCGGCACCGGCCTTGACAACCAGCGCGCGGTCACGGTCAAGAGCACCTTCCTCCAGAACCGCTCCTACCTCGACTTCTACTACCGCGAGGCGTTCACCGTGGTCGAGATGGAGACCGGCCCGTACTGCGCCGCGGTCTACGAGATCGCCGACGCCGACCGCCACCCGGTCGGCGAGGCGGTCAACTTCTCAAAGCTCCCGATCGACCTCGGGATAATCCATTACGCCTCAGACACGCCGTACACGCAGGCGCGCACGCTCGGCGCCCGCGGACTGAGCTACTACGGGATGGACTCGACCTACGCGTCCTCGCTCGCCATTCTGCGGCGCATCCTCCGACTGGAGGGAGCGCTCGTCAACGGCGACCAAGGGCGGGGTCTGACCCGCCCGATGCCCGCGCTCCGGGACGAGTAGTTACCGGCCCGGCGTTTCGCTACGCGGCACCCCGGGTAATGATCCGCTCGGGGCATCTCGCCGGATTGGATGGGTTGCCGGAGGCGTCGCTTGTCTCGATTCGCGGTTTCTCCTGATCAGCTACTGAGCGCAGCGTCCAGCGTCGACGCCGGCGACGGCTCTGACGCGACACTGCCACCTGCGTCGCTGGCCGGCGCCGCGGCGGCGACGCCGGTCGCCGGGGCGTGGACAAGCTTCCTCGAAGACGCCATCGGAGCCTCCGCCGCGCTCGAGCTCGCCTCCGTGGAGCTGGCCGCGAACCTGCGCGCCGCAGCCACGAACTATGGCCACGCGGAGGTGCAGGCCACGGACAGCTACGGGGACCGGGACCGAGGATGACCAGCGGCGCTTCCTCGACAGCAGTCGGAGGCGAGGGCGCCACCGCATATGGGTTCGAGGTCCCGCAGGGCAGCCCGGGTGAACTCGAGGCGGCGGCTCGCGCGTGCTCGCGGTGGGGGGCGGCGTTGGGGGACCGTGCCGGGCACTTGCGGACCGGCGCGAAGGTCGCCTCGGCGGACTGGACCGGCACGGCGGAGAGCGGCTTCGCCACCGCCGCGGGTCATCTGCTCGGTGTCTACGAGTCACTCGGCGAAGTCGTCGGCGATGCGGGCCGCACGCTCTCGACCTTCTCACAGGAGCTAGACACAGCCCAGAGGATCACCAAGCAGGCCCTGCAGGAGTGCGAGGGTTTTGCCAATCAGGCCACGGCCTCGCAGCATGAGGCGGACCTGCACGGCGAGACCGCGCAAACCCTCAGCACGCAGCTCGCCGGCACGGTCCACCCGGCGATCCGCTCGGACTTGACCAACCAGCTCACGACGGCTCAGCATCAACAGGCGGCGGCCCAGCGTGACGTCACAGCGGCGCAGGATCAGCTGCGCACCGCCGAGAGGCAAGGCACGCAGGCGTGGACGGACTACCAGCACCAGGCGCAGGCCACGGCCCGCGCCCTGCAGGGGCTCCAGACGCGGATCCAGAAGGTCGAGGGACTGCCGGGCGGCGCGAGCGCGCCGCTCCTGGGCACGAGCGCCGCCGCCGGTACGGGCCTCTGGCCGGTCTTCAACGGGCTCGTCGACTCGCCCGCCTCGGACGCGACCATCGGGCTCGCCGAGGGGATCCTCAACCGCTACCGCAATTCGGATCTGGTGCTGCCGATCACCAAGCAGGCGAGCCAGCAGCTTAAGGATCTCTCCAGCGGGCTTGGCGCCGGCGGCGATCCGTGGACCCAGCTTCCCAACGGTCTGTTGGTCGGGACAGGCAGCAGCGCCGATCCGCTGACCCAGGAGATCATCGGGATGAGCGAGGGCCGCGGCTTCAGCACGCCCGGCAAGCCGTTCTTCACGGCGGGAGAGGATGACCTCGCGGCGGCGGCTCCGGAATGGGCGCGCGCCGGCGGACGCGCGCTCGGTGTGGTCGGCGTCGGCTTCACGCTCTACTCGACGGCCGATGAGGAGTGGGATTACGACAGCGCTCATCATCCTGGGTGGTCCACCACGGCAAAGGTGGCCGACACCGCCCAGACCACCGCGGTCGTCGGCGGCTCCACGGTCGCCGGGGCATTGGCCGGCGCCGAGGTCGGTGCCGAGGGCGGGGCAGCGACCGGTGCTGCCGTCGGCTCGGTCGTCCCGGTCGTCGGCACCGCCGCGGGCGGAGTCGTCGGCGGCGTGGTCGGTGGGGTCGTCGGTGGCGTCGTGGGCGGCGGCGTCGGTAACGCCATCGGCCACGGGGCGGAGGACCTGGGACACGACGCCGCGCACGCCGTCAGCCACGTCTGGAACTCGATCTTCTAATCAGTCAGCGGATGCTCCTCACAGCCTCCACCCGTGCGCCGCTCTCGGCCGGATCGCTCGTGCTGATCGTCTGCTTCTGCTCGGCGACCCTGGCCTTCGGCATCGCTCATTACCGCGGTTGGCACAGACAGTGGATCGGCTGGCTTCCGTTTGACGCGAACTTCTTCGGGCCGGCCTGGTTCGGCGCCTGCGGGTTGCTTGTGGTGCTCGCCGAGGAGGCGGGGCGGATCGGCGCGTGGCTCGAGGCCGTGCTGGCGGTGCCGGCGTTTATCGTGTTCGTGATCATGGTGATGTCACTCGTGTGGCTTCCCTCGAGGCTGCTTCCGGCCTGGTACCTGCACTGGCGTGCCCAGGGTCGCCCGCGCTTTGGTCATGTCAGCTGAGCCGTCGACCATCCAGCGGCTGTCCTGCGCCGATGGATTCTCGCTCGAGGTCCCGGGCGCGTTTCGGGAGCTGCCCGAGCTCGAGACCGGTTCGGTCTGCCTCGCCGCGCACGTCGAACCGTGGCCATCGCCAGAGGAGTTTCGACCGAGCCTCGCCGCCGAGGTCGCACCGCTCAGTCCCGACGCCGCAACCCTGCCGCAACTGAGCGCGCGGACGATCGCCGAGCAGGTCGCGGGGGGGCTGCACGTGGCCGCGTGCGATGCCTGGCTCGAGCAGGACGGCGAGTACGGACGACGGATCACCTCCATCTACCCGGCGATGGACACCACCGTGGTCCAGCGGCAGTACCTCGGCATCCGCGGCGGCCGCGCGATCACGGTGTCCGTCCAGCACGGTGGCGGCTACGAGCGCGGGATGGACATCTTCAGGCTCGCGGTGAGCACGATCCAGTGCGAGTTCGACGATCCGCCACCGGAGCCGGATCCGGCCACGATGCCCCGCCTGGACCCGATCGCCCGGGAGCGGGGCATGGACCTCGAGTACCTCGGTGGCATCCGGGCCGCGCAGCCGTTCAAAAGCGCCGGGCCGGCCCTCGACGACGCTCAGCTCGATGCGCTCCGCCGCGGCAAGCTTCGGCGCGGCACCGATCCCGCGGCGCTCCAGGCCGGCGGCCTGGTGGACGAACGGGGCCGGCTGACCGAGGTCGGCGACGCGGCCCGCCGGGCGCTCTCCTCCGGCGCGCGGCGCGAGGTGACGCTCGAGGTGGTCACCGACGACGATCCTCGCGTCGCGGTGCTGCACGCTTACCAGCTCCGCGACACCGCCGCCGTCGTGGCCAGCGCGCCGCCGGGTGAGCCCGACGCGGGCACCACCGTCGACGTGATCGCTCCGCAGACCACTCCGATCGCGCTCGCTCGCTGGGTCGGGCTCGCGCCGGCGTGGACGTTCGGGATCACCGAGGATGGCGAGGACCGGACGCTGCGACTCGACGCCGCGATCCTCGATGCGCGGCTCACCGCACCCGGCGCGCTGCCGCCCGCCGACGCCAACGAGTACCTGGTCAGGATGTGGACCCAGCCGTGGCAGGTGACGAGCCTGCGCGCGAGTCAGCCCGGGCCCCTGGTCGGCACGGTGATCACCACCCCCGAGGACGGCTCGTTCACGCTCGGCCGCGACGGCGACTCGGCGCAGGCGTCGCTGACCCCGCTGCCGAGCGCCAGCTACCTGACGGTGCTGCTGCGCCTCGGCGGGTTCGACATCGCC
>Ga0335074_10009889_pt1 | contig 13331 bp, 10 predicted proteins | sample Lox_Sample_23_FD_206715 | JGI IMG/M metagenome (GOLD analysis project Ga0335074, IMG submission 206715) | Soil microbial communities from Loxahatchee National Wildlife Refuge, Florida, United States - Lox_Sample_2.3 | ecosystem: Environmental > Terrestrial > Soil > Wetlands | place: USA...
GACGACGGCCGCGCCCGGGTGCTCCCGCTTCCAGGCCCGGACCTGGTGCGTCGTGACGCTGTCCGCGAGCGAACAGCCCGCGGCGGCGTCGGGAATCAGCACCGTGCGTTCGGGATCAAGGATCTTCGCTGTTTCCGCCATGAAGTACACCCCGGCCAGCACGATCACGCTGGCCGGGCTGGCGGCGGCGAGCCGGGCCAGCGCGAGTGAGTCGCCGACGTGGTCGGCGACCTCCTGGATCTCGGGCCGCTGGTAGTTGTGCGCGAGGATGACGGCGTCACGCGCGGCGGCCAGCCGCCGCACTCGCGCTGCCCAGTCCAGATCAGCTCTCATAGTTTTCAACTGTAAGTCGAAAACAATGAGTTTTCTACCCCCGATCGAAATCTAGGCGCCCAGGCCTGGTGCCAGTCAGCGAGTTGACCGGGCTTGCGGGTCACGTAGTCCCGACGTGGCGGAGGTCGTCCCCGTCACGAGCAGCCGAAGGAAAGCGGCATGTGAGGAGTTGACGGCGAACGCGCAGAGATGGACGCTCATTTAGTACAAGGGGGACAAAGGGCGACAAGTACTACCGCGCACGTCACATCGTGCCGGTGGTCATCTCGCCTGTGCTTGGGGGGACAAAATGGACAAGAAGCTCATCGGCGTCAGTTCTCTGACCGGAATCGTGGGGCTACTCATCGGAGTCGGCATCGGCAACGGGAGCAGCCATACCACCATTAGGACTGTCGCCGGCCCGGCGAAGATTGTGACCAAAGACGTGTCCGTTCCGGGCCCGACTGTAACCAAAGACGTGCCTGTTCCGGGCCCGACGAAGATCGTTACCAAGACCGTCATCAAAGATGTTTCCGCGTCCGCATCGTCGCCGTCCAGCCAGTCACCGTCTGGAGCAGCGCCTGCCTCGGGCGGCTCGGGCGACACGGTGGAGTTCATCGCGTACGGCACCTGCGATCCGCAGATCACCTACGGGCCGTCCGGCTCGAACAGCAACGGCTACGTTGGCATGGACGTGAAGATGGCAATCCCGGCCTCCGCGCCCTCCTTCTACGCCATCCAAGCCCAGTGCCAGCAGGGCGGCACCGCGTCAGTCGTCATCAAGGTGGACGGCACGCAGATCAGCTCAGGCGTCGCCAACGGTGCTTACAACATCGCCTCGGCTGAGATCTCTCAGGATCCGATCTCCGGTCAGTGGGTGGACGACAACATTGGCTAGACACCGACGCGGCATGACCGCGGTCACGGTGGTCAGCGCGTTTGCGGCGGGTCGCGACGGCGCCGCCGCCGCCCTAGTCTTCGAGTACATGGCCGCCACCCAGGCCGAGACCGGGCAGCCGGTACCCGCCCGGATCAGCGAACTGCCCGCCGTGCTCCAGCGCGAGTGCCGCGACCTGCCAGCCGTCTACCGCCCGCCGGGAGCGCTGCTGATCGCCGGCCTCAGCGGGCAGCCAGCCGGCTGCGTCGGCCTCGCTCCCTGCCTCGCACAGTGCACCGCCGAGATCAAGCGGCTCTACGTCAGGCCCGCCCACCGGGGAAAAGGGATCGCCAGCACCCTGATGAGCCACGCCCACCACCACGCCGCCCGGCACGGCATAACCCGGCTCATCCTCGACGTCATGTCCGCCCGCACGACCGTCATCAGCTTCTACCGCCGTCTCGGCTACACCGAGACCGGACCCTACGCCACCGCATCACCCGTCCCGATGATCTCCATGCAGCGATCCATCACAAATGACGACCTTCTTTCCTTCCACAGGTCTTGACAATTCCTCCTGCTCAGGGTCGACGAGGGACTGTAGACCCCGGTCGGACAACCGATGACGACGGGCAGCCGTCGGCTATTCATCCCTGTGTAAGGCGTGCGGCGGGTTCGGGGCGGCGGGCGTCGTTACCATGGGCGTGTGCCAGCTGACTGCTTCCGTCACGAGGCGCTCGGCGTTGTCTTCCAGATCCGCGACAAGCGGCTTGCCGTGCTGCTCTGGCGCCGCGCGGAGCAGCCGTTCGAGGGCGCGTGGGCGCTGCCCGGCGGGTCGCTGCGAGCCGACGAACGGCTCGGCGCGTCCGCCAGCCGGCATCTCGCCGCGAAGGTCGACATCCCGGAGATCTCGCACCTGGAGCAGCTGGAAACGCGGAGCGACCCCGCTCGCGATCCCCGGGAGCGCGTTCTCGCGACCGCCTACCTCGCCCTGGTCGCGCCGGAAGCCCGGCCGCAGCTCCCCGCCGACACGGCGTGGCACCCGGTCGACCAGCTGCCGCGGTGCGCGTTCGACCACGGCTCGATCGTCGGCTCGGCCCGGGAGCGGCTGCGCGCGAAGCTGTCCTACACCAACATCGGCTTCGCGCTCGCGCCGGAGACGTTCACGATCTCGCAGTTGCGCGACACCTACGCCGCCGCCCTGGGCCACCCGGTGTCGGCCACCAACCTCCAGCGCATCCTGACCCGCAGGGGGGTGATCGAGCCGACCGCGGTGGTCGCCCGCCCCGCCGCGAGCGGCGGACGGCCCGCCACCGTCTACCGGTTCGCCGCCCGCGAGCTGGTCGTCACGAACCCGTTCGCCGCCTTCCGCCCCCGAGCCGTCAGCTGACCCCGCGGGCCATTGGCGGCCCGGCCCCTTCTTTCACACGGTGAAAAGAAGACGCATTCCAGATCGGCAGTCTCGCTTTCGGCTAATCAGCGGGAACTGAGCTGGTGACAAGGACCCAGCCTTCGCCTAATCTGTTTAAGGCAACGCTTCGCGGCACCGGGGGAGGAGCCCAATGGATTCTGCGGCTCAGCTCAGGCCGGCTGGATTGGCTGCCTGCCCAGTCCCTGACCTTCGCGGAGTTCCGCTGGCTGAGCTGGCCAGGCTGGCCGACGACGGTGATGACGTTATTCACGGCGTGGTGACGCGGATGATCGATGGCGAGGAAAAACCGTCGCACGTACCGGCAACAATATTCAATTCAGCAATCTGAGTTCGCCGCATGTTGGCGTACGTTAGCCAGTACATCCTGAAGGTCTGCGGCCGTTGTGATCTTTCCTGTGACCATTGCTATGTCTATGAGCACGCCGACCAGAGCTGGCGGCATAAACCTAAGGTCATAGCCGGGCCCACGGTCGCCCAGGCGGCTCAGCGGATAGCTGAGCACGCCCGACGGTGGCAACTCGGCCAGGTGTCCATCGTGCTGCATGGCGGAGAGCCGCTGCTGCTCGGCCGGGACCGGTTGCATGATGTGCTGCGCACGCTGCGGTCCGAGATAGACCCGGTGACGCGGCTGATCCTGACGATTCATACGAATGGCGTGCTGCTCGACGAGGGGCTCTGCGATCTCTTCGCCGAGTACGACGTACGGGTGGGCGTTTCTCTCGACGGTGATCGGGCCGCCAACGACCGGCACCGGAGGTTCGCCGACGGACGGAGCAGCCACACAGCGGTCCTGCGAGCGCTCGCGCTGCTCAGGAGGCCCGAGTACCGGCATCTCTACGCCGGGATCCTCTGCACCGTTGACGTCTCGAACGACCCGATCGCCGTGTATGAGGCGCTGCTCGCGCAGGACCCGCCGAGGCTAGACATGCTGCTACCGCACGCGACGTGGGACACCCCGCCACCCCGCCCGCCCGGTGTCCGCGCGCCCTACGCGGCCTGGCTCGGACAGATCCATGCGAGGTGGCTGGCGGATGGGCGCCCGGTCCCCATCCGCTTCTTCGATTCACTGGTCGCGGCCTGGGAAGGGCGCGCCAGCGGGAGTGAGGCCGTCGGCGCTGACCCGGTCGATCTCCTCGTCATCGATACCGATGGCGGCTGGGAGCAGGCGGACTCGCTGAAGACCGCGTACGACGGCGCACCGGCGACCGGGTTCGACGTCTTCTCCCACTCGGTGGACGAGGCCGCGGCGCATCCGGGCGTGGCCGCCCGCCGCACCGGCGTTGAGGGCCTGTGCCGGGCTTGCCGTTCCTGTCCAGTCGTGCGGGCCTGCGGAGGTGGCCTCTTCGCGCACCGGTACAAGTCCGGGAATGGCTTCGCCAACCCCTCGGTTTTCTGCGAGGATCTCAAGATCCTCATTCCCCAGGTAACGCACGCCCCGCGGCGGCCGGGGCGGCCGTCGCACCGAGCGCACGCTTCCCGGCACACGCTGTCAGACGAAGCGTTCGACCTGCTCGCCGCCGGGCCGGGTGACCCCGCGGCGATGGCCATCCTCACGGACGTGAGGTACTCGGACAACCGGGCGCTGATGGGGATGGTGGCCGCCCGTCTGAAAGGGATCTCCGGTCCCCTCGGCCGGGCGGCGGCCGAGGGGTGGCGGCTGCTTTCGGCGCTGGACGCCCAGCACCCCGCGGCGGTGCGCGAGATCCTCAGCTACCCGTACGTCCAGTCATGGGCCACACGCTGCCTCCGGCTGGCGGGAACACCCGGCGCCGATCTGGGGGCCGCACACGTGGCCGGCGTCGCCGCCGCGGCGGCCACCCGAGCGGGGATCGAGGCCGAGATCGGCGTGCCGGTCCGTGACGGAGCGGTCTACCTGCCCGCGGTCGGCTCCCTCGCCGTCGCCGCCGCGGCCGCGCCCGTCGCGCTAGTGCAGGTCTCGCCGTCCGGAATCAGTTCCCCGGACGCTACCGGGGAGTGGCGGTCGGTCCGCCGGGTGACCGCCACGGGAATGTCGGTCACGGTCGACGACATTGACCCGTTCCGAGACTGCCGGGCGTGGGTACCCGCCAGAAGGCTGCCGGCCGCGGCCTGGGACTGGTGGCGGCTGGCGCTGGCCAGGGCCGCCGCCCGGCTGTCGGCGGAACTTCCCTGCTACGCCAGCGTGCTCGGCGCCGGCCTGCGCTCGGTGGTGCCGATCCGGCCCGGGGAATCAGGCCTGCGGGAGAGCGGGACCACCAGGGATGCCTTCGGGGCGGTGGCGCTGGCGGCGCCGGATGAGCCAGGCTCGCTGAGCGAGCTGCTCGTGCACGAGATGCAGCACGTCAAACTGGCGGTCGTCGCCGACCTGTTCCGCCTTTTCCACCCGGACGACCAGCGCCGGTTCTCGGTGGGCTGGCGGACCGAGCCACGGCCGGTCGAGGGGGTCCTCCAGGGCACTTACGCGCACCTAGCCGTCGCGGACCTGTGGCGGACCAGGGCCGCGTCGACGCGGGACGAGCAGGCACGGCACCGTTACCGTACCTACCGGTCCTGGGTCGAGGACGCGATCGGCGTGCTGCTGACCGCGGGGGGCCTGCCGCCGGCAGGCGAGCGTCTCGTCGAGGGCATGCGTACCACGGTCATGGGGTGGACCGATGACTGGTGAGCTTCGTGACGGCAGCCGGCCGGCTGACCGTGCTCAGCTCGCGGCGGACCTGCGCTCGCTTGGCCTGCGCCGCGGGCAGGACCTCCTCGTGCACTGCTCGCTGCGGCAGGTCGGGCCGACGCTCGGCGGCGCGGCCGCGCTGCTCGCCGCGCTCAGGGACGTCGCGGGCCTGGCCGCCACGATCGTGGTCCCGACCCAGACCGCCGGGAACTCACTGACATCCCGGTCGTTCCGCGCCGCCACGGCTGGCCTCGGCCCGCAGGAGCGTGCCCGGTACGTCGAGGCCATGCCAGGGTTCGACCCGGCGAGCACGCCCTCGGCGGGAATGGGAGCGTTCGCGGAGCACGTCCGGACCCGCCCGGATGCGCGGCGCAGTGCTCATCCGCAGTCATCGTTCGCGGCGGTCGGGCCTGAGGCAACGGCCGTCACGTCGGTCCACGACCTGGACTGCCACTTGGGTGAGCGGTCACCGCTGCGCTGGCTGTACGACGCCGGCGCGGCGGTCCTGCTGCTTGGCGTCGGCTACTCCGCGTGCACGGCCTTCCACTTGGCCGAATATCGCCGGTCAGGGGTGCGGCCGATGCGGGAGTACCAGTGCTTCACCGTTCGTTCGGGTACGCGGGTCGAGTGCCGGTTCACCGACGTTGACCTGGACGATGGCGACTTCGAGTCGCTTGGCGCCGCGCTTGACGCCACCTGGACCGGCGGCGCGGCCGCGCCACTGCGAGGCCGCGCCGGAATGGCGGCGTGCACGCTGCTGCCCATCCGCACCGCGGTCGAATTCGCACGTTCCTGGATGGAGGAGAATAGGGGATTAAAGCATGATGACTCGCCCCGATAGCCTTATGTCCGTCCGGATCGCTCGCTACCATGACACAAGCATTCATGGGGCGGGAAGTGAGGCGTGCGGTGCCGGACGTGGATACGCCGTTTTTCGTCAGCTATGCCCACGCCGGTGCCGATTCCGATCAGAGGGCCCAGCAGTTCTTCAAAGATCTGTGCGAGGACGTGGCTCCGCTGGTGCCCCTCCCAGCCGGCGCCGACAAAGGATTCATCGACGCGGTGGGACTGCGAGGCGGCATGCACTGGCGTCCTGAACTGACGCGTGCGCTTGGCGGCTGCCAGGTCCTGATCGGCCTGCTTTCCGTGCCTTACCTGAAGAGCGGCTGGTGCGGGAAGGAGTGGCACGCTTTCTCGCTGCGTCAGAAGGACCTGCTGCCGCGTGCGAAGGCGTCACCGCATCAGGGCTCCATTATCCCGGTGCGCTGGGCGCCCATACCGTTCGAGTTGCCCCCCGTGGTCAATGACGAGATGATCTTCCGGCCACCGGGCACGCGGGATGACCCGGCGCTTCCCGGCCGGTACCAGCAGGATGGCATTTTCGGCCTGCTGCAGCACGGCGAGCAGGATTCGTATCGGGTCATAGTCTGGGAGCTAGCCAAGCTCATTCAGCAGATTTACTATGGCCAGCGGCTGCGGTACCGGGAGTTCGAACAGGACGAGCTGGAAGACGTTTTCCAGGGGAGTGTGCCATGATCAAGGAGCCAGGCCAGCACACACCCTACTTCTTCCTGAGCTACGCGCGTTCGGATCCGCTGGCGGGCGATCTCCAGGAGAATCCCGACCATCTGGTCGAGAGGTTCTTTACGGACCTCACCAACGCCGTCCGCAGTCGCGCGCACGGTGCCAAGGGGGCCGTTTCAGGGTTCTTCGACCAGAAGATCCCGCTCGGGTCCGACTTGAAGTTGTTCATTACTCAGGCGCTGAGTGCCAGTCAGGTTTTCGTCCCGCTGTACTCCGTGGGGTACCTGACGAACTCCTGGCCCGGCCGTGAATTCGCGTATTTTCTGCGGCGCGTGGAGCAGGCCGGCCGCGCGAACCCGGTCCGGCGGCTTGTGCCGGTGCTCTGGGCTCCGCTGGCCGGAGTCGAGGATCCCCCCGGGCTCAGCGAGGCTCTGGCCTCCGCTGGCGCCGAGCCTGACTACGCCGAGAATGGCCTTCGCGCCCTGCTCAAGCTCAGCTCGTACCACGACCAGTACCGGGCGGTGGTGAACCAGTTGGCAGAGCAGATCGTGAATCTTGCGGAGAGCGATCCCATCGATCCCGTGGAGCCTTCGCAGGTGCCGGACATTGAGCAGGTGGGTAGCGAGTTCTCACCGGACGCGCCGCTCGCCGTCTTCGATATCGAGACTGCCGCCCCCGTGGGCTGGACTCCCTTCACCGGGGAGGAAGTCCCGTTGGCCGAGCACGCGAGGCAGGTCGCGGAGCAGTTTGGTTTCGACGCGCGAGTCAGTCCGGTCCGGGTGGCCGGCGAGGCGGACGGGCGCAATCCGGGGATTATCATCATCGACCCGGCGTTCGTCGGCGACAAGACCGGGCGGGCAACGCTCGGGCTGGTTGCCAGGGAACTCCCCCGGTGGGTGATGCCAGTACTGGTCCTCAGCGAGCCGGGCGACCCGCGCACGCAAGAACTCGCCGCTACGGCGAGGGCCATACTCAATGCGCCGGAGTTGCCAGCGGATTCAGCGCGCCGAGGGGCGCGGGGAGTGGAATCCCTTGATGAATTCGTTGCGATTGTTCCCGTCCTGGTAGCGGAAGCCGAACGGCAATATCTGCGGTACCGTACTAGTCGGGTACCACCGCCCCGATCGCCCGGAAGGCCTCGCCTCGGGCGGCGCGAAGGGCCGGATGAGTCTGTCATTGACTGAGATCCGTTAGGGGGGCGCGAGATGCCTGACGAAGGCATGGGGCAGTCGCGCGGTGCGGGCCGGATCGTCACGTTTTACTCGTTCAAAGGCGGAACGGGCCGGACGATGGCGCTCGCGAATGTGGCCTGGATTCTCGCGGCGAACGGAAAGCGGGTGCTGATCGCCGACTGGGATCTGGAGTCGCCCGGCTTGCACAAGTTCTTCCAGCCGTTCATGGACACCGATGTCAGCAGCAAGCCCGGCATCGTCGACTTCATCCGGCGTTACGAGTGGGCGGCGAAGGAAGAGGGGATCCGTCTCGCGCGACTTCCCGACGGCGCCGCGCAGGCCAGCGAGGCCATGGCGCGGCTTATCCGCGAACACGTCTCCCGCGTGGGACATTACGCGATCCCTGTGAGCTGGCTCTTCCCCACGGGTGGCGCTATTGATTTCCTGACGCCAGGGAAACAGGAGAACGGTGTCTATGAGAGCGCGCTAAGCGCGCTGAACTGGGATACCCTTTACGACCACCTAGGCGGCGCCGAGTTCTTCGACGCCCTGCGTGCGCACCTGAAAACCGAATACGACTACATATTGATCGACAGCAGGACAGGCCTGTCTGATATCGCGGACATATGCACGCTGCACTTGCCGGACATGGTAGTCGACTGTTTCGCCCTGAGTGCCCAGGGCATCGAAGGCGCGGCCGGGATAGCCAGGCAGATCCAGCGGTACACCGCGCGCGATATCACGATCCTGCCTGTGCCGATGCGCATCGACCACACCCAGCACGGAAACGTGGTCGCCGGCTTGTCCGTAGCGAAGGCGTTGTTCCAGGGGCTGCCCGCCGGAATGTCCGAAGCGGAACGCGACCAGTACTGGGCCAAGATGGAGGTGCCGTACCGGCCGGCCTACGCGTACGAGGAGATGCTGGCCGCCTTCGGCGACCGGCCAGGTTCCGAGGAATCGCTGCTGCCTTCCTACGAGCGGATCACCGCCTGGATCACCGGTGAGGCGGTCAGCACGCCCCCGGTCGATGAGTGGCGACGGCTGCGTACCCGCCTGAGGTTCGCCCGGACGGCGGGGCCGAGGCCACCCGAGATCGTGCTCGACTTCAGCCCCCAGGATCAGCTGTGGGCCGAGTGGATCGCCGCCGTCCTGGCCGGCGCCGGGGTCTACGCCCGGCTGGCGGTCGAAGAGCCCGCTGGGACCAAGGCCCCGGGCCGGGTCATCGCGGTCGTGTCGGAGTTCTACTTCGCTCAGCTGGAAACGTACGGGTTCCGGTTCGACGGGAAGCCTGAGCAGCTCATCTGCGTAACCGACATGCGCATCCCGTCGGGATGGCTCTCCGACGTGCCCGTCATCTTCCTCGCGGGCCGTCCCGAGAGCGAGGCGGTAGAGCAGCTGATCAGCCGGTTCGGTGTCAGGACTCCAGCGGAGCACGAGCCACTCGTCGGGGCCATGCGCTATCCCGGCGGCCGCCATGACCAAATCGTCAGCGTACCGACACGGAATCCCAACTTCACCGGCCGTGACTCTGTTCTCCTCGAGTTGCGCGAGGAGCTGCATTCGCGCCCCGTTGCGGTTCTTCCGCCGCTGACCATCCAGGGAGCGGGCGGAGTCGGAAAGACACAGGTCGCACTGGAGTACGCGCACCGCTTCAAGGCGGATTACGACGTCGTCTGGTGGCTCAACTGCGGGCAGTCTCAGTACATCGACTCGTCGCTCACCGACCTTGGCGACCGGCTCAGGGAGGCCTTCGACGCGAACTTGCCGGAAGAGGGCGCCGAAGCCGCGAGGCAGGTCCTGCGGTTCCTGAGCGAGGAGGCGAGGAGGCCGTGGCTTCTTATCTATGACAATGCGGAAGCAGAGGACTTCGACACCATTGAGCGCCTGCTCCCTCAAGGGGGCGGCCACGTCCTGATCACGGCGCGCGAGGACTTGCTGGCGGACAGGGGACAGAGCCTGGCGCTCAAGGTGTTCCAGCGCGAGGAAAGCGTGAGTCACCTGCGGCGGCGGATGCCTGAGATCTCCGAGGACGACGCGTACCTGGTCGCGGCCGTTCTCGGGGACATGCCGCTCGCTGTGGCCACCGCGGGCGCGCTGCTGGCCAGCGAGCGGATGACCGTGCCTGAGTACCTGCGGAGGCTGGAAGGGCAGCCGCTGCGCCGCGGGCTTCCAGCGGAAGAGTACCCCGAGGCGGTGGCGAAGGCATGGGACCTAAGCCTGGACCGGCTCGAGCGCAGGTCGACCGCTGCCTACCGGCTGTTGGGAATCTGCTCGGTCATGGCGTCCGTCATCAGCCTTGACCTCATCATCAGTGACGCGATGGCAGATGCTCTGCGGGCGCTCGATCCCGGCATCTCCGAACGGTCGATGATCAACAGGCTCATCAGGCAGATCGACCGGCTCGCGCTGATCAAGGTGGACTACTCCGCGCGTCAGATCCAGGTTCACCAGGTGGTCCAGGCGGTTGTCCGGGATCGCATGAGCGAAGCGGACCGGGAGTCCGCGCGGCTGGAGGTGCACCAGCTCCTGGTCGCCGCCCGTCCGGCGGGCGACGTCGACGACCCGCAGATGTGGCCTGTCTACCGGCTGATCTGGCCGCACCTCACCCCCTCGCGGGCCGACTTGTCCGACCGGCCACAGGTCCGTGATCTCTTGGTCGACCGGGTGCGCTACCTCCGGCAGCGCGATGACCTTGAGCGCGGCCGCCGCCGCGCGGAAGAGATCGAGAAGGCCTGGATGTCCAGGCTGGAGACGGAGCAGGACCCCGGCACGGTTAGCTCGCTGCGGCAGCAGTTGTACCGGCTCCAGTTCAACCTGGCGAACATCCTGCGCGACCTGGGGCGGTACGACGAATCGCGGGCGGTGGACGAAGCGGTCCTGCAGGGACAGCAAGCGGATCTCGGAGACGATCACCCGCATACCCTCCAGACCCGCAGCAGCCTGGCCGCTGACCTGCGCGCCCTCGGCGAGTACCGGCGAGCTCTCGCGTACGACCTGGAAACCTTCCAGGCCTGGGAGCAGAACAGCGGGTTCGGCGACGAGTTCGTGGGCACGCTCAACGCGGCGCATAACCTGGCTCTCTCCTATCTGCTCAACGGGGACTTCCGGAGCGCGCTGGTCTACGACCAGCAGACGATTGAACGGCGCCTCCAGACGTACGAACGCGGGCACCCGAGGACACTGAACTCTGGTTCCGCCGTCGCGCGCGACCTTCTTGAGGCCGGGCGCTACCGCGACGCGGTACGCATGACGCAGGACGTCCTTGCGCAATGCCACGAGGCGTTCGGTGACGACGCTCGCATCACGCTCCTCGCGTACCTCTGGTTTGGTATCGCGCAACGGTGCGCTGGCTATCCCGAGCAAGCGGAAGAGAGCATCAACACGGCGATGAGCGGGCTAAGCCGCGGGTTCGGCAGGGACAGCGGCGACGCCCTGGCGAGCCGGCTGAGCCAGGCCCTGAATGAGCTGGCCCTCGGCCGGATTCAGGTCGGCCGGGAGGCGGCGGAGGCCGTTCTGCGCAGCTACGAGAGCCGGGTGGGGAGCGATCATCCGCACGTTCTCATCTGCCGGCTGAACATCGCCACCGCGCTGTGCCTCGAGGAGAACTACGCCACCGCGCAGGACTACGCGGGTCGGGCCGCCGACGGGCTTGAGGCCCGGCTGGGCTCGTCTCATCCCTACACGCTGGCGGCGAAGCTGGTGCTGGCCAGCGCGCTGGCCGGCCAGGGGGCACTCGCGGACGCGGCACGGCTCGAGGAACTGGTCGAGGACGAGCGAGCGCGAACGCTCGGCCCCCAGCACCCGGACACCTTGCGCTGCCGCGTGAACCTGCTGCTGACACAGCAGAAGCTGGAAGACCCAGCCGCGCGGGCCCGCCGTGAGCAGGCTATCGCGGCGCTAGCGGCCGTAATCGGAGCTGAACACCCCGACGTGCGCGCCGCTCGCCGCGAGAGTCGGCTGCTGAGTGTTATCGATCCGCAGCCCTTCTGAGCAGCCGGCCGCGTTCACTTTGCCCAGCACCCAGCGGAGGATTTCCGGCAGAATCTCTACCGCCGCGAAATGAGCGATGCCCGGCTGCAGGTCGGTCTCGGAGTTCTGGATTCGCTTAGCGAGCCAATCCGTGTGGTCAGCCGGGGAGAAAACATCGTCACCGCCGTGCCAGAGGCGGACAGGGACGGTTATGTCTTCGAGGTCGAAGCCCCAGGGACTACTAAGCGCGATAACATCGTCGATCCAGCCGTCGACAGATTCGCTCAGCGCCTCCGCATGAGTCTGCGCGATTAGACGGCGCAGCGCGATATCGCCAATCACTTGCTTGTCCGAGCCGACAAGCTCTGGCCAGAGCGCATTCAGCAAGCCTTGTGAGTTATTTCGAACTTGTCCGGCATGCTGGTTGAGCGTGGCGATCAGCGCCGCCAGATCGCTCTCCGCGTCATGGTATGCGCGTATATTTGACTCGGCCATGCCGAGGAACCAGTCCAGGCCTTGCGCATTAAACGGCGCGAGACTGCTCAGTGCGGCGGCGCATATCACCCGGCCCCGCAAATTATCGGCTGCCGCGCACGCCAGCGCGTGCGGGGCGCCGCCGGACCTGCCTATTACGCTGAATCTCTCAATTCCGAAATGATCCGCGATGGCTTTCACATCGAGGGCCGCGTCCGCGACGCTGCGGCCTTTTCTGCGACTGGACCCCGGATAACCTGGCCTGTTATAACTAATGAGGCGGATCCCCAGCCGATGCAGGAAAATTCCGCGCGGTCGCGGGCCGACGAGCGTGCCCGGCGTTCCGTGCAACAGAAACACCGCGGGTTTTCCAGACGGGGCCCCCGAGAACTCAACTGACAGCCTGCATCCGCCCGGAGCCTCGACCACCTGTGCCACGGCAGCCCTCCCCCTATGCTATGCCCGGCTCCCGGCCGGCCCCGGATAGAACGATCGTACGCGCATCTGCCGGGGCACTTTCCAAGCAGGGTTCCATAACTTTACCTCTGCCATGCGTACGCGGCGAGTGGAAGTTTACTTGCGTCAGTTTTGCCTGAATCAGGCCACTGTGGCGGGCTCTTTCATCTTTTCGTAACATAAATAGAACGCATATCTCAATGACCTGGTGCACCACCAGCACGAGCGCGTCCGGCAGGGCGCCAGCCGCCGCCGATGCCGGCCCGGACGTCGGCGTCGGGGTCGTCGGCCTCGGCCCAGCCGGCCGGCGGGCCGGCGGGGGAGAGCACGTCGGTGAGCCACCACGTGGCGTCGGGCTCCCAGCCGGCCAGCATGGTGCGCGCGTCGCCGACCGGCAGCGCCCGTCCCGCCGCCGCGAGGTAGCCGGCGACGCTGACGTGCACCGCGTCGTAGTCGGCGGCGACGCCCTCA
>Ga0335074_10009890_pt1 | contig 13331 bp, 9 predicted proteins | sample Lox_Sample_23_FD_206715 | JGI IMG/M metagenome (GOLD analysis project Ga0335074, IMG submission 206715) | Soil microbial communities from Loxahatchee National Wildlife Refuge, Florida, United States - Lox_Sample_2.3 | ecosystem: Environmental > Terrestrial > Soil > Wetlands | place: USA: Florida...
AATCGTGAACCGACCACAGGGCTGTCGGACGAGGACGCCATCCTGATCGAGTTGGGGCGCCAGCTGTTCGACCAGCACTACGTCACCGCGGCCACCTATGCGCAGGCGGTGAAGATTTTCGGGGAACGCAATCTGGTGAGCCTGGTATCCATCATGGGCCAGCATACGGGCGAAGAGCTCCTGCTCGCTGCCTTCGATCAGCAGCTGCCCGAGGGCCAGGCGCCGCTGTGCTGCGCCTCACGAGGAAATCAGGCTCAAAGACGCCCACGGAGTTGACGCATGCGCATGGGTTGGCCTGATTCTTCCGGCTGGGTTCGCCTCGGTTGCATCGCTGCGCTGACGGCGCTGTCCGGCTTCGGCGTGACGGCGCAGGCGCAGGGCCTGTTCGACAGCGGCCCGGTCAGTTTCACCGTCCCCCAGGCCGCGCGCGGCAAATCGGCCTACAGCGACAGTTGCTCATCCTGCCATGGCGGCAACCTGGATGACGGGCAGTTCGGGCCGCCGGTCAAGGGGCCTGCCTTCCGGGCGCAGTGGCACAGCCAGAGCGCCGCGGCATTGTTCAGCCTCGTGGCGACGACGATGCCGCCGACATCTCCGGACAGCCTCGGCAGCCAGACCTACGCGGATATCGAGGCCTACATCCTGCAGCAGAACGGAGCGACAGCAGGGCCGACCGCACTGTCGGCCGCCGAGCTTGCGAAAGCGGCCGCGTCGGGGCGCCGGGCCGGCGGCTACGGATTCCTCGGCAATCATGATGCGACCTACCGGGCGGCCATGGCGCGCCGCGAGGCCCTGCTGGACCAGCTCACGCCCGTCACTGCAGCGATGCTGCGCAAGCCCCCTGCGGCGGACTGGCTGATGTGGCACGGTACCTACGCTGCCACCGGCTACAGCCGGCTCGGCCAGATCAACGCGCGCAATGCCGGCGATCTGCGGGTGGCCTGGACCATCACGCTGCCGGCCAGCGGCAATGAGATCACCCCGCTGGTGCACGATGGGGTGCTGTTCGTCGAGAGTGGCAACACGGTGGAGGCGCTCGACGGCGCCGACGGCAGCGTGCTGTGGCAGTACGTGCGCCCGCTGCCGCCCCGGCTGCACGACGGTCGTCAGGCGCACATGAAGGCCCTGGCGATCTATCAGGACAAGCTGTACGCGCCCACCGCCGATGGCCACATGGTGGCGCTGGACGTCAAGACCGGCAGACTGATCTGGGATACCTCGATCGAAACGGCGGACCAGGGCACGCACGCGGGCAAGGCGGGCGCGAACACCTATACGCTCTCAGGCGGTCCGCTCGTCGCGGACGGCAAGGTGATCATCGGCGTGAGCCTCGCGCTCAACGCCGCCGGCGGCGACTTCATCGTCGCCCTGGACGCGCAGACCGGCAAGCAGCAGTGGCTGTTCCATACCATCGCCCGCCCGGGCCAGCCCGGCGGGGACAGCTGGAATGGGGCCCCCGTCGATCAACGCTATGGTGGGGGAGTCTGGACGGTCGGCAGCTTCGATCCGGACCTGAACCTGGTGTACTTCGGAACCGGCAATACCTACGACACCGGAACGCTGCTGCTGCCGCGTTCTGACCCGGGGGGCTCCAACGACGCGCTCTATACGGACTCCACATTGGCGCTGGATCCTGATACCGGCAGGCTGGTTTGGTATTACCAGCATATGAAGCGCGACGTGTGGGACATGGACTGGGTGTTCGAGCAGTCGCTCGTCACGCTGCCGGTGAACGGTCGACCCAGGAAACTGCTGGTCACCGGCGGCAAGCTGGCCATCTTCGATGCGCTCGATCGTGCCGACGGCAAGTACGAGTTCTCCCAGGAGGCCGGCCTGCAGAATCTGGTGGTGCGCATCGACCCCAGGAGCGGCGCCAAGATCGTCAATCCGGCGTTCGACAATCCCAAGCCCGGACAGAACTACGTCATATGCCCGAGCACCGACGGGGCTCGCAACTGGATCTCGACCTCGTTTGATCCGACCACCGACATCCTGTACGTCCCGCTGCTCGATAACTGCATGAACTTCCACCTGGTGCCGCGCGATGCCGCGCAGGTCGCCGCCGGCGGGGACGATATCAGCCGCTCGCCAATCCCCCCGGACGGCAGCGACGGCAAATTCGGCCGCATCGAGGCGCTCAACCTGAGGACCCGGAAGATCGTATGGACACTGCGTCAACGCGCGCCCATCGAGAGCTCGATGCTGGCGTCGGCCGGCGGGGTGATCTTCAGCGGCTCGCACGATCGCAGGTTCCATGCCTATGCCTCCGCGACCGGCAAGCTGCTGTGGCAGACGACACTGAACTCGGCGCCCAGTGCCTCGCCGGTCACGTACGCCGCCGGTGGCGAGCAGTATGTCGCCGTGGTGGCCGGCGGCGGCAGCTCGATGGATGCATTTGCCAGTGCCCTGACTCCCGAGATTGCCAATACGAATGGCAGCACCACCCTGTGGGTATTCAACCTGCGCAATGCCAGGGCGTCCGGGAACTGAACCCGGTCATGCTGTCGGTTTGATGAATCCGTGCGCGCCGTGCTGCCTGCTGGCGGCCATGCTGCTCTGCGCCTCCGCCCATGCGCAGTCCTCGTTGCAGAGGGGCGCCTATCTGGTCAATTCCATCGCCGCCTGCGGAAGCTGCCACACGCCGCGGGATCCCGGGAGTCCCGCCGGGAAGCCTGCCGGGAAGCGCCTGGCCGGCGGGCTGCAGATGACGTCACCGGCATTCACTGCGTATTCCTCCAATATCACGCCAGATCCGACCACCGGGATCGGCCGATGGACCGATGCACAGATCATCACCGCGATCCGCGACGGCAGACGTCCGGATGGCTCCATCATCGGTCCGCCAATGCCCATCGACGCCTATCGCCAGATGTCGGATGCGGATGTGAAGGCCATCGTTGCGTATCTTCGCAGCGTTCGCCCCGTCAGGAATGCCGTCCCAGCGTCGCTCTACCGCGTCCCATTGCCGCGAAGCTATGGTCCACCGGTAAGACACGTCGCGGCCGTATCACCCCGCAACAGGCTCGCATACGGAAGGTATCTTGCGACCATCGGCCATTGCCTGGAGTGCCACACCCCGATGGGTCCGGACCGACGGCGCGCCTACCGCACCGAACTCGGCGCGGGAAGCCAGGTATTCGAAGGGGCCTGGGGCAGCAGTGTGTCAGCCGACATCACGCCGCGTGGTCTGGGTCACTTCTCCGATTCGCAGCTCGAGTCCATCATCACCACGGGGGTGTTGCCCGACGGGGCGAGATTGAAGCCGCCGATGCCCTTTGCGTACTACGCACGCATGAAGCCAGCCGATCTTGACGCGTTGGTCGCCTTTCTACGGACATTACCCGCCAGGTAGCTGTCGAAATCCCCTCCTCAGCCAGATAAATCCTTCGCTTCTCGGCGACGCCCATGCAGCACGGGTTCGGTGTAGCCGTTAGGCTGCTCCCGACCCTTGAATACCAGATCGCAGGCCGCCTTGAACGCAATACCGCTGAAGGCCGGGGCCATCGGCCGGTAGAGCGAATCATCTGCGTTCTGCTTATCGACCACGAGCGCCATGCGCTTCATCGTCTGCATCACCTGCGCTTCACTCGCGAGACCGTGACGCAGCCAGTTGGCGATGTGCTGACTGCTGATGCGCAGCGTCGCTCGATCTTCCATCAGGCCCACGTTGTCGATGTCGGGTACCTTGGAGCAGCCCACTCCCTGATCGATCCAGCGCACCACGTAGCCAAGGATGCCCTGGGCATTGTTGTCGAGCTCCTGCTGAACCTCCCGGGCGCTGGGCCGCAGATTCGCCATCAGCGGAATCGCGAGGATGTCGTCAACCTTGGCGCGACTGCCGGCTGCGGCGATCTGTTTCTGGCGCGCGAACACATCGACCTGATGATAGTGGATCGCGTGTAGCGTCGCGGCGGTGGGTGACGGGACCCAGGCCGTGGTCGCGCCCGCCATCGGGTGTGCAATTTTCTGCCGCATCATATCGGCCATGAGGTCTGGCATCGTCCACATCCCCTTGCCGATCTGGCCCTTGCCTTGCAAGCCGCAGGCGAGACCGATGTCGACGTTCCAGTCCTCGTAGGCCCTGATCCAGAGCTGACCCCTCATATCGGCCTTGCGCACCATCGGGCCGGCCTCCATCGATGTGTGAATCTCGTCTCCGGTACGGTCGAGAAAGCCGGTGTTTATGAACACCAGGCGCTCCCTCGCCGCCTGGATGCAGGCCTTGAGGTTGATGGTCGTGCGACGCTCCTCGTCCATGATGCCGATCTTGACGGTATTGCGCGGCAGGCCGATCAGAGCTTCTATCGCGGCGAACAAATCACAGGTGAACTGCACTTCCTCCGGGCCGTGCATCTTCGGTTTGACGATGTAGATGCTGCCGTTCCTGGAATTGCGATACCGGGTACGTCCCGCGACATCGTGCGAGGAGATCAGGCTCGTCACCACGCCGTCGAGTATGCCTTCTGGGATCTCGCGCCCGGCGCCGTCGAGAATCGCCGGGTTGGACATGAGGTGCCCGACGTTGCGCACGAACAGCAGACTGCGACCGGGCAAGCTGAAGCGGCCACCGCCGGGTTTGGTGTATTCGCGATCGGGTTTGAGCGAGCGCGTGATGGTCCTGCCATTCTTCTGAAATGTCTCCTCGAGGTCGCCTTTGATCAGGCCAAGCCAGTTCGAATAGGCAATGACCTTGTCTTGGGCGTCGACGGCGGCCACGGAGTCTTCGCAGTCCTGGATCGTGGTCAGCGCGGCTTCGAGCACCACGTCCCTGACCCCGGCGGCATCGGCTGCGCCGATGGCGTTCGTGCGATCGATCTCGATGTCGATGTGCAGACCGTTGTGCTGCAGCAGCACCGAGCCCGGCTTGGCCACATCGCCGGTGTAACCGACGAGCTGCGCCGCATCGGCCAGCGACAGTCGACCCTGCGGGCCGGTGGCCACGAGCTTGCCGGCCTCGATGGCATAAGCGGTGACGTCGGCATGTCTGCCGCCGGCGAGCGGCACCACCTCGTCGAGAAACCGCTTCGCATACGCAATCACCTTGGCACCGCGCACGGCGTTGTAGCCTGCTCCCCTGGCGGCTCCGCCATCCTCGCCGATCACGTCAGTGCCGTAGAGCGCATCGTACAGCGAGCCCCAGCGCGCATTGGCGGCGTTGAGCGCGTAGCGCGCATTCGTCACCGGCACGACCAACTGCGGGCCGCACTGGCGGGTGAGCTCCGTATCGACGCCTTGCGACGTAATCTCGAAGTCCGCGGGCTCGGGCAGCAGGTAGCCGATCCCGGCCAGGAACTGCTTGTAGGCTGCCGCGTCGTGAGGCTCGCCGGCCCGCTCGCGATGCCAGGTGTCGATCTGCGCTTGCATGAGATTGCGCCTGGCGAGCAGCGCGCGGTTGCGCGCGCCGAATATGTCGACGATGCGCGTGAGCCCCGCCCAGAATGCCCCGGGGTCGAGGCCGGTTCCCGGCAGGATGCGTTGCTCGATGAGATCGCTGAGGACCGTGGCCACTTGAAGGCCGCCCCTGACGCTGCGCGTACCGGACATGGTCTGCTCCTCTCGCGTCATCGACTGAGTCTCGGGGGCTACCGTCAGCGCCGATGCGCCCGCCAAAGCGTCGCGGCTTCAGGTCGGGATTGCGGCGACGCCGGCCCGGGCAACCTGGGCGTCCTGGTCGGGCTTGACGCCCGATACACCGACCGCGCCGACGCATTGTCCGCCGACCAGGATCGGTACGCCGCCCTCGAGCAGGCCACGGCTGATGTCGCTGACTGCGAGGAAGGCGGTGCGGCCGGCGTTGATCATGTCTTCGTAGCCCTTGGTCTCGCGACGGCCAATGGCGGCACTGCGGGCTTTTTCCATCGCGAGATAGGCGCTCACCGGCGCGCAGCCATCCATGCGCCGCAGCGCCAGCGGGTGGCCCCCTTCGTCGGCGATGCCGATGGCCACCTTCCAGCCGTTGCGTGCCGCCTCGGCCTGGGCCGCGCCGACGATGTGATCGATTTCGAGGCTGGTGAGCACGGGGCGGGTGAGCATGTGGCGTTCCTCGACTATTCCTGTTGGGAGCCGATCACGCCTGCATCGCCTGGTCGACGATCTCGATCCAGTGCCGCACCGGTACCTGCGCGGCGGCGCCCAAATGCACCTGGCAACCGATGTTGGCGGTGACGATCTGGCTGGGATCGCCGCTCTGCAGAGCGGCCAGCTTGCTGTCGCGCAGTTGCTTCGACAGCTCGGGCTGCGTGATCGAGTAGGTACCGGCCGAGCCGCAGCACAGGTGTGCCTCCGGTACCGCGGTCAACTGAAAACCCAGGCGGCGCAGCACGTCCTCGACCGCGCCGCCGAGCTTCTGGGCGTGCTGCAGCGTGCAGGGACAGTGGAAGGCCAGCGTCCGGTCCCCGCTCTCGTTGATACGCAGTCGCTCCAGCGGCTCGCGGCGAATCAGTTCAACCAGGTCGAGCGCCAGCAGACTGACGGTGTTCGCCCTGGCTGCGTAGGCCGGATCGGCTGCAAGCAGCTGGCCGTATTCCTTGACGAAGGCACCGCAGCCGCTCGCGGTCTGCACGATCGCCTCGCAGCCGGATTCGATCGCCGGCCACCACGCGTCGATATTCCTGCGTGCGTGCCACAGGCCACGCGCCTGCGCATCCAGATGATAGTCGACGGCGCCGCAGCATCTCACCTCGGCGGGCGCCACGAGCACCTGCATGCCGAGCCGGTCGAGCACACGCGCCGTCGCCGCGTTGGTATTGGGCGAGAGGCTCGGCTGCACGCAGCCTTCGAGCATCAGGAGCTTGCGGGTCCGTAGCGCCACCGGGCGCCTGCCGGAGGCGGCAGCTCTCGCCGGCACCTTGTCGCGAATGAGAGTCGGCAGCAGCGGCCGGAGGAATTGGCCGATGCGCAGCAGGAACGCGAACAGCGCCGGGCGCGTCATCAGCGCGCGCAGCGTGCCGCGCAGTACGCGCTCGCTTGCGGTGCGCGCAACGCGCTTGGCAAGCTGTTCGCGGCTGATGTCGAGCAGCGAGTGATAACGCACACCGGACGGGCAGGTGGTTTCGCAGTTGCGGCAGGTGAGGCAACGGTCGAGATGTGTCTGCGTAGTCGTTCCGACCTCGGCGCCCTCGAGCATCTGCTTCATGAGGTAGATGCGCCCGCGCGGCCCATCGAGCTCGTCACCCGTCAGCTGATAGGTGGGGCAGGTGGCATTGCAGAAGCCGCAGTGCACGCAGCTGCGCAGGATGCCTTCGGCCTCGCTGGCGCGCGGCATCAGTTGCGCGAGGGAGCTGAGGTTGGTCTGCACGGCGATCACAGTCCGGCGTACATACGGCCCGGGTTGAAGAGACCCCGCGGGTCGAGCTGCGCTTTCAGGCGGCGGTGCAGTGCGAACAGCGCGGGCGGCAGCGGCGGGAAAGGCATGTCGCTGTCCCCGCGCCACAGCGCCGCATGACCTCCCGCCGCGGTCGCGATCTCACGGATCTGCTGCACCGGCGCGTCGCTGCGCAGCCAGCATTGAGCGCCGGCCCAATCGATCAGCACCTCACCGGGCAGGTTATTCGGCAGCTGTTTGTTGGTCGGCAGGCCGAGTCGCCACAGCGGGCGCGTGCCGGCGAAAAACGGCAGCTGATGATCCCGCAGCTGCTGCCAGAAGCCATCGTCCATCCGACTGCCTCCGAGCCGCGCTGCAGTGGCTTTCACCGAGCCGTGACCTCCTTCCAGCCGCAGCATCAGCGCGCCGCCGTCGTGGCAGGCCGCCGAGATCGGCAGTGGTTCCCGGGCCCAGTGCGCGAGCTGTGTCAGCGACTGCTGCACATCGAGCTCGATGCGCAGGCTCACGCGATACGGCGGCACTGGCAGCACCTTCATCGACACTTCCGTGAGCAGGCCCAGGCAGCCAAAGCTGCCCGCCATCGCGCGCGACAGGTCGTAGCCGGCGACGTTCTTCATCACTTCGCCCCCGAAGCGCACATGGCTGGCGCGGCTGTCGATGATGCGGCAGCCCAGAACAAAGTCGCGTACCGCACCGGACCACGGTCGACGCGGGCCGGAGACACCGGAGGCGACCATGCCGCCGAAAGTCGTGCCTGCACTGAAATGTGGTGCTTCGCACGCCAGCATCTGCCCGCGCTCGGCGAGCGTTGCCTCTATGTCGACCAGCGGCGTGCCGGCGCACGCAGTGATCACCAGCTCGTTCGGGTCATAGTGGACTATGCCGTTGTGTTCCCGCGTGTCGACCCTGGTGCCGGCAACAGGCCGGCCCAGGAAGGCCTTGGTGTCGCCACCGCGGATCGCCAGCGGCGTGCCGGCCGCTGCCGCGGCGCGGACCTGATCCACCAGGCGGTCGACTGCAGCGCCGTGACCCATCAGAAACGCTCCAGCTCGGCATGCGGCCACTGTCCGCCATGTACGTGCAATCGGCCGAACTCGGCGCAGCGGGCGAGCGTAGGGATATTCTTGCCGGGATTGAGCAGGCCCCGCGGGTCGAAGGCCACCTTCACTGCGCGGAACACGTCGAGTTCGTCCGGGCCGAACTGTGTACACATCTGGTTTATCTTTTCGCGGCCGACGCCGTGTTCGCCGGTGATGCTGCCACCCACCGCCACGCAAAGCTCCAGGATCTTGCCGCCCAGGTCTTCAGCCCGTTCCAGCTCTCCTGGCTTGTTGGCATCGAACAGGATCAGCGGATGCATGTTGCCGTCGCCCGCATGGAAAACGTTCGCCACGCGCAGAGCGAACTGCCGCGACAGCTCGGCGATTTTCTCGAGCACCATGGGCAGCGCACGCCTGGGAATCGTTCCGTCCATGCAATAGTAGTCTGGAGAGATTCGGCCTACCGCAGGAAAGGCATTCTTACGGCCGGACCAGAACTGCTTGCGCTGGTTCTCGTCGAGCGCCTGGCGGATATCGGTGGCGCCGGCCTTCAGCAGAATGTCGCGCACGCGCTCGCAGTCGGCGGTGACGTCGGCTTCGACTCCGTCAAGTTCGCACAGCAGGATCGCAGCGGCCTCCACCGGATAACCCGCGTGGACGAAGGCTTCCGAGGCACGGATCGCCAGGTTGTCCATCATCTCCAGGCCCCCGGGAATCACGCCCGCGCCAATGATGTCGCCCACGGCCTGACCGGCCTGCCTCACATCGTCGAAGCTCGCCAGGAGCACGCGCGCAACCTCGGGCTTGGGCAGCAGCTTCACGGTGACTTCCACGACGATACCGAGCAGGCCTTCCGAGCCGACGAACAGCGCGAGCAGATCCAGGCCCGGGCTGTCGAGCGCATCGCTGCCGAGTGTGACGCGCTCGCCGTCCATCAACACGATGTCCACGCGCAGCACGTTGTGCACCGTGAGACCATATTTGAGGCAGTGCACCCCGCCGGCGTTTTCGGCCACATTGCCGCCGATCGAACAGGCAATCTGCGAGGAAGGGTCCGGTGCGTAATAAAGGCCGTACGGTGCTGCGGCCTCGGAGATCGCAAGGTTGCGCACGCCCGGCTGCACGCGCGCGAGGCATGCCGTGGGATCCACGGCAAGAATCCGCTTGAAGCGCGCCATCGACAATAGGATGCCCTTCTCCAGCGGCAGCGCGCCGCCGGACAACCCGGTGCCGGCGCCGCGTGCGACCACCGGAACCTGCAGACGCGAGCAACAGCGCAGGATCGCCTGCACCTGCTCGATGCTCTCCGGCAGCGCGACGGCCAACGGCACGGTTCGGTATGCGGACAGGCCATCGCATTCGTAGGGACGCAGTTGCTCGGGCTCATGCAGCAGCGTCACGTCCGGCGCCTCGGTGCGCAGCGCGGCCAGCAGGACGGCGCGATCCACCGCTGCCAGGGCACCGTCGAGCCGTTCGTCGTAAAGGATGTTCAAATTCGGATCTGGAGAAACGTTGGAGGCAGGCGGGATACTTTACGCGCGCTTTGGCCTTTCGAAGACCGACAAACCTGGCCCTACCTGGCGCAAGCCATTGACGTCGACCCTCTGCGGCGAGTGCAGCTGGGCACCCGGAAGAGCATCCCGCCGGCGCCGGGTCCTAAACCTGTCCTAAGCCTGGACGTCCAGGATCGCCATGCATTCGGCGATGTCCTGCACCGGGTCGGAGCCCGGCGTGGGGCGCCATTCGTGGCAGACGTAGCCCTGGTAGCCGAGGTCGGCGATGGTCTGGGCGATCATGTGAAAGTTCAGCTCCTGGCGCGCATCGATCTCCTTGCGCGTCGGCACGCCGGCCACGTGGATGTGGCCGATGTGGCCGATGTCGCGCTTCAGGCGAAAGGTCACGTCGCCGTCCATGATCTGCAGGTGGTAGATGTCGCACAGCAGCTTGACGTTGGGCGAGGCGACACGTTCGACCACCTCCACGCCCCAATCCCAATGGCCGAACACCATGTCCTGACGGGCCAGGTCCGCGTCCGCGCGCCGGTCGTTGACATTCTCCATGACCAGGGTCACACCCGTGGCGGCGAGCTTGGGCGCCAGGCGCCGGAGGATGGCCACGGCGTTGTCCGCCGCCGTGGCGTAGCTCATGCCGCGTCTCTGCCCCGCCGACAGGCCGATGATGTGCACGTTGTTGGCGGCGCACAGGTCCGCCTGGGCCGAGATGGCGGCCAGGGTCTCCGCGTGAATCTCCGGATGGATCAGGCCGCCGAGGTAGTCGGTTCTGCCCGGTCCGACCATCAGCGGGTCGAGTCCATGCCTGCGCAGCGTCGGCCAGTCCCGCGGCGGGATCACGTCGAAGCCATAGGCGCCCATGACCGCGGCCACCGTGCACATGTCCTCGAACGGGACCTGGGTGCCGTGGCCCCAGTTGATCTTCCACAGGCCCTGCTTCAGCCGGCCCTTGCGCCGAGGGAACGGCGCGGCCTGGGTTCCGGTCTGCGCCTGCCCCGGCTCGGCCAGTGCGGCGCCGGCCACCACGGCCGCTGCGCCCGCGAAAAATCTCCTGCGCTGCATTGTAATCCTCCTTCACGCTCGCGGCCGAGCCTGAGGATAGAGCGGACGGGAGCGTCTGGCCAGCCGCTCCGCACTGCTCCTCATCCGTGCGTTTCCCGGGCGGCGTTGGTGCCGGCGATGAGCCCCAGGCAGGTCGCACGAGCCAGGCCGTGCTCGCTGAATCCGCCCGCGGCCTCGCCGCAGGCATAGAGATGCGGGATGACCGCACCGTACATATCCATGACCTGGGCCTTGCCGTTGATACGTAGACCCGCCCGCGTATCGTGGAGGACGGGTGTGGCCCACGCGGCGTAAAACGGCGGCTTCGCGATTTTGTATCGCGGGCTCGGCTTGGCAAAATCGGCATCCGCGCCCGCATCAACAAAGCCGTTGTAGCGCTGGACCGTGCTCTGCAGCGTCTCAGGCGTCATCGGCACACGTTGATATTCCATCCTGATGCTGCGCGCCAGATCCGCAAGCGAATTTGCCCTGAAGAAAAACCCCTTGTCGTAATCGACGTGGGGCGGCGCCACTGTCCAATGCTCGCGCGCGGCCGCATCTGCATCGAAAATCGCCCAGATCGGACCGCCGCCGTTGTGTCCATCGCCGATCCCCTGCAGCGCCGCATCGAGAAAAGCGGGCGGCTTATACGCTACCGCCTCCAGATTGCGCCAGCTGGCATAGCGATAGGGCTTGACGGCGTCATAGTCGTTGCCGGAAAACTGCGGTGCCGTCTCATCGTAGAAGCGCTGACCCAGCATGTTGACGAGGATGAGATCCTGCCAGTCCTTCACCGGCAGCCCGATCGCGCGCGCCAGGTGAAATACCGGACTGCCGGGCTGCCAGCGCAGATTGGCGTAAATGTACTGCGCGCCGATCGACCCCGGCTTGGTGATGTTGGCGCCGAATTCACCGGTGTAGTTGGCCGCACCCCAGAGCGCGGCGCCGATCGCCATGGCAGCCATCTCACCTGACGCATCCTGATCCGACCACGGCATGCCGGCGAGGCCACAATACTCGTCCGTCAGGCGCGGATCGAACATGCGACGGAAATTGACGTTACCACTCGATCCACCGGTCGCTATGACGACCGCCCTGCGCGCGCGTATATCGATGCGCCGACCTCGATTGTCGACGGCAATGCCGAGCACCGGGCCGGGACGCGGCCCGCCGCGGTAGATTCCCGTCATGCGATGCTCGGTGAGGATGCGCACGCCTATCTTGTTCGCCGCCGCCTCGAGCGGGCGGATGAGTCCGTTGCCCGAAGACAGGGTTTTTTGCACGGCGGGGTCCGCACGCCCGCCGGTCTGCACCATCGGCCAGTCCATCACGGCCGCGTGATTCTCGCGCGGCACGGAATTGCCGACAGACCAGCCGCCGCGCGCGTCGGGCGCCCTGTCGATGAACACGACGCCATGCGCCTCGAGAAAATCGAAGGTGGGGACGCTGTTGTCGGCAAACGCACGGATGATTTCCCGGTCGTTGTAACGGTAATCCGGAAATCCATTGCCTTCGACTACCGACCAGTCGGTGAGATCGCGGAATACGAGATCCGGCGAATCCTCGATGCCGAATTTCCTCTGCAGGCGCGTGCCACCACCCAGCGGCACGTTGCCGCCACTGCAGGTGCCGTGGCCACCCGTATGAGCTTGAGCTTCCACGAGGACGACCGAATTGCCGGCCTCTCGGGCCGCGATCGAGGCTGGGAATCCCGCGGCGCCCGAGCCCACCACGACCACGTCCGCCTCCGCGGTCCAGTGTGTCGGCGGCTCGGCGGCTTGCGTCTGCTTCGGCGGGACCAGGACCGGTGCGGCATTCGCCGCCAAACCGCCGGCTGCCAGGATCAGATTGCGACGATTGATCGCCATATCCCCCCCTTTTTTGCCCTTCGTCTGATTCGCGCAGACACACCGACAGGCAGCGACCAGCCTTAGAGTACCTACCGCTGATCCAGCGGGCAATCCTGACGCCGCGGTCGCCTGCGGAGAAAGACACGCACGCCATCGACGCAGGGATTACGCTATCGGCTGCGCATCCGAGCCCGTGGACACAAGCAGTGATTCAGCACCGTGGGGGGACAACTATGCGTGTAGCGCAATGCCTCCTGGCGCTCGCAGCGGCCGGGATTCTCGGGGTCGCGAGCAGCCTCGCTCAAGCACCTGCGAGGCCGACCACTACGCTGCTGCCCGTCAAGCTATTCGCTTCAGCGGGGAATGTCGCCGCCCTGATGCAGAAAGCGCGGCACGATCACAAGCCTGGTCAGGCCAGCGTGGTGGAGTCACTGTTGCGTGTCGCCCCATACCGCGCCAATCTCGAGTACCGCACGGCGGTCGGCCCCGCCGCCATACACGTGCATGAGGACGAGTTCTTTTACGTGATCGAGGGCAGTGGAACATTCGTCACGGGGGGCAAGCT
>Ga0335074_10009891_pt1 | contig 13330 bp, 12 predicted proteins | sample Lox_Sample_23_FD_206715 | JGI IMG/M metagenome (GOLD analysis project Ga0335074, IMG submission 206715) | Soil microbial communities from Loxahatchee National Wildlife Refuge, Florida, United States - Lox_Sample_2.3 | ecosystem: Environmental > Terrestrial > Soil > Wetlands | place: USA...
GGTCAAGGCAGCCGCCACGCCCACGGCGATCGTGGCCGAGATCAGCCAGCCGCCGATCGCGAGCCTGCCCGCTTCCTCTCGCAGCAGATGCGGCTCCAGCTCGTACCCGGCTAGCAGGAACAAGAAGCCCAGCCCGATGTTGGCCAGCAGCTGGATGCTCGACGTCTCAGCCAGGCCGAGCACGTGCGGGCCGATCAGCACGCCGCCGATCAGGAAAATGACAACTTGCGGGATACGCGGGCCCGGCAGTATGGCGACGATGAGCGGCGCGAGCGCCGCCACCAGCGCCACCGCCACCAGGTCATCGAGCCCTTTGGTTAGGTCCATCGCGGCTCAGCGTGGTCGAAAGCGCCCGTGTTGTCGTCACCCGTCAGGCAGTATTCGCGGCGCGGGCCGGAGCGCCTGCCAGTGAAATTTTCCGGGGCCGGCCCGTTGGAGTGCCGGCCGCCACGGCGACTATGAAGGTGTGACGCACCCGCAGGTGCGGCCCGACCCGGCGTTCGGGCTGCTGAAGCTGTACGACGACGCGCTGCCGCACGTCTACGGCTACCTGCTGGCCCGGTGCGGCGACGCCGCCCTGGCCGAGGATCTGACGGCGGAGTCGTTCCTGGCCGCCGTGCACGCGGTCCGCAAGCCTGGCGCGCCGGAACCTTCTGTCCCCTGGCTGATCGGCGTCGCCAGGCACAAGCTTGCCGACCACTGGCGGCAGGTCGAGCGGGAGCAGCGCGGGCTGCGGCTGCTGGACGGCGAGCCGGCCCGCGTCGACGACCCGTGGGACACGACCGTCGACCAGATCCGGGCCCGGGAAGTCCTGGGCCGGCTCGGCGCGCACCACCGGGCCGCGCTCACGTTGCGCTACCTCGACGGGCTGCCGGTCCCCGAGGTCGCCAGGCACCTGGACCGCACCGTGCACGCCACCGAGGCGCTGCTCGTGCGGGCCCGTGCCGCGTTCCGCCGGATCTACGAGGGAGAGGAGGGCTCGCCATGACGGATCCGTTTGAGGCCCTGCGCGAGCCCGTCACGCCGGTCGATCCCGACCCTGGCTTCGCGAGGCGGCTGCGGCTGCGGCTGATGCGCGAACTCGTCGGAACCCCAATACCCGCAACACCTGCAACGTCCACGGGAGGAACCATGTCTCAGCAGACCGTCGCGATCGAGGCCGAGCACGAGCCCGCCTGGCCCCCGGCCCTGACCCCGTACATCGTCGTGTCCGACGCCCGGCGCGCCATGGATTGGTACATCGAGGTGTTCGGCGCCCAGCGCCGCGGCGAGCCGTATGTCAACGCGGACGGCACGATCGGCCACGCCGAGGTCGGCATCGGCGACGCGGTGCTGATGTTCGCGGAACAGTCCGACCTGTGGCCTGACGTGCCCGTCCGCGCACCCGACTCCCCGACCACGTTCAGCCACACCCTCCACCTGCAGGTGCAGGACGTGGACGGGACCACCGAGCGGGCCCGGCAGAACGGCGCCGCGGTGGAGCGGCCGCCGACCGACCAGCCCTACGGCCGCGGTTCGGTGATCGTCGACCCGTTCGGGCACCGCTGGATGCTGCTGCGGCCGCCGCCCACCGCCACCAGGCTGCGTCAGGGAGACGTCGCCAACGCGGCGATAATGGCGCCGGACGCCGACCGGGCCAAAAGGTTCTACGAAGCCGTGCTGCAGGTGCCGTTCGCTGGCGCCCACCAGGGCGCGTGGCGCGCCCACGAGACCAGGCCGCCGCTGAGCATCTTCACGTCGGAGGCCGCGGAGCCTCAGGTGCAGCTGTCCTACCGCGTCGACGACATCGCCGCCGCGCTCGAGCGGGTCCGGGCGGCGGGCGGCCGCGCGGACGAGCCCGAGCGCCGGGCATTCGGGCTGCTTGCCACCTGCACCGACGACCAGGGCGCGACGTTCCGCCTGTGGCAGCCGGCCGGCTGACCGAGACGCTAGTCCCGCCCTGTGGGTACAGACCACGGGGTGACCCATTCCTTCCTGACCCACCTTGACTGCTCGCGGTGCGACCGCACCTACGACGCCGACCAGCCCGCCGGCTTGTGCGCGTGCGGCAGCCCGCTGCTCGCGCGGTACGACCTTGCCGCCGCGAGGTCCGCGCTCACGCCAGCGGCGCTGGCTGCCCGGCCGGCCACGCTCTGGCGGTACCGCGAGCTGCTCCCGGTACGGGAGTCGCGGCACATCGTCAGCTTCGGCGAAGGCATGACGCCGCTGCTGCCCATGCCCAGGCTCGCGGCCAGGACCGGCGTGCGTGAACTGTGGATGAAGGACGACGGCCAGCTGCCCACCGGGACGTTCAAGGCCCGCGGCGCGGCCGTCGGGGTCTCGCGAGCCGCCGAACTCGGTGTCCGGTCGGTCGCCATGCCCACCAACGGAAACGCGGGCGCCGCCTGGTCGGCGTACTGCGCCCGCGCGGGCCTGCGCAGCCTGATCGTGATGCCCGTGGACGCGCCCATGGTCAACCGGGCCGAGTGCGCGGTGACCGGCGCGGAACTGCGCCTGGTGGACGGGCTGATCAGCGACGCCGGCCGGCTGGTCGGCCAGGCCGTCGCGGCCGACGAGAACCTCTTCGACGTCTCGACGCTGAAGGAGCCGTACCGTATCGAGGGCAAGAAGACCATCGGGCTGGAGATCGCCGAGCAGCTCGGCTGGTCGCTGCCGGACGTCATCTTGTGCCCCACCGGCGGCGGGGTGGGCCTCATCGCCATCTACAAGGCGCTGCTGGAATTGCGGGAACTGGGCTGGATCGACGGCGCCCTGCCCCGGCTGGTGGCCGTGCAGGCGGCCGGCTGCGCGCCGATCGCCGCCGCCTTCGCGGCCGGCGCACGCCAGTCCAAGTCGTGGCCAGACGCCAGGACGGTCGCGTTCGGCGTGACCGTGCCCAAGCCGCTCGGCGACTTCCTGGTCCTGGACGCCGTCTACGCCACGGGCGGGAACGCCGTGGCCATTTCCGACGAGGACATCCTGGCCGCCGAGCGTGAGGTCGCGCAGCTCGAAGGCACGTTCATCTGCCCGGAGGGCGCGGCCTGCTTCGCGGCGGCCCGCCAGCTGGCTCGGGACGGGTGGCTGTCCGCCGCTGATTCTGTCGTGGCACTCAACACCGGGACCGGGCTGAAGTACCCGGCCACCGTCGTCACCCCGGTCCAGGCCGCAGCCGCGCCATCCGCTTGACGTTGATCAGGTTGGTGTACGTCACGTTGTCGGTCGTCGAGGTGCGGCCGTAGGTCCCGCAGCCGAGCGTCAGCGACGGCGTCAGCCCGTTGCCCATGCCGATGCAGCCCTGCGCCGCCGGGCTGTTGACCAGGATCCGGCTCACCGGCATCCGCTGCGCGAACGACAGCTGGAGCCGCTGGCTGCGGGTGTGGATGACCGCCGTGTGACCGGCGCCGCCGTTGCCGAGGATCTGCAGGCAAAGCCGGATGCCGTCGTCCTCGCCGTCCGCGGTGAACAGCGGCAGGATCGGGGCAAGTTTTTCCTTTCCGAACGGGCCGTGCATGGCTCCCCGCGGCAACTGAGCCACCAGCAGGCGAACCCCGTCGGCCACCTCGATGCCCGCCTGCGCCGCGATGGCCGGGGCCGCCTGTCCCAGCACGTTGCGACTCAGGTGCTCGCCGTCGAAGGCGACCGCCGCGAGGCGCTCGCAGTCCGCGGCGTCGAGCACGGCGGCACCCGCCTCGCGCAATGCGCCGATGAAGTCCTCGCGCACTTTCTGGTCGACGACGAGGTTGTTCTCCGAGCCGCAAATGAGGCCGTGGTCGAATCCCTTGCTGGCCACGACCATCCGGGCCGCGGCCGCCACGTCCGCATCGGCGCAGACCCAGGCCGGCGCGTTGCCTGGCCCGACACCGATCGCGGGCGTGCCGGAGCTGTAGGCCGCCCTCACCATGGCCGTCCCGCCGGTAGCGAGGATCATCGACACGCCCGGGTGGCGCATCAGCGCCGCCGTGGTCCGGCGAGTGGGCCGCCGCGGCACGCTCTGCACGAGGTCGGCCGCCGCGCCGTGCCGGGCCAGGCACTCCCGGAGCAGGTCCATGGTGCGCGCCCCGACCGCCGCCGCGTGCGGATGGCAGCTCGCTATGAGCGCGTTTCGCGCCTTCACGCAGATCAGCGTCTTGAACACCAGGGTGGAAACCGGGTTGGTGACCGGAATCAAGCCGAGCACGACGCCCATCGGATCGGCGATCTCCGCGAGCGACTCCCGCTCGCTGAGCACGCCCACTCCCGGCTTTCCGACCAGCGACTCCGCCACCCCCAGGCTCCCGAACAGGTTCTTTTCCACCTTGTCCGCCACGCAGCCGATCCCGGTCTCGGCGACGGTCGCGACCGCGAGCTCGTCCGCGTGGTCCGCGATCTGCGCGGCCAGGGCCGTGATCAAGGCGTCGATCCTGTCCTCAGGCCAGCCGGCGATGCTCAGCCGCGCGGCGGCAGACCGTGCGATCAGCGCGTCCACCACGGGATCGGGCTCGTCGGTGAAGACGAACTCCTCGAGGTGCTTAGAGAACGAGCGCGCCTTCTCCGCGGCATTGCGGGCCAGCCAGCCGAGCATCGTGACGCCGGCCTCAGGGTCGCGGTCGCACAACTCGCGCAGCGCGCTGGAGGTCAGCCGCCGGGCTGTCACGTCGGAGTGCGCGTAGACGCTCGCCGACCGGGGGCTGTCGTCGAGCAGCCCGAGTTCGCCGCACACGGCGCCCGGCCCCATGAATGACACGACGCCGTTGCTGTCGAAATCCGGCCGTTCGACTTCCACGCGCACTTCGCCGGCGACGATGACGTAGCACGCGTCGCCTGGGGTGCCCTCGCGCATGAGGCAGCTCCCCTGGGGAAACCGCGCCATCTCGAGATGCGCCTCAAGCCCTGCGAACCCGGACGGGTGGCTCGTCACGGTTCCAGCGTCAGCCGATCCGTCCGCGCAGGCGAGGGTGCTCCCCTCCAGTAGCCGGTGTGGCCAGCCTCCCTTCAGAATGGAGACAGGGCTGCGTCGCCAGCCCACAGAGGGGGTATCCATGGGCAACGCCAGCGCCGGAGCGCCGTCCCGGCTCAGGACATTCGATCCCGTCCGGCTTGCTGACCTCGAGTACCGGGCCTGGGTCGGCTACTACCTGCGGCGGTGGCCTCAGGTGCTGATCGCCTCGGTCGGACTAGTCCGGGCGGGCTTCGGCATGGACTGGTACCTCACCCTGCACGGGGCCTGGCTGGTGCTGCGGGCCAACCAGCTATGGGCGCCGTATCCCGACAACGACCCCGCGCGGGCGCAGGCCTGCATGCGCCGGTTCTACGCACTGGTCAAGCTCACCTACGGCGAGCCCGCCAGCCCGGCCAAGGCCGCCGAACTCGAGGTGGACTGGTGGCGGGTACACCGCGAGGGCCAGTACAGAGACGACTCGCGATCAATCGATGACGAGCAGCCGGCCGAGGAACTGGTGCAGTCGCTGCTCCGCCTGTACTGCTACCTCTATCGCGAGCCGGAGGCCGTGCTCCGCCCGGCGGCGGTGCACCGCGCCAGGGCCATGGACTTGTCCGATGAGTGGATCCGGCAGGGCCGCGAGCCAGACAGCCCGCTGCTCCCGCTCGAGCACGCCGCGCTGCTGCGTTCCTACGCCGCCCTGCTCGCCGCCGTCCACCGTTAAGGCGCGGCAGGACCGGCCGGGTCCAGTTCAGCGCGTGCGGTGGTCAGGGCGAGCTCGACCAGGTGCTTGCGGGATGGCTGGTGCAGCTGCCGGAGCCGGAGCAGGGCAAGCCCGTCCAGCAGGGCGTTAAAGCGGAGCGTGAAGTCGTCGAGAGAGGCCGGGGCGGCGAACGCTCCCTCCGCCACGCCACGGGCGATGATGGCGGCCAGGTCATCGCGCCACGGGGCCAGCAGCTCTTCCATGAACTCGGTCACCTGCTGGTTGTGCGGAGCGCGGGCCCACGCCTCCATCCACAAGATCCAGCCCGGGTCCGACGGGCCGGCGGGCAGGTAGTTGTAGATGTAGCGATCGAGCCGGTGCCACGCGCCGGTTACCTTCGCCAGCGCAGCGCGGGTCCGCAGCAGGTCAAGGTGGTCCTGCCACGCCAGGGTCTCCAGCAAGATGTGCTCCTTGCTGGTGAAGTAGTACATCACCTGGCCAGAGCTCATGTTCGCCCGCCTGGCGATCTCCGCGACCCGCACCCGGTCGATGCCTGCCTCGGTGATCAGCTCCAAGGCCGCCTTGAGAACCCGGTCCCGGCTGCGCTGCCCGTTCTCGGTGCTGGCCGGCCCGCGGCGCCGCCGTGCGGGCGCGGTGACGCGCCCCGCCTGTTCAGTCACAACATTAGAGTAATGCTCTAGACTAATTCTTTGGATCTGGTTAAGATGGGCCCACCCGGAGAGATGGCAGGCGTCCGCCATTCACCCGCCTGCCTGTGGGGGTGCGGGCATGAGCACGGTAATCACGACCGACCAGGTATCCGAAGCCGACGCTGTCGATTTCGTGCAGGACATGACGGCCACGATGTGGGTACCGATGGAGTGCCGTCCGATATACCGGGCCGACGCGACGTACCAGGGAGAGTTCCGCGTCAGCGGCCTCGGGGCTATGCAGGTCGTCGTCATAGACGCCATGCCAACGGTCGTGCGCCGCACGCCGGAGCTGATCTCCGAGGCCGACCCCGACATGCTGAAGATGTTCCTGGTGTGCGGCGGGAACTCCTGCGTCGTCGAGCAAGACGGCCGCCAGGCCCGGCTGGCGGCCGGGGAGTTCGCTTACTACGACACGCGCCGTCCGTATCAGGTGGCCTGCGGGGTCGACGGAAACCGGCGAACGGCGATGATGACCTTCATGTTCCCGCCGTCGATGCTGCCGCTGAGCCGCGGCCGGCTCAAGGAGCTGGTCGCCGTCCGGATCCCGGCCAGCGCCGGGCTGGGCGTGGTGACCTCGCAGTTCCTCCTCCAGCTGGCTCGCAACATCGACCATTACAGCCCGGCGGAGGCCGCGCGGCTGTCGACGGCCGCGTTGGAGGTCCTGGCGACAAGGCTGTCGCACGAGCTGGAGGTTCCTGACTGGGGCACGCCCGAGACCCGCAGGCACGCGCTGCTGACCACGGTCCAGGCGTTCATCCAGCAGCACCTCGGCGATCCGGGATTGTGTCCTGCGATGATCGCCGCCGCCCACCACATCTCCCTGCGCTCGCTGCACCAGCTCTTCCACGACGCGGGCCTGACGGTGGCGGGCTGGATCAGGGGACGGCGCCTGGAGTGCTGTCGCCGCGATCTTTCCGATCCGGCACTGGACTCCCGTCCCGTCGCGGCCATCGCGTCCCGGTGGGGCTTCTCGAGTCCTGGCGACTTCAGCAGGACCTTCCGTGCCGTGCACGGACTGCCCCCGGCGGAGTACCGCATGTCTGCGCGCAGTGTGAAGGTCCCTGCGCGCTAGCCCAACGACAACCCGCCCCTTCCCCGCGGATGCTTGGCGTACGGCGGGCAGACCGCCGTCCGTCACACAGACAGGGGGATGGGGATGACCACCACCGCGACCAAGCATCGGCTGGGGGGCCGCTACTCGCTCGGGCACACCCCGGCGGAATACGAACGGCTGCGGGCGCAGGCCCGGATGTGGAACGCCGCCACCGGGCGGCTCCTGGATCAGGTCGGGCTCGGGCCCGGCGCGAGCTGCCTGGATGCCGGCTGCGGGCCCGGCGAGACGATGCGCGCGATGGCCGAGCGGGTGGGACCCGCGGGCCGCGTGCTCGGCGTCGACGCCGACGCCGCGCTCGGCGGCATGACGCTGGAGATGCTGCACGGCGCCGGTTACCGGCAGTGCGCGTTCCGCGCTCAGGATCTCACCGCCGGCGAACCGATCCCCGGCGCGCCGTTCGATCTCGTCTACGCCAGGCTGCTGCTGTTCCACCTGCCGCAGCGCGTCGACGTGCTGGCGCGGCTGTGGGAGGCTGTCGCCCCCGGCGGCTGCCTGCTCGTGCAGGACTTCGACCTGCGGGGCACGACCAGCCTGCCCGAACTGGACAGTGTGGCCGATGGGCTGCGGCTGGTCACCGCCGCGTTCGGCGCGGCGAGCGCGGACGTGGCGGCCGGCGCCCGGCTGCCGCAACTGTTCGCCCAGGCCGGCGTCGGGAGTCCCGACGGCACCGACGTCGCGGGCCGCCTCGTGCCGCTCGCCGCCGCCTGCGCGCAGTTCGAGCAGGTCGTCCGCAGCGTGCTGCCGACGGCCCTGGCGCACGGCATCACCACCGAGGACCAAGCCGAGGCGCTGCTGGCCGCCATGGACCGCGACGTCTGCCGCTTCCCCGACCTGCCGACGCTGATGCCGCTGCTGATCGGCGCCTGGAAGCGCAAGGGGCAGTCGTGACAGCGCTGAACTGGCGCGCCAGGGCTGACTCGGTCGCGGCGAGTCCGGATCCGTTCGACGTCCAGGCTGTCCGGCGCCACTTCATGTTCCTGGATTGCGGCCGGATCGTCACGAACAACGCGGCAAGCACGCAGCCGCCGCGCGAGCTCCTGCGGCTGCAGGCGTCGCTCGCGCCGGAATACGAGAACGTCCACCGCGGCCAGTCCGCCGCCTCGCAGCTGATGACCGCCCGTTTCGAGCAGTCCTATGACACGATCGCGCAATTCCTCGGTGCGCCGGGCCGGGCCTGCATCGCGCTGTACCGGAACACCACCGAGGCCATCAACTCGGTCATGTACTCGCTGCTCACCGAGTTCCGCGACGGCGACAACGTGGTCACGACGCTGATGGAGCACAACTCCAACTACGTGCCGTGGTACGCGATGTGCCGGGAGATACTGCCCCGGCTGGGGCGGCGGGTGGACTACCGGCTGGCACGGTTCGACCCGCGCACCGGCGAGCTGGACCTGGAGCACCTGGCGTCGCTGATCGACGCCCGCACCAAGCTGGTCTGCTGCACCGGCGCGTCGAATTTCCTGGGCACCCGCAACCCGCTGGGCGCTGTCCGCGCGCTGGCCGACGCCAGCGGGTACTGCCAGCCGACCGGCGAGCGGCGCTCGTACCTGCTGGTCGACGGTGCCCAGCTGGTGCCGGGATCGTTCGTTGACGTCCAGGCTCTCGATGTCGACTACCTCGCGTTCTCGTTCCACAAGCTGCTGGCGCCATTCGGGGTCGGCGTGCTGTACGCGAAAGAGCACCTGCTGGCTGCCTCGCTGCCGTTCCTGTACGGCGGTGACATGATCGCCGAAGGCCGCGTGTTCCCGGCGCAGGTCGAGTACAACGCGCTGCCCTGGAAGTACGCCGCGGGGACGCCCAACATCCTCGGCGCGATCGTCTCCGCGCAAGCGGTGCGGATCCTCGTGGACCTGGCGCTGACTCCGGGCCGCCCCGTCTACTTCGGTACCGCCAAGCCACTCGCACGAGCCGCCATCCGCTCCGCTATGGAGCGGATCGCAAGCTGGAACCGGCAGCTGACGAGCCGGGCGCTGGACAGGCTCGAGGCCATCGACGGGATCACCATCTACGGACCACGCGATCCAGCGCGCCGCACCTCACTGGTCGCGTTCAACCTGAACGGCCGTGATCCTGTCGGCGTGGCGGAAGCCCTGAACAGGGCCGGGGTGGAATCACGTGCGGGCTGCCACTGCGCGACGCTCGCGCATCATTCGCTCGGGCTGAACCCTCCTGCGAGCTGCCGGCTGAGCTTCTACCTCTATAACACCCCGGACGACGTCGACCAGGCGGTCGAGGCCGCGGCCGCGGCCGCCTCGTCCGCCCGGCGGACTCGTTTCGGGCTACTCCCCGCGGAGTATCGGGGCATCCGGCTGCGTCCACGCTGAGCAGGCAGAAGACGGTCCCCGCGCACGACGACGGCGGGCCGCCCAGTCGGCAGCATCGGTGCTATGGCAACCACATTTTCCGCAATCGGTCAGGCCGGCGCCAGGAATGACGGCCGCCGCCTTGGCCTGGCTCTGCTCGTCATCGCGACCGCGCAGCTGATGGTCGTGCTGGACGCGACCATCGTGATCGTCGCCCAGCCGCACATTCAACAGGCACTCGGATTCTCCGACACCGGCCTGGAGTGGGTCACCAACGCCTATGCCCTGACGTTCGGCGGCCTGCTGCTGCTCGGCGGCCGGGCCGGCGACCTGCTCGGCCGCCGCCGGATGTTCATCGCCGGCCTGCTGCTGTTCTCCGCCGCCTCACTCGCGGGCGGGTTCGCCACCTCGCAGGCATGGCTGCTGGCGGCCAGGGCCGTGCAGGGCGCGGGGGCGGCGATCGTCGCTCCAACCGCGCTGGCGCTGATCGCCACGACGTTCCCTGAAGGCCCGCCGCGCAACCGGGCAATGGGCGTGTACGCCGCGATGAGCGGCGCCGGCGGCGCGGTCGGGCTGATCGCCGGGGGCCTGCTCGTCACCTACGCCTCGTGGCGGTGGGTGCTGTTCGTCAACGTGCCGATCGGCGTGGCTGCCGCGCTCGCCGCCCTCGTCGTGCTGCCCGCCGCCGCCCGCCAGCCCGGCAGGCTCGACCTGCCAGGCGCCATCACGGGAACCGCCGGACTGGCCGCCCTGGTCTACGGCCTGTCCAACGCCGCCACGAGCCCGGACGGGACATCACACTGGGGCGACGGCAAGGTGGTGGCCGCGCTGGCCGCCGGCGCGGCGCTGCTCGTGGCGTTCGCCGTCATCGAGACGCGCAGCCGCCACGCGCTGCTGCCGGTGCGGCTGCTGCGCAGCCGGGACCGTCTCGGCGCGAACCTCGTCATGCTGGGCGTGGGGACCGCCCTCTTCGGCGTGTTCTTCTTCGTCAACTTGTTCGCGCAGGACATCTGGGGCTACTCCGCGCTCAGGACGGGACTGTCGTTCCTGCCGCTAACCGGGGCGCTCCTTGTCGCGTCGTTCACCGCCGCGGCACTCGTGCCGCGGATCGGCGCGCGCCCGCTCCTGCTGGCCGGCGGCGCTGCCAGCGCCGGGGGCATGTACTGGCTGTCGCGGGTGACCGAGCACAGCAGCTACGCAGGCGGACTGCTGGGTCCCGGCCTGGTGATCGGGTTCGGGCTTGGCCTCCTGTTCGTCCCGCTGCCGCTGGTCGCGCTGGCCGGCGTCGCCGACGCGGACTCCGGCGTGGCCGCCAGCCTGCTCAACGTCGGCCGTCAGGTGGGCGGCGCCATCGGTCTCGCGGTGCTGGGCACCGTGGCCTGGACGGTGGTCGCCGACAGCACCCGCGCCGCCCGGGCGGCCGGGACGGCGCAGGCGGCGGCCTACCAGCACGCACTGACGGCGGGTTTCGACCGGGCCTTCCTGGTCGCCGCCGCGCTCGCGGTCCTCGTTCTGGTGGTCGCCGTCACCGTGATCCGCGTCCGCCGCTCCGACCTGGCAGGAGGCTGACATGTCCGCCATGGCCCCCGTGCGCGAGCGGCGCGACCAGCGCTCGTTCCTGCTCCAGCGAGCCCAGCCGGCGATGGCGGGCCTGCTCGATGGTTCGCTGTCGACCCTCGCCCCGATCTTCGCGGTCGCGTTCGCCACCCACCAGTCGCACTACGCGTTCCTCGCCGGGCTGGCGACCGCGATCGGGGCCGGCATCAGCATGGCCTTCTCCGAGGGGCTCTCCGACACCGGCGACCTGACCGGGCGCGGCCGCCCCTACCTGCGCGGCGCGATCACTGGCGCCGGCACGTTCCTCGGCGGCATCCTGCACACGCTGCCGTTCCTCATCCCTCAGTACCGATCGGCGGTGCTGCTCGCACTGGCGGTGATCGCGTTCGAGCTGCTGGCGCTGGCCTGGATTCGGCGGCGGTTCTTCGGCACCGGCTTCCTGAGCTCGTTCGTCTCGGTCACGCTCGGCGGGGCGATCATCGCCTCGGTCAGTGCCGCGCTTGGTGCCGTGCGCTGACCGCGTGCCGCCGGTACAGTTCGGCGACGCGGAACGCCAGGTCCAGGGACTGGCTCCGGTTGAGCCTGGGGTCGCACGCCGTCTCGTAGCGGTGGCTGAGATCGCTTTCCGCGATGTGGTGACCGCCGCCGATGCACTCGGTGACGTCATCGCCGGTGAATTCGATGTGGATGCCGCCGGGATGGGTACCGAGCGCGCGGTGCACCTCGAAGAAGCCGACGACTTCGTCCAGCACGTCGTCGAAGCGCCTGGTCTTCTGGCCGCTGGCAGCCTCGACCGTGTTGCCGTGCATCGGGTCGCACACCCAGACCACGGTGGCCCCGCTGGCCGCCACCTTCTCGACTAGCGGAGGCAGCGCCTGGCGGATCCGGCCCGCGCCCATCCGGGCGATGAGGGTGATCCGGCCAGGTTCATGGTCCGGGTCGAGGGCTTCGATTAGCCCCAGCACGTCCTGCGCCGTCGCCTCAGGGCCGATCTTGACGCCGAGCGGATTACGGATCTGGCTCGCGAACTCGACGTGCGCACCGCCGATCCCGCGGGTACGCTCGCCGACCCATACCAGGTGGGCCGACAGATCATAAAGATGCCCGCTGCGAACGTCAGTCCTGGTCAGGGCCCGTTCATAGTCCAGCAGCAGGGCTTCGTGACTGGAGTAGAACTCCACCGCGCGGAACTCTCTGGGATCCGCCCCGCACGCGTGCATGAACGTGATCGCCCGGTCGATCTCGTCCGCTAGCTGCTCATATTGCTGACCGGCCGGGCTCCCGGTGACGAAGTCCTGGTTCCAGGCGTGTACCTGGCGCAGGTCGGCGTAGCCGCCGCTGGCGAGCGAGCGGCACAGGTTCAGCGTGGCCGACGAGCAGCGGTACGCCTCGAGCAGCCTGCCCGGGTCGGGCGTCCGTGCCGCCGCGGTGAACTCGAGGCCGTTGACCGCGTCGCCGCGGTATACCGGGAGTTCCACGCCGTCCCTGATTTCGGTGGCCGCCGATCGCGGCTTGCCGAACTGGCCGGCCATCCGGCCGACCTTCACCACCGGCACGCTGGCCGCGTAGGTGAGCACGATGGCCATCTGCAGCAGCGTGCGGAACTTGCCCTGGATGCTGTCCGCGCTGGTGCCAGCGAACGTCTCCGCGCAGTCGCCGCCCTGCAGCAGGAACGCCTCGCCGCGCGCCACCGACGCCAGCCGCTCCTTCAGCTGATCGCACTCCGCGGCGAGCACGAGCGGCGGCAGGGCCTCCAGGCCGCGCACTGCCGCCTCCAGCCGATCACGGTCGGGCCACTGCGGCTGCTGAAGCGCGGGTGAAGTCACGCGTTCAGGCTACGCGGACGGACATCGGACCATGCAGGCACAGTCTTGAGTAGACGCAACGTTGCGTCTACTGTTTAAAACATGACCAACACACTTGCATCACCACTGGTAACTAGCCTGCTCAGCAAGCTGTTCGCCGCGGCCGACAAGGACGGCGACCACGTCCCGCCGCCGCCGTCCGGGCTGTCCTCGTGGTCCCAGGCATCCGCTGCCG
>Ga0335074_10009892_pt1 | contig 13330 bp, 10 predicted proteins | sample Lox_Sample_23_FD_206715 | JGI IMG/M metagenome (GOLD analysis project Ga0335074, IMG submission 206715) | Soil microbial communities from Loxahatchee National Wildlife Refuge, Florida, United States - Lox_Sample_2.3 | ecosystem: Environmental > Terrestrial > Soil > Wetlands | place: USA...
CCTGGGCGTCAATCTCGGCGGTGTGATCAACGGCATTCAAACATTCGTGCCGCGCATCCGCGCGCATGGCGAGGGCGGGCACGTCGTGAACACCGCCTCGCTCGCCGGGCTGGTGTGGATGCCCTCGCTCATGGCCATCTACACGACGAGCAAGGCGGCGGTCGTGGCGCTCTCGGAGTGTCTGCGTGACGACTTGATCCCCGACCACATCGGCGTGTCGGTTCTGTGCCCCGGTCCGGTCAAGAGCAACATCCATCAGGCAGGACGCAACCGACCCGATCGATTCCGGGGGACCAGTGGCTTTGCCGAGTCGGAGGCTCAACTCGCACAGCGCGTGGTGTCGCCGCTTTGGATGGATCCCGAAGCGGTGGGGGAGAAGGTTCTGCGCGCCATCCGCAACGAGGAGTTCTACATCATCACTCATGGTGAATGGCGCGAGGCTTTCATGCAGCGGGCGCAGGCCATTGCGGAGGCCATGCCGAAGGAAGTCAATCCGGAGCTGATCAGGTCGTTGCGCGAGCGCCGGACGGAGGCGGGTCCGGAGCCGGGAGCTTCGAGTCAGACCTAGGCGCCCACCCGCAACCGCCGCTCGGGCTCGCCTAGAGGCCCGGGTTGCGGTAGTGATAGTCGGGGATGAATGGGGCCGGAAACAGCTCGTGCGGCACTGTGGGAGGCCGATCGGGCGGTAGGTCCCGCTCCGGGCGCGTGTTGGGCAGTGGGTTCTTCGCCCAGCCGTCGGCGTAGGGCGCATACATCCGAAAGAAGGAGTGCAGCGTCTTGAGCTTCCACACGCCGTCCTCCTTCACGTACTCGTTCTCGTAGGTTCCAAGTCCCCACAGCGCGTATCTCTGGTATTCCCCGACCTGCGCGAAGAAGCGCCAGCGGCCCTGCGCCCGCTCACCCTCCGGAGCGATGGTGACGATCGGCTGCAACTGGATGTGCTCGAACAGCTTGCCTCGGGTGAGGCCCTGAGGCTCGAGCCAGCGCAGGTACTGCAGCACCCGTTCGCGGCCGACAAATACGCCACGCCCGCCGATCTCGAGCGTACCGTCCGCGGCGAAGAGGTCGGCCGCCTCGTTCCAGAGCGCCTTGTCCACGAAGTAGCCGTAGCTGCGCTGCAGGTTCTCGATGGCACGCTCGTCCGCGAGCCGCGCAAGCGTGGATCCGACGGTGGAGAGACGTTCGGCGAGGTGTGCAAGCTCTGCGCTGAGCCCGCGCGCGCGCAGCTCACCGGATCGCTCGGTGCGTTCGGTCGCTGCGGCACGGTACCCGCTCGCGCCGGAGTCACTCGCCTGGATCGGCTGTCCCGTCACCGGATGCGCATAGTGAAAGGGCGGCACGTAGACCTCAGGGAAAGCTTCATACACTTCGCTGGGCGGCCCGTCGGGCGGAATCCGATCGCTCGGTCTGGCCGCGGGTCGCGGTCCGCTCATCCAGCCCTCGGCGTAACGCGCGAAGTACGTCGTGTAGACGTGGTCTCGCTTGAATCTCCACCGGCCATCCTCGTTGACGAACTCGTTCTCGTACACACCGCCGTGCCAGAGCGCGGGGCCCTGATAAGTCCCGAGCTGGCCGAAGGCACGGCTGCGCGCCCATGCGCGGCTGCCATCGATCGCGACGTGGATGAGAGGTTGCCACTGCTGATGGTTGTGGAGGTGATTGGCCTCGATCCCCTGGGGACCGAACAGCTCGAGCGCGCGCCGGATACTCGCGCGGCCGGCATAGACTCCACGCTGCGAGATCTCCATCGTCGCATCGGTCGCGAAGAGCTCCGCGAGCTGATCCCACTGCTGCTTGTCCAGGTAGTAGCCGTAGGCGGAGATGAGATTCTCGATCTGCTGCGCATCGTGCAGGCGCATGAGACGGCGCTCGGCCGCGACGATTGCCCTGAGCAAGTCAGACTCGGCGCCGTCGAGTCCGTGTGCGGGGACTGCAAGTGCCGCAACCTTGAGCGTTTCGGTCGGCTGCTGATAGTGGAAGGAGGGCACATGGACCCCCGGCCAGGTCTCGTAGCGCTCGCTCGGGGGCTCATCCGGGCGCAGCGTTGCCGCGATGAGCTTTCCGGCGGTGCAATCAGGATGGGCAGACCAGCCGCCCTCGTACGGCACGATGAAGGTTTGATACCAGTGCAGTCGCGTAATCTTCCAAACCCCCCTCACGCGCTCGTACTCGCACTCGTAGGGGCCCTCGCCCCAGAGTGCCTGCCCGCCGAGCTCTCCGGCCAGGATGAACGCGCGCCAGCGACCCTGGGCGCTGCGGGCATCCGCTGCGACGCTCACCACGGGCTGCAACTGAAACCACTCGTGGAGTCGCCCAGATTGCAGTCCCGAGCGACCGCGGCCCAGCGCATACAGGTACTGCCGAATGCGCTCGCTGCCGCGGTACACCCCGTCGAGGCCCATCTCGAGGGTGGCATCCTCGCTGAAGAGTTGCGCAGCCTCGTCCCACAACGCGTGGTCGAGGTAGTAGCCGAGCGCGCGCTGCAAACGCTTCACGTGGCTTGCGGCCTGCAGCCGAGCGGTTTGCATCTCGAGGAAGGCAAGCCGCGACAAGAGAACTGCGGCGGAGGGGCCTGTGCTCATCGGCGATTCCTCAAGACCTCGCTTGCGCCTCGAGATCACACCACAGATCGAGGTAGCGTCCGCCGAGGGCGTCATATCGCTTGGCGGCGAGCGCCGCCACCACATCGCAGCAGCGTGCGAGGTCCTTCGCGGAGTCCTCCGGGGTGCGGCCCCTCAGCATGGCCACCCCTTGAGGCACCCAGCGCTGCGCCTCGGGAGAGCCGATCGTGAGTCTCGCCATCTCGGTCGTGATGGTGCCCGGGTGCAGCGCGAAAGCCCTCACCCCGTGCTCACGCAGCTCGAGATCCACCGTTTCGGACAGACGCACGAGGGTGGTCTTGCTCACGGCGTAGGCCGAGAGGTGCGGGACCGGATCGACACCTGCGCTCGAGACGATGTTGATGATGCGGCCCTCGTGCTTCGCACGCATCGCGGGGATGAGGGCACTCATGAAGAGCAGGGGCCCGAGAACGTTGACCTGCTGCGCACCCCACCATTCGAGCGGGTCCACGACACCGATGGGGCCGTAGGGGCCGGGGATGCCTGCGTTGTTGACGAGAATGGAAACGGGGCCGAATCGGGCAGTGGCCGCGGCTGCCGCGGCGCTCACCGCGGGGGCGCTCGTCACATCGGCCTCGACCGCGAGAGCTTCCCCGCCGTCGCGGTGAATCTGATCGACGGCCTGGTCGAGCTGCGCGCGCGTACGCGCGATCAGCGTTACCCCGGCGCCCTCGGCAGCCAATCGCCGTGCGATCGCCCGGCCGATGCCGCGACCTGCCCCCGTGACCAGAGCAGATTGGCCCGCAAGCGATGAGTGCACGGGCAGGTCTCCGCCTCAGGCGCGCGCGGGCGCGCCGATCACCCAGGAATACAGGGTGGGAGCGCCCTCCCGCACGGGCTTTGTGTGACGGGGCGGCACCGGTGCAAGCCCGCTCCATCCTCCCCGCGACTCCACCAGTGCGATCGCAGCTGCAAGCTCTGCGGGCCAGCCCCTCGAGGGGGCACTGCGGATGGCATCGACGAGCGCGCGCGGTCCTGCGAGGGCGTGCTCGAGCTGCCCCTCGGCACGGCGGATGTGGGCGCCGCGATAGACGACCCGCATGCGGTGATCCCATGCCAGCTGCTCGAGACAGAACAGCGCCGCATAGGTCGTGAGCCCGGCCACGGGTACCGCACGCTCCTTCCAGAGCGGGTACAGCTCGCCGTACCAAACATCCGTCACATCGGCCTGCAGGTTGCGCGTTGACAATCCGTGGCGCCGCGCGCCTGCCCCGAGCAAGAGGGCCTCTGGGAAACGCTCATCGAGCAGCACGGCGTGCAGCGGCACGCGGGGCTGCCGTGCGACCGCTCGCTCCGGTCCGACCCACACCGCGAGCGCGGCGGTGAGCGAGCCTGCAAGGCCTGTCCGTATCAATTGCCGGCGACTGAGGGGCGGGGCTTGCACCCGCGCAGTATAGGGCCTCCCCGGACGCTCTTGCCGTTTTCCGGGGAAGGACTACCCTGTCCGCAGGACGAACCTATCGAGCCGAAGCGAGGACGTACCGAAGTAACACAGGCGGGAGGCACACATGAGCGCCGTGATCACAGCGATCTTCCAGGAGTATGGAGAGGCTGATCAAGTGAGGTTGGATCTGGTGCGGGACGGTTTCCCGACGGATCGGGTGGACCTCACGGCGCAGTGCGAGCCAGGGCGCGCCGCCCTGGCCCCGGCCGGGTCGTCCCACGAGATGCTCGTGCGCCACTTCTGCACGCTGTTCTCCGGCGATCGGGAGCGTGCATACGTCGAGCGGGTGGCCGAGCGCATCGAGCACGGTGGAGCGGCCGTCACCATTCACCCGCGGGGTCCCCTCGAGACGGTACGCGTGCTCGAGATTCTCCAGAGCGCTCACCCGCTCGAGGTCGCCGAGCACGATCTTTCGAGCCAGGCGTTCGAGCATGCGGCAGCCGCGCACGCGCGGCCGTGGATTCGCTCGTTCTGGGTGGACACCGACCATCCTGCCGATTGCATCTATTGCCGGCTATTCGAGGGACACGGCCGCGTCTGACTGGACGGCCCTTCTGCAGGGCTCGGTCTTCCAGTGGGCTAGGCCTGCGCGTCACAATGCAGAGCTGCCGCAGCCCTCCGGAGTGAGCCATGGCCGATACGGTGTTCAAGAAGATCATCGCGGGCGAAATCCCAGCCCACAAGGTGTACGAGGACGAGCGCATCCTCGCGTTCCTGGATATCGGGCCGCTGAGCCCCGGCCACACCCTGGTGGTCCCCAAAGAGCCCGCCGAGACCCTGGATCAGCTCTCGGATGAGTCCGCGGCGGCGCTCGGGCGCGTGTTGCCGCGTCTGTGCCGAGCCGTCATCCAGGCGACGGGCGTGCGTGAGTACAATGTGCTCGAGAATAACGGGGGCGGCGCGCATCAGATGGTGCAGCACGTGCATTTCCACATCATCCCGAAGCCCCACGAGCGCGCAGGGCTCGGTATCGGCTGGCCGGCGGGGAGTCTCGGTGCGGAGGCTTCCGAGCTTGCAGCGAAGATCCGCGCCGCAGTGCGCTGAGATGGTAGGCTTCGATCCAGGAGAGATAAATGGCTGCCACGACTGAGCAAACGACCGCACCCCGCGCGAGCGCGCCTACCCTGGGCACGGTTGTCGCGGGGCGCCCAATGCCGCGATTCCACCGGATCGAGGTGCAGCCGCTCACGGGAGCCTGCGGCTGCGAGATCCGCGGAGTGGACACCTCCCGGGCGCTCGATCCGGAGACACTCGCCGAGGTCATGCTGGCGTTCGAGCATTTCCTCGTCGTGATGTTCCGCGATCAGAGGCTCACTCCCGAGCAGCACAAGGCGTTCTCCGCCTACTTCGGCGAGATTACCGAGCTGCCGCAGGCGCCCACCTACGGGGGCCACTCGGACATGCAGGAGGTACGGCGCGAAGCCGACGAGCCCGAAAGTGTCGTACCGTCCTTCGAGCATTTCCACACGGACAGTCCCTTTCTCGAGCGCCCGCCGCTGTGCATCGTCATGCGTGCGCTCGATGTGCCGAAGTACGGCGGCGATACCGCCTTTGCGAACATGTACCTGGTGTACGAAGACCTCTCCGAGGGGCTCAAGAGAACCCTCGAGGGCCTGAAAGTCGTCTATTCCGGCAAGGAGATCTGGTCGCGCAACGCAAAGCTCGACAAGGACCGGCAGCTGCGGCTACGCGAGCACCACGGCTTTCGGGAGGATCAGCTCGAGAGCATTCATCCGGCCGTTCGGCGTCATCCGCGCACGGGTCGGCAGTCGCTTTACGTCACCACGGCCTACTTCAAGCGATTCGTCGGCTGGACGGAGGATGAGAGCCGGGCGCTGCTCGCGTATTTGCAATCACTTCCGCAGCGCATTCAATATCACTGCCGGATCCGCTGGCAGCCCGATACCCTCATCGTCTGGGACAATCGCTTCCTGCAGCATCGCGGCATTCACGACTATCGCGCCGAGCGGCGCCACCTCATCCGCACGACCGTGATGGGCGAGCGGCCGATCTAGCAGTGATGGCGCAAGGCGAGACTCGCCCTCCCGCCGCCGCCCGGGAGTGGAACGCCTATGCGGTCTACACCCTGGGCTTTCTCACGCTGATCTCGGCATTCAACTATCTCGACCGCGGGATCTTCGGTCTCGCGCTGCCGCTCATCAAGCGGGACATTCACGCCTCCGACACGCAGCTCGCGCTGGTCTCCGGACTCGCATTCGCGGTGGTCTATTCGCTCGTCGGCCTGCCGGTTGCCTCGCTCGCCGACCGGCGCAGCCGCCGCGATCTGATCACGATCGGATTCGCCTTCTGGAGCGTGATGACGGGGGTGACGGCGCTCATCTCGAGCATCGGGCAGCTTGCGGCTGCGCGGCTTTTCCTGGGCGCGGGCGAGGCTTGCGGCATCGCCCCCTCGAACTCCATGGTATCGGACCTGTTCCGAGAGTCGCGCCGCCCACTGGCGCTTGGCATCTTCGGCATCGCCAGCTCGATCTCCTCGTTTCTTTTCTACCCGGTCATCGGGTGGATCGGGCAGTGGCACGGATGGCGGGCGATGTTCGGCGCATGCGCATTGCCGGGGCTCGCGCTCGCGATCCTCTTCCGCCTGACCGTGCGCGAGCCGGCGAGAGGTGCCGCCGAGGGCAACCCTCAGGGGCTCGATCGGCACTCGCTCCGGGAGAGCGTCCGCTTTCTGGTGGGGTCGCGCTCGTATCTGCTGATGCTGGCCGGCGCGATGTTCATGGGCGCGAGCGTCTATGCAGCGAGCACCTGGCACGCGACCTTCCTGTGGCGTGTTCACCATCTGAGGATCGGTCAGGTCGCAAGCTCCATCGGCCGGATCCAGGGCGTGTTCGGAGCCACGGGCATTCTACTCGGCGGCATCCTCACCGATGCGCTCGGCCGTCGCGATGCCCGATGGCGCTTGCGGCTCCCGGCGCTTGCATGCCTGCTCGCGGCACCTGCGGAGGCGCTCTTCCTGCTGGGCAACACCCGCCTGCTTTGGACGGCGGGACTGGCCTTGACGAGCCTGTTCACGCTCCTGCATCAGGCTCCTATCTTCGCCGCGGCGATGAGCGTCGCGCGCGTACGCATGCGCGCCGTGGCGATCGCCCTCCTCGTACTGGCATCCGGGCTCCTCGGCCAGGTGGTCGGGCCGTTCCTCGTCGGATTTCTCAACGACCGGCTTGCCGCGAGCCTCGGCAGCGGCGCCGTGCGTTACTCGTTGCCTGGTCGCCGTCTGCGCCGTGCTGGGCGGGGTTGCCTTCTGGGCCGCTCTGCGAACCTTCGCTGCAGACCGCGAGCGCGCGTTGCACGCCGCGTCGGTGTGACTACGGAGGAGGCGTCGGCCCCTCGCTCACTTGCACCATGTCATCCGGGCGCATCCACTTGCGAAATGCCGCTTGCACCTGCTTGGCGCTGAGCTCGACGTAGTGCCGGGCTGCGCGGGTGGGCTCGTCGAGCGGCAGATCGAGGTCGTTGCGCTCGATGAATCCGCCGGCGATATCGTCGATGCTCGCTTCCTCGAGCGGAATCTCGTGCAGCAGTAGCGACTTCACGCGCGTGAGCTCATCGGGCGCCGCCGGTCCGCTTTGCATCGAGCGAACCGCCCGCAGCGCGATCGCCGCCGCCCTGGAGACATTCTGCGGGTCGCTTGCGAAGCGAATGAAATAGACCGAGCGGGTTCGCCCGGCCTGCAGGTCGGAGCCGACGCTGTAGACGAGCCCGGTGTTCTTGCGCATCGCGATACTCAGCCGCGTCGAATAGAAGCCTCCCCCCAGCACTGCATTGCCCAGATTCAACGCGTAGTAGTCCGGACTCGAGCGCGTGAGGTCCAGGCTCTGCGCGAGCGTCACGATGTCCTGCACCCGACTGCTGTCGGGCACGTTGATGATGCTCGGCGGATTGGGAGGCGCAGGGGGAAGGTCGGTCTGCGGCTTGGGCCCGCTCGCACTCCAATCACCGAAGTACTTCGACACGATCGCCTGGGCCTGCTCGAGCGGCACGTGCCCGATCACGACGATGGTGGTGAGATCTGGACGGAAGGTCGTACGGTAATACTCGCTCACGTCCTGCGGCGTGAGGGAGCGAACGCTGAGCGGGGTCGGCTCGCGCAAGCTGGGATCGGTCGCCGGAAACAGCGCCGCCCGTAGCGAGCGCTGCGTGAGGAACGAGGGGCTCTTGTCGCGCGCGGCGACGACCTCGGCGAGCTGTCCCTGCACGATCCTCATCGGCTCGAGCGGCAGCGCGGGGTGCAACTCGTTCTCGGCGAGCAGCTCCACGGCGCGATCGAAGTTCTCCGAGAGCGATTGCACGACGAAATCGGTCCCCGCACGCTCGCGCGCCCCGATGTCGTCGAGCGCACGCTGGAAGGCGAGGCGGTCGAGAGTGCGCGTTCCATAAGAGAACAGCTCATCGAGCACCGCAGCCACCCCCTCTTGACCGCGCGGGGTCTCGACCTCGGCACGGCTGCGGATGTGACCGAATACACTGACGGTATCGCTCACATCCTCGGGTTGCACGATGAGCGTGATGCCATTGGCGAGGTGCGTCACGACGGGATGCGTCGTGGAAGGCGGTACCGCCAGGCGCGTGACGGCCGCGCGGGCCCACTCCGGGAGGCTCGTGGGCTTGGCCTCACCGAGCGAGATGTTCTCCTGTCCCCCGAATCCCCCGCTCGCCGGCGTGGGCGGTCCGGAGCCCTGCGGGAGCATCACCGCGGAGACCGCATCGTCGAGCTTGAGATATTTCCGGGCCACGCGATTCACGTCCGCGACCGAGACCTTCTCGATCCTGGTGAGATCCTCCTCGGGCGAGGTGAGCCCATAGAGCGCGACGGCATCCGACCACACCGAAGCCAGTCCCGCGATGGAGTTCTTCAGAAACTCCGTTTCGCGTCGCTCCTGCAGCTTCGCGGCTGCGACCAGATCGGCTGGAACGCCATCGCGGGCCACTCGAGCGAGAATCGCCCTGACCTCCGATTCGAGCGTCTTGGGGTCGGCATCGCTCGCGAACGCCACCACGGCATAGGCAAGACCGGCCTTCGGAAGGGGGTCGAGCTCGAAATCCGCATCGAGCGCCTTGCCCTCGGGGACCAAGCCGTAGAGCTCAAAACGGTGACTGCTCAGCACGTCGGTCAGTACTTCGAGCGCGGGAAAGTCCGGGCTGTCGAGCCCCGGGACGCGTACCGCAATCATCTGTGTCCCCGTCGGCCGATCGGTCTTCACGGTGAAGGAGTGAGCCTCCATCGGTCGCGGCTCGACCGCTGGCCGGGCCGGCAGATGCTTGCGAGGAATCCCACCGAACAGCTGACGCACCTTGGCCAGCGTCGCATCCAGCTCTACGTCGCCCACGATGATCAGAATCGCGTCGTTCGGGGCATACCAGGTGTCGTAGAACTGCTTCAGCATCTGGGCGGTGGTCTTGTCGAAGGAGGGACGCGTGCCCAGCGCGTCGTGCGCATAGGGTGTGTCGGCAAAGGCAAGGGCGCGCAGTTTCTCATACAGCACGTACGACGGACTGGACAGATCCTGAGCGACCTCCTGCTCGATCGCACCGCGCTCGTGCGACCATTCCTTGGCGGAATCATTGACTCCGCGCATGCGCACCGCCTCGATATGCAGCGCCAGGTCGAGGTCCTCGGCGGGCACCGTATAGAGGTACTGCGTGATGCTCTCGCGCGTGTCGGCGTTGAAATTGCCGCCCATGATGCTGCCGATGTCGGCGAGCTGATCGGCCGTCAGTCCGGGGCTGCCGCGGAACATCATGTGCTCCTGAGCGTGCGCCATGCCCGGAAAACCCGGCGGCGCCTCATCGGATCCCACCAGATAATTCACCGCGGTGGAGACGACCGGAGCGAGCGTGTTGCGTACGATGATGACGCGCAATCCATTGGTGAGCGTTGCTCGCAGAACACCCTGCTGCGCGGAGGGCGCGACCGCTGCAGTTTCGGCCGCCGCGGCGCGCACTCCTCGAGCATCGCCTGCAAATCCAGTCAGAGCGAGGCTTGCAACCAGGGGGGCAGCCCAGCGTGCGGCGTTTGCAGTCATGGGAATTCCGATGCGGCGAGAAGAGGGCGGGTAAGCATAGCGCGCGCGATGACCCTTCAGCCAACCGCTCGCGCGGTGAAGCGACGCTTTCGTCTTCGGTATGTATGTCATAAAAAATTATGATTATTATATAGTTACGATGCACATTTAATTTAATTACTTGATAAGGGGCAGCTGTACGCGGGCTGCCCGGCCACGCCGGTACCAACCAGCGTTCTCGGGGGGTGGACGTGGGAGAATGGGCATTCTGGTTTGGCTGATAGACCCGGAATTCCGCATGCGCTCCACTTTGACCGCAGCGCCACCCTCGCGATGTGGCGCGCTTGCAAAAGCGCTTCAGCTCCGCACGATTCCGGCCGCGTGGCGCGACAGCGCGATCGTGGGTGGGATTCTCGCCGTCGCGACGCTCCTCTGCGTGCGATTCGATGTGAGCGAGCTGTTGCGGCGCTGGACTGCCCCCTGGGAGAGCCTGCAGCTCGATGAGCTGCCGGGCATCTTGCTCGTACTCGCGATAGCCCTGGCATGGTTTGCCGCGCGGCGCTATCGCGAGGCGGCGCACGAGCTTGATTGCAGACGCCTGGCGGAGCAGCGTGCGGCAACCGCCCTGGCCGACAATCGGCGGCTCGCGCAGCAGTGTGTGCGTCTGCAGGAGTCCGAGCGCAAGCTGCTCGCTCAGGAGCTGCACGATGAGCTGGGGCAGTACCTCAATGTCATCAAGCTCGATGCGGTCGGTATCCGGGATGACCGGTCGGCGAGCGTCGCGACCGCACAGAGCCGCGCCGCCGCAATCGTCGAGAACTGCGATCACATCCACCGGGTGCTCGCGGCATTGATCCGGCAGTTGCGGCCCGTGGGACTCGACGAGCTTGGATTGGCAGCCGCGCTCGAGCACTGCGTGGACACCTGGCGAGCACGAATCCGTGAGACGCAGCTTGATCTCGCGGTGAGCGGTGATCTCTCGCAACTGCCCGAGAGCACCTCCCTCACTGTCTACCGCTTGGTTCAGGAAGCACTCACGAACATCGCCAAGCATGCAGCCGCCGAGCACGTTTGGATCAATCTGGCTCTCGAGGATGTCGCTGCCGGAACAGACCCGCGCACGATGCGCCTGACGATCGCCGACGACGGGCTCGGCGCAGACCTCAGCGCACCGACCTGCGGCCTGGGCCTGATCGGAATGCGAGAGCGCATTGCAGCGCTCGCGGGACGCTTGGACATGACCAGCTCGCCGGGGCAGGGATTCAAGCTGCGCGCCGCCATTCCCCTCGGGCCCTCCTGAGGAATCGCGGGTGTCTGATGCAACGAGCGTGCTGCTGGTGGATGACCATTCGGTGGTTCGCGAGGGCTACCGGAGCCTGCTCGAGCGTGATTCGTACATCGAGGTCGTAGGGGAGGCCGCCGATGCGGTGCAGGCTTGCGAGCAAGCCCGCGCGCTCGAGCCGGACGTGGTCGTCATGGACATCGGGCTTCCGGGGGTGAGCGGGATCGATGCGATGCGCAGGATGCTTGCCCATCGCCCGGCGCTGCGCGTCCTGATCTTCAGCATGCATGACGATGCCATTTTCTGCTCGCGGGCGCTGGCCGCCGGCGCATTCGGGTATCTCAGCAAGGCGAGCGCGCCGGAAACCCTCGTTCGCGCCGTGCAGGCCGTGGCGCGCGGGGAGCGGTATCTCAGCGCCGATGTGGCGCGTAAGCTCAGGGAAGCCTCGCCCGCAGGCGTCGCGGTGCTGGACGATCTCACGCCGCGCGAGTTCGAGGTGCTGCGGCTGCTGGCCAAGGGCGTCGCGCTCGGCTCGATCGCCGCCAAGCTCGGCGTCTCCGAGAAAACCGTGGCCAACCATCAGTCGGCGATCCGCGAGAAGCTCGGTATCCGAAACGGCGTGCAGCTTGCCCGCTTTGCGGAGCAGCTAGGACTCACCTAGCATAGGAGGACGGCGGTTCGGAGGGGAGAGCCTGTCGTGAGCATTCTCGATCGGCAACGCACGGTTGCCGCGCCCGGGTTCAGCCGCTGGATGGTGCCTCCCGCGGCGCTGTGCATCCATCTTTGCATCGGACAGGTGTACGCATTCAGCGTATTCAACCTTCCGCTGAGCAGGCTCATCGGGATCGATCATTCTGCTCCGGGCGACTGGAAGCTCACCACCATCGGATGGATCTTCACTCTGAGCATCGTCGTGCTCGGCGTGTCCGCGGCGAGTCTCGGCCGCTGGGTGGAGGAGGGTGGTCCGCGGCGCGCCATGGTTGCGGCCGCGGCCTGCTTCGGTGGCGGCTTCCTGGTGTCGGCGGTGGGCATCTCCGCTCACAACATCTGGATCATCTATCTCGGATACGGCGTGCTCGGGGGCTGTGGACTCGGCCTCGGCTACATTTCCCCGGTCTCCACGCTCATCAAATGGTTCCCCGACCGCCCCGGGATGGCGACCGGGATGGCCATCATGGGGTTCGGCGGGGGAGCCCTGATCGCATCTCCGCTTTCGGTGTGGCTCATGGCAAGGTTCTCGACCGCATCGCACCTCGGGGTCGCTGAGACTTTCGTTGCGCTCGGCATCATCTACGCCTGCTTCATGCTCGTGGGGGCGGCGCTGGTGCGAGTTCCACCGCCCGACTGGCACCCCGCGGGTTGGAAGCCTCCGGCCGTGCCCCGCAAGCTCGTGACGATGGCGCACGTGCATGTATACGAGGCCTTGAGGACTCCACAGTTCTGGCTCCTCTGGTGGGTCCTGTGTCTCAACGTCACCGCGGGAATCGGGGTGCTCGGGCAGGCATCCGCGATGAGTCAGGAGATGTTCCCGCACCGCGTGACCGCTGTCGCGGCTGCGGGATTCGTGGGCCTGATGAGCCTCTTCAACATGGGTGGGCGGTTCGTGTGGGCCTCGACATCCGACCTCATCGGGCGCAAGAACACCTATTTCTGCTTCTTCGCGCTGGGTGCCGTGTTGTACGCGCTGGTCCCAGCGACCGGCTCCACTGGAAGCGTGGCGTTATTCGTGCTGTGCTTCCTGATCATCATCAGCATGTATGGCGGCGGTTTTGCGACCATACCGGCCTATCTGAGGGACATGTTCGGCACGCGCTATGTGGGCGCGATCCACGGGTGGCTGATCACCTCCTGGTCGGCCGCCGGAGTCTTCGGTCCGGTGCTGGTGAACTACATCCGGCAGTACCAGATCGACCACGGCATTCCGAAGTCCGAGTCCTACAATCTCACGATGCAAATCATG
>Ga0335074_10009893_pt1 | contig 13329 bp, 13 predicted proteins | sample Lox_Sample_23_FD_206715 | JGI IMG/M metagenome (GOLD analysis project Ga0335074, IMG submission 206715) | Soil microbial communities from Loxahatchee National Wildlife Refuge, Florida, United States - Lox_Sample_2.3 | ecosystem: Environmental > Terrestrial > Soil > Wetlands | place: USA...
ACCGTATAGGGGCTGGTGGCGGGCACGTTCTGCGCCTCGCTTTCCGACACCGTCAGCTGGCCCGCCGCCGGCGTCTGGCCGAAGAACAAGTCGCCGTAGATCGCGCCGAAGATGCGGGCGAACTTGGCCTTGCCGGTGATCTTGCCCTGCCCGCGCGCGATGTCGATCGGAAACTGGAACTGGCCGTACAGTTCCTTCGTCTGCCAGTCCCAGTCGATCTCGACATCCTGCAGGATGCCGAACTGGTCGGGGCCGATGCCGGACCCGGTCTGGTCGGTGCGGTTGCCCCACAACGCACCGGCGCCGAATGCAAGCTGCATGTCATCTAACTCCTGTGGCGATTTTTGTCGTCATCGCCGGACGTGTCCGGCATTCCGGCGGGTGGCGCGACGGCGTCTACCGCGACTAGACGCAGAGGATCTGCACCGGCACGATCGCGATCGCCTGATCGCGCAAGGCGCCCTCGTCGGTGGCGATCTTGCCGGCAATGCAGGCGTGCTGCACAAAGGCCGGCAAGCTCAATGTCTGCAGGCCGGTCGCCGCCGGGGGCGCCAGCGCCGCCTCGACCGCATCGACGAGCGGGTTCAATATCGACGCCGGGGAGCGGTAGGGATCGCTCGAATGGGCATAGATGCACAATTCGACCGCGAGCTGCCAGACGATCGGCGCGCCCAATACTTTGACGTCGGCAAGCTCGCTCCGCTGGCGCATAAAGAGCGCCGGCTGCTCGGCCGGCGTCACCTCGCTCCAATGCCGCCAGCGCCGCTCGGCCGTCGCAAAGCCGCCAGCGCCGGCGGCCAGCGTGAACAGCGCCTGGTAGATTTCCTCGCGGCGGATCATAGCGCGGCAGCCAAGGTCGCCGTGTCGGTCGCGCTCGGCGCCAGTTGATGGACAAAGCCGGCAACCGGCGCCACCTGGCGGTACTGCGCGAGAAGCAGCTTCACGTCGGCGCTCATATCGGCCTGCGAATAGGTGACGGTTTCGTTGCCGCCGAGCGCACGCCCGACTTCACCGATGTGGACGCGCTCGCGGTAGCGCTGGCAGACCAGCTCGATGCAGGCCTGCGCGACATCGGGCGGCGTCATCGTGTAGCCGGCTGTATAGGTGACGATGACGTTCTGCGGCCGCCGGGTGAAAACATAGCCGCGCAGCGCCAGTTCGGTCGGCGTGAAGACATAGCCGGCGGTAAAGCCGCCGTCGTCCGGGGCCGGCGGGATATCGAGGCCGTCGATCGACAGCGACAGCACCGCCGTGACGGGGACATTGGCAAAGGCGAGGCGCTGGCCGCCGCTGCCGTCGCGCACTTCCCGGTAATCCGACGGCGCGATCTGCCGCCCGAGCCAGGTCAGGACGAAGCGGCTGGCGGCGGTGACAAGCCGCGTCAAGAGCACGTCGTCGGTATCGGGAAACGCGTTCTGCCCGGTCTGCAGCCACGCTTTCACATCGACCAAATTTGTCAGGTCGCCAAACGCCATTCACCCGCCTCCGATCTTATGCGTCATGACCGCGCCAGCGAGACCCGCGGGTCAAGCCCGCGGGTGCCGGTTTGCCGGCGCGGCAATGATCAGCCGTTGCCGATATTGGTGATGACGCCCATCGCGAACGGCGCGTAGACCGCCAACACCTCTTCGGCATAGACGCCGACCTGGCGCTGCCGCGTGACCACCGGCCAGTCAATCTGGTAGTAATCCTGCCGCGTCTTCACTTCGGCGACGTTCGGCACCTCGTTCGACTGGTACTGGATCGGCAGGTTTTCGGCCCAGCGGATGGATGCGGATCGGGATGCGCAGCCCGCCGTTCAACGCGAACGGATTGAAATAGTATGACAGCGCACCGGCCGCGGCGAGATCATACGGATTGGCATCCTCGCCGACATTGTAGCGCAGCAGCGGCCCCGACGCGTTCGACAGCACCTTGCTGGTGATGTTGCGCAATTCCTGCACATTGACGTAGAGCACGGTCGGCGACAGCTGGTAGTTGCTCCACATCGTCTGGAACATCGTGTCGATCTCGTTGACCGAGCCGCGCCCCGAGGCGGTCAGGAACGTGCCGGTGCCGGCGGTGCCGGTGCCGAGGATGTTGACGTAGGCGTTGGAGCCGGCGCTGAGCGCGGTCGTCAACAGACCATTATAGGCGTAGTTCGGATTGGCCGAATTGTCGGCGGTGATCGCGGTCGCGGCCTGCTGCCCCGCGGCGAGCGGCGCCGAAAAGGCGGCGCTGTTGATCGTCGTGATCGCCTGCAGGCTTTCGCTGCCGACGGCGCCGACATACCAGGCGTAGGCGACCGCGCCCTGGATCGCCGTGACGCTGGCGAAAAGCGCCTGGCCCGAGGTGACGGCCTGCGTCGCGTTGTTGCTCCGGTTGGACGAGCCGCCGTTCAACACAAAGGTCTTGCCGTCGGCGCCGGTGATCGTCTTCGTCGTGGCGAGGCCGGCGGCAATGCTCGAATTCTGGTAGCCTTCGAGCGTCAGCGCGGCGACGATGACGGAATAGGTGGCGGCGGGCAACGTCGCGCCGCTGCCGGAGGCGGACAAGGCCGGCGTCGCCGGCGTTCCCAGTTGCAGTGATGCGTTGCCGGCGAGGATCGCCATCTCCTCCTTCAGCATCATCTTCTGCAGCAGGCGGAAGGTCATGCGCGCCTGCACATCCTCGAAATAGCGGGCGGCGCTGATCGCTTCGTAGGTGACGGCGTCTTCCTCGCCGATCGTCACATAAGAGGCGGATTTGGACGCCGTCGCGTACGCCATCTGGCCGGAACGCTGGCCTTCCGGAACCCAGCCCATCGCGTCGAAGCCGGAACCGATCAACGCCGTTACCTGGCGCCAGTTGGTCGCGACGCCGGTGCCGCCGCCGACGCGCGGCAGCGCATTGCGGATCGGCGTCACAAACGGGTAGAGGTTTTTCGCCGGCGCCTGCAGGTCGTAAGCGACTAGGCCGGTCGCGGTCGAGATCGTCTTCGAGATCTGGTCGTCGGGCAGCGCGAGCGCACCCTTCACCAGATCCAGCGTGTCCTGGGTCGGGTTCATGTGGGTCCTTCCTGGGGGTCCTGGGTCGTTCCGTCTCGGGCAACAAAAAACCCGCCGGGTGGCGGGCAGGTTCGAGGGGGACTGATGACGGTCAGCGCCTCGGCCAAGCGCCGGCGGCGAGCGGAGCGGCGTGGGCGGCCTTGATCAGGGCGAGTGTGCGTTCCTCCTCGCTCATGCGGGCCAGCGCGGCGACGATGTCGGCGTCCCCCGGCCCGGCGCCCCAGCCGTCCTCGCGCTTCGCGAGGCCGCCGAAGCTGCGGGCGGCGGCCTGCGGCGAGAAGGGCGTCTGGGCGATCTGCTCGACGCGCTGCTGCAACGCGTCGAGCCGCGGCAGCACGTCGCCGGCGAATTTCGCCAGGTGATCGGTAAGCGGCGCCAGATCATGCGGCGCCGAGCGCGATCTGCGCAGCGCGCCGAACGCCGCCATCGCCAGATCGGGCAATGCCGTTTCCTCGTCGTCCACGTCGTCATCTTCGAGCGCATCGGCAATGTCGCACAATTCGGCGATCAGCAGGCGCAGGCGCAGTAGCGGCGGCAGGCCCTTGCGGACATTCGCCGGCGCGGCAGCGGGCGCATGCGAGGCCGCGGACGGCGGCCCCTGTGGATCGATCCGCGCCTGCCAGGCGGCGATGATGCGCGCCTTGATGCTCGCCAGCTGCGCCGGCGTGTAGGCCGCCGCGTTGTGCGCCTGGTGGATGTAGGCCCAGGCGGCGCGGATGTGGCGCTGCGTGTCGAGCGGATAGCGTTGCTTGCTGTCGGGCTGGTAGCCGGGATCGGCATAATCGAGCGTCGCGTGCGGGTCGGGCTCGGCGTCGTGCAGCACGGGGGCGGCGCGCTTCCAGCAGTCGAACACCGCCTCCGGGTTGGCCGGGCGATCGACGATGCTGATTTCCGTCAACTGCAGGCCGGTGATCGTATTGCGGTCGGCGGCGGCGCGGGCGGTGACGCGGCCGCCGATCGAGAAGCCTTTGTAGACGCCCTCTCTCACCTTCTGCCAGGCGTCGTCATCGACGATGCGGGCCGCGAGGTAAAGGCCCTTGGCGTCGATTTCGGCCGCGGTCGCGACGCCGACCGCCGAGTTCCGGTGCATCTCGCGGATGTTGGCGAACCGCATGTAATCGTCGAGCGCGGCGGCCAGCGCCGTGCGGGTGACGGTTTCGCCCTGGTCGTCCGCCGCTTCGGTCGAGGCATAGCCCCACACCATGCGCTCGGCGGCATCGACCTTGGCGATCGGCCAGTAAAATCGCATGTTGAAACCCTTTCCGCTTGTCTGACACCAGGTGTCATAACGTGTCGCGCCGCATGCCGGGCGAGATGCCGATCATCGGCTTGGTCTACCGGCACCATCGGGGTCGCCGGCGGGGATGCGCGGCTCGTTGGAATCGTATTTTCGTAGTGACGCGGGCGCAAAGAATGCTTCCACTCGGCGCCGGGCTGCGTTCGGAGCCACCCTTTCCCGCCGTGCGGGAGAGGCACCATTCGTCGTCGCGATGGAAGCGAGCGGGACGGGGCCGGCGGTGACGTAAATGAGCGGCAGGTCGCCGCCGGGGAGCGGATCGAGGCCCAGGATGTCGCGCGCCTCGTTGACCGTGTAGATGTCGTCGCGCACATAGAGGTCGAGCGTCTTGGCCTGTTCGGCGGGGTCGGCGGCGCGCTCCTCGAGCCAGGCAAATTCGAGGTCGGCGTGCCCCAGGCGGTCCTGGATCACGTGGTCGGCGAGGCGCTTCACCCAGCCCTTCAATGGCGCCAGTCCCTCGGCTAGCGCGGCGTCCTGCGCGGCGTCGGCGGTGGCGCGGTTCATCTGCTGGACAAAGGCGGTCGGCGGCAGCGAAAACGCGTAGCAGACGATGCGCGCCAGCCATTCGTCGAACTGGTCCTTGTAGGGCGCTTCCTTGAACGGCTGGTACTTCGTGCCGCCGGGGCCCCAAAGGAGCCGGGTGCGGCCGCCGGTATTGCCGGCGAGCACGCTGTCGAACCAGTCCTGGAATTGCCGGATCTGCTCGGCGCTCCAGCCGTCCGGGGCGTTGAGCAGGCCCGGCGGCACGTTGCCGTCGGTAAAGTGCTGCAACTGCATTACCTGCCGGCGCAGCCCGATATTCACCGTCATGACGATCTGCTCGACCGGCGAGAAGCCGTAGGCCTTCCATGGCCGCGGGTTGCGCGGCACGTAGATCACGTCGTCGCTGGTCAGCAGCTTCCACGGGCGGCCGTGAATGATTTGTTCGAAGGCCGGGGCCGGCGGCCGCGGCCGGCGACCGGTGTCGTCGAACAGCAGTTTGAACGTCGCGCCGTCGACGACGTCGAGACCGCTGATGTCGCCGCCGCGGTTGCGGCGGATTTCCAGCGCCGGCGCATCGATGACGAGCAGGTCTTCGACGAGGTCGCGCAGCCAGGTTGCGAACGGCCGCTCGCTGTCGGGCCGGCGCCAGAATTGCGCGACCTGCGCGGCGCGCTGCCGCCAATCGCCGGCGGCGCCTTTCGGGGCGGCCGGCCGGATCGCCCATTCGAGGCTTTCGAGCTGGTCCTTCCTGGTTTCGATCGCGAGCCGCGTCAGGTCGTGCGCGTCGGCCAGCGCGCGCAACTCGGCGAACGAAATCGGCTCGTACGAACGCGGCGTGTAGATCGTGTTGACGCCGACCGGAAAGTCCCAGATCCGGGTGCGTTCGGGTTCGGGCGGCGCCAGCGGATAGCCCGGCGAAAAGATGCCCTGGCCGGGCTGAAAGACATTCCGGAACTGCGCTTCCAGACCCTCCTGTCCCCAGGTGTACGAAACAAGCGGGGTGCGCACGCCGCCCGATGGTGGCATTTCTGGTTCCTTGCTTCTGCTGCAGCAAATTGCTTGGTTCCCGGCGAAGGCCGGGATCCATCGTTGAACGATTCGCCCGTTGCGCCTTGGGTCCCGGCCTGTGCCGGGACCTAGGAATGGGCATCAGTACGATGACAATGCGGCGCGCTTCCAGGTGTTGGGCGCGGCGCAGACATAAAGATAGGCGCCGTCGGTTTCGATCGCGCCGGTCTGACAGGTGGCGTTGTCGGCGGGCGTGCCGACCAGCGTCGCCATGCCGTTCATGTTCGCGGTCAGCGGCGTCGCCGACACGACACGGAAGTTCGCGCCGTCGAATTGCAGCACGACCAGTTCATAGCCGCTGCTGTCGCTCGACAATGACAGCGAGGTCTGCGCCCCCTTTGTGCCGGGAACGAGGATCTTCTCGCCGGCCGAGCCGTTGACCTGCACCGCTGTCGCCTTGCCGTTGTCGCTGGAGATGGCGATCGTCCAGCCGGCCGCGAGCGTCGCCGTTGCCGGCAGCGTCAGCGTGAAATAGCTCTGCGGCGAATTGAACGCCGAGATCGCGTTGCCGTTGTCGGCCTTTGTCGCGGTGTAGGCGGCAGTCGCCGGGAACAGCCAGTTGGCGATGCCGCCGGGACCCGCCATGCCGATCTGCTGTGCGGTTGACGGCGTCGCGGCGACGACGCGGAAATTGCCGTTGCCGTCGTATTCGAGCGCCAGGAATTCGTAATTGTGTCCGGCCAGTGTCACCGAGGTCTGGCCGGCGGCGAGCGTCCTCGGATAGAGGATGTCGCCGCCGGACGCGGCGTTGACGGTGACGGTCGCGGCGTTGCCGTTTTCGGCCGTCAAGCCGATCGCCCAGCCGGCAGACAGCCCGGTCGTGCTCGGCAAGGTGAGCGTGAGGCCGCCGGACGCGTTGAAGCTCGAAATGACGTTGCCGTTGTCGCCGACGGTCGCGGCATAGCCGGTCGATGACGGATAGAGCCAGGCGTTGCCGGGAAACGCCGCCGCCTCGAAATCGCCGTAGAGCCGAGTGTTGCGCGTCGCCTGCGTCACCCGGAAATTCTGCCCGTCCGACTGCAGTTGTGCATATTCGTAATTGCCGGGACCGAGCGTCAGCGACGACACGAAACGGTTGCCGGCGAGGATCGACACGCCGGCGGGCGCGGAGAGCGTCAATCCCTTGTTGTCGTCGGTTGCGAACCCCATCCACCAGCCGTCATCGACGCTGTCCGGGTTGGGCAGGGTGACGGAGAGCGACGTGCCGGTCGCTTCGGCGCTGGAGATGACGGTGCCGCTGTCGATGCCGGCGGCGGTGTAGGTAGCCGCCGCCGGGTACTGCCACGGCACGCGATTTCCCGTGCCGATGATTTGCACGCCCTGCGATTGCGGCCCGCGGTTTGTGACGTCGCCGCCATAGGTCGGGTTGATCAGCACGTTGTGCGTCGAGGCGACGGCGCTGACCGCGGTGTTGCAGTTGAAATACGGGCTGATCCAGGTGTTCATGCCGTCATGCCGATCGGTGATCGCAAGGCAGGTCGGCGACACTTCGAGATCGAGCGCGGCGAAAAAATTCGAGATGTTGTAGCCGTTTTCCAGCGTCAGACCGGCGCCGCCCGTGCCCTCGGCCGTGCCGGCCCCGGCGATGCGCGAGAACTGCACCTGTTCCAGCGCCAGGCCGGCGGCGCCGCCGGCGCTGACGCAGACCGCAAAGATGTCGCTGTCGAGCACGTAATTGAACTGGCAGCCGCCGGCGCCGGCTCCGGTCGAGGCGTTGTTGACGAGCAGGTGGTCGATTTTCGCCGCATTGTGCGCATCGGCGAAATTATTAGTGCCGAACACAAACGGATAGGACGGAATCGACACTTGCGCATCGGCGGCGGCGGCGGCCGGCAAACCGTTCTGCAATGTGATCGAACTGGCGCCAACCGCGGCGATCGGGGAGGCGAATGTGGCACCGCTGCCGAGCGCGACCAGCACGGTCTCGCCGGCGAAGAACGGCGTTACGGTCGAGACCGGCAGCACGGTGGCGCCGGCATTTTGGGCGGCGGTCAACGTCGCCAGGTTCTGTGCCCCGGAATCGCCCCAGATGCTGAGCGTGCCCTGCTCGTGGAAATAGAAGCATGAGAGGGGTGACGAAACGGTGCCGCCGGAACAGCGCACCTGCAACACCGGTCCCGACGAAATCGTGCGGCCGTCGATGACCGCGCCGTCGGAAATGAGACGAAACCCGGCGGCGGCCTGTCCGGCGTAATCGATCGCGAGTGCGCTCGTCACCTTGTAGGTGCCGGCCGGGATATGTACCGGCCAGCCGTTGGCCGCCGCCGCCGTGAACGTTGCCTGGATCGCAGCGGTGTCGTCGTTGCTGTCGTTGCCCTGGGCACCGCCGGCCATGCTCGGGCACCGCACGTCGATCCACGGATGGCCGGAGCACATCAGCACGTCGCCATTGAGCGTCGCTGTGCCGCTCGCCGCCAATGTCGAAAAATTCCCCGGCGATTGCGCCTGCGCGGCAGCCGCGAGCCGGGCACCGGCAACCAGGATGGCAGAGATAACGGCGAGCGCGCGAATCCGCTTCATCCTCGTCTCCTGATCGCACTGGCGGCCGATTATGACTTGCAAGGCGCTCGGTCGTTCCGGAAGACGCAGTCCCGGCGAAAGCCGAAAACTCATCTGTCCGCCGGTCGAGTGGCTGACGCATGGGCGCCGGCTTTCGCCGGGGATGCAGGCTCTAAGGCGAGGCTACCAGCGGCGGGCGGTGAAGGCCTGTCCGGTGGTGCCGCCCCAGAGGCTGACGGCGCCAGCGGGCTTGTAGCCCGACGGCGTCACGAAGAGGCCGCCGCCGGCGGCAAGCTGGATCGCGGCGCCGCCGGCTGACGCCGTGCCGACATCGCTGATCCACAGTGCCGCCGAGGAATTGTTCTGCACCAAAAACCCGTTCACCGGCGCGATGCCGCCGAACAAGGTCTGCGCCGCACCGCCCGTTGCAACCGTGCCGCTGCCGTCCGCCGCCGCGGCGCCGGCCGCATTGATGACCGGCAGCGGGTTCTGCGGGCCGACCGGCGCTGCGACGCCGGCGCTCGTTGCGGCGGGGGCGTGCACCGGCACGAGGTTGTTGTTGGCGTCGGCGACGGTCGACAGCGACTGCACCGTCGTATTGGCGTCTTTGACGAGCAGGGTCATGGCGCTTTGCTCTCCGTGGCGGCGTGCCGATAAATCTCGATAATCCCCCCGCCGGGCGGCGGGTCGACGAAGAGCTCGGTCAATGCCCAGACCAGCGCGTCGACGCGGTCGGGGGACCAGCCCTGGGCGGCGCGGTCGAAATCGGGCGCGAACGCGCACATCTGGTCTTCGAGCGCCGGGAATGCGCCGACATGGTGGACGCGGCCCTGCTCGTAGAGCGCCGCGACCGGCTCGGCGCGCGCCGCCTTGCCGCGCGACGCGCGCACGGCGCGGAACGCGACGGCGGGGTCGGTGACGCGCAACGTCGCCTCGACCAGGTCGCCGCCGTTGTTGATTTCGGCGACGACGCGGTCGGCGCGGTGGGCCCGGTAGGCGACGGCGGCGGCCTGTGCCCATTCGGCGGGTGCGAGGCGGCCGGAGGTGTCGGCCAGCACATAACCGCGGCCCGCCGCATCGCGACCGGCGACGATGATGCCGGTCTCGTCCGACGCCGCACCGGTCGAGACGGCCGGATCGATCGCGACGACGATGCGCGCGAGGTCGGCGGGCGCGGCGGCAATGCGGCCGGCCTCGATCAGCGCGTGCGTCCACAGGGCGCCCGGCAGGTCGTCAAGGATCTCGGCGTCGAGCTCCTGGCGGCCGAGCCGCGTTCCCGCGTATTTCGCGACGATCGCGTCGAGGAACGCCGGCGCCAGGTTGGCGCGGTTCTCGATCGTGCGGCCGCGCGTGACGGCGACGTGGCGGTCGGCCAACAGGTCGCGGATCAGGCGGATCGGCCGCGGCGTCGTCGTCACGACAACGCGCGGGTCGCGCCCGAGACGCAGCCCGAACATCAGCATGTCCCAGGCGGCCGGGTAGCGCCAGGCGGCCAGCTCGTCGCACCACGCGAGGTCGTGCTGCGGCCCGCGCAGCCGGTCCGGCTCGTCGGCCGAGAAGGTCTCGGCGACCGCGCCGTTCTTCCAGGTCAGCCGGTGCTTTGACGGCTCGTAGCGCGGCCTGCGGCGGTGCGGCCCGATGTTGAGCAGGCCGCTGTCGCCCTCGATCATGACGTTGCGCACGTCGAGCGCGGTCGGACCGACGAGCGCGACGCGACGCGCCCGGCCCGCGGCGATCTCGCGGCGAACGAATTCGGCGCCGGCGCGGGTCTTGCCGAAACCGCGGCCGGCGAGCAGCAGCCACACCCGCCAGTCGCCGTCCGGCGGCCGTTGCGCCGGGCGGGGTCGCCAGAAGCGCTGCCGCTTATAGCTCCGAACGATCCGCTGCAGGCCCTCCCGCGTCAGTGCCGGGATCCGCCCGCGCAGCCTCTTCGCGGTCCAGGCGATCGAGTTCGCGCATGAGGAATTCGCGAGGATCGTCAGCGTCGTCCAGCCGTTCGTCGTCTTCATCCGGGGCTTGTCTCAGCGGTGGCAACAGGCCGAGATGGCGGGCGAGCGCATCGAGCACCGGTTTCTTGTCGTGCAGCTTGATGCGGTAGATCGCGCCGGTTTTGGCCGATGCGACGATCTCGGCGATGGCGGGGCGCACATCCTCGGAAAGCTCCTTCGACGGCTTCACCGCGATGCCGCTCGCGTCCCATTCGACGACGTGATTGATATTGGAGAACGCGATACGGGCGTATTCCTGCAGCACCCGCTCGGCGGTGACGCCAAGGCGCGCCGCGCGCGTCTCGACATCCTCGGCAACCGGCGCGGCAACGCCGCGCCCGTGTGCTGGCGGCATCGCGATGGCCTCGCCCGATTTGTCCAGTGTGCGCATCTTATATCAGATCGATCCGGATTTGTCAATACCAAAATGATATTGCGATTGCCCAGTTGCTGTCGCGAAATGCGCTTCGAGCGCCCCGAGCGCCGCGACAAGGATGCCGGAAGCGGTTTCCTGGCTGACCCGCCGGCCGGCCCAGCCTTGGCCCATCGCCCAATCCTTCAGGCTGCGCTGCCAGCCGATCACATGCCACAGGCACGAGCCCGCCGGCGAGGCGATGCCGCCGACGGCCTGGATCGCCAGCCACACGGCGCGCCGCGCCGCCTCGATGCGCAGCCCCGGCGCGTCGCGGTCGCGGCCCGCCTCGCCGTCAAGGCGCAGCCGGCGCAGATCGATCGCGCGCAGCGGATCGAGCTGGGCAAGCGTGAAGCGGGCGCGGAAATCCTCGCCCGCCTGCCGCATGCCGGCGGTGATCGAGCCGCGCCGCTCCATCACCTGCAAGGTATCGAGCGCCCGGTAGGGCCGCGCCGGATGCCCGGCCGCATCGGCGATCGCGTGGGCGGCCCGCTCGACCGGCCCGTGACGGCGGCGCTCCGGCGTCGGCTCGGCACCAGGCGCCACAGCAGCGGCGGCCACCGGAGCTTCCGCCGCCGTCGCGTCGCGGCTGCCGCGTTTGCCCGGCATCACTCTTCCCCACGAACAATACGTGAACGATCGAGGCACGAAAAACCCGGCTCCAGCCGTTCCAGCCGGCGCAACAAGGCGGGCGGCGGCTCGCGGGCCGGGCGGCCCTGGCGGCCCCCGACGGCGCGCGCCAGCGCCTCGATTTCGCGCAATCGGCGTCGTTCGCCGTCGCTGCCGGCGGCCAGGTGGCAGAGCCTGTCATGCGCCGAGCAGTAGGCGGATCCGGGCCGGCAGGGCGCGTTGCAAAACCGCGGCTGCGACACTGCCGGCGCCGCGCCGGCGGTGTCGAGGATGAAGGCGCAGCCGGCGGAAGCCGCCGCGCGCCCCGGGCCGTAGCGCATGCTTGTCCCCCTTGCGTAAAGGGCATTAAACCTATAGCATTTCCGCATGAATGTCAAGAACGCAATAGGAACATTTGCAGATGGATGCGGTGTGGCTTCAACAGGCGCTCGACCGTGCCGGCGTCAGCCAGGCCGACCTCGCGCGCCATCTTCGGCTCGCGCCGTCGGCCGTCTCGCGCATGCTGAAGGGCGAGCGCCAGATGAAATTGCTGGAGGCCGTGCAGGTCGCCCAGTTCCTCGGCGTCGCTCAGGACGAGGTGTTGCGCCGCGCCGGCGCCGAGGCTGCGGCGCCGCAAGCCGGGCCGCCGCGGCGCGGCCGGCCGCCGCGCGGCTTGCTCGGGGCGCTGCCGGCGCCGGCGCTGCGCGGCGAGCCGATCCCGATCCGCAGCGCCGGCCGCGGCGGCGGCGAGCAGGAGATGTTCCTCGCCGACGGGCCGATCGGCTATACCGCCCGCCCCGCCAACCTGAACGGCGTGCGCGGCGCCTACGCGATCTACATGATCGGCGACAGCATGGAGCCGCGGTACGAACAGGGCTGGCTGTTGCACGTCAACCCGTTCAAGCCGCCGACCCGCGGCCGCGACGTCGTCGTCTACAAGACGGATCAGGCCGTCCTGATCAAGCAGTTCGTGCGCTGGGAGGCGCTTGCCCTCGTGCTGCGCCAGCTGAACCCGCCGGGCGAACTGAGCGTCCCCAAGGGCGAGGTCGAGGAATGCCACCTCATCGTCGGTGTCGACCAGGAGGGCTAGCCGGGCGCCGTCGGCGGATTGCACGGCGCCGCTGACTCATTCCCCGGGGAACCTCAGATGACCCTCGCCGCGCGCCGCCTCTCGCTTGCCGATGCGACCTCTTTGATCGACCGCGCCTTTTCTCGGGGGCCGGCCGAGTGGGCCGTGCTGTCAGCGGCGGGCTCGCGCGTCGCGGCGGAAGAGGTGCACGCCGCCAGGCCGATCCCCCGTTCCGATCGGGCAGCAGTCGACGGCTTCGCCGTCGCCGCCGACGCGACGATCGGCGCCAGTTCCTACAACCCGCTCGTGTTGCCCGTCCGCGCGATATCAGCCGGCGACGCGATCCCGCCCGGCTGCGACGCGGTAATCCCGTTGGCGCTTGCGCAACCGCTCCCAGCGGACTTCGTCGAGTGTATCGAACCGCTGGCGCCGGGCGAAAATGTCGAGATGCGGGGTTCGGCGGCCGCTCCGGGTGCGCTGCTGGCGTCGGCTGGGACGCTGCTGTCGCCGGCGCATCTCGGCGTCCTGGCCGGCGCCGGCCTGACCGGCCTCAGGGTGACGCGCCGTCCGGTCCTGCGGATCCTCGTCGCGCCCCGAGGCGAGGCGACCGACAGCAACGGTCCGATGTGTGAGACGCTGGTTTGCCGCGACGGCGGTGTTGTCATCGAAACCCTTGCGGTGGAACGAAGCCGGCAGGGCATCCGAAGCGCGCTGGAAATGGCGGGCGCCGACATCGCGCTGGTCGTCGGCGGCACCGGTCCGGGACCCGACGATCATGCGGCGGCGGCACTCGCCGACGCCGGCGAACTCGCGTTCCACGGGGTCGCATTGCGGCCGGGCGAGACGGTGGGTCTTGGGCATACCGCCGGCGGAGTGCC
>Ga0335074_10009894_pt1 | contig 13328 bp, 11 predicted proteins | sample Lox_Sample_23_FD_206715 | JGI IMG/M metagenome (GOLD analysis project Ga0335074, IMG submission 206715) | Soil microbial communities from Loxahatchee National Wildlife Refuge, Florida, United States - Lox_Sample_2.3 | ecosystem: Environmental > Terrestrial > Soil > Wetlands | place: USA...
TGGCCGTGTGGCGGGTGCACGGGCTCGACGTGATCCTGCGCAAGGCGTGGCAGGCCGGCATCGTGCTGGCCGGGTCGAGCGCCGGCGGGATCTGCTGGTTCGAGGGGGGAACCACGGATTCGTTCGGGCGGGAGTTGCGGGCCTTCACCGACGGGCTCGGGCTGCTGCCGGGCAGTTTCTGCCCGCACTACAACTCCGAGCCGGGCCGGCGGCCGCTGTACCACCGGCTGATCGCGGACGGCACCCTGCCCGGCGGGATCGCCTGCGACGACGGGGCCGCAGCGCACTTCACCGACGACACGCTGACCGAACTGATCGCGGACCGGCCGGCCATGGCCGCGTACCGGGTCACCACCTCGGCCACAGGCGTCACCGAGGCCCCGCTGCTCACCCGGTGCCTGGACGCGGACGCTTCGCTCGCGAATCCCTAACGGAGTGAAACCCGGGTTTCATCCACTTCGAGGCGGGCGACGCAGGAGCACTAGGGCTTGCGGCTCGTGGCGCGGCGCAGGGACCAGGCCAGCGCGGCGAAGGCGGCCAGCGGGAGCAGCCACCAGGCGTTGACCCCGGCCGCGTGGGTGAGCAGCGCGGTAACGGCCAGCGCGACCACCACGAAGGCGGCGACCTGCCAGTCGTCGCCGATCACGAAGTCGTACCAGAACGCCCAGAAGGACTTCAGCGCCCGGATCATCAGCCCGTCACCCCTCCCGTTTCCGACCAGGCGGCCTGCGACTGGGGGGCGGCCGCCGACAGCCGGTGAGCGCGCCGCAGCCAGGCGGCGTAACCGAGCGAGACCAGGGCCACCACCGGGACCAGCACCAGCAGCGCCGCGTCGTTGCCCGGCCAGGCCACCCCGGCGCCCTCGGCCCCCCAGAACGTGCCGAACGACGTCAGCATGATCCCGACCGCGAACTTCATCGCGTTCTCCGGTACCTTGGCCAGCGGAGCCCGGACCATGATCCCGGTCACGGCCACCACGACCACCGCGATCGCCGCGCCGACCACGGCCGCGCCGAGGTTGCGCTGGCTGTCGCCGAACGTGATCACGATGAACACGACCTCGAGGCCCTCGAGCAGGACACCCTTGAACGAGAGGGTGAACGCGTACCAGTCGCTGACCCCGCGCTTGCTGACCTCGGGCGCGGCCCTGGCCGCGGCGACCTCGCGCAGGTAGGCGCTGGCCTCGTCGTGCAGGGCCTTGTACCCGGCCGCCCGCAAGATGGCCTTGCGCAGCCACTGCAGCCCGAAGATGGCCAGCAGGGCACCGACCACGAGCCGCAGCGCGGTCAGCGGCAGCAGCGTGATCGTCGGCCCCAGCACGCCCACGATGGCGGCCAGCACCACCAGGGCCGCCGCCATCCCTTGGAAGGTAGACCGCCACTCCCGGGTCAGGCCGGACGCGAGCACGATCGTCAGCGCCTCGATCGCCTCCACCGCGCAGGCGACGAAGACGGTCAGCACGAGGGGAAGCGCAGTCACCAGGCCTCCACTAGGTCGGGGACAATGGTCGGGTGACCGAGAAGACGGCCGAGAAATCCGAGAGCACCGGCTGGCTGGTGCTCATCTACCGGGTTCCGCCCGAGCCGACCAGGCTGCGCGCCACGGTATGGCGCCGCATCAAGAGCCTGGGTGCCATCTACCTGCAGAACTCGGCGGCCGCGCTGCCGGCCAGCGCCGCCACCGAACGCGCCCTGCGCAAGCTGCGCCGGGAGATCCTCGACATGTCCGGGACGGCGATCCTGCTGTCGTGCGACGTGCTGGCCGGCGAATCCGACGTGCGCACCGCGTTCCAGGCGGCCAGGAACGACGAGTATGAGGAGATCGTCGACCGCTGCGAGGACTTCCTGCATCAGGTCCAGAAGGAGTACACGGACAACCATTTCACCTACGCCGAACTCGAAGAGAACGAGGTCGATCTGGTCAAGCTGCGCACCTGGTTCGCCAAGGTGCGTGAGCGCGATGCCTTCGACGCGGACGGCCGGCAGGCGGCGGAGAAGGCGCTGGAAGGGTGCGAGCAGTCGCTGGAAGCCTACGCCGCCCGAGTCTACGCCGAGGAAGCCGAGAGCCGATGACCATCGGCCCCGCACCAGCCGCACGCGGACTCTCCTCCTTGGGACGGATCGCACCTTGCTTCTTCTCCTCCGCCAGGCTGATTGTAACCGTTGTTAGCCTATGTTACTAACCTTGGTTAATGTCATTTTGTGACCATTGCTTCATCCGCTGATGGCAGTGCTGGCCGGCACGTGCGCGCTGGCCGCGTGCTCGTCCAGTTCCTCGAGCTCGAGCTCCGCCTCGAGCACCGCCACCTCGTCGTCCTCGGCCTCCGCCTCCACGGCCAGCAAGGCCCGCGGCCGAGCAGGCCGAGGCCAAGCAGTTCATCGAGTTCGTGCTGTCCCCGCAGGGCCAGAAGGTCATGCAGAGCGGCGATCCGACCGGTGACTCGCTCCACTACCCGGTGCTCCAGGGCGTCAGCCCGCTGTCCGCGCTGCCGGCGCTGGGCAGCACCTCCACGCAGTCGATCAACCCGTACACCTGGGGCCCGCAGGAGGGCACCATCAACACCTGGTTCGGCGACAACATCGTCCGGTGATCACGGACCAGCCCCCGACCGGGCTGACCCGACCCTGGGGTTCACCGCGGCTACGAGCACGCGATCGACATCAACGGGACCACCCGGCTGACCGGCGTCCTCGCCGACGTCCGGGCGAAGAGGGGCGAGATCGTGGGCCTGCGCATGGATCCGGCCGGCTGTCACCTGTTCCCGGCCGAGCCCTAGGAGATTTCGGCGGAACGGGCCGTGGTTCGTGCGGCCGGGTCGGGTTCACGTTCGCACGAGCAGGAACACGGTCAGGCCCGGGACGTGCCTGACCAGGGTGAGCCGGTAGCGCGGCCGCAGCAGGGCGGCCTGAGCCGGGGTCACCGCGTCGTACGGGCTGCGTGGCGAGCCGCTGGCGACCATCCAGATCCTCGGCTCGGCGCCCAGGCAGGCGGCGGGATGCTGGCACGGGAGGGGGTACAGGCTGCCGGCCTGCGCGCCGGTCTCGGCGATGAACAGCTGGTGCGGGAGCGGCGTGCCGGGGCGCAGGTCCCGGGCCAGGTAGTACTCCAGGCCGTAGCCGATCATCAGCCAGCGTTGCGCGCCCGCCTGGCTCTGGTAGACGATGCCGTCACCCGCTCGCGCCTGGCGGGCGACCACCTGCGCCGCCTGCGCGTAGCCCTCGTAGGAGCCGCCGCTGCCGACCGGGTAGGTGGTCCAGTTGTGCGCGCCGGGTGCCCGGATCACCTGCTGGTCACCCGCACCGAGGATGGCGATGACGGCCAGGCCGGCCACGGCGACCTTCAGGTCGAGCCTGCTCAGCGCGATCCCAGCCAGGACGGCCCAGGCGCCGACGGTGAGCAGCAGGTACCGGGGAAAGAAGTAGGAGTACGGTCCCTGGGAGGCCAGCCATACCGCGGCCACGGGCAGGACGGCGATGGCCGTCATCAACGCGGCCTGCTGCCAGGCGACCGCCCAGGCCAGGAGGGCCAGGACGATGAGCGCCGTCGCTACCGAGGTCGAGTAGAACAGGTTGCGGCCGAAGAACGAGAAGGCGGCCAGGTCGAGCCCGGGCCTGGATATCCACTTCACCTGCTGGGCGGCCTGGGCCGAGCCGAGCACGGCCAGCGGCAGGCAGGCCGCCAGGCCTGCCGCCACGGCACCGGCGAACCAGAGCTGGCGGTTGTCCCGGTCCTGCTGCCAGCGCAGCGCCACCCCCGCGGCGTGACCCGCGACGACCGACAGGGCGACCAGGTCGATGTAGCCGAGCAGGGCCAGGCACGCCGCGTAGGCTAGCCACCGCCGCGCCGACGGCCGGTCCAGGGCGCGCAGCAGCAGCAACGTGGCCAGCGTGGCGACCAGTACCTCGAGGGAGTAGAACCGGACCTCCTGGGCGAACCGGGACACGCTCGGCACCAGCGCGAACACCAGCCCGGAGAACAGCCCGGCCCGGGCGCCCGCCAGCCGGCGGCCGACCGCGGTGACGCACGCCGCCGCGGCCGCCATGGCCAGCACCGACAGGGCGCGCATGGCGTCGGCGGAATCGCCGAAGGCCGTGATCCAGACGTGCAGGAGCAGGTAATAGGCCAGCTGAGTGGCCCCGGTGTGCCGGGCCGTGGTGATCAGGCTCGACAGCGGCCGGGTCCCGAACGACCAGCTGGACAGCTCGTCGCGCCACAGCTCGGGACGGCCGACCTGGTAGAAGCCGAGGGCCAGGGTCAGCAGCGCGGGCCAGCACCACGGCACGCGCCCGGCCCGGCGGGTTTTGGGGTCCAGGCCGGCGGCGGCCGTCGTGACCCGGTCCCCGCTCACCTCGGGCAGGACAGGAGCCGGACGTTCGCGCAGGTATCCGACTACGGTCATGGGCAATCTTCCACTCGGCTCGGCTGGTCCCCCGTCTGCCTGGCCAGCCTAAAGTCGGGTTCGCTGCGTCCCGGCCGGAAAACGCCCTATGTCACAGACACGTCACATCTACGGCTCGGCGCCGGTGATCAAGGATTTCCTGATGTAGAGACCTCCGCGGGGGACGTTTCTCGCGCCGAGGTAGGAGCTGGGCATGGCGATGAGTTTGAAGTGAGAGGCGAAGTAGGCGTGCAGCGCGGGTGTCCAGGCGATCCGGGCGCCGGTGTAGCCGTTGTTGCCGATCAGCCAGACGTAGTCGGCGTGCTGGAAGGCCTGCTGCCAGTACTGGGTGTCGGCCTGGAGCGCTCCGCGGCCGCCCACGAAATCCTGGCCGCGCGTGGTGGCGATCAGCGTGCCCACGGTGTCGACCACCGCCGGGCAGCCGGGTGAGCTGGCGCTGAACCGGTTGATCGCGATCGTCGCCGAGGCCGTGTCGGTGAGCACGCAGGCGCCGGGCGGGATGAGGCCGCTCACCGCGTGCAGGCTCCTGGCCGGGTACAGCTTGGTCACGGCGTAGCCGTCGGCCGCTCCCATGGCCGCGATGGCGAGCGCCGCGAACACCGCGGCGATGGCGGCCATCCGGATCCGGCGCGGTTTCTTCCCGTTCTCCCTGCTCTTCCTGTTCTTCCCGTTCTGTTCGTTCTTGCCGTTCTGTTCGTTCTTGCCGTTCTCCTTGTTCTTGCCGTTCTTCCGCGGCGTTCCGGGCCGTGGCCTGCCCGGAGTGAAGAGCCGGGCCGCGGACAGGCCGAGCAGGACGACCAGGAAGGGCCCGGCGAAGGCCGCGTAGTGCACGTACCATTCCGACGGAGAGAACAGCATCCCGATCACCACGATGGTGGTGATCAGCGCGTACCAGTCCAGGGCGGCGGCCCGGGAGCCGACTCGCCTGGCCCGCAGCCAGGCGATGACCACGAACAGGAACATGACGACGGCCGCCGTGACGCCCTGCCAGATGCGCGGGTCCACGCCCACGCTGGACAGCCCGATGGTGCCGGTGATGTCCGCCCACCGAGGAGTCGCGCCGACCCGCCCGTGCGTCGCCTGGACCAGTTCGGAGACGAACACGGTCCGCCCGAAGCCGCCCGGGGCCAGGATCTCGAACGGCAGGCACGGAACCGCGAGCCCGGCCACGAACCCGCCCGCGAACGAGAGCCGGCCGCGCCGGACGATCAGGCACAGCACCCAGGCCACCAGCGCGGGGAACGCGGCCCAGATCTTGACTGCGGCGGCGAAGCCGAAACAGATTCCCGCCCACAGCGCGCGGCGCGGGTGCCGGTCCGGCCCGCCGGACGCCGCGAGGCCGGTGATCTGGTCGCCGTCGAACAGGAATACCGCTCCGAGCAGGCAGAACAGGTTCAGCCACGGCTCGAGGAACAGGGACTGCGACGCGTTCAGCGCGGGTGGGTAGACCGCGTACCCGCCGCTGGCCACGCCCGCGGCCAGCGGGCCACGGTGCCGGACGAGCAGCCCGATCAGGACCACGTTCGCCGTATCCGCGCCCACGGTCAGGATCCGGGCGGTCGCCAGCGCCGACACGCTGCCGAACGCCTTGCCCACCAGCCCGGCCGGGATCATCAGCAGCATGGAGCCGGGCGGCTGGACCATCGCGAAGTCCCGGTACGGGATCACCCCGTCGACCAGGCGCAGCGCGTTGCCGATGTACACCCCGTCGTCGTAATTGGTGAACCCGGTCAGGTAACCCGGCCGGGTCAGCTGGAAGATCCGCAGGCCGAGGCCGAGGAGGGCGGCCACCGTGATGACGACGCCGGGACGCAGCGGCCAGGCCGCCGCGACGGCCGGCCGCGCCGGGACCGCACGGGTGCCGGCTGTCCCGGTAGCAGGCGGCATTCCCACGCCTAACCCGCCTTTCCGCCCCGCTTCCCTGCCTTCTCAGGGTCTGCGCACGTGCAACCTTACCGACGAACCGGAGGCACGGCTCATTCGCGCGCGCAGCCGACTGTTCGCCGATCGTAATGGGTCATGCTCACCGGGAGGGCCGAACACCAGCGCATGCCCTACGATCAGCAGGATGACGGTCACTCTGCTTACCAGCCAGTCGACGCCGACGGCGACCGATGCGGACGCCCTCGTGATCGGAGTGTTCCAGGGCCCAGACGGCCCGGTTCCCGCCCCGGATATCGATGACATCGACCTCATGGCCGCCCTGACCGCGCTCGGCGCGGCGGGCAAGCCCGAGGAGGTCACCAAGGTTCCCACCACCGGGCGGCTGGCGACCCCGGTGGTCGTCGCGGTGGGCCTGGGTCCTGACCCGGGTACCACCCAGGACCAGGCCGAGCACCAGGCCTACCTGGAACGGCTGCGGCGCGCGGCCGGGGCGGCCGTGCGCGAGCTCACTTCGGGCCGGGCCCGGCGGATCGCCGTCGCCCTCCCGGCCGGGGAACCGGACGAGGCCGGGGCGGTGGTGCTCGGCGCGCTGCTCGGCGGCTACGCGTTCCGCCGGTACCGGACGACCGGCACCACTCCCGGGGACTCCGAGCTGATCGTGCATACCGGTCATGACGCCGCCGCCGACCGGGCCAGGATCCTGGCCGAGGCGATGACGCTGGTCCGTGACCTGATCAACACCTCGCCCGCCGATATGGTGCCGGCCGACCTGGCCGCGGTCGCCGAGCGGACGGCCAGCGCCAGCGGCCTGGGCGTGCAGGTCCTGGACGAGAACGACCTGGCCAAGGAGGGGTACGGCGGCATCCTGGCGGTGGGCATGGGCTCGGCTCACCCGCCGCGGCTGGTGCGGCTGGAATACACCCACCCCGAGGCGACCGGCACCGTGGTCTTCGCGGGCAAGGGGATCACGTTCGACTCGGGCGGGCTGTCGCTGAAGCCGCCGAAGGCTATGGAGACGATGAAGGCCGACATGAGCGGGGCCGCGGCGGTGCTGGGCGCGCTGCAGGCCATCGCCGCGCTCGGCCCGGTGGTGAACGTGGTGGGCTACATGCCGCTGGCCGAGAACATGCCCGGCGGCGGGGCCCAGCGGCCGTCGGACGTCATCACCATCTACGGCGGCAAGACCGTCGAGGTGCTGAACACCGACGCCGAGGGGCGGCTGGTGCTGGCCGACGCGCTGGCTCGCTCGCAGGCTGACGCGCCTGCCCTGCTCATCGACGTGGCTACCCTGACCGGAGCGGCGACGGTAGCCCTCGGCAACCGGACGGCCGGCGTGATGGCCAGCGACGATGAGCTCGCCGCGCAGGTCGCCAGTTCGGCTCAGCGGGCGGGCGAGGCGATGTGGCCGATGCCGCTGCCCGAGGATCTCCGCAAGGGACTCGACTCGACCGTCGCGGACATCGCCAACGTGGCCGCGGACCGGGCGGGCGGCATGCTGGTCGCCGGGCTGTTCCTGCGTGAGTTCGTGCCGGACGGTGTGCGCTGGGCTCACCTGGATATCGCCGGGCCGGCCTTCAATGACGGCGGCGCTTACGGGTACACCCCTAAGGGCGGCACCGGGTCGGCGGTCAGGACGCTGGTGCAGGTCGCGCTGGACGTGGCGGACGGCCGGCTGGCCTGATTCGGGTCCGGCCCGGCGATGGGCAGATGAAATGATAGGCACTGGGTAAGCCGATTAAGGAGGCTCGAGGGGTGGCAGCCGGGAATCAGCAGGGCATCGGCAGCTACGACATCGTCGTGCTCGGGGGCGGCAGCGGCGGGTACGCCTGCGCGCTGCGCGCGGCCGAGCTCGGCAAGCGCGTGGCGCTGATCGAAAAGGACAAGGTCGGCGGGACCTGCCTGCACCGCGGCTGCATCCCGACCAAGGCTCTGCTGCACGCGGCCGAGATCGCGGACCAGGCCCGGGAAAGCGCCAAGTTCGGCGTCAAGACCGCGTTCGAGGGCATCGACGTGCCGGGCGTGCAGAAGTACAAGAACTCCGTGGTCGACCGGCTGTGGCGGGGCCTGCAATCCACGATCGCGAGCCGGAAGATCGACACCATCGAGGGCTCGGGCCGGCTCGAATCGCCGACCTCGGTCCGGGTCGGTGACACGGTCTACGAGGCCGAGCACGTCGTGCTCGCCACCGGATCCGTGCCGCGCAGCCTGCCGGGGCTGGAGATCGACGGCACCCGCGTCATCACCTCCGACGACGCGCTGCAGCTGGATCGGGTGCCCGATTCGGCGGTCATCCTGGGCGGCGGCGTGATCGGGGTCGAGTTCGCCAGCGTGTGGCGGTCCTTCGGCGCCGAGGTGACGATCGTGGAGATGCTGCCCCAGCTCCTGCCGCTGGAAGACGAGACGAGCGCGCAGGTGCTGCAGCGGGCGTTCCGCCGTCGCGGTATCCGCTTCGAGCTCAACAGCGTCTTCGAGTCGGTCAAGCACACCGACACCGGTGTCACGGTCTTGCTGGAGGGCGGCAAGACGATCGACGCCGACCTGCTGCTGGTCGCGGTCGGGCGCGGCCCGGTGTCCGAGGACCTCGGCTACGCTGAGGCCGGCGTGGCGCTCGAGCGGGGGTTCGTGAAGGTGGATCCGCTCTGCCGGACCGATGTCCCCACGGTGTCCGCGGTCGGCGACCTGATCAACACGCCGCAGCTGGCGCACGTCGGCTTCGCCGAGGGCATCATGGTCGCCGAGCGGGTCAGCGGGCTCGACGTCACCCCGATCGACTACGACGGGGTGCCCCGCATCACCTACAGCGACCCCGAGGTCGCGTCGGTGGGCCTGACCTCGGCGCAGGTCGCCGAGCGCCGGCTCGAGGTCGTCGAGGTCAACTACCCGCTGGGCGCCAACGGCAAGAGCGTCATCCTGCAGACGCAGGGCGCGGCGAAGGTCATCGCCGAGGCCGGCTCCGACGGGTCCGGGCCGGGACGCGTGCTCGGCATCCACCTGGTCGGCAGCAGGGTGGGCGAGCTCATCGCCGAGGGCCAGCTGATCTACAACTGGGACGCGGAACCCTCCGACGTCGCGCAGCTCATTCACCCGCACCCCACCCAGTCCGAGATCATCGGCGAAGCGCACCTCGCGCTGGCCGGCAAGCCCCTGCACTTCCACGCCTAAAGGAGTCACGAGAATGTCGGTCTCGGTATCCATGCCGCAGCTCGGTGAGAGCGTCACCGAGGGTACCGTCACGCGCTGGCTGAAGAAGGAAGGCGAGCGCGTGGAGGCGGATGAGCCGCTCCTGGAGGTGTCGACGGACAAGGTGGACACCGAGATCCCCTCGCCCGCGTCCGGGATCCTGCGCTCGATCGCGGTCGACGAGGACGAGACCGTCGCGGTCGGCGCCCAGCTGGCCGTCATCGAGGACAGCGAGACCAGCGGCTCCGCGCCAGCGCAGGCCAGCCCGCCCGCTGCCGACGGCGCCGCGGCGCCCCAGGATGCCGCGGCCCCGCCGCAGGAAAGCGCCGAATCCGGGGCGGCCGCCGAGCCGGAACCGGCCTCCGCCGGCTCCGCCAGCTGGAGCGCGCCGAACTACGCCCCGCCCGCCCCGGACGCGCAGACTCCGGGCTACGCTCCGCCGCCGGCTTACGGCCAGCCTCCGTCGTACCAGCCCGCCGCGCCGACCCCGCCGCCCCAGTCGCAGCCCTATGCGGTACCGGCTACGCAGGCTCCCGCCACCCCGGCAACTGCGACCCCTTCATCCCCCTACGCGGCATCGACCACTCAGGCGCCGGCCGGCCAGCCGTCGGCCTACGCGCAGCCGGCCGCCCCGGTCCCGTCGGCGCCGCCCGCCGCCGCGCCGCCCGCCGCCGCGCCGCCCGCGCCGCCCGCCCAGGCTGAGGCCCCGTCCTCCGAGCAGCCCGCCGCGGACGAGGAGTATCCGCCCCCGACCCCGCTGCCCGGGACGGGCGAGGCGCCGTACGTCACTCCCCTGGTCCGCAAGCTCGCCGCCGAGCACGCCGTGAACCTGGACACCGTGACCGGGACGGGTGTCGGCGGGCGGATCCGCAAGCAGGATGTCATCGACGCCGCCCGGGCGCAGCGCGGATCGCAGGCTGCGGGATCCCAGGCCCCGTCGGCGCCGCAGGAGGCGCCCGCGGCCGTCGTGCCCCAGCAGGCTCAGCGGCTTCCCGATGGGCCCGCCTCCGCCTCCGCGCCCGCGCCCGCGGCCCAGCCTGCCGCCCCGCCGGCCCAGCGCCCCGCCGCGGTGCCCTCTTCGCTGCGGGGCACGACCCAGCGGATGTCACGGCCCCGCCAGGTGATCGCGCAGCGGATGGTCGAGTCGCTGCGGGTTTCGGCGCAGCTCACCACCGTGGCGGAGGCCGACGTGACGGCCATCGCCCGGCTGCGTGACCGGGCCAAGGCCGACTTCGAGGCCCGGGAGGGCGTCAAGCTGACCTTCCTCCCGTTCTTCGCGCTAGCTGCCGTGGAAGCCCTGAAGATGCACCCGAAGCTCAACGCGCTGATCAACGGGGACCAGGTCACCTACCACGATGCCGAGCACCTCGGGGTGGCGGTCGACACCGAGCGCGGCCTCATGGTGCCCGTGATCCACAACGCGGGCGACCTGAACATCGGCGGGCTGGCCCGCAAGATCGGCGACCTGGCCCAGCGCACGCGGTCCGGGCAGGTCGGCCCGGATGAGCTGGCTGGCGGCACGTTCACGCTGACCAACACGGGCAGCCGCGGCGCCCTGTTCGACACGCCCATCATCAACCAGCCGCAGGTCGCCATCCTCGGCACGGGCACGGTGGTCCGGCGCCCGGTCGTGGTGGAGGATCCCGCCCTCGGCGAGGTGATCGCGGTGCGCTCGATGGTGTACCTGGCGCTGACCTACGACCACCGGCTGGTCGATGGGGCCGACGCGGCCCGGTTCCTGACCACGGTCAAGAACCGGCTGGAAGAAGGCGCCTTCGAGACCGAACTCGGGCTGTAACCGGCCTGGATGAAGGTCGCCGTAACCGGCTCGTCCGGTTTGATCGGGACCGCCCTGGCGGCCAGCCTGAGCTCGGACGGCCACCAGGTCATCAGGCTGGTCCGGCGGCCGCCGAGGTCGGAGGATGAGGTGCGCTGGGATCCGCGCGCGGCCGACGCGGGGCTGGCCTCCGCCCCGGGTGCGCTGGAGGGCCTTGACGCCTGCGTGCACCTGGCCGGCGCCGGGGTGGCCAGCCGCCGCTGGACGAGCCGGTACAAGGCGGAGATCCGGGCCAGCCGGGTGCTCGGTACCCGGGCGCTGGCCGGTGCCCTGGCCCGGCTCGGCTCGCCGCCGGCGACGCTGGTGGCGGCCTCGGCCATCGGCTGGTACGGCGAGACCGACGGCCAGGAGGTGGACGAGTCCGCGCCCGCCGGGGAGACCTTCCTCGCCCGGCTGGTCCGGGACTGGGAGGCGGCCGCGGACCCGGCCGCCGAGGCCGGCATCCAGGTCGTGCATCCGCGCAGCGGCCTGGTCCTCACCCCGGCCGGCGGGCTGCTGGCCAGGCTGCTCCCCCTGGCCCAGCGGGGGCTGTGTCCCCGGTTCGCGTCGGGCCGGCAGGCGATGAGCTGGATCTCGCTGTCCGACGAAGTCGGCGCGATCCGGTTCCTGCTGGACCGCAAGGACCTCAGCGGCCCGGTCAACCTCACCGCCCCGGAGCCGGTCACGAATTCGGCCTTCACCGCCGCGCTCAACGCGGCGGTCGGCCACCGGGACCTGCCCTGGCTTCGGGTCCCTGCCCCGGCGCTGCGCCTGGGCCTGGGCGAGGCCTCGGTGGAGCTGCTGACCAGCACGCGGGTGATCCCCAAGCGCCTGGCCGCGGCGGGCTACCAGTTCCGCTCCCCCACCTTGCCCGAGGCTCTGTCCGCGGAACTCGCCGCCCGCTGAACCCGGATCTCGCTTAAGATCGTTTGTTCCTCGTACTGCCGATCCGGGCACATCCTCCCTCGGGCTCACTGGCCGGCCTGCCGGCACGGAGGGATGACGATGAGACACGGGCGCGCGTTGATCACCATGGTCGCGGCGGTCCTGACCGGATCGGCCACGGTCCCGCTGCTGGCCGGGCCGGCCAGCGCCGCGGCTCGCTCGGCCAGTTGCACGTCCGCGTCCCACACCGCGCTCGCGGCCAAGCTGGGCCACGACATCGACCGGGCCCTGCGCGGCCGGGTCTCGGCCGTCGCGATCGGCGTCGATGATCCCGGCCGGGGGCTGCAGTGCTGGCTCAACAGCACCGCGCACTTCGACTCGGCCAGCGTGGTCAAGGTGACCATCCTCAGCGCGCTGCTCCGCAAGGCCCAGGAGCAGCACCGGTACCTGACCCCGACCGAGGCGGCCCTGGCCGAGGAGATGATCACCGAGTCGGACAACGACGCCGCCTCTGATCTGTGGTACGACGTAGGCCGGCCCGACCTCCAGCACTTCCTGAACCTGGCTCACATGACGCGGACCTACCTGGGTCCGGGCCCCTACTGGGGCCTGACCCAGATCACCGCCTATGACGAGGTGCTCCTGCTGCGGCTGCTGCTCCACCCGAACGGGGTGCTCGACACCCGCTCACGCGACTACGTGCTCGACCTGATGGCCCGGGTCATCCCCTCCCAGCGCTGGGGCGTCCCGGTGAGCGCGCCGACCACCCTGACCGTCCACGTCAAGAACGGCTGGCTGCCCCTGCTCACGAACGGCTGGCGCATCCACAGCATCGGGGCCTTCACCGGACCCGGCGGCGGTTACAGCATCGTGGTGCTGACCCAGGACAACCCGACCATGACCTACGGGATCGACACCATCGAGGCCATCGCGAACGTGATCAACCGCGACCTGAACCCGCAGGCGAAATCACGCGTCCCGGCCTCGGCCGTCTCCCCCGCGTGGAACACGCCCGACGAGCCCGTCCCGGCCGGGGGCAGATGATCGACGAACATCGCTGAGCATGCCAAGATCGCTGCAGCGACGGTGGGTTACCGGCACAGGTCGCTCGGGAGGCCCGGACGGTGGGTTACCTGCCAGGGATGTGGCGAGACTTCGCGGTCA
>Ga0335074_10009896_pt1 | contig 13326 bp, 13 predicted proteins | sample Lox_Sample_23_FD_206715 | JGI IMG/M metagenome (GOLD analysis project Ga0335074, IMG submission 206715) | Soil microbial communities from Loxahatchee National Wildlife Refuge, Florida, United States - Lox_Sample_2.3 | ecosystem: Environmental > Terrestrial > Soil > Wetlands | place: USA...
GCGACCGGCGCCCTGGTCAATGGCCTCGGCAGCACCACGGCGGAACTCGCCCAGACGCTCATGCCCGCGGTGGGACCGGCCGTGAGCGACCTGACATTCCCGGTGGATGACCTGTCGCAGGATATCGGCGACCTGACGGGGGTGCCCGTGCTCGGCTCGGTGGTCAGCGGCCTCCCGGCGCTGCCGGACACCGGTGACCTGCTCAACGAGGTGAACGACCTGTTCAACGGTATGGGACATTACGGCGGCTGACCGCTGCTTCTAACCCCCCAACCCCAACCTTGAAATGGAGTCATCCGTGTTCAACCCGCGAATCTTCTTCGGTACCGTCGCGGCGGCTGGAGTTCTCGCCGCCAGCGCGGCCATGCCCGCCTTCGCGGCGGGCGGGCCGGCCGGCCACCGGTCGCTCAGCCCGATCGATGTCGTCGGCACAGCGTTCAAAACCGGCCAGGCGGTCGGCGAGAACATCCCGGCAAGCAGCGCGCTGAATGGCGCGTCAGCTGATGGTCTGCTCGGCGCTCTGTCCGGTGTTCCGCTGATCGGCCCGCTGATCTCCGCGTTCCCCGCGCTCTCCGCGTTCTCCGCGCTCTCCACAGGCGCGACAGGCGCGGCAGGCGCGGCAGGCGGTACGGCGGACGGGAATCCGGTGACCGGCGTGCCGCATGGCGCCAGCGCTGGTACGGGGCTGAGCTCGATGACGTCCGGCGTCGGAGGTACGGTGGGCGGCACGACCGGCCCGGTCGCGAAGACGGTTCCGGGTGGCAGCACGGTCACCGGCCTGATGCCCGGCCTCACCGCCGGTACCGTCGGCGGCGCGCTGAGCGGGATCTCGAATGCTGTGCCCGCTGCCGGTTCGATCACGAGCACGCTGCTTGAGGCCGGCGGCTGAGCCGGTTCTCCTCATCAATGCGGAGGACCCCGCCCTCGGGCGGGGTCCTCCGTGCGACAATGCACCATGGCAGCGGACGAAGAGCCTGACCTGGCCGACCTTTTCGCACCGGTCGACATTACCGACGCGGTCCAGGGGGTGCTTGAGGAAGCGCGCGCCGCGCTCGGGCACCTTGACGACCCGGTCGACGCCGAGCTGTGGGGTTCGGACGTGATCGGGGCGATGTCTTCGGCCGGCGAGCAGGAGGCGATAACGGCACTGGCCACCAGGCTGGTACCGGTCGCCGAGCGGAATCCGACCGCTGAGGCGCTCGCCATGCTGCGCGTCTTCGCCGCGATCGGCCCCGTCGGCCTGCGGGAAATCGCCGCCGCCGCTGCGGCGAGGTTGGCCGCGCGGGACATCCCCGATGTGCCCTGGGCAGAGCAGATCGGCTCGCCGCGGGTGCGGGCATGCTGGCACTACGCTGACGTGGGCGGTCGTCAGGAATCGTTGACGCTGACGTTCGCCTACGGTGAGAAGGAACATGCCCTCTCGGTGCTGATCGACCACGTGAACGGCGGCAAGATCAAGGACGTCTGGGTCGCGAAGGGGTCCGACCTGCTGCGGGCGACCGAACTGACGGCGGGCACCGATCCGCTCGTCGAGTTCGAGATCCTGGAGCCGCCGCAGGCCTTCAAGCGGCTTGAGCAGGCGATGGCCGCGGGCGAATGCCCGGAGCAGCCAGACCAGGCCGACGACATCGCCGCCCACCGGGCCCTGCTCCGTGCCCGCCTAGAGCACCTAGGTTTATAGCCCCGGGCCCGGGTGGCACGGTACCTACGGTTTATAGCCCCAGGTGCCGCGGCTTACGGTGTCAGCGCGACCGTTGCGTCCTCGGCGTCGAGCAGGCGGTGGTAGCCGGGCTCGCCGGGAAACCTGGCCAGTTCGCCGCGGATCCGCGCCCGCGGCCCACACGGGCCGGCCAGCGTCAGCCCGTCGGCGTCGATTGCGACTAGGTCGCCCTCGTGCCGCAGCAGGACCGGGCCGTCGGGTCCGGCCGAGATCGCGACCCGCCCGGCGCGCAGGCCGTCGAGCACGGCCTCGCTTGAGGACTCAAGGCACTCTACCCAGGTGGTCGGCTTGCCCGGCGGAGCGTCTGACCCTTCGCGGTGCCAGTCGCTGCCGCCGACCGGGATAGCCGCCGGATCCCAGGCCAGCCACCAGGCGAGCGGTGTCGTCCAGCGCATGTCAAGCCAGCTCCAGTGCCACACCTCGACCAGTGGCGGGCGGCGGCGCATCTGGTGAGTCCAGCTGACCGGGCCGGCGATCGGGTGGTTGACCGAAAGCAGGCCGCCGTTCCGCTCGGCCGCGTCCAGCCATTCGTCCGGTTCACGGCGGAAGTCGATCCACCCGATGTCGCCGAGCGCCCCGGCGTGCCCGCCCGAGGTGGTCACCTCCTGGCCGGGCAGCAGCGTGATGCCGTAGCGGCTGCTCGCGGCGGTCAGTTCGGCGTGGTGGCTGATCGTGTTGTGATCGGTCACGGCGAGGAAGTCGAGGCCGCGCCCTACGGCAAGAGCCGCCAGCTCGGATACGGTCAGGGCGCCGTCGGAGTGGACGGTGTGCGAGTGGAGGTCCCCTGCCTGCCAGCTGCGGTCGCCGCTAGCAGGCAGGTTGCGGCGGGGCCGCCGCTGGGCCGGAGGAGGTGCGGGCGGCGGGGCAGGCGGCTCGAAGTCGCCGCTCTGCGCGGTCAGCCGGAACTCCACGCCGCCTTCGGGGATGCGGTGCGTGCCGATTATCACCTGCCACAGTCCCGGCTCGAGCTCTCCGGGCAGGTAGCCGGGCGTGGCGCTTTCCGTGCCGATGATGAAGGACCGGCGCGCGCCTCCCGACCAACCGCGGAACCCGGCGGGGCCAAGGCAGCCCAAGTCCAGTACCGCGCCCGAGGACGAGTCGTACTCGAACTCCACGCGCAGCGCGCGCGTTCCCGGCTCGACATCTACCGGCAGGTAGTGCCAGGGTGCGCCGAACCGATCTTCCGGCGTCCACCGGCCCGTGTGTCGTACCGAGTCAGTCATGCCTCCATACGATCAGATCGGCTGCCTCAAGCCAAAGCCAAGTTACGTGCCGTCGGCCAGAGCCTCCATGCCGGGCAGGACGGGAGGCTCTTCATCGATGGGCATGCCGGGCAGGACGAGCTGCCCGGGAAGCGGCACGGCATCGGCGACCGTGTCATCAGCGAAATCACTCACTCGGGTGACTGTAGCGGAGGACGTTCGGCCGCCGCACGCAACGCTTCCATCAGCTCGGTCACGGTCGGCGGATCGGGCGGGTCGCCGTACCGCACCGCATAAACGTACCGGCGGGTGCCGGACAGCGGGACACTGCGCACCCCCGGATGCCGGGCGGCACGCAGGCACAACGCGGGCAGGGTGGAGACGCCCAGGTCGGCGGCGACCAAGGCTTGGACGGCGACGTAGTCGTCGGTGGTGAAGGCGATCTTGGGGGTGAAGCCGGCCAGTGCGCACTGCGAGACCAGGTTCGTGCGGCAGCGGTCACAGCCGGCGATCCAGCGGTGCCTGGCATAATGGGCCAGGTCAGGTCGCGTGCTGTCCCGCGCGGGGGTGACCAGGTGGACCGGTTCGTCGAGCAGCAGTTGCTCGCGCAGCCCTTCGGAGATGTCGACCGCGTCCTGCTCGTCCGCCGCATCGGCCGCGGCAGCCTCTGTCGAGTACCGGAAAACCAGGGCCACGTCCACATACCCGGCCCGTAGCATGCGCAACGCCTCTGGCGGTTCGGCCTCGGTCAGCCGCAGGTCCATGCCGGGGTTGGCGCCACGCAGGAACGCGGCGGCCGCCGGGACGATCGTGCCGAGGGCGGACGGGAACGCGGCCAGCCGCAGCCGGCCCGCGCGCAATCCGGTGTAGGCGGCCAGCTCGTTCTCCGCCGCGTCCAGCCTGCCGATGACCTCGGCGGCCCGTTCGGCCAGCAGGCGGCCGGCGTCGGTGAGCCGGATGCCGCGACCCGCCCGCTGGATCAGCTTGGTCCCGGTTTCCGACTCGAGCCGGGCTAGGTGGTGGCTGACCGATGGCTGCGCGTAGTTGAGTGCCCGGGCGGCGGCGGTCACAGAGCCGTAGCGGGCAACCGCCACCAGCACGCGCAGCCGGGTCACATCAAGCATGATTCGACTATAGATGGTACTTATCGATTATCCCAGCGACCTATACCGGGCTAATCCATCCTGATCAGCCCCGTGTCTCTAGCGGCGGAGGACCGGGCCGTCGCACCGGCTCTCCGCAGCGAGGGGAGCCACCAGTTGGCTCGCCCGAGCAGTTCCATCACGGCCGGCACCAGCACCAGCCGGACGGCGGTCGCGTCGATCAGTACGGCCACGGCCAGGCCGAGCCCGATCTGCTTGACCGACACGTCGGGGGTGAGCACGAAGGACAAGAACACGACGACCATGATCGCGGCGGCGGCGCTGATCACCCGCGCGGTAGAGGCCAGCCCGCGGCGCACCGCCAGCGAGTTGTCGCCGGTCGCCAGCCACGACTCGCGGACCCGCGAGAGCAGGAACACCTCATAGTCCATGGACAGCCCGAACAAGATCACGAACAGGAAGACCGGCACCCACGTGGTCACCGGCATTTTCTCCGGGAACCCGAACAGCTTCCCTGCCCAGCCCCACTGCACCACCGCGGTCAGCACGCCGTAGGCCGCACCGACAGATAGCACGTTCATCACCGCCGCCTTGACCGCGATCGCCACCGACCGGAACACGCAGGTGAGGAGCGCCATCGACAGCGCGATGACGATGCCGAGCAGCCACGGCATCCGCTGCCCGATGAGCTGCGCGAACGTCGCGTTCGCCGCGTTCGGCCCAGTCAGGTACGTGCCGCTGGGAAGCTTACCGCGCAGCGTGCTGACCAGCGCGCTGGTGGCCGGGTCCTGCTCCCCGGTGGCCGGGTAGGCGATAAACATCGCCGCCTTGCCGTCGGTGCTTTCTTCCACGGGAGTAACGGCCGCGATCCCGTGCGTACGTGCGACCAGCGCGTGCGCGGCGTCGAGATCGGCCGGCCCGGTCACGATCAGCGGCGCGTCGAACCCCGGCCCGAACCCCTGCGCCATCGTCGCGTAGCTGGCGTACCCCATTGTGCCCCTGGCCTGCGCGGACTCGTCCGGCATGGACAGCTTCATGGCGAGCGCCGGTGCCGCGAGGAGCAGGATGAGGCCGGTCGCGAGGCTGGCCGCCGCGACGGGGTGCCGCTGGATGACCGAAGCCCATTTTTCCGCGGAACTAACGGTGGTGCTCCGGCCACGGCGGTGCATCCGCAGCCGGGGCGGCCGGGCTAGCCTGCTACCGGTGAAGCCAAGCAACGCCGGCAGCAGGGTGAGCGAGGCGAGCACGGTCATCGCCACGGTCGCCGCCGCGGCGATCGCCACGCCGTTCAGCAGCGGCTGGCGCAGCACGAGCAGGCCTAGCATGCCGATGCACACGGTGGTGCCGGCGACCAGGACCGACTTGCCCGCCGTCCGCATAGCCGTGACCACGGCATCTCGCGGTGCGGTGCCCTCGTGCAGTTCGGCGCGGAACCGGGTGACGATGAACAGCGCGTAGTCCACGCCCACGCCCAGGCCGATCATCGCGGCGACGATCGCGGAAAACGAGGGCGCGGGGAAGATGTGCCCGAGCAGCGCGATCAGCGACAGGCCCGAACCGATGCCCATTAGCGCGGTGGCGATCGGCAGCCCCATCGCCAGCAGCGACCCGAACGCGATCAGCAGCACGACCGCCGCCGCCCCCACGCCGATCCCGTTGGAGGGCCCGCCGTAGGGCGTCTCGGCCAGGTCCACCGCGTCGCCGCCAAGGTAGCAGGCGATGCCGTTCCGGCTCGCCTTAGCGGCGTCGTGCATGAGCGTTTCGGCTTCGCCCGTGGGCACCGTGGTCACGTCGAACTGGATCGTCACATATGCGATGTGCGGCGCATCGTGCGGAGCCGCCGGTGCCACGTGCAGGTGACTCACTCCGGTTACGTCCGGCGCGGTACGGAATGGGCCGAGTGCCGCCGCCACCCTCTCCTCGCTGATCGGAGCGGCGGAGCGGATCGCCAGCGTCAGCGTGTCACCGGACTGGCGGGCGAAATGCTGGTTGAGGTTAGCCTGTCCCGGGTCGGACCCGGTGAACGTGTTGTCGGCCGCGGCGCCGAACCGCATCCACAGCGTGATCAAACACGCCACCGCCGCGATCCAGCCAATCACGGTTGATTTCCGGTATTGATAGCAGGTAAGACCTAGTTGTCCCATACCCTGAGCGTCGCCGCGTGGGGTGCAAAAAACGTCGTACGCGGGAAGACACTTGGCGTACTACGGAGGGAGTACACGATGCTGGTCCAGATCGCCGACGGCGTTCACCGGGTCTCCGGTGGCGTCACGAACTTCTATCTGGTCGGGGAAAACGGCAAGTACACGGTGATTGACGCCGGCGCGCCGCACGACTGGGCACTGCTGTCCAGTTCGCTGCGCGAACTGGATGCCCAGCCGTCCGACCTGGACGCGGTGCTGATCACGCACGCGCACACCGATCATGTCGGCTTCGCCGAGCAAGCCCGCTCCGAGGCGGGCGCGGCCGTCTGGATTCACGAGACGGACACCGAGGCGGCAAGGACCGGCAAGCAGGGCTGGAAAAACGAGGCGAGCACGCTCTCCTACCTGTTCCACCCAGAACTGTGGCGTACCGCGATCTCCCTGGTCAGCCGCGGTGCTTACCGGGCGGTCCCGATCAAGGAGGTCTCCTCGTTCAAAGACGGTGAGACCATCGACGTGCCCGGTTCACCCAGGGCCGTGCACGTGCCCGGCCACACCCCGGGCAACTGCGCGATCTTCGTGGAGAGCCGCGGCGCCCTGATGACCGGCGACGCCCTGTGCACCTGGAACGCTTACACAGGCAGGAGGGGCCCCCAGATCATGCCGGCCGCCCTGAACGCGGACAGCGCCCAGGCGCTGGCGTCCCTGGACAACCTGCGCGGCATCACCGCCGACGTGATCCTCCCCGGCCACGGCGACCCCTGGACCCTAGGCGTCCCCGAAGCCCTGCACCGCGCCAAGGCCGCCGGCCGCTCCTAGCCACCCCCCGCCCCGCCCCCGCCCCCGCCCCCGCCCCCGCCCCCGCCCCGCACCCCCCACCCCCGGTCCCCGACGCCCCCCCGGTCCCGCCCCCAGTCCGCCCCGCACCCCCCAACCCCCGGTCCCCGACGCCGCCCCGGTCCCGCCCCCAGTCCGCCCCGCCTCCAGTCCCGACGCCGCCCCGCCCCCGACGCCGCCCGCCCCCGGCCCGGTCCGGATGCTGCCCCGGCCCCGGCCCTCGCCCGGGGTGCCCTGTGATCACGAAGCCTTCGGGCGATCGTTGACCGTCTGTGTGCTCCCTGGCTACTGGCAGACGGCAAGGGAAGTGACATGTGTGCAATACGGTGCCTGTGGTGCGTACGAACCGGTCCCCGGTCCGATTTAACGTGGAGTTCTACCGCAACGTGGAAGTTTAACCGTCGTATACGTATGACAGACGGACACGAAGCGGTAATCTTCCACGTTATCTGGCTCTGGGGCGCACTTTAATGGGGAGACCGGTGTCGGCTCTGTCGGCCCGAAGGATGATCCCTGCCGTATCCCTTGCTGAGGCAGTTACTCGAATGAGTGTGTGCAGTTGTACCCCCTATGGGAGGTACAACCGCACACGGTAGCCGGAATCGCTGACCATGCGGGTGTTATGCCCCGTTCTGGCCACTCACCGGGCCCGCCATGTCCATGTCATCGGAAACGACGTCCCGGAAAATGTGCCAGAGCCCGTTATTTCACCCGGCGCCACCTGGGTCGGCGCGAGCCCATGGGCCGTCGGCAGCGCTGTCTCGCGTGGCGCTGTCTCAGGTGGCGCTGCTGTCTCAGGGGGGACGGTCAGCGGGCGGTCAGGCCGTTTTCGTAGGCGAAGACGACGAGTTGGGCGCGGTCGCGGGCGGCTACCTTCGTCATCGCGCGGCTCACGTGCGTCTTCGCGGTCAGCGGGCTGACCACGAGCCGGGCGGCAATCTCGTCGTTGGACAGGCCAGCCGCGACCAATGCCACGACCTCCCGCTCACGTTCGGTGAGGGAAGCAAGCCTCGGCGGGGTCCGGGTAGTCGACGGGACCGGCGGGATCCAAGTGGCCGACGAATCCAGTGAGGTCCGAGCGGCTGGCGGGACTGGTGAGGTCCGGGTGCCGGGAGGGGGTGACGCGGTGCCGTCTGCGAACCTGCTGATCACGGCCCTGGTCACGCTCGGCGAGAGCAGGGCGTCGCCGCGGGCCACGACGCGGATAGCCCGCAGCAGGTCGGCGGGTTCTACGTCCTTGACCAGGAAGCCGCTCGCCCCGGCGCGCAGCGCCGCGAATACGGTCTCGTCGTCGTCGAACGTGGTCAGCACCACAACCCGCACCCCGGCCAGGGATGAGTCGCCGGTGATCAGACCGGTCGCGGTGACGCCGTCCACCTCTGGCATCCGCAGGTCCATTAGCAGAATGTCCGGTGTGTGCTCGCGGGCAAGCGCGACCGCGACGCCGCCGTTGTCCGCCTCACCGACCACGTCGATATCGTCGGCGGAATCGAGCAGCATCCGGAACCCGGCCCGCACCAGCGCCTGGTCGTCGGCGAGCACGACCCGGATCATGAGGCCCCCGCCACGGGCGGCCCTGTCACCGTCGGCCCCGTCACCGTCGGGCCTGTCACCGTCGGGCCTGTCACCGTCGGGCCTGTCACCGTCGGACCCGCCACGGGCAGTACTGCCGTCACCGAGAAACCCTGGCCAGGTATCGGCCCAGCTTGCAGCGACCCGCCGGCCGAGGCTGCCCGCTCCGCCATGCCCTGGATCCCGTGCCCGCCACCCTGTCCGCCCGAGGCGCCCGCGCCATCGTCGGTTACGGTGATCGTCACCGCGTCTGTCTCGTACCGCAGGCATACAGTCGCCGCGGCCCCTGGCCCCGCGTGCCGCAGCACGTTGGTCAGCGACTCCTGCAGTATACGATACGCCGCGTGATCGGCTTGGGCGGGCAGCGTCACCGGCGCGCCCTCGACCCGCACGGTCACCTCGGTGCCGGCCGCGCTCACTGCCTCGCGCAGCGCCGGCAGCCGGTCAAGCCCGGTGGCCGGGTAGGCGCGGGTGGCCGGGTAGGCGCGGGTGGCCGGGTAGGCGGCGGAAGCCGGTGCCGGGCCTCTGAGCCGGCCGAGCACGGAACGGGTCTCGGCCAGCGCCGACTTGCTCGTTTCCCTGATGGCGGTGAGAGCGGCCTGGACAGAAGCAGGCGTGCTGTTATGCAAAGCCGAACCTGCCTGCACGGCGATCGTCGCCATGCTGTGCGCGACCGTGTCGTGCAGTTCCCTGGCAATGCGCAGCCGTTCCTCTGCCAGCAGCCGCGCGGCCTCGGCGGCGCGCTCCTCCTCGGCGAGCTGGAGGCGGCGCGCGGTCTCCGCGGCCAGAGCCCGGCGGCTGCGCACTAGCTCACCGAGGACGATGGCGAGCGCGAGCAGCGCGATCTGCGGGAAGAAGTCCGACAGCAGCGTGGCCACGGTATCGGCCCCGCTCAGCCCCACGACAATCAGGCCCACGCCCATGTAGAAAGACGAGACGACGATGACCGGGAGCAGATAGCCTGCCAGCGCCGTGTCGTAGACGGGGACCGCGAGGGCGGGGGATGGGGAGATGTTCCGCCTGGCCACGAGGTAGTAGACCAGCACGAGCACCGCGACGGCCGTGAATACCCGCAGCGGGTGCCGATGCCGGAACGCGATCGGGACAGCGAGCAGGGCGCCGAACAGGTATGCCAGCGCGTTAAGGGGAACCGCGCCAGGTCCGTTGCCCACGATGACCTCGACCTCGATGGCCAGCACGGCGAGCGCGGCGATGCCCAGGTCCACCGGGCGCACCCCGAACGGGCCCTCAGCCATGACCCATCGCGGGAGTCTCGCCCTCACCCAGTAAACGTATGTGATCCGGTGCCGACGTCAACCTGAACGTCCAGCTCCGCGTCTCAGCTACTGAGGCTCGGCGAAAGCGGGACGCCGAGCCTCGTTATGCGCCAGCTGTGCCATGATGGCGCTGTGACAGCCCTTGACGACATTGACGCCCGTATCGTCGCGGCCTTGATGCGGGACGCGAGGTCGAGTTATGCCGTCGTCGGCAACGAGGTAGGGCTATCCGCGCCCGCGGTGAAGCGGCGGGTGGACAGGCTGCGCGCGGTCGGCGCGATCACTGGTTTCTCTGCCAGGGTGGACCCGGCGGCTATTGGCTGGACGACCGAGGCATACGTGGAGTTGTTCTGCGGTGGCCGTACGTCCCCGGAGGAGATCGCCATGGCGGTCCGGCGCTATCCCGAGGTGGCAGACGCCTGCACGGTGACCGGCGAGGCCGACGCGCTGGTGCACATCAGAGCCGCTGACGTGCGGCATTTCGAGGATGTGATGGAGCGGATAAGGGCCGAGCCGTTCGTGATCAGAACGCGGAGTGTAATCGTCCTGTCCCGGCTCGTGCACCGGGATCTGGCGCCCATCCAGTGATTTGGATCGTCGCCGCGCCTTTGACCAGCTAGAGTCATGGTCATGGCTGAGTACGACCAGGACCAGAGCGCCAGCACCGGTCGCTTCCGGGCATTCGTCGAGCAGGCGCAGGCAGAGGAGCGCGCCACCCAAGCTCCGGCCAGGTCTCGCGTTCTGCTGATCGCTGGCGTGGTCGTGGCTGTTGCCGTCATCCTCATCGTCGTCGGGCTGCTCGCATAAGCGCTTCGCGATCGAGCACGGACGGCGCCCCGTAACCTGCCGTTATGGTCCGCGTGACATCCTTAGCAATCATGACGACCGATACCGCCGCGGCCGGTGCACGGACCGACGACGAGCGCGAGCGGCTCACCGCGATGCAGGGCCTGGCGGCCCTGTCGCTGGACGCCCTGTCGTCTGTCGCCTACGGGCCGGAGGCGATACTCGTCGTGCTCGTCACGGCCGGCGCCGCGGGGCTCGACTACACACTTCCGGTCACGGCGGCGATCTGCGTTCTGCTCACCGCGCTCGTCCTCTCCTACCGCCAGGTCATCGCGGCCTTCCCGAGCGGCGGTGGCGCGTACGCGGTATCCAAGGCGCACCTGGGCACGATGGCGAGCCTGATCGCGGCGGCGTCGCTGTTCGTCGACTACATACTGAACGCCGCTGTGGGCGTCTCGGCCGGCATCGAGGCGATCACCGCCGCCTACCCGTCCCTGTATGGCGCGTCTACCTGGCTGTGCCTGGGCGCGCTCGCCTTGATCACCGCCCTGAACCTGTGGGGCGTCTCCGAATCCGCCAAGGTCTTCACGGTCCCGACGGTGTTGTTCATCGCCGCGATGGCCGCCGTCATCTTCGGCGGCCTGTTCCGCGGCCACCCCGCGGTGGCCGTGGACACGCACTTCGGCTCCGCCACCGAGGCCGTGGGCGTGCTGCTGGTGCTGAAGGCGTTCGCCAGCGGTTGTTCCGCACTCACCGGGGTTGAGGCGATCGCGAACGCGGTGCCGCAGTTCCGCAAGCCACGAGAAAGGCGAGCCCAGCACACCGAAGTCTGGCTGGGCATCCTGCTCGGCAGCATGCTGATCGGCCTGGGCATCTTGATCCACAAGTTCCACGTGGTCCCGCATTCCGCCACGACGGTGCTCGCCCAGCTCACCGAGGCGAGCGTGGGGCACAACCTGCTCTACTTCGCCATCCAGTGGATCACGTTCGTGCTGCTCGCGCTGGCCGCCAACACCTCGTTCGGCGGCATGCCCGTGCTGGCCGCGCTGCTGGCCAGGGACAATTTCCTGCCGCACATGTTCGGGCTGCGAGCGGACCGCCAGGTGCACCGCTACGGCGTGGTCGTGCTCGCGGTCTTCGCCGGCGCCCTGCTCGCCGCGTCGGGGGGCGATACGCAGAAGCTGGTGCCGCTGTTCGCCGTCGGGGTGTTCATCGGCTTCACCCTGTCCCAGCTGGGCATGGTAAGGCATTGGCATCAAGAACAGACGCCTGGTTACCGGTCCAGGATGGCGATCAACGCCCTCGGGGGTATCCTCACGTTCTGCACCACGATCATCGAACTGGTGAGCAAGTTCACCGAGGGTGCCTGGCTGATCGTGCTGATCATACCCGGCCTGGTGTTCTTGTTCATGGGCGTGCATCGCAGCTACGCACGGATCGGAGCGCTGCTTCAGCTAGGCCAGACCCCGCCTCCTCCGCAGGCTCAGCAGTCGCTGGTCGTGGTCCCCGTCGGCGGGCTGTCCCGGCTGACGGCGGAAGGCATCAACACGGCGCTGTCCCTCGGCGACGAGGTCGTCGCGGTCACTGTGTGCTTCGCCGATCCGGACGACACCGCGGCCGACGTGTCGTTCCGCGATCAGTGGGACCAGTGGCATCCGGATGTCCCGCTGATTACGTTGCGTTCCGTGCACAGATCGCTGAGCAAGCCAATCGTCCAGTACCTGTGCGACCTAGAGAGAAGCGACAAGTACCACCGGCTGGTCGTGCTGATCCCGGAGGTACAGCCGTCCAGCCTGTGGCAGTACGTGCTGCACAACCAGCGCGGCGTGATCCTGGATCGTGCCATCAGGCGGCGTACCCTCAACGTCGTCCTGTGCCGCCTGCGCTACCGCCTGGACCAGCTCGCCCCGCGCGAGTAAAGAAAACTGGCCGCCAGTGCGTGTCTGGGGTGTGGAGCAGAAACGACAGGAGTTCACCGAGTTCTACACCTCCGTCAAGGACGACTGCCTGCGGATCGTGCTGGTCAGCGTCGGTGACAGGCACCTCGCCGAGGACCTGGTGGCGGAGGCGTTCACCCGGGCCTGGATGTCCTGGCGCAAGGTGCGAGCCCATCCGGTGCCGCACGCGTGGGTGGTCCGCACCGCCCTGAACGCGCACGTGTCCTGGTGGCGAAGACGGCGGCGTGAAGTGCCGCTCGACGAGATACCCCCCTTCCATCCGGGGATACCGGAAACGTTCGCGGGCGCGCCCGCGGCCGATGACTCGCTCGCAGCCGCGATCCGCGCGCTGCCGGCCAGGCAGCGGGAGGTGATCACGCTCCGGGTGCTGTGCGACCTGGACACCGAGACCACCGCCAGGCTGCTGGGAATCGCCCCTGGCACCGTCGGCGTGCACCTGCACCGGGCACTCGCCACGCTCCGCACACGGATACCGTCCTTCACCGACCGGGAGGTCACCCCATGAACGACGACGAGATCATGGCCGCGCTGCGTGATGCCAAAGAGTCGCTGACCGATGTGCACATGACCAGGACGGCGGATTCGATCGTGGCGCGGGCGAGGAACCGCCGCCTGCGCCGAAGCCTTTCCGTTGCCGGGGCAGGCACACTGGCGCTGGGCGTCGGCCTCGGCGTCGGCTTCAGCGGCACCAGCGGTGTCACGCCTGCTAGTTCTGGTAAATCGGTTC
>Ga0335074_10009898_pt1 | contig 13325 bp, 15 predicted proteins | sample Lox_Sample_23_FD_206715 | JGI IMG/M metagenome (GOLD analysis project Ga0335074, IMG submission 206715) | Soil microbial communities from Loxahatchee National Wildlife Refuge, Florida, United States - Lox_Sample_2.3 | ecosystem: Environmental > Terrestrial > Soil > Wetlands | place: USA...
GCAGCCCCCGCCCAAGATAAGCATCGTGATCGGGTCCGGGCTCGGGTTGGCCATCCCCGCGACCAGGAACACCGCGAAGATCATCACCCGGCGCCACTTGCGGAACCGGGCATGGGTCAGGACGCCGGCCAGGTTCAGCATGATGATCAGCAGCGGCACCTCGAACGCGATCCCGAACGCCAGCATCATCGCCATCACGAAGCTCAGGTACTGGTCGACCTGGATGATGTTCGCCACCCCGCCCGGGGTCAGCCCCAGCAGGTAGTGCATCGACCGGCCCAGCGACCAGTACGCCAGCGTGATCCCGGCCAGGAACAGCGGCACCGCCGTGCCCAGGAAGATGTAACTCCACCGCTTCTCCCGGGCGTACAGCCCCGGCGCGATGAACGCCCAGATCTGGTACAGCCAGACCGGTGAGGACACGATCACCCCGACGATGACGGCGATCTTCACCCACAGGTAGAACGAGTCCAGCGGGCCGTCCAGGGCCAGCATGTTCACGCCCAGCGTGGCGCACCCGCTGTGCCCGCGGATCGTCGTGGCGCACAGCGGCCGCTCGATGAAACGGAACACCGGGTGGAAGAAGACGAACCCGACGACCATGCCGGCGGCCAGCGCCAGGATGATCTTGACCACCCGGTTGCGCAGCTCGCGGATGTGATCGGTGAGCGGCATCCGCCCGTCAGGGTTTTGCTGCCGCTGTGAGCGCACATACCTCTCACCTATGATCCGCGCGCCCTGGACGGCACCGGGGAGTTTCGCCATCACCGGGTGGTGAGCTCGTCCGGATCATCCTCGTGCAGGCTGCTGACCTCGGTCTTCAGGATGCGCATCGACCGGCCCAGGGAACGCGCCGCATCCGGCAGCTTCTTCGATCCGAACAGCACGATGAGCACCGCGGCGACGATCAGCACCTTCCACGGGCTGTCGAACAGGTCACCAATCATGTTTGCCCTCCTAAGGACTGGTTGACCTGGATTCGTCCCCGGTCGGCCCGCGGATGGGTCGGCGGGGCCTTGCGTTACAGTGCCTGATGGGACCCAGAGGAGGATGACCGTGGCGCTGCCGTATGACTCCGCACCTAAGCTGCAGGAATACGCCCACCCCGAGATGATCGTGACGACCGAGTGGGTGGCCGAGCACCTTGACGATCCGGGCCTGGTGGTGGCCGAGTCCGACGAGGACGTGCTGCTGTACGAGACCGGCCACATCCCCGGCTCGGTCAAGCTGGACTGGCACACCGAGCTCAACGACCCGGTCACCCGCGACTACGTCGACGGTCCCGGGTTCGCCCGGCTGATGTCGGACAAGGGAATCAGCCGTGACACCACGCTGGTGCTCTACGGCGACCGGAACAACTGGTGGGCCGCGTACGCGTTGTGGGTGTGCTCGCTGTTCGGGCACCCTGACCTGCGCCTGATGGACGGCGGCCGGGCCAAGTGGATCGCCGAGGGCCGCCCGTTCAGCACCGAGGAGACCAAGCGGCCGCGGGCCGACTACCCGGTCGTCGAACGCGACGACACGCAGATCCGCGCGTTCCAGGACCAGGTCCTGGCCCACCTGGGCCAGCCGCTCATCGACGTGCGGTCGCCGGGGGAGTACAGCGGCGAGCTGCTGCATATGCCGGATTACCCGCAGGAAGGCGCGCTGCGCGGCGGTCACATCCCCGGCGCGAAGAGCGTCCCGTGGGCCCGGGCCGCCGCCGAGGACGCCACCTTCCGTACCCGCGCCGAGCTGGAGGCGATCTATCTCGGCGAGGCCGGGCTGGGCTCCGAGGACGACGTGGTGGTCTACTGCCGCATCGGCGAACGGTCCAGCCACACCTGGTTCGTCCTGCATCACCTGCTCGGCTTCCCGCACGTGCGCAATTACGACGGGTCGTGGACCGAGTGGGGGAATAGCGTCCGGGCTCCCATCACCCGCGGTGACAGCCCGTGAGCACCCCGACGCTCAACCCCCGGCTGCAGGAGATCGTCGACGACTTCAACGCCATGTCGGGCAAGGAACGGCTGCAGTTGCTGCTGGAGTTCTCCACCGAACTGCCCGCCCTGCCCGACCGGTACGCCGAGCATCATGACCTGCTCGAGCCGGTCCCGGAATGCCAGTCGCCGCTGTTCCTGGCCGTCGAGGTCGAACCCGACGCGACCGTGCACCTGTTCTTCGACGCGCCTCCGGAGGCGCCGACCACCCGCGGGTTCGCCGGCATCCTGCACGCCGGCCTGGACGGGCTGGGAGCGGAGGAGTTGCTGGCCACGCCGGGGGAGTTCTCCAGTCAGCTCGGACTGCAGGACCTGGTCAGCCCACTGCGCCTGCGGGGCATGGCCGCGATGCTGGCCCGGATCAAGCGCCAGGTCCGCGAACAGCGGGGCTGACCCTCCATCCGTTTGACCCCGTGCGCCCCGGGAAGGGAAGGAGGCCGGCAGAGCTAACGCACGGGAGGTAAGCCATGAGCATCGGCGCAGGCCTGGTCCTCATCGCGGTTGGGGCCATCCTCAGATTCGGGATCTCGACCGTGTCTACGCACGGCTTTTCCATTCACACGATCGGTGACATCTTGATCCTGGTCGGCATCCTCGGAGTGGTTCTGTGGATGCTGGTCTGGGCCCCGTGGGGCTACCGCCGCCGCACCGTCTACCGCCGCCAGGTGCCCCCCGGTGAGAGGCCGCCCGCCCGCACGTACCCCGCCGACCGCCCGTACGTGGACGAGTACGAGGACGAATACCGGCGCTGAGCTCCCGCAAGCGACACCCTCCTGGCCCGCTCCAGGAGGGTGTCATCCTTCCCGGTCCAGGCCTTCCTGCGCGTACTCGGCCAGCAGGTCGCTGAACGACAGGCCGCGCTGTTCGGCCCGGGCGGCGAGGCGCTCCACCAGCAGGACCGGCAGGACGACCGTGCGGTGCACGCAGTCGTCGCTCTCCCAGGCTTCATCGGGCACCTCAGGCACGCTCGCTCCTCTCCACGGCCCTGCACCTTGGCTCGTCCGGTGTGACGTAGCGGCGCAGGATACGGTCGCTCAGCAGGCCCAGGCAGCTCAGGTTGGGGAACCCCGGCCCCTGCGCCAGGCCGGCCACCACCGGCAGATGCAGCGGCGGGCTCAGGCCGGCGACCGACAGGTCCACCTCGATCCGCCGCTCCAGGTGAGCGCCTCCGAGCGCCCCGGCGAGTTCGCGGCGCGCCCGCTCGCCGAGCAGGCCCTCGAACCAGCGGGCCTGGAAGCCGATCGCGACGACCACCAGGTCGTAGGCGACGCGCTCGCGCTCGTCCTCGTACTCGATCGTCACGACCACCTGCTGCTCCCCGGCCCGGATCGCCACCGCCCGGCCGGCCAGCGCGCGGAAGCCGCGCGAGCCGTTGAGGATCGACTCGGCCTGCCGCGAGAACACACCCCGGTCGGTGCGGGCCAGGAACTCCCGCCGGTGCCCTTCGGCCAGCGCGGGCCATTCCCCGGGGTCGGAGTACAGCCGGTTCTCCTCGTAGCTCTCCCCACGCGAATAAAGGACGCCGCGGCTGGTCAGGACGTCGACCGACGAGCGCTTGGGCAACTGGCTGAGCAGGCTGATCACCACCGAAGCCGCCGTCTCGCCGCTGCCGATCACGCACGCGTTCTGCGCTATCCCGTTCTTATGCTCGTGCAGCCAGTAACTGCGCCCGTCCAGGACCCGCGGGTGCCGGTCCGGCTGGCCCCCGACGCGGACCGGCGGGCCCGCGCCGGTGATGACCACCCCGTCGGCCCAGATCGCCTCGCCGGGCTCGACGGCCAGCCGCCACCGCTCGCCGTCGACCTCGAGCCTGGTCACTTCGGCCTGGACGATCTCGGCCTGTGCCCGGTCAGCCACCTCGCGCAGGTACCAGCTCCACTGCCGGTGCGTGGGCCGCCCCCGGCCGCGGTCCACCCAGTCGGCGTATGCGCCCTTGGCGATCAGGTGCCGCTGCCAGGTGTAGTCGGCCATCGCCGCGGTGACCGCCGCCGAAGAAGGGCCCCAGCTGTCGGTGTACGGGAACCCGACGTCCTTTTCCGGGGGCGTGCCCAGCGGCTGCAGGCCGTTCGTGTAGCCCTGCCGTCCGCTCCAGTTCCCGGCGACCGCGGCCCGGTCGATCAGTACCACCTTCGGCGCGCCGAGTCCCGCCGCTTCCAGGGCACGCGCCTTGGCCGCGATCGCGATTCCCTTCGGTCCCGCGCCCACCACCGCCAGTGTCGGCATGACCCTAATGCTTGATCATGTGGTGGCCTGCGGGGAAGAGTAAGGAGCGTCACCAACGCGAAGGAGAGTCGATGAAGACCAAGGCAGCCGTCGTCTACGAGCCGGGCAAGCGCCTGGAGATCGAAGAGCTCGACCTGGACGGGCCGAAGGACGGTGAGGTCCTGATCCGCTTCCTGTACGCGGGCCTGTGCCACTCCGACATCCACGTCGCGCACGGGGACCTCGAGGCACGCCTGCCGATGGTGCTCGGACACGAGGGCGCCGGGATCGTCGAGGAGGTCGGGACGGGCGTGACGCGGGTGAAGCCCGGTGACCGCGTCGTCTGCTCGTTCATCCCGAACTGCGGCGTCTGCCGCTACTGCGCCACCGGGCGCCAGTCGATCTGCGACTGGGGCGCCACGATCCTGGAGGGCTACCTGCCCGGCGAGCATTTCCCGTTCACCGGCCCGCGCGGCCAGTACGGTGCCATGTGCATCCTCGGCACCTTCAGCCAGTACAGCGTGATCCACCAGAACTCGGCGGTCAAGGTCGACGACGACCTGCCGCTGGACAAGGCCGTGCTGGTCGGCTGCGGCGTGCCCACCGGCTGGGGTTCGGCGGTCAACACGGCCAACGTCCGCCCGGGCGACACGGTCGCGATCTACGGCATCGGCGGCATCGGGATCAACGCGGTGCAGGGCGCCCGCTACGCCGGCGCGAAGAACGTGGTCGCTATCGACCCGCTGGAGAACAAGCGGGAGAAGGCGATGGAGCTCGGCGCGACCCATGCGTTCGCCACCGCGGAGGAGGCGCAGGAGGCCATCACCCAGATGACCAGGGGCCAGGGCGCCGACTCGGCCATCCTCACCGTCGACCTGATGACCGCCGAGGTGGTGGGGGCGGGGTTCAACGCGGTCGGTAAGGACGGCATCGTGGTGCTGACCGGCCTGAACAAGCTGCTTGAGCCCACCATCCAGCTGCCCGGGACGATCCTTACGCTGTTCCGCAAGACGGTGAAGGGCAGCCTGTTCGGTGACTGCAACCCGACCACCGACATCCCCAAGATCCTCGGTCTGTACCAGGCCGGCGATATCAAGCTCGACGAGATCATCACCCGGACCTACACCCTGGACCAGGTCAACGAGGGCTACGACGACCTGCTGGCCGGGAAGAACATCCGCGGCATCGTGGTCCACGAGCACTAGAGGATGCCCATCCAGGTTGTCGGGCGCCGGCGCGAGCTGGAGCTGGTGCGAGCCGCGCTCGCGTCCGGCGCCCACATCCTGCTCGAGGGACCGCCCGGCACGGGCAAGTCCACTTTGCTGCGGCAGGTCGCCGAATCCCGGCACGCCGAGTTCGTGCTGGTCGAGGGCAGCGCCGAGCTGACCCCGGCCCGGCTGATCGGGTCCTTCGACCCGGCCCTGGTCCTGGAGCAGGGCTACCGGTCGGAGAATTTCTCGGACGGCCCGCTGGTCCGGGCCATGCGCGACGGTGGCCTGCTGTACGTCGAGGAGCTCAACCGGGTTCCGGAGGAGACGATCAACGTCCTGCTCACCGTCATGTCCGAGGGCGAGATCAACGTGCCGCGGCTCGGCCGCATCGGCGCGGACCCGAGCTTCCGGCTGGTCGCGGCCATGAACCCCTACGACTCGGTGGGCACGTCGCGGCTGTCGATGGCGCTGTACGACCGGACCTGCCTGATCTCGGTCGGATACCAGGACGCCGAGCAGGAACGCCAGATCGTCCGGCTCTCGGCCGAGCAGGCCAAGCCGGCCCTGGTCGCCGAGGCGGTCGCGCTGGCCCGCGCCACCCGTGAGCACCCGGACCTGCGCTCGGGTGCCTCGGTCCGCGGCGCAATTGACTACGCCCGGCTAGTCCCCGAGCTGGCCGAGATCCGCGCCGTCCCGGCCGACGACTGGCAGGCCGGGCTGGACGCGGCCCTGACCACCCTGTCCGGCCGGGTCCGGCGGCACGAGTCCTGCCGGCGTTCGGCCGACCAGGTCATTGAGGAGATCTTCCGGCGGATCCGCGCCGAGGACGCCGGCCAGGCGGGAGGCGAGACCGGCCCGGGGGAATGACGAGCCCGCCGGCCGCTCCGGTGGCCGGCGGGCAGCGCCAGCGGCCCAAGTCCGGCCCGCGTGACAGTAAGACAACCGGACGGCATGAGCTGTCACGCCACGCCCGTTTCGCCGAAATCAGCCCAGCGGTAGGTGTGCTGGACGAGCAGGCCTTGCACCGGGCCCTGGCCGACGACCCGACCGCCTTCGAGCTCCTGGCCGCCATGACCACGGCCACCGACGAGAACCTGCGCGCCGCCGCGATACGCCTGTGCGCCACGCTGGTGCTCGAACGGGCCCGGGCCGGGCGCGCCACGACCTGGGGCATCTCGCGGCTGCGGCCGGTGCGCGGCGCCCCCGACGGCGACCTGGATATCGACGCCTCGGTCGAGGGTGTCTCCGCGGCCCGCGCCGAGGCCCGGCCGGTGGGGCTCGACGACCTGACCACCGTGCAGTGGGCCCGGGCCCCCACGGCCTTCGCGGTGGTGGTCGACCGGTCCGGGTCGATGAACGGAGCCAGGCTGGCGGCCGCCGCGACCGTCGCCGCGGCCTGCGCCCTGCGGGCCCCGGCCGAGCACGCCATCTTGTCCTTCGCCGGATCGGTCGACGTCATCCGCCCCCTGGTCAGCGACATCGTGCCCGCCACGGTGGCCGAGCGGCTGCTGCGGCTGCGCGGACACGGTGTGACCAGGCTGGCGGACGCGCTCCAGGCCGCGAACGTGCAGCTCGCGCGGGCCCGGGCGCCGCGGCGGGTGGTCATCTTGCTGTCCGACTGCCGCAGCACCGAGGACGACGACACGGTGGAGACCGCCCGCGCGTTGCCCGAGCTGATCATCCTGGCCCCGGCCGACGACCACGAGCAGGCCGCCGCGCTGGCCAGCCAGGCTGGCGCCCGCTGGGCGGCGATCGAGCATCCGCTGGACGCGGCCGCGGTCCTCGACCGGCTGCTCGAAACCCGTCCTCAGGCCGGCTGAACCGGCCCGGCCCGGCAGCGTTTAGGGTCGAGTCATGATCGCATCCGACGTCCTGGTCAAGGCGCTGGGCCGGGGCCTGCCGCACGACCGCCTGGTGGTCGATCCCGACGTGCTCGAGGCCATCTCTCACGACGACGCCGAGTGGGCGCCGGTCGGCCCGGCCGCCGTCGGCGTGCGGGCCCGCTCCGAGACCGAAGTCCAGCACGTGGTGCGTACCTGCGCCGAACTGGGTGTCCCGATTGTGCCGCGCGGGGCGGGCACCGGGCTGTCCGGCGGCGCCAACGCGATGGGCGGCTGCGTGATCCTCGACCTGTCGCCGATGAACCAGATCCTCGAGATCGACCAGGACAACCTGCTGGCCGTCGTCCAGCCCGGCGTGATCAACGCCCACCTCAAGGCCGCCGTGGCCGAAGTGGGCCTGTGGTACCCGCCCGATCCGGCCAGCGCGCCGTGGTCCACCATCGGCGGCAACGTCGCCACCAACGCGGGCGGCCTGTGCTGCCTGAAGTACGGGGTCACCCGTGATTACGTTCTGGGCCTGCGCGCCGTCGTGGGCGGGCCGGTCGGCTACGGCGAGGCGGTTCGCCTCGGTCGGCGCACGAACAAGGGCGTCGCCGGGCTCGACCTGGTGAGCCTGTTCGTCGGCTCCGAAGGCACGCTGGGCGTGGTGACCGAGGTGACGCTGCGGCTCCGCCCGGCTCGGGCCGGGACGCCGCGAACGGTCGTCGGCGCCTTCGCCGACCTGGTCACCTCCGGCCAGGCCGTGGCCCAGATCACGCGGCGCGGGCTGACCCCGGCGGTCCTGGAGCTTCTCGACCGGGCTTGCCTGGAGGCCGTCGAGGAGTGGAAGCACATGGGCATCGAGGCGGACGCCACGGCGCTGCTGCTGGCTCGCGTCGACACGCCGGGGGACTCGGGCGCGGCCGAGGCGGCCGACATCGCCGTCACCATGCGCGACGCCGGGGCGCTGTGGGCCGAGCAGTCGACCGATGACGCCGAGGCCGAGGCGCTGTTCGAAGCCCGCCGGCTGGCCTACCCGGCCCTCGAACGGCTCGGCCCCGTGCTGACCGAGGACGTCTGCGTCCCCCGCTCCCGGGTTCCCGCGATGCTGGAGCAGGTGAACCAGATCGGCGCGCGGCACGGACTGCGGATTGCCACCATCGCCCACGCCGGCGACGGGAACCTGCACCCGCTGCTGGTCACCCCGGCGGGCGACGATGGCGCCCGGCTCGAGGCCCAGGCGGCGTTCGAGGAACTGCTCGACGCGGCGATCGCGCTGGGTGGCACGGTGACCGGCGAGCACGGCATCGGGATCCTCAAGCGGGACGGCATGCGCCGCGAGCTCGACCCGGGGTCACTGGCCCTGCAGTCCGCCGTCCGCCACGCGCTCGACCCGCGCGAGATCTTCAACCCCGGGAAGGGCTGACCCCATGGCCGACGCCGATGACGTGCGCCGCCTGGCCCTGGGGCTGCCGCATGTGGAGGAGATCGACTGCGACGGCTTCGACTTCCGGGTCGGCGGCAAAGGGTTCGTGTGGTCCTACCCCGAACGCCAGCCCGGCCAGCGCCGGGTCCTTCGTACCGACATCGCGGTGCTGTACGTGGGCGATGAGGCCGAGAAGCAGGCCCTGCTCCTCGGCGAGCCGGGGATCTTCTTCACTACGTCCGGGTACGACGGCTGGCCGCTGGTCATGCTGCGGCTGGCCCAGGTCGACGTCGACCGGCTGGCCGAGCTGGTGACCGACGCCTGGCGCATGCGTGCCCCTTAGGGGTCCCGTAGCAGCCGGCGCAGGATCTTCCCCGAGGCCGACTTCGGGATCGCGTCGATCACTTCCAGCCGCCGCAGCTGCTTGTACGTGGCCACCTGCCCGGTCACGAACTGCCTGATCTCCTCCGGGCTGGCTGCGGCGCCGGGGCGCAGCACGACGTACCCGACCGGGATCTCGCCCGCCTCCTCGTCGGGCAGGCCGACCACCGCGGCGTCGGTAACGTCCGGATGGCGCAGCAGGACCGCCTCCAGTTCGGCCGGGGGAACCTGGAATCCCTTGTACTTGATCAGTTCCTTGAGCCGGTCGACCACGTACAGGTGGCCATCGGCGTCGATATGGCCGAGATCGCCCGTGCGCAGCCAGCCGTCGGCGTCGATCATCGCGGCCGTCGCCTCCGGATTGTTGAGGTAGCCCTTCATCACCTGCGGGCCGCGCACCCAGATCTCGCCCTCCTCGCCGTCGCCGGCGTCGGCCCCGCTGGCCGGGTCGACGATCCGCGTCTGGGTGTTCGGCACCGTGACGCCCACCGATCCCGGCCGGAACCAGCCCGGCGGCGTGATGTGCGAGGCCGGCGACAGCTCGGTCATCCCGTAGGCCTGGACCACCTCGCAGTCCAGCCGCTTGGCGCACTCGTCGGCCAGGTCGACCTTAAGCGGCGCGGCCGCGCAGACGACCTGCCTCAGCGCGCTGAGGTCGAACGTGTCGACCAGCGGGTGCTTGGCCAGCGCGAGCACGATCGGGGGAGCCGTGAACGACCGCGTGCTCCGGTAATCCTGATGCAGCCGCAGGAACTGCTCGAGGTCGAACCGGGGCATGGTGACGATGGTCGCCCCGGCGCGCAGGCCGCAGTTCATCAGGACCTGCATGCCGTAGATGTGGAAGAACGGCAGCGCCGCCACCAGGCACTCGTCCGCGCTGATCTGCAGCCCGGCCAGCTTCTGCGCGATGTTGGCCACCATGTTCCGCTGGGTGAGCATGACGCCCTTGCACAGGCCGGTAGTCCCCGAAGAGTACGGCAGGGCCACGACGTCGTCCGGCCCGACCGGCACGTGCTCGGCCAGCGGCGGCCCGAACAGGTCCTCGAACGGCCCGGCCCCCTCGGCCTCGCCGAGTACGTAGATCTCGGCCGCCCCGGCCCGGGCGGCCGCCGCCGCCAGCGGCGGGATGGTAACCAGGATCTGCGCGCCCGAGTCGCGCAGCTGAGTGCGCAGCTCGGTCTCGGTATACGTCGGGTTGACCGTCGTGACGACCCCGCCGGCCATCGCGGCCCCGTGGAACACCACTGCGTACTCGGGCACGTTCGGCAACATCACGGCCAGCACGTCCCCCTTCGCGAACCCCCTGATCACCAGGCCCCCGGCCAGCGAGCGGACCGCACGGTCCAGGTCGGCGTAGGTCAGGGCCTTCCCGGACACGCCGTCGATCAGCGCCGGCTTGTCCCCTTGAGCGTTGGCCAGGACGTAGCTCGTGAGCGGGAGATCCGGGATCTCGACGTCCGGCAACGGGCTGCTATGGATCACTTCGGGTTCCCTCCAGGATGGCGGCCATGTAAAGCTCGTCGACGAACCGGCCGTCGATGACCAGGCACTGCGCGCGGCGCCCCTCGACCGAGAAGCCCATTCGCTTATAGAGCCCGACCGCGCGGTGATTGTGGGCCATGACGGTGAGCTCCACCCGGTGCAGGCCATGTTCGGCCGCCCACCGCCTGGCCTCGGTCAGCAGCCGCGCGCCGGTACCCCGGCCGCCGGCCTCGGCGAGAACGCCGATCACTAGGTACGCCGTGGTCTTACTTCGACGGAACGAACCGCCGGTCAGCTCCACGTACCCGATCAGCTCGCCGTCGGATTCCGCCGCGATTACGACCGAGTTCCCCGACCGTGTCACCGCGCCGAGCTCGTCCGCCAGGGCCTGGACCGAAGGATCGCGCTCGTCCGGTTCGAGCAGCATGAACGCGGTCTCGGTGTCCAGCCGCTGCTTCAGCCGCAGCAGCGCCGCCGCGTCACCCGGCCCGGCGACGCGGACCGCGGGCCCGTCCGGCCCTTCGGTCACGGGGCCGCCGGTGCGGTGAGCTCGAGCTGGATGCCGTCCGGGTCTTCGAACGACAGCACGTCGATGCCGAACCCCGCCAGCCGGGTGATCACCCCATGGGGCACACCGTGCTCGTCGAACATCCGGGCCGCCTGCTCCAGCTCCTCGCGGCTGCCCACGCCGAAGCTGAGATGGTCCAGGCCCACCCGGTCCGGCTGGAACCGGTCGTCGGACGGTGCCATCGGCCGCAGCCCCATCAGCAGGTTGCCGCGGATCATGACGATGCCGCCGAACAAGACCTTGAACACCTCGCCCGCGGCGGGGTCGTCGTCCGGCGGCGACTCCACTGCGACCTGGAAGCCGAGCAGGCCGGTGTAGAACTCCCGGCTGCGCTGTACGTCCGTCACGGTAAGCCGCAGATGATGGATCCCGTCCACCCCGAGCTGCTCTGGCATCGGCCCTCCCAGAAATCGCGTTGACGCTATCTTGCTCGCGCAACCCGCCCTCCGCCATAGGGTGCCCGTTTCGCCAATGCATCGGCCCTCCGCCGTAGCCCTCCTCCTTCGCCGTACCCCTCCTTCGCCGTAGGGTGCGTGCGTGGCGATCTCGGCGCACATCGCGCGGCTGCGGGCGGCCGTCGGGCACGACCTGCTCCTGCTCCCGTCGGTTTCGGTTCTGCCCGTCGACCCGGCCGGGCGGCTGCTGCTCGTCCGGCACACCGGCCACCACGACGGCTGGGCCGTCCTAGGCGGCGCGGTCGAGCCCGGTGAGTCCCCGGCCGAGACCGCCGTCCGCGAGACCCGCGAGGAGATCGGCGTCGACGTCCGCCTGGTCCGGCTCCTCGGCGTCCTAGGCGGCCCGGACTACGAGGTCACCTACCCGAACGGCGACCGGACCGCCTACGTCACCGCGGTCTACGAGGCCACGATCATCGATGGATCCCCGGCCGCGGACGGCGACGAGCTCAGCGACGTCGCCTGGTTCGCACCGGGGGAACTGGCCGGCCTGGAGCTCAGCCGGTTCGCCCGCGCTCTCCTGTCGGCCACGGGGTATCTCTGAGCCGGGTTTTGTCACCCGGCGCGGGCTGGGGGTCCGTGGCTGTGCAGCACCTTGGTCCGGTCGGGGTTCCACGCCGTGGTGGTGCCGTCCGGGTTGAGCACCAGCGTCCAGCCCCACCGGTGAATCACGACCTGGTGGTGGAAGCTGCACAGGAGCACGCAGTCCTTGAGGCTGGTGGCGCCGCCGTTCGCCTTGTGCTTGACATGGTGCACTTCACAGGCTGCGGCGGGCTGGTTGCACCCGCCGGCCCACCGGCACCGCCGGTCCCGCAGGATGACGGCGTTGCGGATCCCGGCCGGGATGGTCGTGCTGAACCCGATGTCCAGGGGCAGGCTCGGCCCGGCCAGCCGCGCGCCGAGCTGGTTGGTGCGCAGGAAGCTCGCCAGGCCGCCGGGACCAGACAGCAGATCGGCTACCTTGCCGATGATGGCCTGCTGGACCGCGTCCCGGGACATCCCGCTGAGCTGCTCCATACCGGATGGGCCCAGGTTGCCCTGAACGGACCGGCCCGGGTTGGTTCGGACGGCTGGGTCCGGGCTGGCCTGGGCGGCGGCCGGGTAGGCGGCCCGGTCCGCGGCCGCATGGTCCGTCTGGGCCGGGTCTGGGTCCTGCCGTGCGCGGCAGTGCGCGCCGTGCCCGGCCAGGTGCAGGCACAGTCGGACCAGGTCATCCAGCGCGCCCAGGTCCACCTCGCCGGTGACAACAGGGGTGATGGCCGCGTCGCAGGCGGTGGCGCGGGCGGCGTCGCCGTCCAGCCAGGCACCGCCGTCGCTGCCGGCCCCATCAGCGGCCTCGCCGCGGCGGGCGGCCCACCGGATCCGCATCTCAGTGACCCACTCGGCCTCCAGCAGCGACCCGTCCTCGGTGGCCCGCAGCTCGGCCAGCGACACGTGCACCACCGCCTTGACCGGCTGCCCGGCCCGCTCCGGGAGCAGGTCACTGGCGGCCAGCCGGCGCATCGCCTCGGCCAGCGCGTCGTGGTAGCGCTGCTCCCGGGTCCGGGTGTCTTCCGCGCCCATCGGCGTCGACAAGGCGTCCAAGACCGTGGTCACGATCGCCGTGCACTCCGGCGTCAGGTCCCCCGACAGGACCCCTGCCCCGGCGAACGTGGTCTCCACCCGGACCTGCCGGTCCTCGAAGTCCGGGTCCGGGTCATCCTCCGGAGCCGGCAGCGACCGGGCGTAGATCTCCGCCGCCAGCGCGGCCAGGTCCTCCCGGTGAGCCCCGGCCCGGGCGGCGGCGATCAAGATGTCATCG
>Ga0335074_10009899_pt1 | contig 13324 bp, 11 predicted proteins | sample Lox_Sample_23_FD_206715 | JGI IMG/M metagenome (GOLD analysis project Ga0335074, IMG submission 206715) | Soil microbial communities from Loxahatchee National Wildlife Refuge, Florida, United States - Lox_Sample_2.3 | ecosystem: Environmental > Terrestrial > Soil > Wetlands | place: USA...
CACGGGGCAAGCCACGGGGCAAGCCACTGTCGGGCGCGGTCAGCTCGGTGAGCGTCGCCCGGGCGCGTTCCTGCTCCCCGGCCGCGAGGCTGATCTCGGCGTCCAGTGCCTTGATGACCGCCGCAATTCCGAAAGGCCGCATGCGGTCGCCGACGACGCTGTAGGCGCCGGGCCGGAGTGCTCCGTCGCGCCGGGTCGCGGCGGCGCTGCCGTCAGGGCGGAGGTCGGCTGCGGTGGGCGTGTCAGCCACGCTCTGCGTCCCGCTAGGTGCACGTGCTTCCGCAGAACTCTCGCGTCCGGACCCGTAACCGGCCTGAACGGCTCCGGCCGCAGCATCGGTCAGCCAGCGAACGAGGCCCCGGGCGCCGACCAGATTGCCGTCGGCGATCGCCAGGCGGGCGCGCAGCAGTCCGCTGAGCACAGCTATCGACGGTTCTCCGGCTGGTCGCTGCACCATCGACGACAGGTCTGCCCGGCCCAGGAGCGCGCCAGCGGCGTCCGGCTCGTCCCGGGCTAGGCTGACGGCTGCGCCCGCCAGCGCAAGGACCGGCGCCAGGTCCTCATCATCACCGTTCGGTCCGTCAGCGACGCTGGCCGCCAGGCGGCTTGCGGCGGCCAGGTCCCCGTAGAGCGCGCAGGCGAGCGCTTCCCAGGCCCGGCCGCGGTCGCGAAGCGCCAGAAGCCCTCCGGCGGACAACTGCGATCCGGCATGCAGCAGCGCCGAGCGGGCCAGCTGCGTGTCCAGCTCCCGCAGCGCCGCGAACCCGAGTGCCAGCCACAGCACTCCTACTGCACGATGCTCAGGCGTGCCGCGCGGATCGGCGTGGGCACGGCTGGCCAGCGCCCATTCGCGGTCGAGCCAGCCTGGCCTGGCCGGCGACACGGTTGCCTTGTGCAGCACACCCAGTGCCGTCAGCCACAGCTCCGCCTGCCCGTCGCCCGGCCGGGCCGGCTCATCTGACCCTGACTCGCTCTCGCTGCTTTCCTCGGCGCGCTGCTGAAGGCCCAGCTCGGCCGTTTCCAGGTGGGGCAGTGCGCCGTCGGCGTCACCCTGCCACAGTCTCCCGGCCGCCAGCGCCATCGCGAGAACCGGCTCGGCCGCCACGCGCTCCCGCGGCACGGTGGCAAGCGCCGCCTCCAGATCTGGCCCCGCGCGTGACAGCAGTACCGTCGGCCCAGCCTCCCGCAGCAGCCGGACGCCGAACTCCCAGTCCCCTGCCTCAGCGGCGACCAGAACGGCCGGAAGGACCTCGCCCTTGGCTGCGTGCCAGCGAGCGACGCGGCTGTGCAGGACCGGAACCTCCTCCGGTAGCTCACGCTTCAGATCCGCCGCAAGGACATCGCGCAGCATCGGGTGGTACCGGTATTCGTCAGCGGCCGAGGGGACAGCCTGAACGAGGCCGTTCTCCCGGCTGAGCTGATCAAGGACCCGAGCGGCACCGGCATCGCCGCTGAGCTCGCGGGCGAGATCCGCCGGGACGGTCCGCGTCAGGCAGGTGCGGAGCATGAGGCTCCTGACCTCAGCGGGGAGCTTGCTGAGGAGCTCATCCTGTAGGTACTCGGCGACCAGTCCGCCGTCCGCTGCCTCCAGTGCCGTCAGCCGCAGCCCGGCCAGCCAGCCCTCGGTGCGCTGCTGCACCCGGTCGCGTTCGGCCGTGCTGAGCGGCTGGCCGAGCATCCCGAAGTACGCGGCTGTCTCTTCGGGGGTGCACGCCAGGTCGGCTGCACCGATGTCAGCGAGGTCACCAGCCAGCCGCAGGCGGGCCAGGCCGAGACCCGGAGCGGACCGGCCGGCCAGCAGGAGCCGCAGCCCGGCGGGCTCGTGCCGGATGAGCTCGTCCAGACCGTCGAGCGCCTCGCTGTCGGCCAGCACCTGCACGTCGTCGAGAACGAGCACGACGGGGCCGGCCGTCGTGCGCACCGCGGCGTTGAGCCAGTTCGGGATTTCTGCCGACGTCAGTCCGGCTGCCTCTGCGACACGGCTGCCAGCGATCGCGCCCGCCGTGGCCAGGGCAGCGCTCACGTACCGCCAGAACCGGCCCGGTTCAGCGTCACCGGCGTCCAGGCTCACCCAGGCAGGGCGGCGGCTCGCCGCACGGGCAGCAGCCCACTGGGCAGCCGCCACTGTCTTGCCGGCCCCCGGCGGACCGGTCATGAGCGTGACCCGCCGCGCCATGGCGGCCTCGATGAGCTCAGCCACCCGGCTGCGCGGCAAGACGGCCAGCCCCGGTTGCGGGATCCGCAGCTTGTCTTCGAGCAGCTCTGCGTCAAGCTGCCCGGACAGTGCAGGCCCGCTTACCGTGGTCGTCATCGCCCCCCCGAGTGATGGCGTCGCTAGCAACTGCGTGCCGCAATTGCAGAATACGTCGGATCGCTGCTGCGCGCCTCGCTCACCCGGCGCGGTGAAATAGCAGTTCAAAGCCCTCTTGCCGGCATACCCCGGCGGGTGAGCCACCAATCAGAGCGACCCGTTATGCCCCAGTCTGCGGCGGCCCTGGCGGCAGCCCGGAGCCCGCCCAGATCACCCCTGCTGGGTGATGCCCGTTTCGGGGCGCATCCGTAGCGTCCGTAGAAGAACAACCCGGACAGCCGGTCAGTTGTGAGCAGGCGCTCGCCCTGCCGAACGCCAGGGGGTGCTAACCCCGAGACCGGCTCGGTCAGAAGGGGAGTGGCTTCATGAGCAGAGCACAGGACAGATCAGCTGGCATGCCGCCGACTGGCGCCCAGGGCTCGCAGCAGGGCGCCACCGGACCCGGCACGACCAGAGGGGCCGGCGCTACCGGTACCGCTGGGACCACGGGCAACACCGGCACGACGACCACTGGCCTGCGCGAGGACTCGATGCACGAGCAGTCCGCTACCAGTGCGACCTACGAGCGCGGTCCGGCCCGGTCGGCGGACTACCAGGAGGCTCGCGGCGGCACCGGAACAGGGATGGCAGGCATGAGGGGCGGTGTGCTCAGCGTCGTCGCCGGGCTCCTGACGTTCCTCGCCGGGCTGGCAGCGATCATCAAGACCAGCTTCTACCCGGTGCTGTCCGGATACGCCTACACCTGGAACGTTCGCAACTGGGGCATCGTCCTGCTCGTCCTCGGCGTGCTGCTGTTCGCAGCCGGGGCGTGCGCACTGCTCGGCATGGGCTGGGCCAGAGCGCTCGGGATCGGACTGGCGGTCCTGACAGCGATCGCGGGGTTCCTCTTCCTCGCGTTTACCCCCGTCTGGGGCATCATCATCGTCGCTGTCAGCGTCTTCGCCATCTGGGGTCTGCTCCACGACGGGGCTGAATCACGAGCAATGATGTGAGGCCGCCTCGCTAGGCCGCCAGCCTCGTCTGGCCGCACTATCGGCGAGCCCCGTCCCGGCATCCGGGACGGGGCTTGCTGACGAGTAGCTCACTCCGGCGACCGCTCAGTGCCGACTACTCAGCCCCGATTACTGAGCGCTGACTGTTCGGCAGCGATGACGCGGAGAACGGCGTCAATCAGCGCCAGGTGCGTGAAGGCCTGAGGGAAGTTGCCCAGGTGCCGCCCGCTGGCCGCCTCGATCTCCTCGGCGTAGAGCTGCAGCGGGCTCGAGAGCGACAGCAGCTTGCCGCACAGTGCCGCGGCCCGCTCTGTCTCCCCGATCATCGCCAGGGCCGAGACCAGCCAGAACGAGCAGATCGTAAATGTCCCTTCGTCGCCGGCCAGGCCGTCGTCGGTCTGAGCGGGCCGGTACCGCAGCACTAGCCCGTCGACAGTCAGCTCGTCGGCGATCGCGAACACGGTCGCCCGCACGCGCTCGTCCGTCGGCGGCAGGAAACCCATCAGCGGCACCAGCAGCGCCGAGGCGTCCAGCGCGGACTCGCCATAGCTCTGGGTGAAGACACCGCGATCGTCGACCCCATGCCGGCATATCTCCGCGTGAATCTCGTCAGCGGCAGCGCGCCAGTTGGCCGCGAGCTCGTCCTCGCCGCGGCCCCCGGCCAGCTTCGCGCCGCGGTCGACCGCGACCCAGCACATCACCTTGCTCGCGGTGAAGTGGCGGGGCTCACCACGTACCTCCCAGATGCCGCGATCCGGCTCCGCGACGACCTTGAGCGCGTTCTCCACGACTTGGCACAGCGCCTTCCAGGCAACCGGCCCGATTTCGGCCGCCGCATTCTCGAAGTAGAGCGCGATGGTCTCCATCGCCATGCCCCAGACGTCATGCTGCTTCTGGTCGTAAGCGCCGTTTCCCACCCGGACCGGCCGCGCTCCCTCGTAGCCGCGCAAGTGGTCAAGCAGCTGCTCGTGCAGATCCCGCTCGGTGTCGATCCCGTACATGATCTGCAGCGGCCCGGCACTGATCGCATCCATGATGAATGCGAAATAGCCGAATGCCTCCCAGTCGAAGCCAAGCTTGTACAGCGCGGACAACATGAAGGCGGAGTCTCGTATCCAGGTGAACCGGTAGTCCCAGTTCCGCTCGCCGCCTGGCGTCTCGGGCAGCGAGGTGGTAGCCGCGGCCATGATCGCGCCGGACGGGGAGTAACTCAGGCCCTTCAGCGTGAGCGCACTGCGCTCCAGGTAGGGCCGCCACGGATGATCGGGCATCTTGGTACTGGAGTGCTGCAGCCAGTCTCGCCAGACGCTGATGGTCTCGTCCATCGTCGCCTCGGCCTGCGCCACAGTGGTGATTTCTGCGTCGTTCCAGGACAGCGCTGCGAACGCGGTGTGACCTTCCGACAGTGCCGTGCGAGCCGTCGCCCTGGCGCCGCCCATGCCCAGGTTGAGGCTCGTGGACAGGACAAGCTCGGGCTGGCCGTCGCACACGCAGGACGCGACGCCATAGCCGTCGCCGCGGTAACTCCAGGCGCCGACAAACTGGCCGTAATCAAACAGCGGCATGCAGTCGAGCATCAGGTCGACCTGACCGGAGATGCAGGTCGCCGTGCGCACGAGTATGCCGCGGCCGGTGTAGTCGCCCGGCGGCCTGCGCTGCCCCTCGATCCGCTGGCTGCCCTGCCACTGCCCCATGACCAGGGCGTCGCGGACGACAATCCATCCGGTAGCGGTGCTCCAGGTTGTCTCGAGGACGTTCGAGCCCGGCAGGTAGCGCCGCTGCGCTGGGACTCTCGCATGGACCGGGCCGAACCGGAAGAAGCCGGCCGACCGGTCAAGCAGCGTGGCGAAGACGCTCGCTGAATCCGGCCGGGGCAGGCACATCCACTCCACCGCCCCGTCCGGCGCCACCAGCGCCGTCGTTGTGCAGTCCGAGAGGAAGGCGTAGTCGGCGATCGGCGGGAACGGCGACGGGGCGGCAGGCTCAGCCGGCGCGTCTGGTGGCGAAATGACAGACATCTCCGGGTGATTCCCGCTGCGCGCGGGCCGGGCATCACCCGTTCCGGATGAGTTGTCTCACCCGGTGGCTCAGCCGCCGATGACCCCGGCAACGCCGAGAATGCCGTTGATCGTGAGTACCACGCCCGCAACGAGCAGCCCGCCGACTAGCAGCAGATGACCATGCGAGCGCAGCCATCCGTTGAGTCCGTGGAGCAGCCGGGTCGTCTGCTCCGGAGCCACCAGGAAGAAGGTCAGCGGGAGCCAGACGAGCAGCACGGTGATCACGATGACGATCGCGACGCCGAGGACGCTGTCCGGAACGCTCTCTTTCGAGGTGGCCACGACCTGGACCGCAGCGATGAAGGTCAGCGACGGCCCGTAGACGAACAAGCCGATCAGAAAGGCTGCCCACGGCCGCGGCCTGGCCAGCAGCCGGTTCAGCAGGCCCTTGCCTTGCTTGTCCGGTTTCGGCGGCTTGGGCCCGCGCCGCAGAAAGTAGCCACCTGCCAGGAGCATGAGGACGCCGAGCCCGAGCCGCAGGCCGTAACGCGGCGTGTGTTCGTGCGGCTTGTACAGGTGCCCCGACTGCAGTGCGACGAACACGACGAGCGACACGATCGCGGTCATGACGAGTGCCCCGGCCAGGTACAGCAAGGCCGACCGGTGCGGAGTCGCGGAGCTGAGGAAGACCGCCGAGACGAGAATGGCTGTCGGCGACAGCGCGGCCAGGAAAGCCAGCCCGGCCGCCTGCGCTAGCATCGCTCGCGGTCAGAGCAGGTGCGCGTCCCCGCGGAGGGCGTCATGGCGCAAGCGTTCCCGTGGCCTGACCGGCGGCGTCACCCGGCGCGGGTGAACCGGCTCAGGCTGACCCGGAACCGGTCGCCCCGTCCGGATCGGGCCCGTGCTCGTGATCGTGCACGCGGTTGTGCATACGGCCGCGCGCCCGCTCCCGGAAGAAACCACTGATCACGCTGACTGCCGCTCCCAGGAACACCAGGTTGAAGACGATCTGCAGGGTCACCGCCCCACGTGCTAGCTGACCGACGGGGTGAACGTCACCGAAACCGACAGTCGCGAGCGTGCTGATGTTGAAGTACAGCGAGTCAGTCTTGGTGTGCAGGTCGGCGAACTGGCCGGGGATCCGGGACACCGATTCGTCGGCCCAGGAGAAGAACAGCACGGTCACCGTGAGCAGCAGGACGAGCCCGCGTACTCGCACCTGCTCTGCCCGCAGGAACAGCCTTCGGATCGCCAGCAGGATGAGCACGCCGAGGACGGTCGCGCCCAGGAAGAACAGCACAGCCCACGAGTCCTCGCGCATCCGGCCGGGGACCGGCACGAAGTAGTAGACGACCGTGGCTGCCGCCACGAGCGCGAGCGTCCCCGCTCCCCTGATCGAGGTAGCGACCGAGGGCGACCGGGTCACCGGCCGGATCCCGCCGCTGGCTGGCACGTAGAGCCGCCCTCCCTTGCCCGCATCAGGCGATTGTGGCATGGCCCGGACGCCGGCCGGCGACGGAGGCGGGCAGCGAAACGCCAGGCAGCAGCGGCAGGCCACCCCGTGGCGGCTTTCACCGCGCTGGCCTGCCGCTGGTGTCTGGCGGCATGATGAAGCAGTTCCCGGTCAGAGGCGCCGGGCCTCACCCGCAGCGGGTCATTTCGCTGGCTGCAGATCCAGAAGCTGGATGATCCTGGTGACCAGCTGCCCCGGCGGAGCCTCCGTCGTGACGACTGGGTAGACCTGCCGTTCGTCTGGAGCCGGCGGCTCCAGGGCGGCGAACTGGCTGGCCATCAACGGCTCGTGGAAGAAATGCCCGGTTCGAGTGTGGAGCCGCTCTTCGTCCTGATTCTTACTGATCGTCAGGAATATCATGGCGGCCTGCGGGCGACCGTCGAGCAGTTCGTCCCGGTAGCGGCGCTTGAGCGCCGAGCAAGCCAGCACGGCCGACTGTCCGCTGGCGATGATGTCGTCCATCCACGAGGTAATCGCGGCGAGCCAGGGCTGGCGGTCCGCATCGGTCAGCGGCAGCCCGGCTCGCATCTTCGCCACGTTCGCAGCCGGATGGAACGCGTCGCCATCGGCGAACTGCCAGGCCATCCGCCGGGCCAGCAGCTCGCCGACGGTGGTCTTCCCGCTGCCAGCCACGCCGGCCACCACCACGATCATCGGACGCGAGCCTAACGTGCGACGCTTTCCCTGGAGGAACTGACTCGGAGGGAGCTGCACCATGCCGACGCAACAGGTGGACGCCCTGGTCATCTTCGGCGCCACTGGAGACCTAGCCAAGCTCGAGACGTTCCCGGCCCTCGTCGGGCTGGTTGATCGCGGTGTCCTTAATGTTCCGATTGTTGGCGTGGCTAAGAGCGGCTGGGGACTCCAGCAGTTCCGCGACTACGCGGCCGCTTCGCTCAAGCTCAACGACATGGATCCGGATAGCCCAGCGGCCACCCGAATGCTCGGCCTGCTCCGCTATGTCGACGGTGACCTCGGCGAGCCGGCGACCTACGAGGCGATGTCGCAGGCCATGGGCGACGGCCAGAATGCGCTGTTCTACCTCGAAGTGCCGCCTGCGCTGTTCGGGCGGATCGCCCAGGGCATCGGCGGAGCCGGCCGCGCGGGCGGCGCGCGGGTCATGGTGGAGAAGCCGTTCGGCACCGACCTCGACAGCGCGATCAAGCTGAACCAGACCATGCACCAGTACTTCAGCGAGGACTCGATCTACCGAGTCGACCACTGGCTCGGGCTCGAGCCGGTAGAGAACCTGCTGTTCGTCCGCTTCGCCAACTCGATCGTCGAGCCGCTGCTAACCCGCGAGCATGTGTCTGGCATTCAGATCACGATGGCCGAGGCCTTCGACGTGGCAGATCGCGGCAGCTTCTACGACAAGACCGGCGCCATCCGCGACGTGCTGCAGAACCACATGCTGCAGGTTCTCGCCACGGTGCTCGCCGATCCGCCGGACGGCAACGGCCTGGCCTCCTGGCGCGACGTGAAGTCGCAGATCGTCGGCGCGCTGGAGCCGCTCACCCCGCAGACCACCGTGCGCGGCCAGTACGACGGTTACCAGCAGGTCGCGGGCGTCGCTCCCGGCAGCACGACCGAGACCTACGTGGCGGTCCGGCTGAGCGCGCAGTCGTGGCGCTGGTCCGGTGTGCCGATCCTCATCCGGGCCGGGAAGTGCCTGCCGGTTACGGCCACCGAGGTAGTCTTCCGCTTCCGCCGCCCGCCGCAGGACGTGTTCGGGATCGGCGCGGCGGATGGCGCCAACCAGCTCCGGGTGCGGGTCTTCCCTGACGACCAGATCGGAATCACTGTTGTCGGCAAGAAGCCTGGCCCGGACCTGGCACCGCAGCTGCGCGAGCTTGCCTATGCCGGACAGTCGGGGAGCCAGATGATGCGGCCGTATGACCGCCTTATCGGAGCTGCACTGAACGGCGATCGATACCTGTTCGCGCGCCAGGACACGGTCGAAGCTGCCTGGCGGGTCGTGCAGCCCGTTCTCGGCAACGTCGTTCCGGTGCAGTCATACGCCCGGGATAGCTGGGGCCCCGCCCAGGCGGACGCGCTCGTCCCGGGCGGCGAGTCCTGGCACAACCCGGCCGGCTGAGCGGCCGGAACGCGAAGGGCAGCACCAGTGACAGACGCGGGCCGGGGCGAACCCGCGCGGGCCGGGCCGGACGGCGCGCCCGCCCACGAGGGGGCCGAGTCGGAGCCGGACCCGCGATTCACTCTCGCCAACGAGCGCACGTTCCTGGCCTGGAGCCGGACTGCGCTTGCCCTCGTCGCCGCTGGCCTCGGCATTGTCCAGCTGCTGCCACCATTCCACGGCGTGCCGTTCGGCCGGCGTGTCCTCGGTGTCCCGCTGATCATCCTGGGCGCGGTCATCGCAGTGGCGGCGTTTTGGGAGATGACCAGGAATCAGCGAGCGATGCGCCGCGGCCAGCCGCTCCCCCGCTCGATCATCCCGCGGCTGCTCGCCGGCACCATCGCGGGCATCGCCGCGCTGGCCGCGGCCGTCGTCCTGCTCTCGGCGGCGCGGTGAGCATGAGCACCGTGCCTCCCGGCCAGGACGAGCCGGGCATCGGCGAGCCCGCCAACCGGACGCGCCTGGCCTGGACACGCACCGCCATCGCGCTGGCCGCCCTCGGCGCGGCGATGCTGAGAGCCAGCGTCGTCGCCGGGGTGATCGTCATCGCTCTGAGCATCCCGGTCTGGGCTGCCGTCCGGCGGATCGGCCCGGCGCCCGACGCTCTCTCGTCCCTCGCAGCCCTTCGGCTCGTGACCGCAACTGTCGTTCTGGTCGCTGCCGCCGCACTCGTGATCGCCTTCCTCGGCCACGGCCCTGGCTCCCTGAGCGAGCTCCTGCATGGCCGCTGACCAGCAACCGCAGCCCGCGCCCGTCGCGCCGCCCAGGCTGCGGCTGCGATGGCTTTCGGTCGTGGTGGCCGTCATGGTCGTCCTGACCGGCGGGTGGCCGCTGGCGAACGCTCTGGTCGCCAACCGGCACCGGCTCGCCGCCGGCAGCACGCTGAGGATCGGGCCGAGCGCCACCGACTCGGCGCGGTTCACCGTCGGTCCTGGCTGGCTCCAGGTGCCGTCGCAGACCAATCCGTTCATCTCGTATGCACTGCGCCGCGGCAGTCTGCAGGTATCCGTGCTGTTCGTCGCGCTGGTGAACACGAGCCAGAAGCCGGAGCTGTGGACCGGGCTGCGCAAGCTCGTGCAGGCGGGCAATCCCGGCGCCCGGCTCGGCGGTCCGGTCACAGTAGTCACGACAGCGGGCAACCGTGGCCTCACCGGCACGCTGACGGCCGGCGGCATGACCGGCCTCGCCTCCGCGTTTCCCTCGCCGTCGAAAGGGTTCGCCATCGAGATCGTGGCGCTCGGACCGCGCACCAGGCATCTGCTGAACGTCCGCGCCACCCGGCTGCTGATGCTGTCGCTGCGCTTCCCGCCGGCACCGCGATGACGATCGCCGCCAGCATCCGGGCAGTCCGGATCACCGCCATCGTGGCCTGCACGTTCGGCGCTGCTGTGCTGATCTGGCAGTTCGTCCGGCTCCTGGCGGTGTTCCCCGCAGCGGCGGTGCTGGCAGCAGTGGCGGAAGTGCCCCTGCTGGTCGTCGGGTTCGTGCTTGCGCGTTTGCTGCGACCGGTGCGCGCGCCGTCACTGACCTGGTCAGGCGCTGCGCTGGCCTGGGGCGGCACGGCGGCCACGGGCTGCGCACTCCTGGCCAACCAGGGTCTGACCGGCCTGTGGGCAAAAGGCGCGGGTGTCGGGTTCGCGGCGAACTGGTCGGCATCGCTGACCGCGCCGCTGAATGAAGAGATCCTGAAGCTGTGCGGCGTCATCCTGGTCGCGCTCGCCGCACCATCGGTGATCCGCGGACCGGTTGACGGCATGATCATCGGGGCGCTGACCGGCCTCGGCTTTCAGGCGGTCGAGAACGTCACCTACGGACTCAATGCCATCGTGCTGACCGGCGCCACCAACCCCGATCGGGCCGTGCTGAACTCTTTCGGGCTGCGGGTCGGCATGACCGGGCTCGGCTCACACTGGACCATGACTGCTGTGGCCGGTGCCGGGATCGGCTACTTCGTGCTGTACGCGCGCCAGCGGCTCGGCCAGACCGGGTCGCTGCGCCCACCGCGCCGCGGCGTCCTGGCGGCCTGCGCCTGTCTCGCCACGGCGATGGGCATGCATCTGCTGTTCGACGCACCCGGCCCGGGCCTGCTGCCCAAAGTGGCGATCAACTTCATCGTCGTCGTTGTCCTGTACCTGATGCTCCGGACGAGCTTCGTCAGCCGGGCGCGCGCGCTGCTGACGGACTGGGCAGGCGCCGACATCGTCAGTGCGGCCGAAGCTCGCACCCTCACCAGCCGGCTCAAGCGCCGACGCGAACTACGCCGGGCCGACTCGCCGGCCGACCGGGCCCGGCTGCTCGAGCGGCAGAGCGAGGTCCTCGACCGGATCGACAGCGAAGCCGCCTGACAGACCGTCAGCCAGCGTTCGAGGGTGCTGCCGCCGGAGCCGGAGCCGCTCCCGGCGCGGCGGGTGCGGCGGGCTGCGCAGAGGGAGTGGCCGGCGGGTCGAGCCGCATGGCCAGCACATACGAGACGATCACCGAGACAATGACGAGCGGCGTGATCGCTACGCCATCGGAGAACAGCAGCAGGCCCGCGAGCAGTACCGACGTCAGCGGCAGCCGCAGCATGCCCACGGTCATCGCACCTATCCCCATCCCCACGGCGGGCACAAGCGGCAAGCCGGGCAGGTGCGCCATCGCGGCACCGCCGACCGCGCCGATGAAGATGGCAGGAAAGATCGGCCCGCCTCGGAAGCAGCTCAGCGACGCGCTGTAGGCGAGGGTCTTCATCGCCAGCAGGAGCAGCAGCGCGCCGACTGCGTACGACGCGTTCTGCCGGACGAACGGGGCCAGCGCACTCTGACCGGAAAATAGCACCTTGTCCGTGCCCTTCCCGGTCACCTGATCGAACAGGACCGCGGTCCCGGCGACGAACAGGCCGACCGCCGGAGTCCACAGCAAAGTGCGGCGGTCCGTCACGCCGCGCAGTGCCACCGCAGCCCGGCGGATACCAGTGCTCAGGACAGCGGCGGCGAGCCCGATCACGATCGCCCAGCCGAACTCCGGCAGATCCGGCCGGGCGAAATGCGGCAGGTTCGGGATTGCCAGGGAGAAGGTCCCGAGTCCGCTCCAGACACCGAGTCCGACGAAGATGAGCGCACCGACGCCGGCCGCCAGCAGACCGGGGAGCAGCACAAGTTCCATCGTGGTCCCGCCGAGGCCAGCGGCTTCCATCAGCAGGAACGCGCCGACGAGCGGCGACGCGAGCAGCGTGCTGATCGCGGCGAAGCTGCCGGTGGCTGCCACCACCTTCTTGGCCTGCGGCGTCGCCCTGGCCTGGCTGCGCCGCACGACTAGCGCCGCGAGGCCGCCGCCCAGCGCGATCAGCGGAGCCTCGGGTCCGAGGACGGCCCCGAAGCCGAGGGTCGCCAGAGCCGCGAGAACGACCCCGAGGATCTCGCTTGGCGCCGGGGCACCGCCGGCCTTGAAGCCATCCGCGGGGGAATGCCCGCCCGTTCCCGGCAAGTATCGGATGGCCGCGGCTGTCAGCACGCCTCCGACTGCGAGCAGCAGGAAGGGCCACCAGACCGGCGCCGTGCCGAGTCCGAGGCCGGAGGGCAGGCTGTCGTAGAGCCAGTGCTGAAGCTTGCTGACCAGCGCGAGGAAGCCCCAGGCGGCGCCGGACACGGGCACGCCCAGCGCAGCCGCCACCGCGAGAAGCCGCAGGTAACCACGGCTGCGCAGCAGCGCGACAGAATCGGCGGGCGTGGTCAGCTGCGTTCTCCCCCGGCGGCAGGCGTGAGCTCAGGCCGCCAGGATCCGGCGGCGTTTCCCGCTCCTGACCTGCCCGGTCGCGCGGCAGTTCACTCCCGCGCGACGGCTGCCCTCGCCCGGGGCTGGCTCAGCCGGGTGCTACCTGACGGCCCGGTGGAACGCCCAGGCATCGGCGATCATGTCTCGCAGGTCGGGCCGGGCGGGCCGCCAGCCCAGCTGCCGGCGCGCCTTGCTGCTGTCCGCGACGGTGGCGGCCGCGTCGCCCGCCCGCCGGGGTGCGACCTTCACGGGTATCGCGTGCCCCGTCACCTCGCGGGCCGCGTCGATCACCTGCATCGTGCTGTAGCCGTCGCCGTTGCCAAGGTTGTAGATCTCATGCTGCCCGGGTGTGACCGCGTCCACGGCGAGCAGGTGCGCGGTCGCCAGGTCAGCGACGTGAATGTAGTCCCGGACGCCAGTACCGTCGGGTGTCGCGTAGTCGTCGCCGTAGAGCACCAGCTCGTCGCGCTGCCCAGTGGCCACTTGCAGGGCGAGGGGAATCAGGTGGCTCTCAGGTTCGCAGCGCTCGCCCAGCAGTCCGACGGCACCGCAGGCATTGAAGTAGCGCAAGCTGGCCGCGGCCAGGCCAAAGGCCCGGCATTCCCCCGCGAGCATCAGGTC
>Ga0335074_10009901_pt1 | contig 13323 bp, 9 predicted proteins | sample Lox_Sample_23_FD_206715 | JGI IMG/M metagenome (GOLD analysis project Ga0335074, IMG submission 206715) | Soil microbial communities from Loxahatchee National Wildlife Refuge, Florida, United States - Lox_Sample_2.3 | ecosystem: Environmental > Terrestrial > Soil > Wetlands | place: USA: Florida...
CCGGCGCGGCCGGCGCGCGGATGACCGGCGGCGGCTTCGGCGGCGCGGTCATCGCGCTGGTCGCCAGGGAGCGCGCGGCGGACACGGCCGAGGCGATCACCGCCGCCTTCGCCCGGGCCGGGTTCACCGCGCCCCGGCTGAGCACCGTCGCCCCGTCCGACGGCGCCCGCCGCGACCGCTGAACCGTTGGCGCCCGGATGGGGACCGTCGTGAGCCCAACCGGTGCTTCTTGCTGTTATCCCACGAAAAGGAGTCCACGTGGGCGAGATGCGGATGATGATGATGGATCGCTGGATACACCGGGACGATCCATCATCCTGCGGCGGCCATCCGCTTGTTGCTGTTATCCGTCCGCGTGGGCGGGGTGGGCGGAATGGGGCGGGGGCCACCCCGGGGCGGCGTTAGGCGATGGCGACGCGGGGGCGGGCGCTAGGCGATGGCGACGCGGCGGCGGGCGCTAGGCGATGGCGACGCCGCGGCGGCGTTAGGCGATGGCGACGCGGGGGCGGGCGTTAGGCGATGGCGACGCCGCGGCGGCGTTAGGCGATGGTGTTGCGGAGGGCGCCGACGCCGGTGACCTCGACGCCGACGACGTCGCCGGACTTGAGGTAGAGCGGCGGGGTCCGCCGGTGGCCGACACCGGACGGGGTGCCGGTCAGGATCAGGTCGCCGGTGCTCAGCGCGGTGAACTCGGAGATCGTCGCGATCAGCCGGGCGATCGGGAAGATGAGCAGGTCGATGCTGGAGTCCTGGACCTTCTCGCCGTTGACGGTGGTGGAGATCCGCTGCTTGGTGATGTCCACCTCGTCCGCCGTGACCAGGTACGGACCGAGCGGGGTGCAGGCGTCCCACGCCTTGCCCTGCATCCACTGGTGGGTCTTGTACTGGTAGTCGCGCATCGAGATGTCGTTGGCGACGGTGTAGCCGAGGACGTGGGCGGCCGCGTCGGCCTCGCTGATCCGCCGGCCAGGCTGGCCGATCACGACGGTGAGCTCGCCCTCGTAGTCGATCTGGTGCGACTCGGGCGGCAGCTCGAGCTCGGCGAACGGGCCCGCCAGGCTGCTGGCGAACTTCGGGAACAGCACCGGGTAGTCCGAGTCGCTGCGGCCGGTCTCCTCGATGTGCGCCTTGTAGTTGAGTCCGACGCAGAAGACCTTGGCCGGGTTCGGCACCACCGGCCGGAACTCGGCATCGACGGCGGGGAAGGCATCGGCGGTCAGCCGCTCGGCGGCGCGCAGCACCTCGGCCGTGGTGGCCGGCCCGAGCTCCGTCAGGCCGGCGAGGGGGACGAGCTGGTCGCCCTGGACTTCGGCGACGACCGGCGCGCCGGTCTTGTCATAGGTGGACGCGTAGCGCATGACCTTCCTCTCGGGTAGGGGCGACTCGGCGCCGGTGACGCGGTTTACATCTACCACGACCGGTCCCGGCGGCCGTCGCCCAGGTCAGATGTTCGCGTTCTCCAGCAATAAACGTCATCTCGGAAACAACGCCGCATTCGGTGCGCCGGTGGCCATATCGTGGCATTCCGGCGCGGCCCGAAGGCCGCCGTCGTTTCCCGCACCTGACCGCTGAAGGAGACCACCCAGGCATGGCAACGCTGCAGGAGATGCTGCTCGCACCCGACGTCCGGCCGCGGGTCGTCGCGGACAGCGAGGCGCTGGTCACCGATCAGGTCGCCGAGTTGTCCGGCGTCACCGGGGCGGCGGTCAAGCTCGCGTACACCACCGTGCGCAAGTTCGACGCCGATCACATCCACGGGATGATCGAGACCATCCTGCCGAATGCAGCCGACGCCCTGCAGCCGTACTGGGCGCAGTTCAGCGCCGAACCCGCGCCAAGCAGCGGGGACTTCGGCGGCTTCCTGGCCGCCCGCGAGGACGAGGTGGCCGACGCGCTGCTCGCGATCACCGACCGGCGGCGGGATAACTCGGTCCGGCCGACCATCGTCAAGGCGTACAACACCATTCGCGGCCGGGCCGCCAAGCAGGTGAAGGCGGCGCTGCCCGCCCTCGGGCTCCTCATCCAGAAGTACGCCTGACCGTTCGGGTAGTGGCGCCGCCCGGGATGAAGAAAAGATAATTTTTCGAACGGTCCCGCCGTTCCCGTGAGGAGGTTCGCCATGACACCCAGGGACGTGGTGGTCGCGGAGGTCAGGAGGCTGTTCGGCGACGGGCTGGCCGAACTCGCGGAGCGGCTGTCGGACCTCGGCGAATCGGACGGCCCGGAACTCTCCGGCCTCGACCCGGCGCGCACGGATGAGGTGCTGCGCGACGGCACGGCCGGCCTGGCCAAGCTGGCCCTGGGCGGTCCCGACGAGCTCACCGCGGCCGAGGTCACCGGGCTTGAGGCGATCATCGCGCTGGAGGGCAGGCCCGCGCTCTTCATCCAGGGCGGCGACTTCTTCGGCGCGCCGCCGCTGTGGCACGGGCTGAACGATCACCGGGACGCGATCAGAAGCTCGATCGCCGGCGTCGGCCGGGTCGACCTGACCGGCCACGACGGCCTGGACTGGGTCGGCACCGGGTTCCTGGCCGGGCCCGACGCGATTATCACCAACCGGCACGTGGCGGCGGCGTTCGCCCGGTCCGGCCCCGATGGCTGGCGGTTCAGCCCCGGCCTGTCCGCGAGCCTCGACTTCAACCACGAGCAGGGCGCGATCGAGCCGCTGTCGTTCGCGCTGACCGGCATCGTCGGGGTTCACGAGCAGTGCGACCTGGCCGTGCTCGCCATCGCCCCGGTGGGCGGGGCCGGCCAGGCGCTGCCGAGCCCGCTGCCGATCGCGACGTCAGCGCCGGGGACCGTCACCGACCGGCCGGTGTACGTGGTCGGCTACCCGGGCTGGGACGGGACGCGGAACGACGCGGCCGAGATGCACCGGATCTTCAGCGGCGTCTATGAGGTCAAGCGCCTCCAGCCCGGGCTGATAACGTCGGCGCCAGACGGCTCGCGCACGTTCACCCACGACTGCTCGACGCTCGGCGGCAATTCCGGGTCGCCGGTCATCGACCTGGCGACCCATCAGGTTGTCGGGCTGCACTTCGGCGGCGCTTACCTCGCGGCTAACGACGCCATACCGCTCTGGCTGCTGGCCGACGACGAATTGCTGCGCGCGGCCGGGATTAATTTCGTTTAGGCGCTACGCTATTTTCATTTGGCATTGCCACGAGGGGTGGGGGCGAGCGTGCTCACGAGCGGGCAACGGGCTCAGGTCCAGGGCGAGTTCTTCGAGGCCCTGGCCGATTCCGACGGCGCGCGCACGCTCATCCGTGACGTCTTCCCCGAGCGGGACGAGCAGCTCGCCATCCTGCGGCATGACCTGACGAACGACCCGCTGACCCTGGCCAGGATCACGCTCGACGAATGCCTGCTCAGCGGTTGGACGCGGAACCCGCCGATGCTCAGCACGCTGCTCCGCTATCTCGTTGATATCCGCGGGGTCGGCTCTTTCGCGCCGTTTCTCGAACGGGTCAATCAGCGTATCGACCCTAATCAAAGCTTCTACGAGGACACCTGGCTGCTTGACGACTCCCGGCCGTTCTTCGACCGCCACGACCTGCGCGGGAAGATCCGGCAATTGATGGACGGCAGTGGCCGGCCGATCCTGCGGCTGCCCAAGGACGCGGACGCCTACGGCCGGTCCTACACCCTGGACTTTCTCGCGCACCTGGAAGAGCGCCGCGGCGGTGACGTCTGCGTGGTCGCGGCCGAGATCGCCGACGGCGGCGGGCCCTCCTACGCGGTCGAAGACCTCCTCAGACAGGTATCGGCCGCGCTCGGCAGCGGCGAGCCGCTGCCGGAGCGGACGCGCAGCTCGTACGCCGAGTCCGCGGTGCTGTGGCTGCTGCGGCTCATGAAGCCCGGACCCCGGTGGGTGCTGGTGCTTGACGGCTTTGGGCAGCAGGGGGTCGCCGACGAGATCCACGAGACCGTGCGGCTGCTCGCCCGCTGGGTGACCGTGGCGCAGTACCGGAAGCGGATACGGCTGGTGCTGCTCGGCTATCCGCCCGAGATCCCCGGGCTGGCGACGATGCTCCTGCTGGCCGAGAAGCTGCCCAACGTGAAGCTGGCCGACGTCCTGACCGAGATGCTGCCGCCCGCCGCCAGCATCCGCCGGGACGACCTGATGCCCTGCCTGGAAGCGTGGAACGGCCTGCGCGGTAAACAGGGGCTACCCGGCCTGGCCGATGATGAGCTCGCCAAACTGGCGGACGGCCTGCTGGCGAGGGCGCCCGCCGCCGGGAAGGAGCGCCTGGCCCGGCTGCACTACGACCTCCTGATGCTGCTCGACCTGCCCGGCGGAGGCCTCGATGACGGGGTCTTACGGGTCGCAATCGGGCGGGCTGACCGCCGCCGGGGTCCTCTCCTACCTCGATCGCCGCACGCCCCCCGACCGGCGCTCCGACCATGTGCGGGCGTACCGGGAAGCGGCGGCGGTGCTGGAGTCGATTGCCGACCTTGAGCAGCTGCGGCCGGCCGGCCCTGCGCCGGCCGGGCAGGCGGCGGAGCTGCTCGAACCCGACCTGGTCCGCACCACCGGGAGCGCCTGCCACGGCACGGTGATGCTCCGGCCGCAGGTCCGGGCCGAGACGATCAGCGATCTGGTGGCCGACGGGCGGGTCGGCAAGGCCCTGGACGCGAACCCCCGGGAGCGGTCGGGGCTGCTCCAGGGCCAGTTGGAGCGGTACCTGACCGGCCCGCCGGGGCCGCTCGCGCGGACCCTGCCCGAGCTCGAGGCGACGCTGCAGGTCGCGGTCTGGCTGGCGGGCGTGGTGGACGGCGTCCCCGAGGTGGCCGAGGTCCAGGCGCGGGTGGAGTACCTCCGGCTGCTGGCGCAGTTCGAGGCGCTGGCCGGGGACGAGGTCTTCCGGGGGCGACGCCGCGAACTCGACCGGCTGCGCGGCTACATCGGCGTCGTCGCCCAGGAGTCGACCGGCAGGCGAGTGGGCAAACGGCTGACCCAGTGGGCCATGCCCGAGCGGCAGCCCGCGATCTCGATCTCGGGTATCGGCGGGGCCGGGAAGTCGTCGCTGGTGGCGAGGTTCATGTTGGAGCACACCCGGCTGGCGGAGGAGGAGCGGATCCCCTTCGGCTACCTCGACTTCGCCCGGATCAGCCTCGATGTCGGCGAGCCGGTCGGGCTCTGCCGCGAGCTGCTGCGCCAGCTCGACCTTCAGTTCCCCGAACAGCACTTCGCGCGTGGCTTCGGCTTCCTCGACGACTGGCGGCCGCGCCGCTCCGGTGACGGGAGCCGGGTCGACACGGCCGACACTATCGGGCCGGCCATGAGCGTGCTGACCGACATCCTCGGGATGCTGCGCTCCCGGCTGGGGCCGCGTCCCTACGTGATCGTCCTCGACACCTTCGAGGAGATCCAGTACCAGGGCGAGGAGCGCGCCTTCCCGTTCTGGGAGCTGCTGTCGCGGATGCAGGACGGGGCGCCGTTCCTGCGGGTGGTGGCGGCGGGCCGGGCGCCGGTGGAGTCGCTGGTGCTGGCCGGGCGGGAGCCGCGCCAGATCGTCCTTGGCGACCTCGACGTCGACGCGGCGGCCGCGTTCCTGGAGACGCAGGGCATCGCCGACCCCCTGCTGCAGCGCGGCTTCGTGGAGACGTTCGGCTGTATGCCGCTCTCGCTCAAGCTCGCGACGTCGCTCGCCGCCCGGACGCCGGGCGGCGCCGCCGCTCTGCTCGGGCCGGACGCCGACGGCCTGGCGCTCGCGGCCGCGTCGGACGAGGTCCTGCAGGCCCGGCTGTACGGGCGGATTCTCGATTGGATCGCCGACGAGCGGGTCTGCCGCCTCGCGCATCCCGGCCTCACGCTGCGGCGGATCAACCCGGACATCATCCTCAACGTGCTCAACGAGCCGTGCGAACTGCTGATCACGTCGATCGACGAGGCCACCTCGCTGTTCGGGCAGCTGCGGCGGGAGACGTCACTGGTCTCGGTCGACAGCGGCGACGGCGATCTCGTGCACCGCCCCGACCTGCGCCGGGTCATGCTGACGATGATGCTCGCCGGCTCGCCGGCGCAGGCCGAGGAGATCCACCGGCGCGCCCTGGCATGGTACGGCGGCGATGCCTTCCTCGGTCGCGGTCTGCGGGAACAGGCCGAGTACGTCTATCACTGGCTGCAGCTGCGCCATCCCGACTCGGATGACACCGGGATCCACCGGGCGCTGAACCAGCGCGAGGTCCGGGCCTCCATTCAGGCGGCGGTCGACGAATTCCCGGTCGAGACGCAGCTGTGGCTGGCGGCGCTGGGGTTCAAGGTGTCGGCGGCGGTGCGGGAGCGGGCGACCCGCGACCAGGACCACGCGGCGATCGCCGCGCAGATCGAGGACCTGCTTCCGTACGGGGAGCGGGCGACCGCCGAAGCGGAGCGGATCTTCGAGTCAGCCTACGCCGGCCTGCGCGACTACGGCGCCGTCCGGTCCATCGCCCGGTCGGCGTTCGGCCGCGCCGATCGGGGCGCGAGCCCGGTCTTCCTGGCCGGCGCCAGGATCGCGGCCCAGCGCGGCGATGACGAGCGGGCGCTGGCGCTGATCGGCGAGGGACTTGAGCGCGCGGCCCGCGACGACGACCCCGGCCTGACCCTCGGGCTGCTCAAGGAGCGGGCCTGGCTCTATCGGGACCGGTCCGCGGCCGAGCAGGCCGCGGGGCTCGAGCTGCTGGCAGCGCACGCGGTCCGCGCCGGCGATGCGGCCGCGCGCCTGCAGCACCGGGCGCAGTCCGTGTACGGCGACCCGGGGGCGGTCGATGCCGCCAGCCTCAGCGCTCTCCTGGAACAGCTGGGCCGAGCCGACGCGCTCGCGGTGTGGCACGTGCTGCCCGCCCTGGGACGTGCGATCGCGCTGGCCAACGGCCTGTCCGTCGCCGACGGGTCCTTCCGGATGAGCACCAGCGTCTCATCGACGACCACGACCACGACGACCGCGGACGGCACCGTCGTCCGGCGTTCCTCGACCGGGCCCCTGGTCATCGCCGACCGGCTCGCGCCGCTCGTCCTCGACCCGGCGAGCCCGTTCCGCACGGCCGTCTTCGCCGATCCGGCCGGTCAGGACGCCCTCAATGCCGTGACCGCGGCCGCGTCGGCCGACTCCGCCCGCCAGGTGGCGGACCGGTTCCTTCCGGCCAGCGGCGGCAGCCCGCCCGCCGGGGCGATCAGCGGCTGGCGCTCGGCGGTGCGCGCCATCACCGGGACGGTGCGCGACGCCGTGTTCGCCGGCGACGAGGAATCGGGCGCGCTCAGTCCCGCGCACCAGGTGGTCTTCCTGACGGCCGTCATCCGGCTGTGCAATGCGTGGCCGTACCGGATCCTTTACGTCGAGCCGCCGCGAGGACGGGGGGTCACCAGTGCCGGGTAGCCCAGGCGCCGCGCCGTTCGCCGCGTACCTGACCGGAGCGGAGATCGACCAGCTGACCGACGCGGCCGTCAGCGGCGACCTGCTCGACACCCCGCGGAAGGTGCTGCTCGTCGGCCTCCCGAAAGGCTTCGCGGCCGGCCTGGACCGGTCGGCCAACCCGCGTTCCCAGTTCCGGCTGGACGTCATCAACCTGAACCGGGTCGAGCGGATGGCCGACGGGACCGTGCCGCTGCTGGTCCTGCTGCGGAACGCCGCGGCCGAGCTGCGGCAGCTCGACCGGACCGAGGCGGCGGCCTTCGAGCGGATGCTCGCCCGGGTCGCCGACGTCGCGGTGGCGGGGCCGGCGCTGCCCGACGCGGCCCAGCTGCCCGAGGTCAGCGAGCATGAGCGGATCATCGGCACCGACGACACGGTGGATGTCGGGTTCCTGGCCGCGGGCCTCCAGGTGGCCCGCTGCGTCGCCAAGATCTCGGTCCCCCGCTATCACCAGGGGCAGCAGGTCACGCTGGCGGGCGGGCTGCCCTGGATCGCGTCGGGGACCGCCTGGCTGATCGCCCCGGGGCTGGCGATCACCAACCATCACGTGATCAACGCCCGGGTCAAGGGGGAGACGGACGCCGACCCCGGCGATCTTGACCGGCAGGCCGCGGGCGCCCGCCTGCAATTCGACTTCGACGACGAGAAGTCCGACGGCGTGCCCATCGCGGCCAAGCACCTGGTGGCCTGGTCCAAGAAGCTCGACTACGCGCTGCTGGCGGTGGACGCCGCGGACGGGCGGCCGATTCCGCGGATCAGCCCCTCCCCGGTCGTCGTCGACCCCACGTCGCGGATCGCGGTCAACATCGTCCAGCATCCGGGCGGACGGCCCAAGCGGGTGGCCTTCCGCAACAACCTGGTGACCGCGGCCGACGCGACCACCGTCCGGTACTTCACCGACACCGACCAGGGCTCCTCCGGGTCGCCGGTCTGCGACGACCGCTGGCGGGTGGTGGCGCTGCACCGCGGGTCCACCTACGCGTCCGGGGTCGACTACCAGGGCAAGGACACCGCCTACGTGAACTACGGCATCCAGATCCAGGCCATCGTGGCGGATCTTCGCGCGACCTCGGCCGCCGCCGCGGCGGCCATAGCCGAGGGGCAGTAGCCGACGTCACCCGGTCGGCCGCGAGTCGCGCCGACGCGGGAGGCGGGACGTGGGAGCCACGGTCCGTTCGATCTGAGCCTGCCGTTGATCTTGACTTTGATCTTGTGGGCGCGCCTGGGGTCGGACAGACTTTGGGATATTACGCCGCGCTTCAAGGTGTCGAGGTGGGGGTTGGCCGTGTCAGCAGATCCGCCGCGCGTGTTTCCGGTCGACGATTTCGTCCGGGAAGAGCTGTATCCGGGTTATCGGCAGGCCTTCGGCTCCCAGCCGTTCGTGGCCGGGCCGGTGCGGCCGTTCTCGCCGGCCGACAACGAGCGGTACTGGCTGCGGGACTCGCTGCACTTCAGCGAGGGGATGGTCCCCGCCTCGATCGCGACCCTGGACGACGCCCAGACCTGGGGGGCGCAGCTCGGGGCGGAGATCGTCGGGGTGCCGCCGACCCGGGGCTCGGTCAACCGGCTGGCCGGCACGCACGTCTACATCGGCACCATCGACGTCGACACCCCGTGGCAGGTGCAGGCGCGGGCGGCGCGGTTCGGGCAGTACGTGTCGCCGATCCTGGCCGACTTCGACGCGTACTGGTCCATGCGGGCGGCGGAGCTGATCGCCGCCTACGAGCATTTCGACCACCTCGATCTGGCGGCGATGTCGCCGGGCGAGCTGTGGACGGCGCTCAAGGACGCGTACGCCTTTCACCGGCGCGCCTGGTTCATCCATTTCGAGGTCATGTACGTGCTGACCGCGAACTACCTCGCGTTCTACGCGCTGGCGGAGGAAATCGGGCTGTCCGGATCGCAGGTGTCGGCGTTCCTGTCCGGCCGGGAGACGTTCTACAGCAGGACCGACGAGGAGCTGTGGCGGCTGGCGGGGCTGGCCCGGTCGCTCGGCGTGGACTCGGCCCTGACCCACGGGGCTCCGTCCGAGATGCGGTCGCAGGCGCTGGCGCTGCCGGGCGGGTCCTCGTGGGTGGCGGAGTTCGACTCTTTCCTGGCCGCCTACGGGCAGCGGACCGAGGAGACGTGCCGGATCGACACGCCGTCCTGGATCGAGGACCCGTCGCCGGCGCTGTACTCGATCGGCGCGTTCCTGACCAAGCCGGCCGGGTTCGACTTCCACGCGGCCAGGGCGGCCGCCGTGGCCGAGCGCGACGCGCAGATCGACCAGGCCAGGAGGTCGGTCAGCGGGTCGGACCTGACCCGGTTCAACGAGGCGCTTGCGTCCAACCAGGCCGCCAACTTCGCCTGGTGGAACGAGGAGCACAACTACCTGATCGACCGGCGGGCGGCGATCCCGGTGCGCCGGGCGGCGCTCGAGCTCGGCGCGCGGCTGACCGATGACGGGCGGATCGCCCGCCCGGACGACATGTTCTACCTCTTCAAACCGGAGCTGTTCGAGGTCATGGAGTCGGGTGAGCGCACCGGGGGCCACTGGGCCGAGCTGGCGGCGATGATCCCCGACCGGCGGGCCTACTTCGAGCACTGGCGGGAGCGCGGGCCGTCGCTGCCGACCATGCTCGGCACGATCCCTGACACGGTCCCCGACCCGATCATGATCGAGGTGTTCGGGCTGTCCGGGCACTTCCTTGAGACGCTGCGGGGCGGGCCGGGCGGCGGCTCCGCCGCGGCGGGCGCGGAGATCCGCGGCTTCCCGGCCGCCAAGGGCGTCGCCGAGGGGGTCGCCCGGGTGATCACCACCGTCGCTGACCTGCATACCGTGCAGCCGGGCGAGGTCCTGGTCTGCGGCGGCACCACAACCGAGTGGACGCCGGCCTTCGGCATCATCCTCGCGTGCGTGTGCGACACCGGCGGCTCGCTGACGCACGCGGCGATCGTCAGCCGCGAGTACGGCATCCCCTGCGTGGTCGGCACCGCGGTGGCGACCACGATGATCAAGACCGGCGACCGGGTCCGGGTCGACGGGCGGGCGGGAACGGTCCAGGTCCTCGCGTGAGTCCCGCCGCGGCCGCCGACGCGGTGCTGGATCTGGCGGCCATCCGAGCGTCCGACGCGCCCCGGGTCGGGCCGAAGATGGCGCGGCTCGGGCAGCTCGCGTCGGCCGGCTGGCGGGTGCCGGACGGGTACGCGGTCACCGCCGCCGCGCTCGAGGGCTGGCTGCCGACCGCCGCGCTGGCCGAGCTGCACCGGCTGTTCTCCGCGCCGACCGCAGGCGCGGCCGCCGCCGCGGCGCCGGCCGGTCCCGAGTTGGCCGGACACCAGCGCCTGACCCAGCTGTCGGAGCAGGCGCGGCGGCTGATCGAGGGCCAGTCGCTCCCGTCGTGGCTGGCGGACGCGGTCGCGGACGCGCATGCCCGGCTGGCGGCCCGCACCGGGCGGGGGGCCCTGCTGCGGGTCGCGGTCCGGTCGTCGGCGGTGGGCGAGGACGGGCGCGGGGCCAGCTTCGCCGGGCAGTACGAGACGTACCTGGGCGTGTCCGGCGCGGATGCGGTGCTCCGCCACATCGCGAAGTGCTGGGCCAGCGGGTACTCGGCCCACGCGCTCGATTACCGACGCCGGTTCGGCGGATCGAGCCCGCTGCGCGCGCATGATCTCGCGGTCGGCGTGCTCGAGCTGGTGGACGCGCGGTCGGCCGGGGTGGCGTTCACGCTCGATCCGGTCACCGGGGACCGGGGGCGGCTGGTGGTGGAGGCCAACTGGGGGCTGGGCGAGTCGGTCGTGTCGGGTCAGGTGACGCCCGATTACTGGACCGTCGAGCGCGGCACCGGCCGGATTCTGGAGCGCCGGGTGGGCGCCAAGCTGGTCTGGTCGGTGCTGGCCGGCTCTGGCGCCGCCGACGACGGCGAGGCAGGCGGCCGCGGCACCGTGCTCGCGCCGTTGCCGGCCGAGCTGACGCAGGCGCCCTGCCTGAGCGACGACGAGGTGCGCTACCTCTGCCGGCGGGCGGCCGAGATCGAGGAGGCCGAGGGGGCGCCGCAGGACGTGGAGTGGGCGATCGCGCGCGACCTGGAGATCCCCGACAGCGTGTACTTCCTGCAGCACCGGCCGGAGACGACGTGGACGACGACGACGCCCGCGCCGGCGGCCCCGTCGGCCAAGAGCTTCGATCCGGTGCAGTACGCGCTCAGGAACGTGTTCAAGGTGCCCGGCTCATGACCACCTCGTCACCGGAGGAACCACAGACCGGGCCCCAGTGGCCGTCGGCGCTCTCCCCCGGCTCGGCGACCCACCGGCAGGAGGTCCGCCCGGCCAACGCCGAGCTCCGGCTGGCGGTGGCGGCCGCCCGCGCGGGCGGCGCGGTGCTGATGAGGAGGCTGCGCGCGGGCGCCGACCTGGAGGTCGGCTACAAGGACGCGCGGGCGAACCTGGTCACGGCGGCCGACCGGGAGGCGCAGCGGACGATCGCCGCGACGATCCTCGCGCTGTTCCCGTACCACCAGGTCAACGGCGAGGAGGGGACGGCCGGCAACCCGGGCTCGAGCCACGTCTGGTACGTCGACCCGCTCGACGGGACGACCAACTACGCGCACGGGCTCCCGTTCTTCTGCGTGTCGGTGGCGCTGCGGGCGTACGGGCGGACGGTGGCCGGGGCGGTCTACGATCCGCTCCACGACGAGCTGTACGCGGCGTCGGCCGACGGCGGGGCGACGCTGAACGGCGTCCCGCTGCGGGTGTCCGCGACCGCCACGCTGGACCGGTCGCTGGTAGTCGCGCAGGCGCAGACGGTCGAGGAGGCCGAGATCCGCGCCTACGCCCGCCTGGTCGAACGGCTGATGTCGGTCGCGGGCGGTGTCCGGTCGCTCGGCTCGCCCGCGCTGACCCTGTGCGCGATCGCGGCCGGGCGGCTGGACGCGTACTGCGAGTACGCGATGGACGCGTGGGACATCGCGGCCGGCCAGCTGATCCTGGAGCGGGCGGGCGGACGGGTGACGCTCTTCGACGGACGGCCGCACGAGAGCGCGGACCGGGCCGACGTGGTCGCCAGCAACGGGCGCATCCATCAGGAGCTGGTGACTGCGCTGGCCGATCTCGCATGACGAGCAGCAGGGAGAGCAATGAGCGATTATCGGTACCCGGACGCGCTGCCGGTCACCACCACCGGCGGCTGGGCCCGACCCGGCTGGTGGGACGTGGTGGCAGACGGGGAGCAGGCCGGCCGGTTCGGCCCGGCCGACCGGCAGGAGCTGCTCGACGACTACTGCCAGCTCGCCATTTACGACCAGGAGCGGGCCGGGCTCGACATCCTGACCGACGGCGAGCACCGGCGCGGCGGCTGGATCGAGGGCATCACCGGGAGGATGGCGGGCCTGGCGCTGAAGCCGACGCCGCGCAAGCTCGGCGCTATCGGGTGGGACCAGCTGCCGGTCTACGAGGTGCGCGAGCCGCTCGACCAGGTCGAGTCGATCTGGGACTACACCAGCGAGTACGAGTTCCTGCGGGCGCGGACCGGCCGGCGGCCGAAGATCGGCATGCCCGGCCCGTACGGCATCACCACCGAGCTCGATTTCAGCCCCACCTACCGCACCCGCCGCGAGTGCGCGGACGCCCTCGTCCCCGCGATCAGGTCCGACATCAAGAGGCTGGTCGACGCCGGCTGCGACTGCATCCAGATCGAGGAGCCGCTGACCCCGTCGCACGCGGCCGAGGACCGGACGCCGGAGAACCTGGTCGAGACCATCAACGCGGTCGTCGACGGGATCACCGGGTGCACGTTCATCGTGCACATCTGCTTCGGGTCGTTCCGGCGGCTGCCCTACGCCAAGCGGACCTACCGGTGGCTGTTCCCGACCCTGCTCGACGCCCACGTGCACGGGTTCAGCCTCGAGTTCGGCGCCCGCGAGATGTCCGAGATCGACCTGGTCGG
>Ga0335074_10009902_pt1 | contig 13322 bp, 12 predicted proteins | sample Lox_Sample_23_FD_206715 | JGI IMG/M metagenome (GOLD analysis project Ga0335074, IMG submission 206715) | Soil microbial communities from Loxahatchee National Wildlife Refuge, Florida, United States - Lox_Sample_2.3 | ecosystem: Environmental > Terrestrial > Soil > Wetlands | place: USA...
GCTCGATCGATCTCTACGGCGGAGAAGTTCACGGACTCGTCGGTGAGAACGGCGCGGGCAAGTCCACGCTGGTGAAGATCCTGGCCGGGGTGTACCAGCCAGACAGCGGGGGGCTGCTGGTCGGCGACGTGCCCACGGCCCTGCACAGCCCGGCGGCCGCCAAAGACGCCGGGATAGCGGTCATCTACCAGGAACCCACCCTGTTCCCGGACCTGACCGCCGCGGAGAACATCTTCATGGGGCGGCAGCCGCTGCGGCGCGGCAGGCGCATCGACGCCAGGCAGATGCGGGAACAGGCCCGGGAGTTGTTCGAGCAGCTGGGCGTCCGGATCGACCCCGGCCGTATCTGCCGCGGCCTTTCCATCGCCGACCAGCAGATCATCGAGATCGCCAAGGCGCTTTCCCTCGAAGCCAAGATCATCGTGATGGACGAGCCAACGGCCGCCCTGTCAGCGGCGGAGGTGGACCGGCTGTTCGACGTCGCGCGGACGCTGCGCGCCTCCGGGGCCGCGGTGCTGTTCATCTCGCATCGCCTCGAGGAAGTCTTCGAGATTTGCCAGCGGGTCACCGTGATGCGCGACGGCAGACAGGTGCTGACCAGGGAACTTGCGGGTCTCACCGCCGATGAGCTGGTCCGCGCCATGGTGGGCAGGAAGCTCGACGAACGCGTCGCCGACGGCCGCGCGACGCCCGGGGACCTGGTGCTGAAGGTCGAACGGCTCACCAGGGAAGGCGTGTTCGTCGACGTCTCATTTGACGTGCACGCGGGCGAGATCGTGGCCATGTCGGGGCTGGTTGGCTCGGGCAGGAGCGAGGTCGCGCGGGCGATCTTCGGCATCGACGGCTACGACGCCGGATCGGTCACGGTGCACGAGCGCCCTCTGCGCAAGTCCTCCCCCACCAGCGCGATGGCCGCCGGCGTGGGCTTCGTGCCCGAGGACCGCCGTCAGCAGGGCCTGGTCATGGACATGTCCGTGCAGCAAAACATGGCTCTCGCCTCGCTCGGCAGGCTACGCCGCGCCGGCCTCATATCCGGTAAGTCTGAACGCGACTTCGCCGCTGACTGGGCGCTGAAACTGCGGATCAAGTTCGGGCGGCTCACCGACCCGGTCTCGCAGCTGTCCGGAGGGAACCAGCAGAAGGTCGTGCTCGCGAAGTGGCTCGGGCGCAACCCGAGCCTGCTGATCGTGGACGAGCCGACCCGGGGCATCGACATCGCCACAAAGGGTGAGGTTCACCGGCTGCTCTCGGAGCTCGCCGGAAACGGAGTCGCGATCTTGATGATCTCCTCGGAGCTGCCCGAGGTGCTCCGCGTCGGCGACCGGATCCTGGTCATGCGCGAGGGCCGGCTGGTCGGTGAGTACGACCGCGCGGATGCCTCGGAAGAAAAGATCATGTCGGCCGCGACCGGCCAGCTTCAGGAGACACAGTGAGCGACGCACGCGCAGCGGGCGCACAAGCGAACCGGAGAGCACAGTGAGCGACGCACGCGCAGCGGGCGCACAAGCGAACCGGAGAGCACAGTGAGCGACGCACGCGCAGCGGGCGCACAAGCGAACCGGAGAGCACAGTGAGCGCGACCCTGGCGCCGCCGCGGGAACCATCGGGCGCGCCGGCCGATGTCGGATCGCGCCGGCTGACCGAGCGGGTCTTCCGCGTGCGAGAGACCGGCATCATCGCAGTCCTGGCGCTGTTCGTCCTGATCACCGCGGTGATCCAGCCGCGCTTCGTCAGCTCGTCGAACATCCAGTTCATCCTGGTCAACACCGCGGTCTACGCGCTCGTGGCGCTCGGCGAGACCATGGTGATCATCACGAGGAACGTGGATCTGTCGGTCCAGTCGGTGCTGGCCCTGTCCGCGTACCTGTCGGCCGGGCTGTTCGGGCACGTGCACGGCATCCCGATCCCCGTCGTGTTTCTGGTCGGGCTCGGCATCGGCCTGGCATTCGGGGCGGCCAACGGGCTGATGGTGTCGCTCGGGCGGGTACCCAGCCTGGTTGTCACGCTCGCCACCCTCTACATCATCCAGGGCATCGACATCCTGGTGGTCGGGGGCAACGAGGTCGTGGCCTCATCGCTGCCCGCCGGTTTCGTCGATATCCCCAACGTGACCGTCTTCGACGTTCCGTGGCTTGCGATCGCCGTGGCCGCCGTGATCGGGGCGGGCGCCTACTACCTGCGCTCGTTCCGCTCGGGCCGGGAACTGTACGCGATCGGGTCGAACCCCGATGGCGCCCGGCTGGCCGGCATCCCGGTGGCCAGGCGCGTGTTCACCGCCTTCACGTTGTGCGGCGGGATCGCCGGGGTCGGCGGCGTGCTGTGGGCCGCGCAGTACCAGACGATCAACACGAGCGCGGGCGGCACCAACTTCTCGCTGATCGTGATCGCCTCGGTCGTGGTTGGTGGCGTGGCCATCTTCGGCGGCAGCGGCAGCGCCGTCGGCGCGGCGATCGGCGCGCTGCTGCTCGGCACCATCAACGTCGCCCTCGACGTGCTCGGTATCTCCGACTTCTGGGACCAGGCGATCGCCGGGTTCCTGCTGCTGCTCGCCATCACACTGGACCGCGGCATTTCGGTCCGGCTCGCGGCGGCTCTGCGCAAGAGGAGTGCCCGCCATGCAGCCTGATCAGGACACGTCGCTGGCCGCGACCGTCGACGCGCCGCCCGGCTGGCGGTCACGGTTCGACTCCAGAAACATGCTCCGCTGGGAGGCCGGCCTCGCGGTCGTCGTGATCGCGATCGGGATTCTCGGCGTCTCGACCTCATCGGAGTTCATGACCGGGAACAACATCTTCAACCTGGGCCTGCAGTCCGGCGAGATAGCGATCATGGCGCTGCCGATGACGCTCATCATCATCAGCGGCGAGATCGACCTCTCGGTCGCCTCGATCATGGGCATGTCCAGCGCGCTGCTCGGGTACCTGTGGGGCAGGCACTGGCCGATGCTGGTGATCTTCCTGGTCATCCTGCTGGTCGGCGTGCTGGCGGGGGCGATCAACGGGCTGCTGATCACGCGGCTCGGCCTGCCATCACTCGCGGTCACTATCGGCACGCTCGGCCTGTACCGCGGCGTGGCCAACATCATCCTCGGCCCCAACACGATCTCGAACTTCCCCGCGAGCTACGCGAACATCGGCGTCACGGGGGTGTTCAACAGCAATCTGTCGTTCTCGGCCGCGATCTTCATCGTCCTGGCGGTGATCTTCGGCGTTGTGCTTCACTTCACGCCGGTCGGCCGGTCGATCTATGCGATGGGGGCCAGCCCCGAGGCAGCGACGTTCGCCGGAATCCGGGTCAAGCGGATTAAGACGCTGCTGTACATCGTCTCCGGCGTGATCTGCTCGCTGGCGGGCGTGCTGCTGACCTTCCGCCTGTCGACCTCGGTCAACACCAACGGGCTCGGCCTCGAGCTTGACGTCGTCGCCGTTGTGCTGCTCGGCGGGGTCTCGATCTTCGGCGGCAAGGGAACGATCGTGGGCGTCGTGCTCGGAGTGCTCGCGTTCGCGGGAATCCAGAACGCCCTGCTGCTGACGAGTTTCAACCAGGAGGCAGCCAGCATCCCCGTGGGCGGCCTGCTGCTGGTCAGCGTGTTCGTGCCGAATATAGCCCCACTCACGCGCCGGATCCGCGGCGTGATCGCAAGGAGAGACAAGGCCGCGCCCTCAGCTGTCGGAGCCGGACATGACTGACGACGTGGCGCGCGCACAATGCGGGCGGCAAGACGGGACTGGCCATGCGCCGGCATTGGCCCGTGCCGTCTGTGCCACCCGCCCCTTACCGCCCTCGGGCGGCACCCCCAAGTCCGCACTATTGGCACCCGGTTTTTTGGGCCCACCAGTTGAAAGGATTCATAGATGAGAGATCCGGTCAGAGGAAGAGCGTCGGTCAGAAGAAGGGCGCTGCCGCTGATCGCGGCGCTGGCCTTGCTGTCCATCCTGGCTGCGGCGTGCAGTTCCTCCAGTTCATCGCCGACGAGCTCGTCGAATTCGAGCTCGGGAGCACTGAAGAAGGGCCTGAAGGTCTTCATCATTCCGAAGAACCTCGGCAACAACTACTTCACGACCGCCGACAGTGCCAAGACGGGGGGCGCGATATCCGCGCTTGACACCCTCGGCGAGAGCGGCACCGAGACCAGCGGGACGGCGGCCACGCCCGCGTCGCAGATTCCGGCCATCCAGGCGGCGATCGCGAAGGGGGCCAACGTCCTGATCGTGTCGGCGACAGACCCCAGCGCCCTGTGCCCGACGCTCAACGCCGCGATGAAGAAGGGCATCACCGTGGTCACCTACGACTCGGACGCGCCGGGCTGCCGTGACCTCTTCGTCAACCAGGCATCCACGGCCGAGATCGGGACCAGCGAGGTCGATCTCATGGCCAAGGAGCTGCACGACACCGGCGAGATCGGGATCGTCTCGGCCGCGGCCACCGCGACCAACCAGAACGCCTGGATCGGCTACATGAAGCAGGAGCTGACCAAGTACCCGAAGATGAAGCTCGTGTCGATCGTCTACGGCAACGACGACCCGCCGACCGCCACCCAGGTCACCGAGGGCCTGCTGGAGAAGTACCCGAACCTCAAGGGCATCATCTCGCCGACCACCGTGGGTATCCTGGCCGCAGCGCAGGTCGTCGCCACGCCGAAGTGGAAGGGCAAGGTCCTCGTGACCGGCCTGGGCACGCCGGATGAGATGAAGGCCTACGTGGCCGACGGGGTCGCGCCCGCGTTCGTCCTGTGGAACCCGGCGAACCTTGGCTACCTGGCCGCCTACGCGGCGGTGTACCTCGCGTCCAAGAAGATCACCAACGCCCAGGGCCAGTCCTTCACCGCGGGCAAGCTGGGCAAGTACACCATCGGGCCTGACCACACGATCATCCTGGGCCCACCCACCGTGTTCAACTCGGCCAACATCAACAACTTCAACTTCTGACATGACTGGGATGGGGGCGCCGAGCGGCTTCCATGCCGCTCGGCACCCCCGTCCCGGCCCAAGCCCTGCGGGAGAGACCTGATGGAGCGCGTGTGCTTCCTCGGCCGGGTCCGGCCGGAGCGGCTCGACGAGTACCGGGCCAGGCACGAGGAGGTCTGGCCGGAGATGCGCCAGGCGCTGCACGAGGCGGGCTGGGCCAACTACACGCTGTTTCTCACTGACGACGGACTGCTCATCGGCTACCTGGAGACCGATGACTATTCGGCAGCGCAGCAGCGGATGGCGCAAACTGGCGTCAACGCGCGCTGGCAGGCGGATATGCAGCCCTATTTTGCTGATCTTGGAGAGTTGCGGCCCGACGAGGGGTTCCGCAGGGTTGCCGAGATCTTCCACCTCGACTGAGCGCGCCAGAATTGCTGTATGGAGATGACCTTGAATGCCTGACCTGACCGCCGTAAAGACCGCCCTGCGGGAGCACCGGATCGAGATCCCGTCATGGGCGTTTATGAACACTGGGACCAGGTTCAAGGTGTTCACTCAGCCCGGCGTCCCGCGCACGCCGGAGGAGAAGGTCGACGACGCAGCGCAGGTGCACCTCTACACCGGGGTGGCGCCGAAAGTGGCCGTGCACATCCCCTGGGACCGCGTCGATGACTACGCGGCGCTCGCTGCCTACGCGCGCGACGCGGGTGTCCAGATCGGGACCGTCAACTCGAACGTGTTCCAGGACGACGACTACAAGCTCGGCAGCGTCGCCAACCCCGATGTGCGGGTCCGCCGCAAGGCGGTCAATCACCTGCTCGACTGCATCGACATCATGGACGCGACCGGCTCGGCGGACCTGAAGCTGTGGTTCGCCGACGGCACCAACTACCCCGGCCAGGACGACATCACGGCCCGCCAGGACCGGCTCGCCGAGGCGCTGGCGACCGTTTACCAGCGGCTCGGGCCGGACCAGCGGATGCTGCTCGAGTACAAGCTGTTCGAGCCGTCGTTCTACACCACCGACGTGCCGGACTGGGGCACCTCGGTGCTGCACTGCATCGCTCTCGGGCCGAAGGCCCAGGTCGTGGTCGACACCGGTCACCACGCCCCGGGCACCAACATCGAGTTCATCGTCGCGGTCCTGCTCCGTGCGGGGCGGCTCGGCGGCTTCGACTTCAACAGCCGGTTCTACGCTGACGACGACCTCATGGTGGGGTCGGCCGACCCGTTCCAGCTGTTCCGGATCCTGAACGAGGTCGTGGCGGCCGACGCGCTGCGGCCCGGCGCCGGGATCGCTTTCATGCTCGACCAGTGCCACAACATCGAGCCGAAGATCCCGGCGCAGATACGGTCGGTGATGAACGTGCAGGAGGCGGCGGCCAAGGCGCTGCTGGTGGATCGCGCGGCCCTGCGGGAGGCGCAGCAGGGCGGTGACGTGCTCGCCGCGAACGCCGCGCTGATGGACGCGTACAACACCGATGTCCGGCCGCTGCTCGCCGAACTGCGCGAGGACATGGGGCTCGACCCCGACCCGGTCGGCGCATACCTGCGCTCCGGGTACGCGGAGAAGATCGCTGCCGACCGGGTCGGCGGGACAGCGGCCAGCTGGACCTGAGCGATACCCGCTACCGAGAGGAGAAGCGCTTCATGGCGCCGCAGCTACCGCCAGAGGCCGACGCGCTGCTGGCGCGCAGCAACCGGCTGGGCTCAGATCCGCGCAACACCAACTACGCGGGCGGCAACACCTCCGCGAAGGGGCAGGCCACCGACCCGGTGACCGGGCAGCCCACCGAGCTGATGTGGGTCAAGGGCTCCGGCGGCGACCTGGGCACGCTCACCGCGGACGGCCTGGCCGTGCTCCGGCTGGACCGGCTCCGCGCGCTGACCGGCGTCTATCCGGGGGTCGAGCGCGAGGACGAGATGGTGGCGGCGTTCGACTACTGCCTGTTCGGCAAGGGCGGGGCGGCGCCCTCCATCGACACCGCCATGCACGGGCTGCTCGACCCGCCGCACGTGGACCACCTGCACCCGGACTCGGGGATCGCGCTCGCGACCGCCGCCGACGGAGAGCGGCTGACCAGGGACTGCTTCGGCGGCCGGGTGGCGTGGGTGCCGTGGCGGCGGCCGGGGTTCCAGCTCGGCCTCGACATCGCCGCGACCGCCCGGGGCAACCCGGACCTGATCGGCGTCGTGCTCGGCGGTCACGGCATCACCGCATGGGGCGACTCGAGCGACCAGTGTGAAGCCAACTCTCTGGAGATCATCACCACGGCCCGCCGGTTCCTCGACGACACCGGGCGGAGCGACCCGTTCGGGCCCGAAATCCCGGAGTACCTGCCGCTGCCCGAGGCGCAGCGCCGGGCCCGCGCATCGGCCCTGGCCCCGGTGATCCGGGGGCTTGCGTCGGCCGACCGGCGGCAGCTGGGGCACTTCACCGACACCCCAGCGGTACTGGACTTCCTGGCCCGCCGCGAGCATCCGCGGCTGGCCGCGCTCGGCACCTCGTGCCCGGACCACTTCCTGCGGACCAAGGTGCGGCCGCTGCTCCTCGACCTGCCGGCGGCGGCGCCGCTTGATGAGGTGGTCGCCCGCCTCGGCGAGCTGCACGCCGCTTACCGCGAGGACTACCGGGCGTACTACGAGCGGCACGCGACGCCGGATTCGCCGCCGATGCGCGGCGCCGATCCGGCGATCGTGCTGGTCCCGGGCGTCGGGATGTTCAGCTTCGGAGCCGACAAGCAGACCGCGCGGGTAGCCGGCGAGTTCTACCTGAACGCGATCAACGTGATGCGTGGCGCCGAGTCGGTGTCGCGATACGAGCCGATCAGCGAGGCCGAGAAGTTCCGGATCGAGTACTGGGCGCTCGAGCAGGCCAAGCTGGCGCGGCGGCCGAAGCCCAAGCCGCTGGCCACCCGGGTGGCGCTGGTCACCGGCGGCGGGTCGGGCATCGGCCGGGCCACGGCGCGGCGGCTGGCCGCCGACGGTGCGTGCGTGGTGGTCGCCGACCGGGACGAGGCCGCGGGGAGGAAGGTCGCAGAGGAGATCGGCTCGGCGGATGCCGCGGTCGCGGTCATGGCCGACGTGACCGACGAGCAGGCGGTGGCGGCCGCGTTCGCCGCGGCGGTGCTCGCCTTCGGCGGCGTCGACCTCGTGGTCAGCAACGCCGGGCTGTCCATCTCCCGGCCCTTGCTGCAGACCACGGCCGCCGACTGGGACCTCCAGCACGACGTCATGGCCAAGGGGTCGTTCCTGACGTCCCGGGAGGCCGCGCGCGTCATGCGGGACCAGGGCATGGGCGGCGACATCGTGTACATCTGCAGCAAGAACTCGGTCGTGGCGGGACCGGACAACGTGGCCTACGGTGCCGCCAAGGCGGACCAGGCGCACCAGGTGCGGCTGCTCGCCGCCGAGCTCGGCCAGTTCGGGATCCGGGTCAACGGTATTAACCCCGACGGCGTGGTGCGGGGCTCCGGCATCTTCGCCGGGGGCTGGGGGGCCAAGCGGGCCGCGGTCTACGGCGTGCCCGAGGAGGAGCTCGGCGAGTTCTACGCCCGGCGGACGCTGCTGAAGCGCGAGGTGCTGCCGGAGCACGTCGCGGCCGCCGTCGCCGCGCTGACGTCCGGCGACCTGTCCCTCACCACGGGGCTGCACATCCCGGTCGACGGCGGGGTGACGGCCGCGTTCCTGCGGTGACCGGGGCCCCGGTTACGGTTGCGGCCGTCGACCTCGGAGCGTCGGGCGGGCGCGTCATCGCCGGGCACGTCGGCCCGGGGGTCCTGGACCTGCGCGAAGCGCACAGGTTCCCGAACCTTCCGGTCGACACAGCCGGAACGCTGTACTGGGACATCCTTGGCCTGTACCGGGATGTCCTCGACGGGCTGCGGGCCGCGGCCGATGGGTGCGAGCTGGCCAGCACGGGGGTCGACTCGTGGGGCGTGGACTACGGGCTGATCGGCGCCGACGGCGCGATGCTCGGCAATCCGGTGCACTACCGCGACCGGCGTACCGAAGGCGCGGTCGAGCTCTTGCTGGGCCGGATTCCGGCGCGGGAGCTGTACGAGGTCACCGGCATCCAGCAGCTCCCGTTCAACACCGCCTGCCAGCTCGTCGCGGCGGAGGGGACACCGCAGCTCGGGGCCGCGGCCACGCTGCTGCTGATCCCGGACCTGCTCGGCTACTGGCTGACCGGTGCGGCCGGGGCCGAGGTCACCAACGCGTCCACGACGCAGCTGCTCGACGTGCGGGAGCGGGCGTGGTCCCTGCCGCTGATCGACCGGGCGGGCATCCCGCCGGGGATCTTCCCGCCGCTGCGCCAGCCGGGCGACCTCGTCGGCGAGCTGCTGCCGGGCGTGGCCGCGAGGGCGCGCCTGCCCGCCGGGCTGCCGGTGGTCGCCGTGGGCTCGCACGACACCGCGTCGGCCGTGGCCGGCGTCCCCGCTACGGGCAAGCACTTCGCGTTCATCTCCTGCGGCACCTGGTCGCTGGTCGGGATGGAGCTGGACCGGCCGGTGCTGACCGAGGTGAGCCGGGCCGCGAACTTCAGCAACGAGACCGGCGTCGACGGCACGGTCCGTTACCTGCGCAACGTCGCCGGCCTGTGGCTGCTGCAGGAGTCGCTGCGGACGTGGGCCGGGGACGCCCCAGCCGACCTGGATGATCTGCTGGCGGCCGCCGCGCGGCTGCCCGCGCTGCGCTGGGTGATCGACGCCGACGATCCCGCGCTGGCCGCTCCCGGCGACATGCCGTCGCGGATCGCCGCGGCGTGCGTTGCCGGCGGCCAGGAGCCGCCGGCCAGCCGCGCCGAGACCGTGCGGTGCGTCCTGGACAGCCTGGCGCTCGCGCACCGCCGGGCCGTGCTGGACGTTCAGCAGCTGTCGGGGCGGCACGCCGACACCGTGCACCTGGTCGGCGGCGGCGCGAGAAACGAGCTGCTGTGCCAGCTCACGGCCGACGCCTGCGGGCTGCCCGTGGTCGCCGGGCCGGTCGAGGCGTCGGCGGTCGGCAACATCCTGGTCCAGGCGCGCGCGCTGGGGGCCGCGCCGCGCGACCTGACCGGGCTTCGCGCCCTGGTCCGGGCCGGCAGCCGGCTGCGGCGCTTCCAGCCCGAGGGCTCGCCGGAGCGCTGGAGGGCGGCCGCGCGCAGGCTCGGCTAGCGAGGGTCTCCCGGCACCAACTCGGTTGGCACCAGTCCGGAAAAGTGATATCACTATGATATCGGACAGCGAGCGACGGGAAACCGCAGGAGGCCACGCCATGCAGGCACCAACCGAGGACGCCACTCGCACACAACCCATGATCGTCACGACGACCGAGAACATCCCGGACACCGAGGTGGTGCAGACCCTCGGCCAGGTCTTCGGCCTCACCGTCCGGTCCCGGAGCATCGGCGGCAACATCACCGCCCTTCTCAAGGGCCTTGTCGGGGGCGAGATCCGCTCGTACGTCAAGCTCAACGAGGATTCGCGGCGGCAGGCGCTCGACCGAATGGTGCAGAACGCCGCGGCCATGGGCGCCAACGCCGTGACGATGATGCGCTTCGACTCCACGGAGATGGGCGCGGGCATGAGCGAGATCGTGGCTTACGGCACGGCCCGCGTGATCAAGTGGGCTCCCCCGGCGAGCGACGAGAGCTGAGCGGGGGCCACCAATGCACGTCGTCGATTGGGTCATCATCGCGGTCGTGGTCGTGGGGATCGTCATCGCGATCTTCGGCTGGGACCGGTACCGGGACGACCGCAAGAACGCCGATGGCGGCGCGTCTCAGCCGACCAACGAGGTGTTCACCGATCCCGACACGGGCCGGCGGATGCGCGTCTGGTACGACCCCAGCACCGGGCACCGCGAATACCGCGCCGAGGCAAACCCCGACCGATGATCATGACCCGGGTGTTCGCGTGGCCCAGGCGAAGCTGGCCGTCGGAGGGCGGGCCACCGCGACGCGACCACGGTCCAGCCCGCCAGTCGGCGGCGGCTAGTGTCGATGGCGCCATCACTGTCGCTACAGCGACAGCGCCGGCGCGTCGACACTACAAACCGCGCCCTGGCCCACCGTTGAGCGCCGCGCAAATATCCGATTTATAGCCTTTTCGAGCTGCCGCTGACCGGTGTTACGGACAGCCTGGAGTTTCGGATGGCGGATGAGGCGTTTTCCGGTCGGCCGGTTCCCCGATCCCGGTGGCGGCCGCGCGCCGGGGAGGCCCCCGGACCCGGAGATCCGGATCGTCGGCGGGGCCTTGGCCAGCGGCGGTTACGACTTCGTCAGGTACCAGTACTCGGGCATGAGGGTCTGGAGCGCGTTGAAGACCACGCGTGCAGGTTCTTGCTCACCGCGTACACCTGTGCGGAGTTCGGCAGCCAGATGGACGGAAGCTGCTCGGCGGCGTACGTGGCGAAGGTGTGATAGATGGCCAGGCTGCTGCTGGTGTTGGTCTCCGCGATCAGCTTGTTCATCTCCGCGTTGCTGTAGCTGCACCGCGCGATCTCGGCCGGGGAACTGCGCGGCGACATCGACGTCGAGCTGGCCATCGACATGATGATAGGACCGTTGGTCTACCGCTGGCTGGTCACGGCGCAGCCGGTCGACGCGGACGCAGCCCATCGCGTCGTCGACATGGTTTGGGAGTCCCTGCGGGCGCCCGGTGCCTAGCCGACCCAAAGGATCATTTGACACGTTCCAACGCCGGCGATGAAACTGGCTCTCGGGCCAGAAGGGATTCGGTGAACGCGCCGGTCAGCATCAGGGAAGTGGCCGCGCACGCGGGGGTGTCCGTGGGCACGGTCTCCAACGTGCTGAACCGGCCGGACATCGTCGCGCAGCCGACCAGGGATCGGGTGAACGCGGCGATCAAGGCGCTGGGGTTCGTCAGGAACGAGTCCGCGCGCCAGCTCCGCGCCGGCCGCAGCCGCACCATCGGCCTGGTCGTTCTCGACGTGGCGAACCCGTTCTTCACCGACGTCGCCCGGGGCGTCGAGGACGAAGCCAGCATGTCGGGCCTGTCCGTCATCCTCTGCAACAGCGACGAACAGCTGCCCAAGGAGACCAGGTACCTCGAGCTGCTCGAGGAGCACCGCGTCCAGGGCATCCTCATCACCCCGGTGACCACGGGGGACGGCGCCGGCGAGCGCCTGGCAAGATTGCAGCGGCGAGGTACCCCGGTGATCCTGGTGGACAGCCGTTCGCCCTCGGGCAGCCAGTGTTCGGTGGCGGTCGACGACGTTCTCGGCGGTGACTTTGCCGTGTCACATCTGCTCGAGGAGGGTCATGAGCGCATCGCCTACGTCGGCGGACCGCTTGGCCTGCGGCAGGTGGCCGACCGCCTGGACGGCGCAGCCCGGGCGCTGGAACGCGCCGGGGCCACCGTTGACGACCTGCTCATGATCGACACGCCCGGTCTCAACGTGTCCGCAGGCCAGCGCGCCGGAGCGACGATCGCCGAGATGCCCGCCCGGCAGCGCCCGACCGCGGCATTCTGCGCCAACGACCTGGTCGCGCTCGGGCTGCTGCAGGAGATGACCCGGCGCCAGATCCGGGTGCCCGACGATGTGGCGATCGTGGGGTACGACGACATCGAGTTCGCCGCCGCCGCCGCGGTGCCGCTGTCGTCGGTGCGCCAGCCCCGCCACCAGATCGGGCGCACCGCAGCCCAGCTGCTGCTCGAGGAGGCACTCGGCGCCGACGGCCACCAGCACCGCGAGGTCATCTTCCAGCCAGAGCTCGAGGTGCGCCGGTCAAGCCAGGCCCGCCCGGGCACACGCCAGGCGCGGGCGGCGTCGCGTTCCGGGAACTCTGCGTGAGTGGGAGGCCGATGCGGATCGCCTTGTTCGTGACCTGCCTGGCGGACACGCTGTTCCCTGATGTGGGCAAGGCCACCACGGTGCTCCTCGAGCGGCTCGGCCACCGGGTGGAGTTCCCCGCGGCGCAGACGTGCTGCGGCCAGATGCACGTGAACACCGGCTACCAACGCGACGCGCTGCCACTGATCCGCCGGTACGTGGACACGTTCGAGCGCTGCGACGTGATCGTGGCGCCGTCCGGGTCGTGCGTCGGCTCGATCCGGCACCAGCACGCGATGGTCGCCCGGCGTCTCGGCGACGACAAGCTCGCCGGCCGCGCCGAGGCGGTGGCCGAGCGGACGTTCGAGCTGTCGCAGCTGCTCACCGACGTGCTCGGCGTCGAGGACGTGGGCGCCTTCTACCCGCACCGGGTCACCTACCACCCGACCTGCCACTCGCTGCGGCTGCTGCGCGTCGGCGACCGGCCGCTGCGGCTGCTGCGGCAGGTACAGGGCCTGCAGCTGGTCGAGCTGCCCGACGCGGAGGTCTGCTGCGGGTTCGGCGGCACGTTCTCGCTCAAGAACGCCGACACCTCGACCGCGATGCTGGCCGACAAGATGCGCAACGTGCTCGGCA
>Ga0335074_10009903_pt1 | contig 13320 bp, 11 predicted proteins | sample Lox_Sample_23_FD_206715 | JGI IMG/M metagenome (GOLD analysis project Ga0335074, IMG submission 206715) | Soil microbial communities from Loxahatchee National Wildlife Refuge, Florida, United States - Lox_Sample_2.3 | ecosystem: Environmental > Terrestrial > Soil > Wetlands | place: USA...
CACATGGGCGGCTTGCCCGCGGTTTTGCGCAATTTTCATCCCGATGAATTCTGGGTGGGAAAGAACCCGCGATTTGCAGCTTACAACGCGCTTCTCGACGAAGCCACGAGCCTGCATACGCGCATAAACAGCTTTCACTCTGGAGAGATCTTCAACTTTGGCTCGACGCGAGTGGAGGTACTGGCGCCCTTCCCCAATTACCTGCCTGGGCCGGTGCCCACCAACAACGACTCGCTGGTGCTTCACGTCGTTTATCGCGAAACATCGGTAATGCTGGAAGGGGATGCGGAAGCGCCCATCGAAAAAGCGATGCTTGTCGAGCCCGACCTCAAGAGCACGCTGCTCAAGGTAGGCCATCACGGAAGCACCACTTCAACGCGGCCCGAATTTCTGGCTCGCGTTGCTCCCGAGTGGGCCGTCATCTCGTGCGGATTGCACAACCGATACGGTCATCCCCGACAGGAAGTTCTGGAAGAACTGCAGGCGGCACAGGTACACACGCTGCGTACCGACATGAACGGAATTTCGTGCTTCCTGCTGAATGGAACGAGCCTGACGCCGGACTTCAACTGCAGTGCGAAGTAGGACCCCTGGCCCTACTTGTGCGCGGTCTTCACCGGCGCAGCCGCTGCCTCGGCTTGGTCGATGGTCTGGTAGAGATCGTGGTCGGGATCGCGCGATTCAAAGTAGCGCGGGCCACTGGCGGTACTGACGACGATAAAGACGGTAGGGGTTCTGACGATGCCAATGCGCTTGCCCAGGGCAATGTCGGCCTGTACTTCGTCCGCCAATTTGTTCTGCGGGTCAATCGAAAAGGGCAGGTTGACTTTGTAACGCTGGGCGAATTTTTCAGTGAACCGCTCGAGGTCGGCGCGAGTCTCAATGAACTGCTGGTTGGCAAAGACCTGGTCGCGGTATTCGTCGCCAAGCCACTTAGCCCTGGTGTCGAACCAGCGGGCATTGACGGCGGCCTGGGGCGACCAGACGTGACCCGGGATGAGGAAGTCGTGGCGCAGCCAGGGAATCTTGTACTGGGCCGCGGCCTGCTTGAGCAGGGGATTGGCGCGCGCGCAGGCAGGGCACTCGAGATCGGCGAACTCGAAGATCGCAATGCGGACGCCGGGCGGTGGCTTGAGTGGAGAAGCGTCGAGAACGTGGGTCGACGCTGCCGGCTGGAACTGGGCAGCCAGGAAAGCGGGTGCTGCAAGAACGACAGCGGCGACAAAAGCAAGTGCGCCGACGCGGCCGGCACGACGCAAGGGAAGCACGACAATCGAGTTCAGCATGGCAGTTAGACGCGTCACTTTCAGGTGTGTTTGAGAACTAGACCACGGCTAAAGCTCTTCATCAGTGTTGCGTTTCAGCTAGCGCGGTATCGATGAGCTGAAAGAGCTTGGTGCGGTCCACGACTTCGACAAACGGAGCTCCATGCGCACCGTCGGTGACCACCCAGATGGTGGGTGTGTGCTCGATGCCTATTCTCTGCCCCAAGGCGTAATCGGCCTTCACTTCCGCGGCGAGCCGTCCCGAAGGATCGATGGCGAACGGCAGCTCGACCTTGTGGGCGTCGGCATATTGCTGCGTGAATTTGGCCAGATCGGCGAGGGTTTCAATCTGCAGCTGGTTGGCAAAGATGAAGTTGCGGTAGTCGTCGCCCATGCGCTTGCTTCTGGTGTCGAAGAAGCGTGCGTTCACGGCAGCCTGAAAGCTCCAGGCATGGAACGGCAGCGGGAAATCATGACGTACCCAGGGAATCTTGTACTTCTCAGCGGCTTCCATCAGCAAGGGATTGGCGCGGGCGCAATCGGGACACTCCATGTCTTCAAACTCGATAATCGCTACGCGAGCGCCGGCAGGAGGTTTGAGCGCGGCTGGATCGTTGACCTTGGTGGTGGGCGGTGCGCCGAACTGTGCGTTGGCGCCGCTGGCCGCCGCGGCCAGCAGCATAACTGAAAAGAGGCCAAGAGCAAAACCGGGTTGAGGAAGATGCTTTCGGCCGAACAAGGCAAAAACACTGGGCATGGTGACTCGGAAGCTCCCTGAAGCCATTGTAACGGCATGGATTGGGCAAAAAAACCAAGCCGGCCCCAAGGCGCAGGGAAGTGAATTGAAGCCTCGAGGCGCCGCTACTCGCGTTCGCGCCGCCGCTCTGCCATCCACCTGCGCCACTTCGAGTCGGCGTAGAAGGAGCCGGCGATGAGCAGGATCACGACGATGGCGACGATAATTCTCATTCCGCGGCCAAGCCTCGCCGCAATTCTATCCTTACTGCCGGCCGATCACGATCACAGTGAAACTGCCGGGCAGGACCGGTGGCCGGGGCCGCGGATTGTCGGCCGAAGGCGCGGGGCGTGGGCCGAATTGGGCGGTCACCGTGTACACGCGGTCAGTGGTTGTGTCGTAGGCCATGGTGCGCGCGCCCTGTTGCGTGGACAAGCTCTCAATGGTCGGGTAGCCGGGGGCGGAGGCATCCACAACCGAGAGAATGCCGTCGCCGCTGGTGGCGAAGGCCAGATTATGAGCATCGCTGAAGCCTGCCGCGTCGGGTCCGTCGCCGATGGAAGGGTTGGCCACAACCTTACCGGTATTCGTGTCGATTACCGACATCTTGTTGCCGTCGCACACAGGAAAGAGGTGCTGTCCGCCGGCATCGATTCCCAGACCTGAAGGAGACTCGCACCCGGCAGGCCAGGTCGCGGTGATGGTTTTCGAGCGGGCATCGATGCGTATAACCTCGTTCTTGTCTTCAAGATTGTCATAAACGGTGCCTTTCCCATCAACGGCCGGGGCTTCGGGCTTGCCGGGGAGCGGGACGGTGGCAACCACCTCATGGGTAGCCGCGTCGATAACCGTTGCCGTATGGCCATGGCCATCGAATGCCCAAACAGTGTTCGTGGCCGGCTCGAAGATGATGCCGTCGGGTCCGTTGCCGCCGGGAATGGTTTCAACCGTCGCCAGGGTCGAACGGTCGAAGAGAATTACAGCATTTCCATCGCCGTCGGAGATGTACCCGTATTTCCCAGCGGGGTCAAGCGCGATGCCGTGGGTGCGGTGCATGCCGCCGATTTCGCCCACCAGTTTGCCGGTGGTGGTATCAACTACTTCAACACGGTTGGAGCGGGCGATGTAGAGCCGGTGTGCAGGGCCGTCGGCTGTCACGTAATCCCAGCCGCCGTCGCCGCCGATCTGCCAGCGATAAATAACGGAATAGGGCTGCGACCCCGCAGGCGAGGCTCCATCCGCAGGAGCTGCGGGGTAATGAGGATCCGCGGCCAGAGCAGAAACGGTGGCAAAGCTCGCAAAAAGGAAGGCGAAAGTCAATGGCATCGCCAAGCGGTAACAGGCGCTTTCAAATCGCATGACGGGCTCCGCAAGATGGGCGAAATGGGAATTCGAGATTTCCTTAGCAGTTTGCCATACAAGGCTGAAGGCAAGCTGAATTGAGAGACGGACCGAGCGGGCTCAAAGTTGAACCGCTGACGCAACCAATTGATATACTTGGTCCGCTGTCTCTAGTATCCCTGATCCATGCATTACCCTCATATCTGCGGGCGGTTGACGCACAAGGGGAAGGATTTTGCGCATCGTTCTGTCGAACATTGGCACCTTTGGCGACATCAACCCGTTGATCGCAATTGCACTCGAACTGAAGCGCCGTGGCCATACGCCGGTGATGACGCTGCCCAATGTGTACCGGCCAAGGATTGAGCCGCTCAAATTGGAATTCCATGCTATCAGGCCCGACATTGACCCCCAAAACACCATGCTCGTGGAGATGATTTACGACGTGAACAAGGGGACGGAAACCGGGCTGCGCAAATTCCTCTTTCCGGTTCTGCGCGAGACCTACGCCGACTTGCTTGATGCGGCCACCCGGCCCGTTCGCGCCGACCTGATGCTGTTGGGCGAACTCAACTATGCCGGGCCGATCGTTGCCGAGGCCACCGGCATTCCCTGGGCGAGCTACGTGCTTGCGCCGTTCTCGTTTTTCTCGGCCTTCGATCCGCCGGTGCTGCCGCCGTATCCGAGGCTGGCGCGCGCCGATAAGGCGCCGGGCATGGGACGCGCGATGCGCAGGCTGGCGCGGTTTGTTACGCGCAAATGGCCGGAACCCATCTGGGAGTTGCGCCGCGAGCTCGGACTCCCGAAAGGCCCCAACCCGATCTTCGACGCCAAGCACTCGCCCAACCTTGTGCTGGCGCTGTTCTCGCGCGTGCTGGGCGTTGAGCAAAAGGACTGGCCTCCCAATGTACTTATCAGCGGCTTTTGTTTTTACGATGCCCACCTCGGCAACCTGGCACTTCAGTCCGAACTTGAGGAGTTTCTGAACGCAGGCGATCCACCGATTGTCTTCACGCTTGGTTCAGCCGCCGTGCTTGCCGCCGGACAGTTTTACGAGATCTCCGCGCAGGCGGCCAAACTGCTTGGCACGCGCGCCGTGCTGCTCATCGGCGACGATCCGCGCAACCGCCCAACGCAGCCTTTGCCTGACTCGATTTGCGTCGTCCAGTACGCGCCTTATTCCGTGCTCTTTCCGCGCGTTGAGCTGGTGGTGCACCAGGGTGGCGTAGGCACCACCGCACAATGCCTGCGCGCGGGAAGGCCGATGCTCATTATGCCTTACTCGCACGATCAGCCCGACAACGCGCGGCGCATGAGAAGGCTGGGTGCGGCGCGCGTCGTTCTGCGTTCGCGCTACACGGCGAAACGAGTGGCGAGAGTGCTACGCGCCATGCTCGCAGAGCCGGAATATGAAGAGGAAGCGCAGAAGGCCGCACAAGAGATTGCAAGCGAAAACGGCGCGTCGACAGCATGCGACGCGCTCGAGAATCTCTATCGGCAGAAATCTTCGTTACGGTAGGCGCCGAACGATCGAGTTAGTTCTTGATTCAACTCATCCGGATTTCACCTTACAAAACAATCTTTCTACGCGACTCAATCAGGTCGGAACTGAATCAGATCCGTGTAGCGATGAGCCGCCCGGCTTTGATTGAGCTTCGCTCATAACCAGCGGCGAGGCGTGGCGCCATTGACGTCTGAGACCGCCCCGTATTGGCTATTAATTTCAGAGAGTTTCCAAGACATGAATATGCCTATCGGTATCCACGAATGAGTCGGGAGCGGTTTCCTCAAGGCATCGTCTAAATAGGTAGAGCAGTTACCCCTCCACAGGTCTTGAACAGGGGCGCAAGCAACTCTTATTTCCAGGAGATTCCTACGATGAAAATCGGAAGCAGCCTGCCGCTATCGCTCGCAGCGTCATTTCTTGTTTGCTTTACACCACTACCAAGCGGCGCTCAAGGGGCCAAAGCTCAGCCACCCGATCCGCCATCAATGGGTCCAAAGACCAGCCTCAACACCCAGTCGGCAGAACAAGTTGAAGCGGCGAAGCAAATGGTGCCGGCAGAAGTAAAGCTGACCTCAACGCTTGACGCGCGCAAGGACCAACCGGGCTCGACGTTTGAGGCGAAGCTTGACGGGACTGTGCATTTGAAAGACGGAACCGAACTCCCTCACGGCACCGTGCTAATGGGCAAGGTGGTCACCGACAAGATGCAAAGCAGTGGAACCTCGCGACTGGCCTTGCGTTTTACCGAGGCAAAGCTTAAAGACGGCAAAACTGTTCCGATTGAAGCTACGATCGTAGGAATCTCAGGGCCGGCAGGCGATTACACCGCTGGAGGAGTCACTGGCCCGATTCCGTGGGACGGCACGTCAGTGCAATATGACAATATTGGCGTGATTTCGCATGTCGACCTGCACAGTAGAATTGGCGGCATGAACTCGGGCACGCTGGTTGCAAACGATAAGAGCGATATGAAGCTAACCACTGGCAGTCGCTTTTCGCTGGCGCTTGGCCAAAAAGGCACAAGTTAAGGGGCGACTGGCGCGGCAATCGCCGGCGGGTTGCCGAACATCCCATGGCGACCTGCGCAAGCTCCGGACGGCAACTCAGCGTCCGGAGCCTGCTGCTTGTGCGACTCAGCACTTCACTCCTGCCTCTGCGAGAGATTTCTTCAGACCTGCCATGCTCATCCGGCTTGACGCCTCGGGAGTTCCGGCGCCGCGCCAGTGTGTTTCAAGGCTGACGGCGTAGTGGTATCCGTCGCGGACAAAGGCGCGGAACTGACCTACCCAGTCGATGATTCCGCCGCCGACCGGCGCCCACTCAAAGCCTCCGCCTGGCTTGCGGATTGTATCCTTGCAGTGGCAGTGGCCAATGCGATCTTTGGGCAGCAGGGCGTAGTCGTCCGGGTACGGCGTGTCGCCTTGAAACGTAGCCGAGTTGCCAGGATCCCAGTTGAGCATGAAGTTCGGCTCCCGGATTTGGCTGAGCGTAACAGCCGCTTCCTTGCCGCTCCCGGTGTTGCATTCCATCTCGTTTTCGAGCAGCAGGATGATGTTGTGTTTTGCGCACTCTCGCGCCGCCTGCCGCAGCTTGTCGTTGATGGCATCGCGATAGGGAGCGACATTTTCGAGCCTCCAGAAATCGAAGCAGCGGATGCGATCGGTCTCAAACGCCTTGCAAAGCTCGATGCAGCGGTTGAGTACTTCTTCCTGATGTTTAAAGTCGAAGTCGGCGCGGAACTGGTCGCGCGGGGGGCCTGCTTTTGATTGCGGTGCGCCCGGCCAATGCACTTTGAACAGCGGGCTGGCAAGATCGGTGACGCGCAACTTGTTTTTGTTCAGGATTTCGCGTGCGCGATCCACGTCGGCATCGTTCATGTTCGCGATGTTCTTGCCCCACATGCCGCGAATCTCAATCCATTCCAATCCGAAGTCGTTGGCAGCCACGCTGCAGGCGTGGTCGAAATCATCAGAGATTTCGTCGTTGATGACCGAGAGCCGGAAGGGGCAACTGGCGAGAGCGCAGAGAGCTTCAGGAGCGGCTGCGAGCGCGCCTGCCGCGCCAAGGCCGGCGAGAAATGCACGGCGCGAAGAGAGCATGAAGGATTCTCCTTGAATTGAGGCGTGTGCGATCGGCGTTCGGCGTGCGGTTGCGATTATAGCGCCTTACAACCCGGAGAGTTGCTTGCAGCGGCCAAAACTCCAGCATGCTGCGCAGGGGCCGCATTACTTCTCTAAATAGTTCCTGGTCTGGCCGGTCCGGCTATTCATCACGCTGAAACTGCCGTCTGCTGAGGCCACTACCTTGAAGTAGGCGCCGTCGCTGCCGCCTTTGAGGTTGGCAATCAAATCTTCCGCGCTGTTGTGCGCGGCGTCGCTGCCCTCTGCCGTGTGCAGCATGTAGAGATCTTCAAGACCTGGGCTCTCATGAACGGTTTGCCACGCCTCGGGGCTGCCGCCTTTGTGGGCGCCGTTATCCATAATGGCAACTCGCGCATGCAGTGCATCGACAAACGCACGCGAGTTAGAAAGATTCATGCCGTGATGGTTCACGAGATAGAGATCAACGTGCCCGATGAGATTGTTCGGGCAAACCAGCGGAATCTCCTTGGCCTTGGTAAGGTCGCCGAGATCGACAAAGCTAAACTTGCCGAATCGCACCAGGATGCCAGCGGAGCGGGGGTTCTCCGTCGAGTCAAGATCCCAATGCGGCTCGCTCGCGCAATACGGATTGGGCTGCGGCGTCACGCCGGGCACTGCGGAGATATGCTCGCCGTCAGCGGTGATTACGATCGTGGTAAGGCCAGGAATGTCGATCGTGTCGCCGGGATGAACGATGCGGCGCGGCGTGTTGCCGATTGCCTTGATGTATGCGGCGTAATCGTGGCGGGTGATGTCGCTATCTTCGCGGTTCACGCCGTGGTCGAGAAACTCGCCCACCTTTACCCGCTGGACGAGGTTGGGGACGCCGCCCACGTGATCGACGTGGTAATGCGTGATCAGCACCTTGTCGATCTGTCCGATCCCCGCGTCCTTCATTGCGGCGACAATGCGATCGGCGTCGCGCCCTTGCGCGTTCCCGAAATCTCGCCAGCCCGTGTCTACCAGCAATGACTTGCCGGCGGGCGACACGAGCAGAGTGGACTGCCCTCCCTCCACGTCGATGAAATAGATGAGCAGTTTTCGCGTACTCCCCTGCGCGTGGCCGGCCGGCGGCACGACAAGACAGAGCAATGCAAAACTCCAGGCAAGCATGTGAACGGCCGATCTCAGTCTTGCGACGCAATGCACAAGTTTCGAAACCCATTGAACAAGAAATCTCATGACAATCGAAGTGTAATCGAGCCATCTCAGTTCAGGAAACAGCGGCGGCGCGAGCAGAAAGCGGTTTTCAAGAGGTAGCATGGCGTCAATCGCCCGCGATTTGCATCCAATTAACTTGGAAACCGTAAACGACAATAGGGGTGCGAACCATGCAGCGTCTTGCTGGAAAGATTGCCGTAGTCACCGGCGCCGGTACGGGAATCGGCCAGGGCATCGCCAAACGCCTGGGATCAGTGGGTGCAGAGATCGTCGTCGATTACGTCGGCGATCCGGGCGGGGCGAAAGCGACGCGTAGCGCCATCCAGCAAACGGGCGCCGAAGCGGAGACGGTTCAAGCCGACGTGACCAGGCACGACGACGTGCGCAAACTTGTCGACATTGCCTGGACGCGCTTTGGCTCGGCAGACATCCTGGTGAACAACGCGGGCATGGAGCATAAGGCCGATTTCTGCGACACTGCAGAAGCGGACTACGGCAAGATCATGTCGGTAAATTTACGGGGCCCGTTTTTCCTTACTCAGGAGTTTGTGCGGCGGCTGCGCGACGCCAGGAAACCGAGCCGCATTATCAACATCAGTTCCGTGCACGAAGACATGGCGTCTCCCGGGTTCTCAACCTGCTGCTGTAGCAAGGGAGCAACGCGCATGTTGGTTCGCGACCTCGCCGTAGAACTTGGCCCGCTGGGAATTACAGTCAACAACGTTGCTCCCGGCGCCATCGCTGCGCCAATCAACAAAGCGCTGCTCGAAGACAAACCCAAACTCGATGCGCTGTTCAAAAACATTCCGCTGGGCTGGCTCGGCAGTCCGGACGACGTGGCTGGAACTGTCGCGTTTCTTGCGTCGGAAGACGCAGCCTATATTACGGACGCGACCTTGGTTGTGAACGGCGGATTAATGCGCAATTATCACGAACAATAAGAACAATGGCTGCGAAGATTGAAGATTACGCGCTCATAGGCGACATGGAAACGGCCGCTCTCGTCGATCCCAATGGATCGATAGACTGGCTTTGCTGGCCCGACTTTTCCTCTGCTGCGTGTTTCGCCGCGCTGCTGGGAACGGAGGAAAACGGCCGCTGGCAGATCGCACCGGCGGAAGGTGAATTCACCAGTACGCGCCGCTATCGCGATCACACGCTCATTCTTGAAACTCGGTTCGATCAGACCGGCGGTTCCTTTCGACTGATTGACTTCATGCCTCCCCGCGGAGTTCACTCCGACGTTGTCCGCGTGGTCGAAGGCATTCGCGGCAATGTAACCGTGCGCATGGAACTTGTCTTGCGTTTTGATTATGGACGCACGGTCCCCTGGGTTACAGGCATAAGCGACGGAGTGCGCGCAGTGGCCGGACCGAATCTCGCGATTCTGCATGCGTCGGTGCCGGTTCACGGCGAGAATCTGAAAACCGTGGCCGAATTCAACCTGCGCAAAGGCGAGCGCGTCTGGTTCACGCTTACTTACGGCGCTTCTCACGAGTCCGACCCGAGGCCGATTGATTTTCGACGCACGCTGGAAATCTCAACGCGTTACTGGCGCCAATGGAGCTTGCGCCTGCAATGCAAGGGCAAGTATCGCGATGCGGTCGAGCGCTCGCTCATCACGCTCAAGGCGCTCACCTTCAGGCCAACGGGCGGGATCGTCGCGGCTCCCACCACATCGCTGCCCGAGCAAATCGGCGGCACGCGCAATTGGGATTACCGGTACTGCTGGTTACGTGACGCCACGTTTACGCTGCTTGCGCTGATGAACGCCGGCTACTTTAAGGAAGCAGAAGCGTGGCAGGATTGGCTCTTGCGCGCGCTGGCCGGAAGCCCCGACCAGGTTCAGATCATGTATGGACTGTGCGGCGAACAGCGGCTCGTTGAGTGGGAGGCCGGCTGGCTGGCCGGTTACGAGGCGTCGCAGCCCGTGCGCATCGGCAATGCAGCAAGCGCGCAATTGCAGCTCGACATCTTCGGCGAAGTGCTCGACTCGTTCTTTCACGCGCAGCACGGCATGCGGCGGCATACTGAAGACGATTTTCGCGTGCTGGCGCTTATGCTTGATCATCTTGCGAAAATCTGGCGGCAACCGGACCACGGAATCTGGGAGACGCGCGGCCGTCCGCAGCATTTCACTTATTCCAAGATGATGGCGTGGGTTGCTTTTGACCGCGCCGTATTGCTTGCCCAGCAGATGAAGTACGAGGCCCCCATTGAGAAATGGAAGACGATTCGCGACGCCATCCATAAGGAGATTTGCGATAAGGCCTTCAACAAGAAGAAAGAGTGCTTTGTTCAGGCCTATGGATCCAATGAGCTCGACGCCGCACTGTTGTTGATGCCGACGGTCGGCTTTCTGCCGGGTAGCGATCCGCGCGTCAAGTCAACAGTGAGAGCTATCCAGCGTGAACTCATGCGCGACGGCCTGGTCATGCGCTACAACACGGCGAAGGCGCCCGACGGGCTGCCTCCGGGTGAAGGCGTTTTTCTGGCATGCAGCTTCTGGTTGGTCGGCAGTCTGAAGGCAGTTGGCCGCACGCGGGCCGCAAAGGCCCTCTTCGAGAGACTGCTCAAGCTGCGCAACGATCTGGGTCTGCTCGCGGAGGAGTATGACGTGAGCCGCAAGCGGCTGGTGGGCAACTTTCCGCAGGCGTTTTCGCATATTGCACTTGTGAATGCGGCCTTTTATCTGCAGGAGGACACACGGTTGCGGCGGCGCGCGCACCGCAATGTAGACCATAACGTTGAAACTTCGCCAAAGAAGCGTCCGGCCAGGTAATGCGCAATAAAACGACAGAAACTTCAAAACCGCGCGGCTGATAGAATGAAAACTGGCTGCGACGCGCGGCTGTTGATTGAATTCCCGCTCAATCTCCCAATCTAACGGCCCTGAGCAGCCGGATTCATGCAAAGGAAAATGCATTTGTGAGCCAGACGATACGCAATATCGCCATCATCGCCCACGTCGATCATGGAAAGACCACTCTGGTCGACGCCATGCTGCGCCAGGCGGGGACCTTCCGCGCCAATGAGCAGGTGGCCGAGCGAGTGATGGACTCAAACGAGCTCGAACGCGAGCGCGGTATCACCATTCTCGCCAAGAACACGGCCATTAACTACGGCGGAGGCAAGATCAACATTGTCGACACGCCCGGCCACGCAGATTTTGGCGGCGAAGTTGAGCGCGCGCTGAAGATGGTGGACGGTGTGATGCTGCTGGTGGATGCTGCCGAGGGACCGCTGCCGCAAACGCGCTATGTACTCTCCAAGGCGCTCGAGGCCAAGCTTCCGCCGATCGTGGTGATCAACAAGATCGACAGGCCCGACGCGCGGCCGCAGGAAGTCCTGAACGAAATCTACGATCTGTTCATCGATCTCGATGCCGACGAACACCAACTCGATTTCCCCGTGCTCTATGCTGTCGCAAAAAACGGCACAGCTTCTATCGATCCCGCCACATCAGGCACGGACCTGCATCCGCTGTTTGAGGCCATCGTAGACAACATCCCAGAGGCAACCGGCGACGCAGAAGCCGCGCTGCAGATTCTGGTCGCCAATCTCGATTACTCCGATTACTTTGGCCGCATCGCCATCTGCCGCGTCTTTCAGGGAACGTTGCACGTGGGCGACGAGGTGAATATTTCGCGCCGTGACGGCACGCTTTACAAAACAAAAATCACTAAGCTTTTTACCTTCTCTGGGCTCAAGCGTACCGAGATTGAAGAAACGACCATGGGTGATATTGTTGCCGTCGCAGGCATTGAGGGCATCACGATTGGTGAAACCATCACGAGCCTCGAAAACCCCGCGCCGCTGCCGCTCATCGTCATTGACGAGCCGACCATCGCGATCCAGTTCAACGTAAACACTTCGCCTTTCGCCGGCCGCGAAGGCCAGTACGTCACCAGCCGCAATCTGCGTGAGCGCCTGGAAAAGGAACTGCTCACCAATGTGTCGATTCGCGTTGAAGAAACCGGCTCGCCCGACGCATTCAAGGTTCTTGGCCGCGGTGAGTTGCAACTTGCAATCTTGATAGAAATGATGCGCCGCGAAGGATTCGAGCTCATGGCCGGCCGGCCTGAGATTGTGACCAAGGTCGTGGACGGCGTGCGACTGGAGCCGGTGGAGCACCTCACCATCGATGTGCCCGAGCAGTTTACCGGAGTGGTGATCGAGAAGCTTGGTCCACGCAGGGGCGAGATGACCAAAATGCACAATCATGGATCGGGCCGCGTGCGGCTCGAGTTTCGCGTGCCCAGCCGCGGACTCATCGGCTTGCGCAGCGAGATGCTGACCGAGACGCGCGGAACGATTGTCATGAATTCTCTCTTCGACGGTTACATTCCCTACCAGGGGGAGATTCCGCAGCGGCCCACCGGCGCGCTCATCGCCGATCGCCTGGGCGCGACCACAACTTACGCCCTAAACGGACTGCAGGAGCGCGGCATTCTGTTTCTGGGGGCCGGCGTTGAAGTGTATGAAGGAATGATCGTGGGCGAGCACTCGCGCGACAACGACCTCGACGTGAACGTGGTCCGCGAAAAAAAGATGACGAATATGCGCGCGTCCACAGCCGATGATGCAATTCGGCTTGTGCCCTACACTACGCTCAACCTAGAACAGGCTATAGAGTTCATTGCCGACGATGAGTTTGTTGAGGTCACGCCAAAGTCGCTGCGCCTGCGCAAAAAGATTCTGCAGCAGAATCGCCGGCCCAAGCGCTGGGAGAAGGCGGAGCAGTTTAGCTGAGTGCCAATTCTTGCGCGCAACTTCAAATGTTGTCATCCTGAGCGACCTTCGTCCGCCGCGGCGGACGAAGGGAGTCAAAGGATCTGCAGTTGTCTTTTGTTTCTCATCCGTTACTTTCAGGATCGACACGGCCGACAACGGACCAGTCACGCGGATCATTAAACCTGTTGTACTCGGGGGTCAATATTGAATGCCCAGGCAGCGCGTGCGCGTATCCAATGTGACTCAACTCAACAATCTTTGTTTCAAAAGGGTAAAGAGGGTGAATTGCTGGCGATTCGATGACGGAACTAACCCAAGTTCGTCACGCTTGGGGCGAAATTGCTGGTTTTGATGCCGGTTTTTGAGGGTAAGTCTTTTGGGCTCAGAGTGGGTAAATGCAAAAGTGGATGTAGTGCAGACCTACCCTCTTGATTC
>Ga0335074_10009904_pt1 | contig 13320 bp, 13 predicted proteins | sample Lox_Sample_23_FD_206715 | JGI IMG/M metagenome (GOLD analysis project Ga0335074, IMG submission 206715) | Soil microbial communities from Loxahatchee National Wildlife Refuge, Florida, United States - Lox_Sample_2.3 | ecosystem: Environmental > Terrestrial > Soil > Wetlands | place: USA...
GTTGGCGCTGGCTTTTTGCGGACTCGCGGCTGCTCTACAAGGCGCGCTGGCGCTGGGCCGCTTCATGCTAAAACGCGATCGCCATTGGGATCTTCTGCGCGCGCTCCCGCAAGTCCCTGGCCGATTTGGCGGCATGTACCGCAAGAATCTGCGCGAGACTCTCAGCCTGCTCGATCCCTATGCGGCGGCCCTGCTCAGCCTGGGAGGCGCCGCTTATAGGATATTTGCCGCGCATCCCGATCCGGCGGCCGCATCCATCATGAGCTTGTTAGTGGCGCTCGCCATGAGCACCTGCGCGCAATCTTTGTTCGGCCTGGATTTCGAACCCGGCGTCACGCGCTACCGTTTGCTGCCGCTTCGCGGTTGGGAAATCTTGCTGGCCAAAGGCGCGGCATTTATCACCATCCTGTTTGTGCTGCTTCTGCCGCTCGATCCGTGGCCGGGAGTCACTTTCGGATTGGCGGCGCTGGCGGTTGGCCACAGTTCTACCGTGCTCGAAGATTTGCCGCAGCGGCCCTGGCGATTTGCCGGCGGCAACCTGCTATTCGGCATTGCCCAAGTGGCCATCGCCATGATCGTTGGATTTCTCGAGCATCAACGCGGAATTGCCGTGCTGGCGCTCACCGCCATGGGCTATGCTGCGTCAGTATATTATTACGGCAACCGTTGGGAGCGCGCCATATCATGATTCAATGCCGCGAAGTTAGCAAGCATTACGGCGAATTCGCCGCCCTCGATAACCTCACGTTCCACGTGGCCGATGGCGTATGCGCGTTGTTAGGGCCGAATGGCGCGGGTAAGTCGACGCTGCTGAAAATCCTCTCCGGATTACTGGCGCCCGATGGCGGCGAAGTGCGGGTAGCCGGATTCGATGTTTTGCATGACGCGCTGGCTCTGAAGCGTTCCATCGGCGTGCTGCCCGAAGATCTGGGCCTGTTCGATGCGCTAACCGTCGAAGAGCATCTGGATCTATGCGGACCCGTGTATGGACTGAGCCGCGCGGAAACGCGCGCGCGATCCGCCACGCTGTTGCGCATTCTGGGCCTCGAAAAAGGCCGCTATACCTATCTCGATCAATGCTCGCACGGCATGCGCAAGAAAACCGCACTGGCCATGGCGCTGCTCCATAATCCGCGCGTGCTGCTGCTCGATGAGCCGTTCGAGGGAATCGATCCGGTTTCTTCGGTGACCATTCGGGATCTGCTGCGCACCGTCGCGTCGCGCGGCATTGCGGTCTTCCTGACGTCGCATGCGCTGGCTATGATCCCGCAGTTGGCGGACGAGGTGATGATGATTCGCGGCGGCCGGATCGTATACCATGCGATGGCCGCAGAACTCGAGCGGCCGCTCGATGAGTTGTATTTCGACTTAGTCGAAGCGCCTAAACAAGAGGACTTGCCGTGGCTGCGGTTCTCGCCATCCTAAACGCGTTGCGGCGCGCGGCGGGGCGAGACTTAGGCTCGCTGGCGTCCATCAAAGTAAATAATCTTTTTCTGTTTGTGGCGTTGCTGGCTTATGGCGCGGTGAACACCGGGTTATCGCCCAAGAGCGCTTATCCGTTTTTCCTGCTCCTCGGATTCCTGCTGCTGTTTCCCTTATCTTCCGATCCGCTGGGCAGAATTCCTCCCGCGCGATTGGCTCTTTGGCCGCTAAGCTCCGGCCAGCGATTGGGACTGCGATTCGCCAGCCTGGCGCTCAGCCCGGTCGCGTGGATCGGCATGCTCATTCTGCTAAGGACCGCCCGTCCGCTCGTCGCGCTGTCTTTCTGTGGGCTGGCGTTGGGCGTGCAAGCCGCGGCCTCGCTCGCCCGCTACGCCGCACAACGCGATCCCCATTGGAACGTCCTGCGATACATTCCGCAATTTCCCGGACGGTTGGGCGGACTGGTACGCAAGAACGTGCGCGAGATGCTTAGCTTGCTGGACCCATACGCTGCGCTGCTGATCGCCATCGGCGGCGGCGCATACCGGCTGCTCGCACGCCATCCCGATCCCGCGGCATTCGCGATTCTGAGCTTGCTGGTAGCCCTCACCTTGAGCACTTACGCGCAGTCACTATTCGGGCTGGAGCTTTCCGGCTCCGGCATGACGCGTTACCGTCTGCTGCCGCTGGGCGGATGGCAGGTTTTGTTGACAAAAGACATCGCGTTCCTTGCCGTCCTCTTAGTCTGGCTGCTGCCGCTCGATCCCGCGCCCGGAATGACGTTCGGCTTGGCCGCGCTGGTGCTCGGGCATCATTCCTCCGTATTGTTGGAATTACCCCAAAAAACATGGCGATTTACCGGCGGACGTTTGCTGCCCGTAGGCGCGCTGCAGGCAATTATTGGCATGGCGCTGGGTTTTCTTGAACATCAGAGGGGACTGGAAGTACTGGAACTTACTGCCTTAGCTTATGTAACTTCGCTTACTTACTACGGCCGCCGCTGGGAGCGCCGGAACCTACGCGGTTATTTCTGCAATTAAAAGAAATCTTCGAAACTATTGGCGTAACCCAGTGTTAATCTTCCAAACAGCGGGGTAACGCGCGCCCTTCCAACCTGCAGAGTCCCTATCGCGTTACCCCAAATTCCACTCAACTTTTTTTTCCCCGCGCGACGCTCTTCGTCAGCGGAGTTCCTTTTTTGACGGCGGGCCGTAATGTGGGGCAGGCTCGTAGCTGCGGTGGCCTCGTAGGCCGCCTTCTGCCCCACCAAACCGGCCCACTGCCCGCCTTTCGTATGTAAACAGTCAACCGCGCCGCGCGAAAAGTGTCAGGCTGTGCTAAAGTAGCACCACAGTAGCATCACAGATACGGGAACCATCATGAAGGCCTCCGCGATTGTTTTTCTCCTTGTTTTTGCTTTTCCCCTGTACGGCAGCCGCGACTCGGACCATGCGCGGCAATTGGAGCAATCCGGCGATAGCGCCGGCGCGCGCGATCTGTTGGCGCGTGCCGCACAAAGCTCTCCCGGTGACGTAACGGTCTTAACGGATTACGCCGAGTTTTTGGATCGCCACGCCGATCCAGCCACGGAGCAAGCCTATGGCAAGCTGCTCGCTCTGCTGGAATCCCCCGCGTATAAGCAGCAGCGCGCGGTGGTGGCACGACGCCTGGCCGAATTAGCTCTGTTGCGCGGAGATGCGCAAGCCGCCGCGCGTTTCCTCGAAACCTATCGCGCCGCGGGCGGCACAGGCTCGCTTCCGGCAGCGACTGCCCCAAAGGCGCTGTTGCCTGATGGCTACGTCGAAATACCGGGACCTTTACGCTCGTTCGGCCGCATGGCCGCGATAACCAGTGACGAGCAACCCGAGGATCTGCTGCCGGCGCTCGCTCGCAACGTAGTCACCAATGGCTTTCAGGCGACCCACGGCAATGAGACGCTCGAACCAACCGAGTATTTGAAACTGGTGCACCGGTATTTGGGGGAAGCCCGTGAGATCGAGAAGCTGGCTGGTAACAAGAAGGTGATCGAAATACCGACTTGCGATTCCGCCAATGCCGGCGATTTGCTGCGCATTCTGGGATTCCGCATGCGCGGGGCGTGCGGCAGCGAAGTGGTGCTCGAAACCGTCAACGCCACGCGCGCGTTCGTCACTACCGACTCCGGTTTTCCGCTGCCCGCGCTCGAAGAGGCCCTGCGCACTAATCGTCCGTTTAAATATGACTATCATCCGGCCCGTATTCCGGTACTTTTCGGCATGAATTACTGGCTCTCCGAGAAGGAAAAAGAAACCAGCGGCTTTCTCGACGTCCTGCTTTCCGATCCGTCACTGTGCCGCTTGTATCTGGGATTGTCCAAACTGGATCGAAGCACGGCTGGGGAAATCCGAAAAAGCATCCCTCTGGCGCATCTGAAAGCTTATGCGCATGTGATTGATTTCTTCGGCGGCATGTTTGAAATCCGCAATGGCAAGGCCATGGTTCCGGGTGCGCCGCGCGCGGTGTCGGCCTGGACCGAACTGGCGGGCGTGCCGCCCGACCAGGGCGCCGCGTTCTTCGAAAAGCTGGTGTCCAAAGATGATGGCTGGCTGGCCAGCTATTACGATGCCCTGGCGCGTATCAACGGTCCGGTGCACGACTATCTCACCGAGCCCGCGCGCATGGTGCGCTTCTATAACGCCATTCGCGGCAAAGTGACCAGCCCCGGTCCGGCGCGCCCGGTATTTCGCTCGAACGCCGACATGATGCTGCTCACCACGCGGTTGTGGATCGAGCCCAACGGACAGCCGCATATTCCAGGGAATCTACAGGTCTGGAAGGAGCTATTTGCGTCCCATCCACCTGGTAAATACGATGCCAAGCTGACCCGCGCGGCCGGCTCCTGGAAAGAGCCTGACGATGTATTGGAAGCATTGTTCGGGCTGACGCGCAAAGCCGTAGAGAATGAGCCGCTCAAGATTTTCATGGCGCTCACGGATCTGGATCGCAATCGCGCCACGCCCCTGGCGCCCGAGACTGTAGACACGCTGGCCCGGAACTATCATACCTACGGCAGCCAATACGCCATCTTCAACGATGCCGCGACTCTCAGCGATAAGTCCATCCTGAGTTTCCTGAGTACGGCCGACGCGGTGTCGCGTATCAAGGATCCGGCACTGCGCGCGGACACCTTGGGCACCATGCAGGCCCTGGTCGGACTGTGGCAGATTTGCTCCCGCTCCGGAAGCCTGCCGGCCGCCAAGGCCGACCAGACATTCGCGGCGCTGCTGGATCCATTCTCGGCCGTGCGCGATAACCGCGTGCTTTTCGATGCCGGACGCAGCGGCATCACTCTGCTGCTTTCCGCCACCGGCGAAAAATCCGGCCCGTCGCAAGCTCGCGTGCTCGATCTGCTGGCCGGCGCCGTGGACTCGAGCGATGCCGATTCGCACACCCATCTGGTCGAGGAGATGACCCGCATCCTCGAGGCGCAGGATATTGTGCCGCTCGACGATATTCTCAATCTGGCGAATCATCTGGACGCGGCAGCGCGGGGCGGGAAAATCGATACCGTGCTCGTCAACCGGCTGGAGGCTCGCATCACCAGCATTCCTTTGGCCCGCGCCAGCCTGAGTCCCAGTGAGAAGAGTGTTCTTTCCTTCGGTTATTGGACGGAGAAGCACGTGGAAGCGGAACGCAAACTGAATCTGCATGCCGCCATAGCGAAGGCATCCGGCGATAAACTGCGGGATGTGCGCGGTCTGCTGGCTCCGTTCTTGCGTGACACGCTGGTGGCTTATAACTACGCCCACTACGCGCCGCCGGGCGCGCAGGTGCTTTATACCAATCCTCTGTTTGTGCGCACCCACGATTTTCTGGGGGTACAAGGATCCAATCATATGTGGCGGGCCACCGAGGTGTTCGGCTCGGGTTGGCCTTCAAACGGCGGCGGCCGTTTGGTGGGATCGCTCGCCGGTCTGCCTTACGCTTTAGCGGACGCGGAACAGAACTTCCTGGTGCCCGATCAAACCCAAGCTTTGATCTGGGGTGACCTGGTGCCGCAGATAGTGGTCAGCGCCGTCGTCCCGCGTTGGTGGAATGTCACGCCGCTGCAGTTGCACTGGGTGGCGCTGCACCTGCGTTACGGCGAATCTCTCATCGCCGAATCGGCTCTCGATGCGGATTTGAGACAGCAGGCGGTCTCGATTTTAAGCGCGCAGGCCGCCCCCGTGCGCGCCGGTGAGATCAATCAGTTGCTCGCCGAAGGCGATGTGTGCGCGGCCATGAGCAAGGTGACGCCTTCCGAATTATTTGTCCTGGCCTCGAAAATGACGGATCGCGCCACGGACCAGACCTCGCCGCTGCTGGGAGAAATCCGGAGGCTCGCCGCCGAATCGCCCAAACAGGTAAGCTTCGCGGCCATTTCATCGGCTTTCGGTACGCCGAAACCCACCCTGGCCAATACCTATCGTTCCGAGTTATTAAACCTGCGTACATTTCCTACGTTGATGGGTTATTCCAGCCGAATTCTGGCGGAAAGCTGGGAATCGAATACGCTTTATTGGGCTCAACTCGCCGACCAGACTTACATGCAGCCATCGCAGCTCAACGTGCGTATCCCGGAGTGGACCCAAGATCTGGTGCAGCATATTTTTGCTTCGCACCTGGAAGATTGGCCGGCCTTACTGCGTTCGTTGCGCGAGGTAGGCGATTCGGTGCGCGCCAAGTCACATCAACAGGCGCTGGCTCAGGCCCGGCAGGCACAACTTACTAATACGGGGAATTAGTCGGGGATAACAGGGGAGAGCTATGGATCTAATATCGCGGCGGGGATTTATCGGATTTACGGCGGGCGCGGCGTGGCTGCGCGCACAAGATGCGCAGCGCCCTGTGTTCCGCGTAAAAGTGGACATGGTGGTGCTGAGTTTTACGGTTACCGACAGCCATAGCCATTACATCAACGGCCTCAAGAACACGGACTTCAAGATCTACGAAGACGGCATTCTGCAAAAAATGGCCACGTTCGCCGAGGGAACCAAGCCGCCCATGCAGGTTCTGCCTGATGGCAGTACGCGTCCTTTGCCGGCCGGCGAGAATTCCGAAGCGGCCGGAAATCCCGGCATCGACTTGCATAGCGACGCGTTCGTGGGCACCAACGTTTTCGTGCTCTTCGACACCAGCAACTTCATGTACCGCGGTTTTGTTTACGCGGAAGACGCCATCGCCGATTTCGTGCGCGGCCTGGATCGCGCCGATTCGGTGGCCGTATACACCTTCAGCCGCAATCTCTCGCGCGCCGCCACGCTCACGCGCGACCGTGCCGATGCCATCGGCGGCTTGCGCCAGGCGGTCGCCGGAGACGACACCGCGCTGTACAACGCGCTGCTGCTCACCCTGCGCGACGCGGCCAAAGTGCCCGGCCGCAAGGTGGTGATCGTATTCTCGAACGGTCCGGATAACGCCAGCATGGTGGCGCCGGACGATGTGCGCGCCGTGGCCGAGGACGAAGGCATCCCTATTTATGTCATCTCCACCACCGAAGTAAATAAGGATCCGATTTCGAGCGGCGTGTTCCGGCGCATTGCCGCGCGTACCGGCGGGAAAGCTTATTGGGCTAAGACCTGGCAGAAGCAGGTGGAAGCTTTCGAATCCATCCGCGAGGACTTAGGTAACTCCTATACCGTGACTTACTATCCGCAGCCTAACCCGAATGAAGGTTTTCGTAAGATTACGGTAGAGATTGTCTCCGACGTAGGTAAGAAGTATCGCGTGCGGTCACGGCCGGGTTATCGTCCACGAGGCGCAATCTAGGCCCGATGCCCGGAGCACCGCGCGCGGCATTCCTGTTCGATCTCGACGGCACCCTCATCGATACCGTCTATCAGCACGTGCTGGCGTGGCGCGAGGCGCTGGATCAGGGCGGCATTCACCTGGCAGTCTGGCGGATTCACCGCCGCATCGGCATGAGCGGCGGCCTGTTTGTAAACGCGCTGCTGCGCGAGACGGGCCACCAGATCGCGGGCGATGAAGAGGAGACCCTGCAAAAATTCCATGCGGCAGCCTACGCACGCCTGGCCGCGCAGGTGCCGCCGCGGCCGCTACCCGGGGCGGAAGACCTGCTGGCGCACCTCTCGCGCACGCGCGTGCCTTATGCCATCGCCACCAGCGGACGCCCGGATAGCGCCCGGCTTTCCTTGCAGGCTCTGCATGTGCCCGCGGACGTGCCCATCGTGACGCGCGATCAAGTGCGTTATGCCAAGCCCGATCCCGATCTGTTTCTGGCTGCCGCCGCGCGGCTAAGTGTTGTTATTGAAGATTCGATAGTGGTGGGCGATAGCATTTGGGATTTGCTGGCCGCGCGGCGCGCCCGCGCACTGGCTGTCGGCCTGCTCTCCGGCGGCTATGGCCAGGAAGAACTCGAGCGCGCAGGAGCATTTCGCGTGTATCAGGATCCGCTGGATCTATTGACGCATCTCGACGAATTGGGCATTCGGGCTCCGGAGTAAGCGGGCTTTGTCGCGGCTGTTAGAATTGAGACCGGCGCGAAAATGAAAGTGTTTATCTCATACGGCGATCCTTCCGATCAAGTGACGGCGCTGCGTCTACAGGCACTGGGAACCGCCAACGGTCTACGAGTGTACGTTCCTCCGGCTTACACTCGGCAGGGTCTTGCGACGCTTTTAGATCCCGATGCGGCCCAAAAACTCAACGAGGCGGACGCTGTTTTGGGTGTTGTAGAAGCAGGCCCGTCCGAAGCGTGCCGCCAGTAGTTGAACACCGGTCTGGCGATTGGCAAATATATGATGGTGATGTCATATCCGGCATCCGCGCCGCAGCTTCGTTCCTATTTCGGTTCGAACCTCGTGGTCATTGATCCCGATAGTCCCGAGGAGGCGGAGGTATCCATTGTGCGGCATCTCAGAGCCGTTCACGCTCACGAAGACGCCAAGAAGGCCATGCTGTTCCTGAGTACGGTGGCGTTGGGCCTCTTGATCGTTGTGCCAGCGGACTGATCGCAGCGAGATGCGCAAGCGCCGTTGTACGACTGACAACTCGGGCCTGATTGCTCCCGTTCAGGCGGAGATCAACCAAGGAGCGGCTGCAAGCCCTCTTCGAGAGGTACGCTTTTTTCGAGCGATGTGATGGCTTACGAACAGGGCGCGGTGAACTTTCATCTCGCGGGCCGGGCGCGTCGGCGCTACTTGGATCGCGGAGAAGCTGAGGCAGTACTTCAGGCGTCGCAGATCGGGGCCGTGGTGATCGTGGATGATCCTTGGGGCCGCAGCCTTGCGGATCGAAGTGAGTTGGAATTCCATGGAACCTTGTGGGTGTTGGGGCAATTTCATAAGCTCGCGCTGCTCTCGTCCACCGAAATACGCAACTGTGTCACGTCACTGCTCCGCCGCGGGATTCGTCTTCCCACATCTGCCGTCAATGAGTTTCTTAGTTCCATTGGAGAGCGGCCTGTTTAGGGTACGGTGATCCGGCTAACCCCGGCGCGATTCGCGCCACCGGCGTACCTTCGCGCGATTGCCGCAGTCCCGCATGTCGCACCATTGGCGGCGATGGTTGCGGCTGGTATCGAGGAACATCCATCCGCATTCCGGACCGGCGCACTGGCGGACGCGCGCCAATTCAGCCGACGTCAGCAGATCGGCGGCCGACCGAGCCACCGGCCAAAGAGGACGGTCGAGCGCGGGCGGGGATTCCGTGAACACCCAAGCGTAGCCATTGTCCTGGAGCACCAATTCCCGGTGCGCCTGCGCCTGTGAGATCTCAGCCCGCACGATGTTTAGGCTGGCGGCGTCCGGCGCCTGGCCTTCCACCTTGGATTTGAGCAGCCCATGGAGCGCTTCGCGCAGTTCTATGCCCCGGTTCATAACAGCCGCAGCTGCGCGGGGCTTTTGGCCCGCCAAGCGCGCCAGTGCGTGCGCCCGGCGGCGTTCCAGCGACCCGGCCAGGATGCTCCAGGCCAGCAGATCCTCATATCCGCCCAACTTGTCCCGAATAACCGCGCCGCGGTGGTCCCGCCCGCCCACGGTGTTGACGAAGTCCAGGCACCAGCTCCCGCCCACAAATTTTACTGGTAACTGGTTAATGATCTTTGACAGGTTACCAGGGCCGTGATATCTTGTAACCATTATGATCAGATTAGCAGGTTACCTGGCATTCACGGCGGCGCTCGCGTCGTCCGTCGCGTGGGCTCAGCAGCCCAAGGACCCCGCCGGAGAATTCACTGGCATATTCGCCCACATCAATAAAAAAGTGCTGGATATGGCCAAGGATTTTCCAGCGGAGAAATACGACTACAAACTGCGTCCGGAGATGCGCAGTTTCGGCGCCGTGATCGTCCACATCGCGTCCGGCAACGTCTTCGCCGCTGAAGCCGGGAAAGGCGGAAAAGTGAAGTGGACCGAACTAAATCCGGCGGACTTCCAGACCAAGGCACAGGCTGTCGCCTTGCTGGAAAAATCCATCGCGGACGCCACCGCGACGTTGAAATCGCTGCCCGCGGACAAGTTCCATCAGACCGTGGAGCCGTGGCTGTCAGTGATCGAGCATTCCGCGGAACACTATGGCCTGCTGGTGGCTTACTTCCGGGCGAACGGGATTGTGCCGCCGGCCTCGCGGAAGAAGTAACGATTCGGAGGCTAAGTGAATTTGACGCGCCGGCCGTGCGCCATGGGCGTGATGCAAATCGCGCCGTTCACGTTGTGTAAGTCGATGTAAGTGCCGCCGCCCTTCAACACACCGTGCAACTGGCTGCCGGCTGAGTGATCCTGGCTCACCGGAATGCCGAAATCATTATCGATTCCGCCCACCACGTTGCGCGCATTGAATTCCACTCCGGCATCGTAAGGAATGGAAAGCGAAATCGCGCCATTGACCGAGTTCATGGAGATCAGCTTGGCGTCGCTCAGGCAATCGAAACTGGCTTCCAGCCGGCCATTCACCGTAGAAAGGCGCACATCGCCGGTGATCTTCGCGGCGCGCACGGGGCCATTCACGGAAGAGGCGTTAACCTCGCCGCTCACGCCTTCGATATCCACCGCGCCGTTGATCGCCTTGATCTCGCGCAGGTGCGCGTGGCGCGGCACCATCAGGTTGAATTCCACGCTGCCGGGATTCGTGGATCCGGTGCCGTCGAAACGCGTGCGAATCGTGATCGAATTGGCGGTGGAGTCCACGGTGACGCGCGCTTCGTTCAACAGGCCTTTGGTGGAAGCAGTCTTCACCGCTGCGATGCGCACTTCATTGCGGTCCCAGGCGCGGATGTGAACGTCGCCGTTGATGTTTTCAAGCGAAACGATCCCGCTCGCGGATAGAGGATAGATCCGGTTGGATTCCTGATGGAAGTTTCCGGTGGCCGGCAGGCTGATGGTGGTTGCCAGCGCTACCAGGCTTGCGAGTAGCATGCTCCCCTCCTTCCTTAACCCCCGCCCTCACAGGCGGGGCTGAAACTGAAACGCTAACCCCGCCCTGACAGGCGGGCTGAAATCGACGCGCGCGGGTGAAACGCTAATTCCGCGTCGCTTCGATGCTCTCCTCGACAATCCGCCCGTCAAACAGCCGGATGGTGCGGTCGGCGAACTGCGCGTAACGCGGATCGTGCGTCACCATACAAATCGTGGCGCCATTGCGATGCAGATCCTTCAGCAGATTCATCACGGCCTCGCCATTAGCCGAATCCAGGTTTCCGGTGGGCTCATCCGCCAGCAGGATCGCCGGGTCGCCGCCCAACGCTCGCGCCACGGCCACGCGCTGCTGTTGACCGCCCGAGAGCTGCGACGGATAGTGCTTCATGCGGTGCGACATGCCCACCCGCTCGAGCGCCTCCTGCACGCGCTTCTTGCGCTCCGCCGACCCCATGCCGCGATAAGTCAGCGGCAGTTCCACATTCTCGTAAACCGTCAGGTCGCCGATCAGGTTGAACGCCTGGAAAATGAAACCGATCTCCCGGTTGCGGATGCGCGCGCGCTCGGAAAGCTTCAGCCCGCTGACCGGCCGGCTGTTGAGCGTGTACGTCCCGTCGGTCGGCGTATCGAGGAGGCCCAGAATGGCCAGCAGCGTGGACTTACCGCAGCCTGACGGGCCGGCGATCGACAGGTACTCGCCTTTCTTCAGATCGAGTTGAATTCCTGACAGGGCGTGCGTTTCGACTTCGTCGGTTACAAACACCTTCGTCACGCCATCCAGGCGGATCAACGACTCTTTTCCGTTAGGACTCATTTCATCTCCAATACGTTCGAAACCGTGGTTTCGTTCAAATTTTTTGTCAGTTCAACTTGATCCGGTCGTACGCGTCCCATGCCGACATATCCGACAGGATCACGCGGTCACCCACATTCAATCCGGACCGCACCTCGATGCTGTTCACCGAAGCGCGTCCCAAAGTTACTTGCACGCGGTCGGCGTACTTGCCATCCGGCTCAATTTTGAACAGGCTCACCTTGCTATCCGCCTGCCCGAATACCGGACGGTCCATGTTAACCACGTCCTCCAGCTTCTCCAACTGTATGGTTCCATCCACGCTGAGATCGGGCCGCAACACGCCGCGCGGCAGCGCGTCGGTATTCTCCAGCTTGACGTCCACCGTCACGGTTCCGTTCAGAATGGCCGGATCGATACGCATGACGTGGCCGTTTACCAGACCGTTGCGGGTATCGATCACCGCCGTCTGGCCGATGGTAACGTCCTTGGCCTGCGTCTCGGGAATCTTCAGCTCGGCTTTCAGCTTTGAAAGTTGCGCAATCTTGCCCAGCGCGGTTCCTACGGTCACTTTCTGCCCTTCTTCCACCGGGACCGGCAGCGCCTCCAGCATGCCCTCCGTGCCCGCGCGCACTTTCAGATCTTCCACCTCACGCTGCTTGAGTTTGTATTCCGCTTCCAGTTGATCGACCTTCACCTTCTGCGCGGCCAACTGTGCCTCCACCGATTCCTGATTGATCGAGAGGCGCTTCTCTTCGATCCCGTTGCGCGTGGCGAGTTCCTGCGCGGTCACGTCGGAGATCTTGGCATCGATGGGCGCCACCAGGCCTTCCTTTACCAAGGCATCGTCGCGCTCGGCTTTGAGCTGCGCCGAATGATAATCGGCGGAAACCTGCGCGGCATTGGCCTTCAAATCGAGCCCTTGTTTTTCAAGTGTTACGCGCAGATCCGTGTAGGAGGCTTGCGCGGCCTTGAGGGTGTATTCGGCATCCAGCAGGGCGGTCTGCAGCTCGGGATTGCTCATGGTCAGGATGACGCTGTCCGAGCGCACCGGCGTGCCGGGCTTGATGTAGATCTTATCGATGCGGCCATCGGTCTGCGCCGGGATCAGCAGCGTATCTTCAGGCACCAGCGTGCCGAGTCCACGCACGTCGCGGATCATGGACCCGCGCCGCACGGTGCCCGGCCACAGCGTGGAAAACTCCACTCCGGGCGCGGCGGGCTTCAGGTGGCCTTTCGAAATGAACGGGATGCCGACGTAGTAGCCAACCGGAATCAGCAGAAGGATTATGACCACGGTCATGACAATACGTTTGATGATGCGTTTCTTGGCGGCGTCTTTGCGAGGTACATCCATGTTTGGGTATCCGACGCACGGAAAGGCACGGCGCGGGCCAATCACTCGGCGGCTGGTAACACTATGACTCGCTTAGGGGAAAAAGGTTAGCAGGCCGGTGAAGGAAATTCGAAAGTGTCCGCTTTTGGGACTGGCCGTTCCGGGGACGGACTCAGGGCAGCGTCATCGTAAGCCCGGCCTTCGCTTCGCCGGCGTGTCCTGGCATGTCAAGGACGTTGACATAACCTTACGAACATTTACGCTAGCCTTTCACTCGATGCCTGCATACTGAAGTCTGCACGGAGGGTTTATGCGGATCAGACTTCTTACGGGTTTATTTTTTGCGCTGCCTTGCGCGGCGCAACTGGTATCGTTCA
>Ga0335074_10009905_pt1 | contig 13319 bp, 11 predicted proteins | sample Lox_Sample_23_FD_206715 | JGI IMG/M metagenome (GOLD analysis project Ga0335074, IMG submission 206715) | Soil microbial communities from Loxahatchee National Wildlife Refuge, Florida, United States - Lox_Sample_2.3 | ecosystem: Environmental > Terrestrial > Soil > Wetlands | place: USA...
GCCACGTCCACACGAACAGCGGCATGCGCAGCAGGCTCATCCCGGGTGCGCGCATGTTCATGATCGTGACGATGACGTTGATCGCCCCGAGGATCGAGGAGGCGCCCATCATGTGGATGGCGAAGATGGTCATCGGGAAGGCGGCGCCCGTCTGCACCATGAGCGGCGGGTACATGGTCCAGCCGCCCGCCGGGCCGCCACCGGGCACGAAGAGGGTCGAGAAGAGCAGCAGGAACGCGAACGGCAGGATCCAGAAGCTCAAGTTGTTGAGCCGCGGCAGCGCCATGTCGGGCGCGCCCACCTGCATCGGGATCATCCAGTTCGCAAGCCCCGTCCACGCCGGCATCACCGCGCCGAAGATCATGAAGAGCGCGTGCATCGTCGTCATCGAGTTGAAGAACGCCGGATCGACGAGCTGCATCCCGGGGCTGAACAGCTCCGCACGGATCACCATCGCCATCGAGCCGCCGATCAGGAACATCAGGCCGCTGAACACGAGGTACATCGTGCCGATGTCCTTGTGATTGGTGGCGTAGACCCAGCGCCGCCAGCCGTGCGGCTTGTGATCGTGATCGTCGTGGGCGACGGGGGCGGAACTCGCGTGCGTGTGCTCGGCCATGTTTGAATCTCTCGCCTCTACGTTGTCTGGGTACTCGCGACTCGGGGACCGCGGCGTCCTTGCGCTCAGCCGGTCGCTGCCGCGGCGCGCGGTGCGGCGGTGGCTTGTGGCGCGACCGTGGCTTGCGGCGCGGCGGCTTGCGCCTTCTGCGCGGCCTGCTCGGACTTGAGCCACGCCTCGAAATCCGCCTTGCTGCGCGCGTCGACCACGATCGGCATGAAGCCGTGGTCGCGTCCACAGAGCTCGGCGCACTGTCCGCGATAGATGCCCGGCTTGTCCGCGTCGACCTTGAACCAGGCGGTGTTGATGTAGCCGGGGATCGCGTCCTTCTTCACCCCGAACGCCGGTACCCACCACGAATGGATCACGTCATCCGCCGTGATGAGCAGGCGCACCTTGGTGCCGACCGGCACGACGAGCGGATGGTCGACGTTGAGGAGGTAGTGGGGTACCGAGAACGGGCTGATTCCCGAGTCGAGCTGGCGCGCGGCGTCACTCGCCCGATCGAGCCGGGAGAAGAAGTTCACGCCGCTCGCGAGGTAGTCGTAGTTCCAGCCCCACTGAAAGCCCGTCACCTTGATGGTGAGCTGCGAGTTGCTCACGTCCTCGATCCTCACCAGCGTGCGCGCCGCGGGAATTGCCATCCCGATGAGGATGAACACCGGCACGATCGTCCAGATCACCTCGACCTTGGTGTTGTGCACCATGGTCGTGTCCGGTACCGCGCCCTTCGAGTGCCGGAACATCACGATCGAGTAGATCATGACGCCGAACACCACCACGCCGATCCACACGCATATCCAGAACACGAGCATGTGCAGGTCGTAGATCCGGCGCGAGATGTCCGTGACGCCTTGCGGCAGGTTGAGCAGGCCCCAGCCGGACTCGGCGTGCGCCGCCTGGCCGGCCGCGACGCTGAGCACCGTCGCCGCAAGGAGCTTGGACGCTATTTTTTGGATCATTTCTTTCGCAGCCTCGCGGCCGACTCTCCTCCGATAATCTCGCCATCCGCGCGCGCAACTCGCCTCGCCCGCGCGCACGCGCCGGGGCTCGAGCGCCCGCGGCGCAGGCGGTTGCGCCGCTCCGGTCCGCCTCACGCCAGCGTTGGCGACTCATTGATGCGGCCGATCAGCCGGTTGAGCCGTTGAGCGAGCCCGCGGCGCTCCTCCTCCGTGAGGAAATCCCCGAGCTCGCATTGCCGACCGTGCGACTCGATGACGAGGCGGCTCGGATGCAGGCGCGACGCGGGGCGGCGCAGTTTAACCTGAGCCCAGTGCCGCGGAAACACGACTTGCACGCACTGCGAGCCCGCACGCGACTCGACGAGCACGTCTCGCTCTGAGACCGTGATCGTCTGGCGCTGTCCGCGGCGGCGCAAGCTCACCTTGAGCGCCCACGCGAGCAGCACCATCTCGAGGCCCGCGAACGGCAGCACCGGCCAGAAGCCGCGCAGCGCGATGATCCCGGCGATCGTGAATGAAACCATGCACGTGCAGCCGAAGAAGATGAGCGCACCCTGAACGCTCAGCGAGCAGTTCGGTGCGATCTCGATGCGCTGTGCCACCGTGTCCACGACGTCGGCACCCTCTGCCTCAGCCACGTGGCGGTCAATGAATGGCCGCCATTCAGAAAATCCATGTTACCGCAGCAGATTCATTATTCAAGACAAAAGCTTACGCCCGCGCGGTCACTCATCCGGCACGTGGTGCGGAGCGCCGCGAGGAGCCGCGCAACCGCGGCGTCGGGGAGCTCGGCGCCGTGCTCGAGGACGAGGCCCGAAGCGGCGGGCCCGTGTGGGTGCGCCTGCGGCGCGTGCTCCAGGACGGCGATCGGCGCGGCCCCGAGCCACCGCTCGAGTGTCGCCAAGTTCTCCGCGGCACGCTCGAAGCCGGGGTCGATGCGGTTCCCGATCCAGCCGGCGAGCGCGTGCCCGCTCGCGCGCACCGCGCGCGCAGTGAGGAGCGCGTGGCTCAGGCAGCCGAGCCGCAAGCCCACGACCAGCAACACGGGAAGCTCGAGCGTGTCAGCGACATCCGCCATCGTGAGGCTCGTGCCGATCGGCGCGAGCCAGCCGCCCGCACCCTCGACGATCACGCAGTCGGCGCCCGCGCCGAGCTCGCGCAGGGCGGCTGCGAGCCGCGTGAGCTCGATGTCGACGCCCGCCTCGGCGGCGGCGAGGTGGGGAGAGACCGCCGCGGGCAGGCAATAGGGATTGACGAGCTCGTAAGGCGCAGCGCGGCTCGCGGCGGCGGCGAGTGAGGCGGCATCGGCGTTGCGCAGCCCCTGGGCGGTGGCGACCGCGCCGGCGGCGACCGGCTTCATCGCCGCGACCACCAGGCCGCGGCGCGCGAGCGCGCGCACGATGGACACCGCGGCGCGTGTCTTGCCCACGCCCGTGTCGGTGCCGGCGACGAAGAGGCCCGCCGCAGGTGCGGTCTCGGGCATCGCTAGCGCTCCGGCGCGGCCGGCCGGGCGCAGCCGTGCGCGCGCTCGGTCGCCGTACCGCGCACTCGGCGGCGGATCGCGCCCGGAGCGATGTGCGTCTCGCTCCCGGCGTGCGCGGCGCGCGCGCCGGAGGGCGTGCCCCACGCGGCCCCATAGATGACCTCGTAGGTCGCCGGGAGTGTCCCGTCGCGCCGCAGCGCTTCGTACGCCTGCGCCATCGCGCGCCACTTGCCCTTGCCGGTGAGCCCCCGCGCGCGAGCGGCCATCACGTTGTGGGCACCGATCGATTTCAGATCGCGCGCGAGCGCGCGCGCATCGGGGTAGGTGAGGGCGAAGCGCTCCGTATCGAGCACCGGCTCGGCGAGCCCGGCGCGCGCGAGCGCCTCGCCGATGTCGTGCATGTCGAGAAACGCGCTCACGTGCAGGCCTGAGTCCGCGGCGAGCCAGGCCGCGCGCAGCTCGCGCAGCGTATCGGGCCCGAAGGTGCTCAGGGCGAGAAAGCCGCCCGGCTTGAGCACGCGGCGGATCTCCGCGAGCGCGCGATCGAGATCGTCGCACCATTGCAGCATGAGATTGCTGTAGATGAGATCGATGCTCGCCGCGGGGAGCGGCAGCCGGTAGGCATCCGCGCACACGCGCGCGAAGCGGCGGAACGGCCGGCTGTGGCGTCGCGCCTCGCGCAGCATCCCGGGGGCGACGTCGAGCGCGATCACCCGCGCCGCGCGATAGCGGCGCTTGAGCTCCCGGGCCGCGAGCCCCGTGCCCGCACCCAAGTCGAGCACCACCGCGGGATCGAGCCGCACGAGCTCGAGCCGCTCGAGGAGCTCCGCGCGCACGCGCGCCTGCAGTACCGCGGCGCTCTCGTAGGCACCGCTCGCGCGGTCGAAAGCGAGCCGCAGCGCAGCCCGATCGAGCCGGAACTCAGCGCGCGGGTCGGTGCCGCTCATGAGGCCGCCGGTGCGGCCGTGAGACCGCGCAGCGCGAGCGCCAGTGCCTCGATGAGCGCATCGACCTCCGCCTCGCGATGCGCAGCCGAGAGCGTGATGCGCAGCCGCGCGCTGCCCTGCGGGACGGTCGGCGGGCGGATCGCCGCCACCCAGAATCCGCACTCGAGGAGCCTGCGGCTCGCGGCGAGTGCCGCCTCGGCGGTGCCGAGCACCACGGGCTGGATCGGCGTGTCGGACGGGGCGAGCGGCAGCGCGCATTGCTCGGCCGCACGCCGGAAGCGCGCCGCGAGCGCAAGCACCCGCTCGCGGCGCCAGCTCTCGGCCTGCGCGAGCGCGAGCGCGGTGCGCGTCGCGGCGGCGAGCGCGGGCGGTAGCGCCGTCGTGTAGATGTAGCTGCGGCCGCGCTGGATGATGAGCTCGATCAGCTCGCGCGCACCGGCGACGAACGCGCCAAAGGTTCCGAACGCCTTGCCGAGCGTGCCCACGAGCAGCGCCACCGCACCTGCATCGAGGATCCCGCAATGCTCGAGCGAGCCGCGGCCGCACGCCCCCAGCACCCCGAGGCCATGCGCATCGTCGAGGAGCAGTGATGCTCCGCGCGCGTGTGCGAGGCGCGCGAGCTCGGCAAGCGGCGCGAGGTCCCCGTCCATGCTGAAGACGCCGTCGGTCGCGATCACGGTGCGCCCGCGGCCGCCGTCCGCGCCCGCCGCGTGCACCGCGAGCAGCCGCTCGGCTGCCGCCGCGCTCGCGTGGGCGTAACGGCGCAGCCGCGCGCGCGAGAGCAGCGCCGCATCGATGAGCGAGGCGTGGCTCAGCCGGTCGAGGAGCACGAGATCGCCGCTCGCGGCGAGCGCGCTGATCGCCGCGAGGTTTGCCATGTACCCGGTCGAGAGGAGCAGCGCCCGCTCGCGCCGCACGAACTGGGCGAGCTCCTCCTCGAGCGCCGCGTGCTCGCGCCCGTGGCCCGTCACGAGGTGCGAGGCACCGCTGCCGACGCCCCAGACCTCGCTCGCCGCGCGCAGTGCGGCCGCGACCCGCGGATCGCGCGCAAGACCCAGATAGTCGTTGCCGCAGAAGTTGACGACCCGGCGCCCCTCCACGACCACGTGCGCGGTGTCCGCCCCGTCGCCAAATCCCTCGACAGTGCGGCGAACGCGGGTGAGGTGCTGTCGCTCGATCTCGGCGAGGGCGCAGTCAGGCGTCGACGGCGGGCTGGGCATCATGGCTCGGCGAGCCGCACAGGGCGAGCGGCTCCTCCGGCTCCGGAGCGGCGCTGCCCGGTGCGACAACTTCGGGCCGCAAGCCGAGACGCTCGAGGAGGCGCCGGTCGTGATCCACGTCCGGGTTGCCCGTCGTGAGAAGCTTCTCGCCGTGAAAGATCGAGTTCGCGCCCGCCAGGAAGCAGAGCGCCTGCAGCTCGTCGCTCATCTGCGTACGGCCGGCCGACAGCCGCACATGTGCGCGCGGCATCAGCACCCGCGCCACGGCGACCGTGCGCACGAACTCGAACGGATCGATGCGCTCGGCGCCGTAGAGCGGCGTGCCCGGCACCTGCACGAGCTCGTTGATCGGCACGCTCTCGGGATGCTCGGGAAGGTTGGCAAGGGTCGCGAGCAGTTGCGCGCGATCGCGCCGCGACTCGCCCATGCCGAGGATTCCGCCGCAGCAGACCTTGAGGCCCGCGGCGCGCACGGCCGCGAGCGTATCGAGCCGGTCGCGGTAGGTGCGCGTCGTGATGATCGCGCCGTAGAACGCCTCGGAAGTGTCGAGGTTGTGGTTGTAGTAATCGAGCCCAGCGCTCTTCAACTCGAGCGCCTGCGCCGGGGTGAGCATGCCGAGCGTCGCACAGGTCTCGAGCCCGAGCGCGCTCACCTCGCGCACCATGGCACAGATCGCATCCAGCTGCTTCGGCCGCGGCGAGCGATACGCCGCGCCCATGCAGAAGCGCGTCGCGCCGGCTCCCCGCGCGCGCCGCGCGCACTCGCGGACCTCCTCGAGCTCGAGGAGCGATTCGCGCTCGAGTCCGGTGTCGTAGTGTGCGCTCTGCGGGCAGTACGCGCAGTCCTCCGGACAGGCGCCGGTTTTCACCGAGAGGAGCGTGCTCAGCTGCACCGTGTTCGGCTCGTGACAGGCGCGGTGCACGCGCTGCGCTTCGAGGATGAGATCGGAGAGCGGCAGCGCGTAGAGCGCCTCGACCTCCGCGAGCGTCCAGTCGTGGCGGATCGCGACGGAGCGAGAGGCAGCCGGTGGATTCATGAGCGGTTCCGAGCTGGAGCGACGCATGCAGTTTTCAGGGCGCGGCGTCCAGTGTCAACTCGAGGGCAGCCTCGGGGTGGACAATTGCTCACGTTTTGACCAGCACGCGCGAGCCGCTGCGGTACCATACGCGCTCGCGCGCCGCCGCGGGGCGGACGCCCGCAACCTGAGGGGGATACCGTAATGAGCCGCGATCCGAACCGAGACCGGGACCCGGCGGCCGAGCCGCCGCGGGCTGAACAATCCACACCCGCCGACGAGGTGCCGCTCGACCGCCGCCGCTTCATGGGCGCTTTCGCGACCGCAGGCGCGGGCGCGGTGCTCGGCGGGCTCGGCGCGGCGCCAGCGGCGCAAGCCGCAGTGCTCTTCCCGCTCGAGCGCGGCGATTTCGGCGGCGGCGGCTCGGAGCTGGGCGGCGTCAACCGCTCGGAGAACGATCTCTACGACTGCGAGGTGGAGGGCGATCTTCCGCCCGATCTCGACGGAATTTTCTTCCGCGTGGGCCCGGATCCCCAGTATCCGAAGCCGTTGAGCTACATGCACGACATTCCCTTCGACGGCGAGGGGCACTTGAGCATGTTCCGCATCAAGGATGGGCACGTCGATTTCCGCAGCCGCTACGCGCGCACGCAGCGCTGGAAGGCGCAGCACGCGGCGCGCCGCTCGCTCTTCGGCATGTACCGCAATCCCTTCACGGACGATCCGAGCGTCAAGGGACTGAGCCGCGGCACGGCCAACACGCAGATCTTCTTTCACCACGGCAAGCTCCTCGCGATGAAGGAGGACAGTCCGCCGGTGGTGATGAATCCGCTCACGCTCGAGACGGTGGATGACTACTACACCTTCGACGGTGGGCTCCTCGGCCAGACCTTCACGGCACACCCCAAGCTCGATCCGCTCACGGGCGAGCTCATCGCATTCGGCTACGAGGCGAAGGGGCTCGCCTCGAACGACGTGTTCGTCTTCTCCGTCGACCGCGCGGGCAAGGTGAATTGGTCGACGTGGATCAAGGTGCCCTATGTCGGCATGATCCACGACTTCGGCGTGACCCAGCACCATGTGCTCTTCTACGTCTGTCCGCTCGCAACCAACATGCAGCTCCTGCGCAGCGGCGGCCCGCACTTCGCGTGGGACTCGACCCTTCCCACCTGGCTCGGTGTCATGCACCGCGGCGGCGACGGCCGGGATCTGCGCTGGTACAAGGGCCCGGGCTACATGTGCACGCACACCATGGGCGCTTGGGCCGACGGGGAGAAGATCTACTGGGACATGGACGGAGGCGATTCCAATCAGTTTCCCTTCTTTCCCCAGGTGCACGAGAAGTGGGATCCCGCGAAGGCGACCGGCCGCGTCATGCGCTTCACGGTCAACAACGCAAGCCGCAGACAGAAGACTTACGACATCGAGAACCTGTACCCCGGCGTCGCGGGCGCACTCTCGCGCCAGGACGATCGTTTCCACACCGTGCCGTATCGGTACGGCTTTCTGCTCTCGAGCGACCGCACGGTCGGCAGCCGCTGGGCGATGTTCGATCAGCAGACTCGCACCGCGCGCTTCTACGCGCCGGGGCGTGAGACGAGCCTTGCCGAGATGTGCTTCGTGCCGCGCAAGCGCGGCGCGCCGGAAGGCGACGGCTATTTGATCGGCGTCGCCGGGCGGCTGAAGGAGAGCGGCCGCTCGGATCTGATCCTCGTCGATGCCCAGCACCTCGAGGACGGCCCGATCGCGACCGTCAAGATGCCCTACCGCGTGCACGGGCAGATTCACGGTTTCTGGGTGCCGGGCGATGAGCTCGAGGCCACCTGAGGCGACTTATTTTTCCCGCCGCTCGAGCGTCTGTGACGCAGTCCGTGCATCGCGTGTGATGCACTGAGCGATATCGAAAGCGAAGAAGGCTTCTCCGAGCCCGATCGGGATAGTCTGAAGCCATTCAGAATCCCAGCCCATTGGAGAAGCCCATGTCCAGCAGAGCTCTATCGACGTTTGTGAATTCTGCGCTGCTCGCAGCCGCGTGCACGCTCGCCTCGGGCCTCGCGCAGGCCGGTCCGGTCGATGGCGGCATGCCCTCAGTCAAGGTGAGCTCGGCCGGTCTCGACCTGGGCTCCGCGAGCGGAGCGCGCGCGATGTTCAAGCGTCTCACGGCCGCGGCCGAAGGGGTGTGCGGTGTCACGGCCGAGTTCGACGCGGTGCACGCCTCCAGCTACCGGCTGTGCTACAAACAGACGCTCGGGGGCGCCGTTCGCGCGCTCAATCAGCCGGCCGTAACGCAGGTGTACGTCGCGCAGTATCCGCGTGACGCCGCGCGCTTCGGCGTCGCCGCGGGTGGCTTCGTCGCGAGCAGGTAGTGCTTCCGCGGGCGCCGCGCCGAGCGATTCGGCGCGGCGCTCAGCGGCGAGCGTAGAGATACTGGAGCGCGATCCCGACGAAGATCGCCATGCCCACGTAGTTGTTGTTGAGAAACGCGCGCAGGCACGCGGCCGGCTCGCGCGCGCGGATGAGCCACTGCTGGTAGCAGAAGAAGACCGCCGCGGCGAGGAGTCCGCCGTAGTACCAGCGTCCGAAGTGCAGGCTCCGCCCGGCGAGCACCAGCGCGAAGAGCATCATCAGCTGCAGGATCCCGATCATCGCCCGGTCCATGTCGGCGAACAGGATCGCCGTCGAGCGCACGCCGAGCTTCAAGTCGTCCTCGCGGTCGACCATCGCGTAAATCGTGTCGTAGACCACGGCCCAGACCACCGCCGCGATGAAGAGCACCCAAGCGACGCGCGGCAGCACGCCCAACTGTGCGGCGAAGGCCATGGGGATCCCCCAGCCGCCGAAGGAGATGCCGAGGTAGAGCTGCGGTAGCGCGAAGAACCGCTTGGCGAAGGGATAGGAAAGGGTGAGCGCGGCGCCCACGAACGAGAGCTTCACGGCGAGCGGATCGAGGCGCGTGACGAGCGCGAACGCGGCGAGGCCGAGAGACGCGAACAGGAGGAGCGCCTCGTAAGGCGAGACGCGGCGCGCAGCGAGCGGCCGCTCGCGCGTGCGCTTGACGTGCGGATCGATGTCGCGGTCGGCGAGGTCGTTGATGATGCAGCCGGCGGCGCGCATCAGAAAGACGCCCGCGACGAAGATGAGCAGCACGCGCTCGGCGGGGCGGCCGCCGCCCGCGACCCACAGCGCCCAGAGCACCGGCCAGAGCAGCAGCCACGTCCCGATCGGGCGATCGAGCCGCATGAGGAGCGCGTACTCGCGCAGCCGCCGGCGCAGGCGGAACCACAGGGGTGCCTCCCCGCGACGAGGCGGCGGCGCGGCGAGAAATTCCGGCGTCACGGCAGCCATCTTGAGCCTCAGCCCACCCGTCCGTACCGCTCGCCCGGTCCGATCCAGCGAGCGGCCAGCGGTCCGATACTATCCGGATACATCGTCAGCATCAGCTCCGCGGCAGACTGGACGCGCGGCAGCAGATCCGCATCGCGCATGAGATCGGCGACGCGCATCTGGGCGAGGCCGGTCTGTCGCGTGCCGAGCAGCTCGCCGGGTCCGCGCAGCTCCAGATCGCGCCGTGCGATCTCGAACCCATCGGTGCTCTCGCGGATGACCCGCAGCCGCTCGCGGGCGAGCTGCGAAAGCGGGTGACGATAGAGCAGCACGCACGTGCTCGCCTCGGCGCCGCGCCCGATCCGGCCGCGCAGCTGGTGCAGCTGCGCGAGCCCCAAGGTCTCGGCGTTCTCGATGACCATGAGGCTCGCGTTCGGCACGTCCACGCCCACCTCGATGACGGTGGTCGCGACGAGCAGCTGGAGCTTGCCGCTCGTGAACGCCGCCATCGTGAGCTCCTTGCGTGCCGGCGGGAGCCGCCCGTGAACCAGGCCGATGCGCACCTCGGGCAGCGCCTGAGCGAGTGCGCTCGCGGTCTCCTCGGCGGCCTGCTGGCGCAGCTCCTCGGACTCCTCGATGAGCGGACAGACCCAGTACACCTGCGCTCCGGAGCGGCACGCCTCGAGGATGCGCTGCACGACTTCCTGGCGGCGCTGCTCGGGCAGCACGACCGTGCGCACCGGTGTGCGCCCGGGCGGCAGCTCGTCGATCACCGAGATGTCGAGGTCGGCGTACGCCGTCATCGCAAGGGTGCGGGGAATGGGCGTGGCGGTCATGATGAGCTGGTGCGGGAAGCGCCCACCGAAGCGCCCTTTCTCCTGGAGCTTCAGTCGCTCCTGCACGCCGAAGCGATGCTGCTCGTCGACCACGATGAGCGCGAGATGCGCAAATTGGATCTCTTCCTGGAACAATGCATGCGTTCCAATGACAATTTGTATCTCACCTGAGGCAATCGTGGCCAGGGCAGAGCGACGGGTGCGCACGGGCATCGACCCCGTGACGAGCGCGACGGGGATTCCGAGGGGCTCGAACCAGGCGCGGAAATTCCGCCAGTGTTGCTCGGCGAGCAGCTCCGTCGGCGCCATGAGCGCCGCCTGCAAGCCGCTGCCGGCGGCCCGCGCCGCCGCCACCGCTGCGACCACTGTCTTGCCGCATCCCACGTCCCCTTGCAGAAGCCGCAGCATCGGGCGGTTGCCGCGCACATCCGCATCCACCTCCTCCCGGGCTCGCCGTTGCGCCCCGGTGAGCGGAAACGGCAGCCGCTCGAGAAATCGAGCGGCGAGGCCCGTCGCGTCCTCGAGCGCCGAGGCGCTGCCCGATTGCACGGCGCGCTTGAGGAGCTTGAGGCTCAGGTGGTGCGCGAGGAGCTCCTCGAAGGCGAGCCGGCGCTGAGCGGGGTGGCGTCCCTGCGCGAGCTGCTCGAGGCGCGCGGTGCGCGGCGGCCGGTGAACATCGTGCAGCGCCTGCGCAAGCGCGGGCAGCTGAAGCTTGGCGAGCACGGCTTCCGGAATCCAATCGACGATCTGCGGGGGCGCGCCGCCCGAGGCGCTCTCGAGCTCCCCGAGCGCCCGCTCGACCAAGAGCCGCAGGCGCCCCTGGGCGAGGCCCTCCGTGCTCGGGTAGATGGGCGTCAACGTCTCCTCGAGCGGCTCGGCCGCGCCGAGCACGCGGCGGTATTCCGGGTGCACGATCTCCAGTCCGACGGGTCCACGGCGCACCTCGCCGAAGCAGCGCAGGCGCGTGCCGCGCGCAAGCCCGCTCTGCTGGGCCGCGGAGAAGTGGAAGAAGCGCAGCGTGAGAAAGCCGGATCCGTCCGAGATGCGCGAGAGGAGCTGGCGCCGCCGGCGGAACGCAACCTCGGTCAACTGCACCTCGCCCTCGACCGCCGCCCGCGAGCCGGCGATGAGCGAGCCGATCGGCACGATCCGCGTGCGATCCTCGTAGCGCAACGGCAGCACGAACAGCAGATCCTCGATGCGCGTGACGCCGAGACGCGCAAGCCGCTCGGCGAGCGCGGCGCCCACCCCCCGCATCGCCGTGACCGGCCGGTCCTGGGCGGCGGTGCTCCGCGGCGCCGCGGTTTGGAGAGGCTCAGCCAAGCGCGAGTATGCACTCCATCTCGACGCGCGCACCGCGCGGCAGCTGGGCGACCCCGACCGCGGCACGCGCCGGATACGGCTGCGGAAAGTACTCCGCCATGAGCTCGTTCACCTTGGCGAAGTGGCCGAGGTCGGTGAGGAACACGGTGAGCTTCGCCACGCTTGCGAGCGAGCCGCCCGCGGCCTCGGCGATCGCCTTCACGTTCTCGATCACGCGGCGGATCTCGCGCTCGATGTCGCCGGCGACGAGCGCTCCGGTCGCCGGATCGAGCGGAATCTGCCCCGAGACGTACACGGTGTCGCCGACCCGAACGGCCTGCGAGTAGGTGCCAATCGCCTGCGGTGCGCGCGCGGTATGAATGATCTCGCGAGTCATGCTTTGGAGCCTTTGCGGGTGGAGTGGGCTGCGATGGTACGGGTGACGCGCAGCACGTCCGGCATCCGCCGGATCGTGCGGATGACGCGCGCGAGGTGCTCGCGGTCGCGCACTCGCAGCTCGAAGACGAGCGTCGAGGTGTCGTTGTCGCGCTCCTCGACGGTCACGTGATCGATGTTGGTCTCGGCGCTCGCGATCCCCGCGGCCACGGCCGCGAGCACACCCATGCGGTTCGGCACATCGACGCGGATCTGTGAGCCGAAGAGCCGCTCCGGGCTCGCCTGCCAGGATACCGGGAGCCATTTCTCCGGGTGCTTGCGGTAGTCCTCGACGTTCACGCAGGTCTCGCGGTGAATGACGATGCCGCGCCCGCTCGAGAGGAACGCGAAGATCGGATCGTGCGGGATCGGGAAGCAGCAGCGCGCGTAGGTGACGAGGAGGCCCTCGGTGCCGGCGACCGCGAGCGGGGCGGGCTGCGCGGTTGCGGTGCCGATCTCGCTCACCTCCGACCCCCCGTCCGTCTCGAGCGCCTGCAGCGGCTCCGCCGGGAGCAGGCGTCGCGCGACGAGCGGAGCCAAGCGCTCGCCGAGTCCGAGCTTCTCGAAGAGCTCATCGAGGTCCTTCATGCCGAGCTCGCCCACGGCCGCCTGGATCGACTCGGGGCTGATCTCCTCGATCGACAGCTGGAACTCCCCGAGCGACTGATTGAGCAGGCGCTGTCCGAGGGCGATCGCTTCGCTCCGCCGCAGGCTCTTCAGGTAATGGCGGATCGCGGTGCGCGCCTTCGCCGTCACCACGAAGTTGACCCACGAGGGGTTCGGCATCGCGCCCTTCGCGGTGATGATTTCGACCGTCTGGCCGTTGCGCAGCACGGCGCGCAGCGGCGTGAGCCGCCGGTCGACCTTGGCCGCGACACAGCGGTTACCGATATCGGTGTGCACGGCGTACGCGAAGTCGACGGCGGTCGAGCCGCTCGGGAGCCTCAGGATCTCACCCTTCGGCGTGAACACGTAGACCTTGTCGGGGAACAGGTCGACCTTGACGCTCTCGAGGAACTCCTCGGAGCTGCCGCCATCCTGCAGCTCGACCAGATGCCGCAGCCACTCCCGTGCACGCTCCTGCTGCGCCGAGCCGGGCTCGTCGCCCGCCTTGTAGCGCCAGTGCGCGGCGATTCCGGACTCGGCAACCCGGTGCATGTCCTCGGTGCGGATCTG
>Ga0335074_10009907_pt1 | contig 13315 bp, 16 predicted proteins | sample Lox_Sample_23_FD_206715 | JGI IMG/M metagenome (GOLD analysis project Ga0335074, IMG submission 206715) | Soil microbial communities from Loxahatchee National Wildlife Refuge, Florida, United States - Lox_Sample_2.3 | ecosystem: Environmental > Terrestrial > Soil > Wetlands | place: USA...
TTCTATTTTTATATATTTGATTTTCCTTTTATATATTTTCTATAAATACATTTCCTGATTTGTGATTCTCTATATTTACCTTTCCCGATTTGTGACTCTCTAAAATTACATTGCTTGATTTACATTTCCAATCTTCCTTGGTCATCGACTCTTTATTCGATTTTCTATATTTAACCTAATAAATCACTCGCGCAAATGTCTTTCATTAGAAATCAAAATTATAACTGATTTCAAAAGCGTTCTAATCAAAGGTATACAATGCAAGCTCGCAATCAGATCCGAGTACATTGGCTTACAGAAGCTCAGATGGGGACCTTGCCGTCAACACCTTGTTTGCCAATGACTTCAACACCCAGACACTTACCAGCAATAGTTTCACTACATCCGGAATAGCGAACCATACACGCCCGATGGCATCTTAACTTCAATATTAGCTCACAAGTCCATCTTAGATTTACCTATTACCAATTCAGTGCAAGACTATACATTCTCTCCCTCAAATATCATGCCAATTCAGTGACAACATTAGCTCGTTCTCCCTTTCTTTGCAAATATGTCCAACACTCCCTCCCTCTCTTAAAACAAAGAAGCCGTGTCACGAATCCGTGGTCCGAAAGGAAAAAAAGCAAGACCAAATAATAGCAATGGCTGCAGTCACTCACTACAACATTTCCCATTAACTAAATGTATTCTTAAAACTGTCCTTGATCATTTCTAACATTCTTGGACACAGGACGAACCTAAATCTTGTTTGAGGTGGAAGAACTGGGTATACCGCATGCAACTGACTGGGCTGAGAAAACACTCACTGATAAACAAATCAAATAAAAACCCCAAAATTAAAAATAAATTTACAAACAAAACAAACACCGCCAATTGCCAGCTTTTGCCCAAGACAAATCTGTGCCACCTTCACAAAAAGCCCAAAACCAAACTGTTTCCTTATTTTATAAACGATAAAGTTCCGCAAAGTTTTTCACAAAGAGGAAAGAGTTAGTACCACCGCAACCACTCATTACTGACAAAATATGAAAAACGAGAATTCCACCTCCACCACCAACAACAACTCCTTGAAAATCACAAACAAAAAACTGGATTCAATGAACGAGAGAACAAGTCAACTAGAAAACAGAAAACCAGACTTCGAAGACCCAGTGAACAAGAAAATCGCTCAGGCACTGCGTGAAAGCAAACCAATCGCACAATATGACAAAGACAGCGATAGGATGAAAAGAAAGGAGAAAAAGAGACAGCTAGAACACGAGAAATCCTCCATGTCAATCTTGGAAAACAAAAAAAATACAATAAACAGCCACTGGTGTGGTAATTTTTATACTTACAATCAAGCAGTGCTGCATTTGAAATCGTTCGGTTCACTTGTTCAAAATTAAAGCAAAAACGTACACTAGAAACTTAAACTCTCGCCCACGCCCTGAACTCATTTTTTTTAAAATCACCTATAACCCAACTCCTATCTCTTACCCTTATTCCACACCTCTTTTCCTTCCCTCATTGCGTCAATCAGATATGTTTATCTTCAAATATACAAACAACAAGCAACGCAAAAATTAAACAAACAACAATGTAAAATTTATTAACCCAAAAAAGCATCACCAATCATCAGGAAAACCATACTCGAGCTCGCAAGTAACACAGCACAATTCAATAAAAATATACTTGAAAAGTTCCAGAGAGCACAAAAAACGCATTTTATGTCCAGAATTCGTCACAATGGCCACCTTGTTGTAGAACCTAGATTAAGGATTGCAATTAAGAATGTAATACACCGACGACTCCACAGCTTCCAAGTAAGCCAAGCATACGTACTCAAACAAGAAAGACCGGCAACTGTGGAAAAGAAAGGACAGCCTATCCGGAAGTCTTGATCCGAAACTACCGGCTTCATCCGGCTCCAACACCAAACCCACATTCACGACATTATGCAGTCCCAATTCCTTCTCTTCCTTGGGGAGAGCGTCGTAGCAGTCTTGGCAAAACTCCGTGTCGCAAAACCCAAGACGCAGAATGCAGTCCACGCAACGCCAGAACTGTTTGCAAGGTGAATCCCTGTCCCTGTAACCACACTCGCAGCAATGGAACCAAGGAGTAATGTCCAACAAGGTCCCATCGGGATCCTCGGTTTCCCTATAGAAACACTCAGTGTTACTGGCAAGACCCACAGAAAATCCAGGGAGAATTTCAAATTTCTTGCGAAAGATTCCCAGGTCAGGGACCTTGTAGTGAACAAAGGCTCTGTATCTCCTCTGGAGAACAACAACGGCAGTCCGAATGTTGCTCTCATTAAATGGCTCATCAGGAGTGTTTTCCCTCACCGAATCAATGGAACTTCCTATCTTTTTCAAACGTTCTGCCCTCCTCTCGTCGAATTTTTGCATCTTTGTTCTTCTTCCTCTGATTCTGTCCTCACCAAAAAAATAGAAAAGATGGAATGACGAGAAACGAAACTTTAGGAAGTAAGTTAACTTTCAAAACAACCAAATATCTTACCTTACAACAGACTCCTTGTAAATCAAAGCAATTCCACAAACAAACTAAAAAAAATTAAAAAACCTAATTGTGTGCTTTCTTTTCCTTTTTTTTCAGCAAAAAAAACAAAAAAAAACCCAACAAACCAACAAATGCGTCAAAAAACTTACAAACTTTGCAGGCAGCAAAAAAAAATTTTCAGATTGACAAACCACAAACACCTTTCGTTTTGCAAAAACAAAACTTTGTTCTCCACCGAAACTCTTTTCTTGACACCTTTTTTAGGCCACAGTACTTTTCAAAGAAAATTAAAAAAACGACAAATTTGAAAAACAGCACCAATCAATCATTACAGAAAAGCAAACAAAACACAAAATTTAATAACAGAATGATTGCAAAATTCACTGGGTGAAACTCAATTAAATTTGAACAAACCAGAACTAATAGACAAGCAATCACGCCACTACAATGTATGCATCATTAACTTTGGTCACATCTCGTTGCTTCCGATTGGTCAGCTTCCAAACACTTGCAGCATTTGCAAAACCGAACAACTCTAATTACTCTCCAACAGGAAACGTGAACACTATTGCAGGAAGTGCTGGAGGACACAGGGATGGAGTTGGAATAGAGGCTCAATTCAGAGACATGTTTGGAATTTCAACCAATGGAGATGAGGATTTGCTTGTGTGTGACTATCAGAAAAACCGAAAGGTGACTTTGCAAGGAGAGTAATAGTAAATTAAATGGAAACAGGTTGCGAGAATGTAATAGGAGTGGCGAGCACAATATCAGGAAGTAAATTAGGGATGGGGGATGGAGAATGTACCAAAGCATTGTTAAAATGTCCAATTGGGATCACCATTGATAGTCAGGGAACAACAGAATTAGAAAGACCTCGTAATTGTAAGCACAATAACACAATGAATTCACAAAGCTCAAAGAAGGATTTAATTGCAAATCACAAGAAATGAAGATAACAAGTTTTGGACAAATTTTAAGGAACAAGAAGAACTAAGTTTAAATAACAAGAACAACTTTCCCGCCTTTTTTCACCTGTCAATGTCGTTACTTCGCGTTGGCATACACGTGGCTCAAGTTCACTTCCTTTTTCGTTAAACAAGGCCTTTTTCTTTCCTCTCTTTCTCTCTTTTTTTCTCTCTTTCTCTTGCTTTTCCTTCTCTTTCTCTGCTTTTTCCTTTGCAGGATAGTAAAGTGTTACCATTCAACTCATTTCATTTGGCTCAATCAGGGAATAACCTCTGTTGTTTCAACATTTGTTACAAATCTATTGAGCAAGAAGTGGTGTTGTCTCTTTTTGCATTTCTTTTCCCTTACCCTCCCCGAATTTGGATTCAATTTCAATACGTCCAAGGTGGATTCCAGCCAAGCCAGAGTCCTCCACTTTCTCTGGGTTTCTTTTTTCCGCAAGAAGAAGGATTGCATCACGTATTTCCTGGTCCACATATGCTGTTCTCTCTCTTTTTTTGAAGCAAAGGCGTGTAACGAAAGTCGCAAACAAAGCCGCTGACCCAGTGTCAATGAGACTACAGTAAAAGAGTGATAGTTAAAGTGGGGGGGGATGAGAAAAAAAGGACACATATGACACCTGAAAAGACTGAAAGAAACAGTGAAAATCCTCTTCACCAGCATGGACGTTGTTTCCACTTTTGTTGCGACCAACAAGGATGGAATCCTAGCTGGAACTACAAAAAAAGCATAAGGGGGAAAAGTCACTGGTGGACAAATATATCAATGAAGTGGACCAAAATCTTACCAAAAATACATCATAAATGCTAGCATATGTCTTGGAAACCACTGCTAGAGTATAGTCATCCAGTTTTACTGTGGACCCATCTTTGGACACGAGGTAGGACTTGGAAAATATTGCCATAATCACTTGATCGGCATCGTAGAGGAAGAGCATTTTATCTAAAACCATTAGTTATGGGAGTCCACTCCAAGGAAAAACCAAACAAAATAAAGATTTCCCAATTACCTACAATGACCCCAATTGTCGGAACTTGAGAATTGCATGCCCAGTACACCTCCACATTGAAAATAGCCTGCAGGTGATGAAATAACAAAATCAGATAGATGAAATAACAAATTAGGTGAGAGTGTTTCCTACCTGATCCTTTGTTGTCAGATAAACCTCTGGATATTCATAACATGTACATGGAATCGATCTGCATGTGCCATACCACGAAAGAGGGGGATAATAAAAAGTGTTTGTATCTTTGTCAAAATATCCTTTCATGTTGGTTATCGTTGTACTATTCCCAGGGATGGGATAGTCTGTCAAGCTGCAGAAAGATAGGACAGGTAACTTGAAGGGGATTTCCTCCTCTGCAGAATATAGATTTTCCGGATTGAGGCTGTTCTGGACGGCAAAGCCCACAATCACACACAGCATCAGCAACGCCCACAATGCATACTGTGCACAGAGAAATTTCCGCTTGGTGATGCTTGCATTATCAAAGCCTGTTGGAAGAAGACAATCATCGATGTACCAATCCTTGAAGCAAATCTTCCCCTTCCCCATTGGTGAAGTGCAAACCAAAAGAAATGCTGTGATGATGCTAAAAATGGGTCTAGAACCTGGGTTTTAAAATTGAGAAATTTTGGCCTCACAATATCCTGTAAATGTAGTTGGGGATGGTGCCAATAACTGGTCTTCTTTGAGATCCAGGATACATTGCTGTGTTTGAAAAAAGCTATTAAATGAAGAGTGCACGAAGGAAAGAAAGATAACAAGTGAAAGAACAGTTAGAGGTGGAAAAGAAAGGATAAGAGTAACTTTGCAATCAAACAGAGAGCTTCAAAGGCAGGGAGAAGGAGAAAGATCTCATGGAATCAAGCAAGAAGTGGACATCATCAACTGGGCAGTTGAAAGAAATCAAAACTGACAAAAACAAAGGAAAAGTGAACCTTGCAACCTACAATATAAAATGCAGCATGGAATAATAATAATGATGTGAGGAAGGAGGAAATCCAACGTCCATCACAATCAATAAAAGACTACATGACGTGCTGGCAAGTCTTTGATATTCATTTTCACTTGCTCGAGATGTACCACTTCTTTCTCCTCCTGCGCTGTAAGATTGGAGAAAATGAATTAATTTAAACTTGTACAAATTCAATCTTTCCTGATCAAACTTGCGCAAGTCCTGCATCTCAGAATGGAAGAAATACCATCCCATTAGAGAAGGGGGGGGGGGGGGGGGTAAGACCCAGCGCCAAGCATTTACCTGGCTCAATTGGAATCGCTTGGTTATCGCGTTTCCATGAAATGAAATTCTGGAAAGATAAATTATTCACCACACCTTGTTTTCAAAGTTTGTAATTATGGGAACCACCATCCAACAAATATCTAATCTTGGATCCAAACCCAACACAAGGAACAAGAAGAACAAGAATGAAGTCTTTGTGAATATTAAGAGATGGGAAGAATAATTTAAGAATATTTACTTGGAAGGTGTATGTGGAGAAGCAGGAGTGGTGCTGGTGCTAGCAATGATTTTAAAGTAGAAAGTAGTACTTTTCACTTTAAAGAAAACATTTATAAAAAATATATATATGAGTATTTGAAAGTAAGTGACAGTATCGCATTAACAACTTTATTTTTCTCTCTGATGAAGAAAGCAAAAAAAGCAAACAAAAGCATAATAAAAAAGAGAAAGAAAAAACCAGTGATAAAACAAAAAATGAAGTGCCATTGCAATAAGATGGTTTTCCTTGACAAGGACCTCCTGGACAAAATGCAAAAATCTCTGGGATTGGAAAAGGAATTCGGAGGTTCATTGATTGCCGACGCAGCAGGCAAGCTGCACGTCGAACATTCTTCCTTTGGAGAGAAGCGCAACATTGACGTCCCCATCAGCGAGATCAATTTTCACACTCATCCCAATCTGTGCTACAACAGGAACAACTGCAGTCTTGGGGTTCCCTCTGCAAACGATATGGTTCAGATATACAATGCCCACCACATGGGCAACCGATATCACGTAGTATTCTCTCACGAAGGCGTTTACGTGATATGCGTGGATAGGCTTAAGATTCCCGTTTCCTCAGTACGGGAGTACTTTGAGAAGATTCAGAAAACATTTGACCCTGATACAATGAACTATGAAGACTTTGTGAAAAAATGGATGGGCAAGGCAGAGAACGCAGGTTTTGACTTAACTTTACACAATTATGAAAAAAATATTTATTTTGTGTACAAATGTTGAGGAAACTTTGGTGTATGCTGAAAAATGCGAAAAAGTTTGTTTGCAACAAGTTTATCAGATTAACTCATTAACTCATTACTTTTTTGTCTTTTTGAGATGTTTCACCCATTCGCATTTCTGGTTCTTTGCCCTTTTCAGGGCTTCCTCTGCGATGTTGTCGTAATGCAAGATCTTTGCTCTCATCCTTGCTGCAAAGAGTCCATCGCATTGATTTTTGCATGAACAGACTCCTGACTGGCACTTGTAGCACACGGGGAACTTTTTGTTTTTTACATCCAAAAAGCATTTAGGACATTTTTGAGCTAATTTTTTCCTTTCAGATCTTTTTGGAACTTTCTGCGACCATCCTTTGACAAAGTTTGTGAAGCGACCTCCTCCTTTCTTTTTTTGACTGTTTTTCCCTTTCTTCATTTTCTGTTTTTTCACAAATTTCAATTCTTATTCCTTGTTTTTCAAAGGGTCACTTCATACAAATAACTGAGGAAAAAAAAGTTGTGTTGCTTTGTTTTTATTTACTTACCTTTGCTTTTATACTTATCAACAGAAATTAGGTATGTATGTAAACATTGCAGAAATATGTTTGGAAGTTTTATTTATATTTAAATCATAATTGTTTATTTTTAACTTTTCAAAAGAAACCTTTTGTAATTTCACCTACAACTATTTTATTATCGTACATTCAATGAGGTTATCTGTGTATCTGGCCATAACTTGAAGATGTTGGAGTACCTCTATGAAAACGAATGTCCTTGGAATGAAAGTACCACGCGTCCACTTGGCAGAAGCAATGTACTGAAATGGTTGATTAGTAAGGGGTGCCCAAACAATGAAGTTTAGATAACCCACAACCACAAATGTAAAGAAATTGAGACTAATGAAAATTTATTTTCTCCTGTTTTTCTTTCATTTTCCTGGAAACTTTTCGGATATCACAAAAAAGAAAAAACACTTTAGTTCAGTTCTTTCCTTTTAATTACTCGCAACAACATTTGTGCTCTGCATATTCTTGAAACAGTTTGTTTTTCATTTCCTCTGGAGTACCATCATCGTCTTGGATGTCAAGAGCAAGGCGTATTTCAGAGAGGGTCATCTGGGACAGCTTATCAGCTATTTCTTTTGCACAAGTTGAAAAAAGGGATTCCATCTCCAGAAAGTCCGCGGCATTGAAAAGTTCCAATATTTCCTGCAAATGTAACTTTTTGAAGAAATTTGATTTTTTCAATGGTTTAACAGTTTCGCTGTTGGTGGATAAACTACGTTCTCTGCTGCAGTATTTCAAAATTTGATTCATTGTACTTGACGATACATTTTCCAAAGGAATGTCTTGCAATTCTTCTTCTTCCTCACCCCTCATTTCCAAAATATTGCAGAGTGTCTTCATTTGTAAAATGTTATCTTTTGAAATGACAACGTCTTTTCCATCTGCACATCTCATAGTGACTGGCTTAAAACTCATTGTTCCTTCTTATTTTTTGTTATTTATTTACGTTATTTACATGTACACAATCAGAGGGGTTAGAACGTGAGATCTGCTTGATTAAACCAGCCTCAGATTTGTAGATTTTTTTATCAAAGAAAAAATAAGTTAGTTTTTTAAAAAAAACATCAAAATCTCATTCAATGGAAGAAGATAAAGATACTGATTCTGCTTTCGCCATCGAAAGAGGTACTTCATTTTATCCTCCAGTTCCCAAGTTCCAAGATTTAGAAGAGCAGAGTATCAAATACATACATATTCTTTTCATTTCTTTTTTATTTGTTCATATTCTCAAATTCTCCTTGACTGGATCTCGTCAGAGAGAGATTGTGTAAGGCAGGAATTCAACCACACGACTCAGCAGTAACGTTTCTTTCAAAGTATGATCGAACAGTTGCAGTGTATCACAAGAAGCCTCTTCCATTGATATTTCTCTTTGGACTGGATGCCGTGGAAACCTATGATACGCCGTTAAGTACAATTGCAGATTTCCTTCCTCATTGGGGAAATGGCAATCCTGTTGGTATGTATGTCCCAATAGGCAGGCAATTTAGTGTATTATGCGTTGCTAAATAAAACTCATTCCTTAGGAATACTCGATGAGCATGCCACTGTTTTCATGGATCAGGACGGCAAGTTTCTCATCCATAACAATGAAGATGATGCTTACGAATTTGGGAGTAATGAAGCAGAATTTCTTCGCTGCGTAGAAGAATTTGATTTTCCTGAGTTCTACGATGCTTAGCGCTGATTGCATGATATATCTCTCTCTCAAAACTTTTTAAAAGTAATAATAAATAAAATCAACTTCTTCTTCTCATTTTAAAAAAATCTTTTGTATTATTATCGTTTTTAACCTTTTGATCACACAATGGAAACCTACACAAAGTGGATTATTGCCATTATAATCTTGATTATAGTCATTGGATTGATTTGGTGGGGGGTGAAAAAGTACAAAGAGGACAAAGACGCCGAAAACGCTTCCAGCGGCAACCCAGCTTCTTCTCCAATTGCATCGCCAGCGACATCTACCAATCCCTTCCAATTAAATAAGGTGCTCTACGGAAGGCTGAGTGGCGATGCATCCACATACATGGACTACACCTCTCAGGCGCAGGCAAATTTTGACCCTTCCACTGGAGTCATTCAAGGTCCCATTTTCAAGACCCTAGGTGATCCCGCTCCTGGATACACCAAGGCAATGATTGTAAGTTACACATACAACAGGGCTCCTTTAACTTTTGTATATTCGGAAGATCTCAATTCTTACAGTGCCACTTCCGTTCAGCTCCCCACCAGCACAACGCCTTTTCAATTAGAACAGGTGTTATACGGAATCAGCACTAAACAAACAGATTACACTCAAAAAGCTCTTCAGTACTTTGATGCCAGCAAGGGAACTCTGCAAGGACCCATTTACAAAACACTCGGAGATCCCAATCCTGGTCAATCCAAGGTGTTAACCGTCTACTACACGTACAATGGCACGCCCTTGACGTTCACTTGGGATGAATCAGTTCAGGATTACAATACCGCCACCATCCAACTTCCTATATCTCAAACATAAATGTGTAAGAAAGAGAGTGTACTGTGAATAGAATGTTGAATAAACGTCATAAAAAAATGTGAATGGTATTTTCGTGTTGCGATCAACATTCTATTTTGGGGCCTATTACCAGAAAAACTTTTTACTTGTTACAAACAAAGTTTTTCCACGCGCACGTGATTGTCATTCTTAAGGCTTCCTTTCCAGGTAAGCACTTTCTTTTTGGAGAGAATGATCACTAACGCAAATGACAGAGGAAGGAATAAAAAGGCTACTGATTCTTACTCCTACATTTGCAGGTGCCATGGAAGGAAAAGGAGGAATGATAATTACTGAAGCTCAGCTCACACAACTACAAGAGAGTTGCCCAAGCGCGGGAAAGATATTGGTGGATATGTACTTTGTGCAAAATAACAGAGGAAATATCCCTTGCGAGAAATATGAAGACATGCGTTTTGCATTTCACAGAAAGGTAGAACAACTCCTTTGTATCTCCACCAGACAAGACAACAGCCGAATTATTTTTCTTTTTATTTTCCTTGATCTATTTACAGCGTCTTCTTATAAGAAAGCTTCTCAGAGAAAGCCATTTCGGAAGAGGTCCTTCAGAGAAAGAAAGAAGAAGCTCTTGAAAAGAATAGCAGCAGGTACTGTACTCCATTCATTTTTAAAAGTGTTTCTTCCAATTTCCTCTCAATCGTGATTAATACACAAATAACAAAAAAGAATAAGCAATTGTTGCGGAGCATTTGTGTTGTATGAGTGACTTTCATATAACACAATGAGTTTGTCCTTTTGCTTGTTCCTGTGAGAGATAAGTATGTATGAACAACCAACAATCACCAAAAAATACTTTATTATATAAAATGTTCAGAACTAATTCTTTTTTTTCATGTATACAAGAGAAATTGTCATCACTTGTTGATTCCGATGAAGCAGAAAGCCAGGACTCGACACCCCACTTACAGGACAGGAGAAAGAGATAAATGTCTGAAATAGGAGCAAAAATAAATAACATTTCATGATTGACATTTGACAAATTGACATTCCATTTGAAGAATAGTGAAAAAATTCTGTAATAGGTCTGGGATCTGGGAGCCAGCCTATGCCTGTTTCAGCTTATTGCGCTTTTTTCTACACTTTTTTTCTTTTCAGATTCAGCGACGTGTACACATGAAAGTGAAAAGTTTGCTTGATCTTTGCATATCATGCATTTCCAAAGAATTGGCAAAGGAAGCTATTAAAGTTCATCAGCAGTTCAAAATGCTGAGCTTCCCATACAGTCAACTGAAAGGTTTACAGAAGTATACTTTTGTCAAAGAGAGCACTCTTTTGGAGATCTTTGCGCGGCAGCTTCCATTACCTGAAGTGTTGAGAATGCTCGTGCATTTGAAAGCCATCTTGTTTTTACTCTTCAAAGAGAGAGCTTAGAGTTGATTTTCTCTCTGTCTCTCACTTGGAAGGTACATTTTACTTCCTACCTTACCTTTTGTGTACTATGATACTGATCTCTATTTTTCATTAGAAGTTACCTATTTATCATATCTGATAAATTGCTGCGCTTGTAATGAGTGAATAAAGCTTAAACCTGGGAAAAGAGTGTTTTTTTTTTTTTTTTTTTTTTTTTTTTTTTTTTTTGGTGTGTTTCTCAGAAATCACTTTCTAGCAATCAATATTTGTTTTCAAGGAAGTGAAATGAAATTTATTATTATTTCTGAAGCTATCTTTTCGAGTTCTTCATGTCCGCGATCATATCTCTCTCGAGTTCGGGGTAAGTCCGAATAAGATAGTTGGCAAAGTTTTTCACCATCTGTGCTTTATGAGTACTTGGCATTTTCTTTAACTCGGTTCTGATTTGTTCTGCACTCTTACCTTTTGCAAATAATTCATAAGTATACCATATCACGTAGGTTTGACAAAAAATGTCACCCGTGCTCATCTGCACTTTGATATCGTTCAGCGATTGGTCTCGGAATTCAATTCTGTTGTATTCTTCCTTCAAAGTCTTTATTATTATTTTTATCATTGGCAGAGCGCTGTACACTCCATAACCTGGATCGAAAATGTCTACAACGCCTTTCTTCTGTCCTCTTTTTTTAGGGTAGATAACTACAGTGATGTAGTGTGTACTTCTGCCAGTGGATCCTATAGCTGGTGTGAACACATTCACTTTTTTTTTGTCAAGATTCTCTAAAAGGTATTCACCTAGATTGGGTCCAGTGACGCCTTCCCACCCCGGCAGCTTCTTCTTATCGTACCAAAATGAAGGAATGAGGTTCACGTCATGGTTTTTCAAGATGTCTGCTAATACAAGGTCGTCTCTGTTGCTTGGCATGTTCATACTGGATGTGTAGGACATAACCATATCGTTATTTCCCCAATCAATTTCAGGAAGACGTGTACGTGCACGCGCACGAGGTGCGGGAGTTGAAGACCTCTTTCTCTTGCTCATTCGAGATTTGCAATAGTACATTTTTCGATAATTTTTTCCCTTCATTTTCATAATAAGGAATGATTCTCAAAAAAACAAGGAAAAAAAAACGGAAATGTTTTGGCAGAAAGCTTTGTTTTTCTTCTCTTTATTAGCAAAAATTGGACTTTGACCACTACAAATGCAAATTTTGTATCAGTAATAAAAAAATGAAAATTGAAAGAAAATTAAAGAAAAATGTTATTGGTTTTGGTTATGTTTTTGCACAAGGTTTTTGATGCAAATTGAATTTCAAGACCTAGAAATCTTCCACTAGAGTTCTTATCAAGTAGAATGTCGTACTGATAATGTTCAGTAGACGCAATCGAGCAATCTCCTCTGTCCGCGAATTGCAAGTACAGCGCGTCCACATCTGGATCATAAGTAGAATTGATTACTATTGCTGCAAGAGATTCTTGGGTTATTGCCCGCTTGGCATGAGTGAACTCCACATATAGAATTGTTCCATTTGAATCTTTTGCAACGTGCACTCCAGAAACAATTTCCACCTTGGAGTCTTCCATATCTCTGGTGGCGCCACTGACAAATATGATTTTCCATACATCCTCCTCCTCGTCATACCTGGATTGGATGTCATCCAAGAGATGGAAAGAGTGGCAATGAGAATTCACGCATGCCAAGTTCGAGATTCATCAATAACTCAAAGAAATTCCCAAAGTCACCTTCTTGGATGATACTGGGACAACTGTGACGTATGGAGGCCAGCAGCAAAAGAAATTGCGCATATTTGGTTCAACTTTCTGGTCCGACACCACGCCTCACGAGGCGCTGATAAGCGGAAGGATAAGTGACTACCTTTGTATACGTCGCAACCCAATGAATATGGTCACGCCTTCTTTCACTTCTCAGCTGCACAAAGTAGCAGTCAAAAAGATTTCCAATGAAATCAATGATTGTAGACGCCAGCAAATTCCATTGTGTGTACTGACCCACCATCTTCCTTCATTTAAACTCATACATGAAGATTTCACTGGAAATTACGAGCAACAAAAGTTGAACTTTGCTTTTGCATCCAACTCTGATCATCTATTGACCAATCCGATAGCGTTTTTGGGGGGGGGGGGGGGCATGGACATTCTCAC
>Ga0335074_10009908_pt1 | contig 13314 bp, 10 predicted proteins | sample Lox_Sample_23_FD_206715 | JGI IMG/M metagenome (GOLD analysis project Ga0335074, IMG submission 206715) | Soil microbial communities from Loxahatchee National Wildlife Refuge, Florida, United States - Lox_Sample_2.3 | ecosystem: Environmental > Terrestrial > Soil > Wetlands | place: USA...
CGCGTCGTCTCGGGGGGCCGCGCGCTCGGCAGCGCGGAAAATTTCCGGCTGGTGTACCGGCTTGCCGATGCACTCGGCGCCGCCGCGGGCGCCTCGCGCGCCGCCGTGGACGCCGGCTATGTGCCCAACGAGCTGCAGGTCGGCCAGACCGGCAAGATCATCGCACCCGAGCTGTACATCGCACTGGGCATCTCGGGGGCGATCCAGCACCTGACGGGCATCAAGGATGCGCGCACCATCGTGGCGATCAACAAGGACGCGGAGGCCCCGATCTTCGAGGTTGCGGACATCGGCCTGGTCGGTGACCTGTTCCAGGTCGTGCCCGAGCTGGAACAGTTGATCCGTGCGCGTAAAGCCGCGACGTGACCCGCGCGGATCACGGCGCTGCAATACACCACGAGCAGCTGAGCCTCTCGATCGAGGGCATGAGCTGCGCGGGTTGCGCCGTGCGCGTCGAGAAGGCGCTGGCCTCGGTGCCCGGGGTGCAGCGCGCGGCGGTCAACCTGGCGACCGAACGCGCCGTCGTCGAGACGGCGGACGGGCAGCTTCACCCGGAGCAGCTGATCGCGGCCGTGCGGCGTGCCGGCTACGACGCGCACGCGGCTGATGGGCACGCGGTCGATGGGCACGCGGCTGACGGGCACGCGGCTGATGCGCACGCCGCCGCGGCGGACCTTGCGGCCCCGCAGTTGCGCGCCTTCGGCGGCCCGGCCGGCGCGCCGTCCGCGGCGCCGCGATCCGGCAGCCGCGAGTGGCAGCTGCTGGCCGCGACGCTCCTGAGTGCACCGCTGCTGCTGCCGATGCTCGGCGTCGGGCTGCGGCCGTGGCTGCAGCTGGCGCTGGCGACTCCCGTGCAGTTCGTGTTCGGCTTCGGCTTCTATGCACGCGCCTGGAAGGCGCTGCGCGCCGGCGGCGCCAACATGGACCTGCTGGTCGCGCTGGGCAGTTCCGCGGCGTATGTCTACAGCGTGTATCTGCTGCTCGCGGGGGCTCCCGGGACGCCGCTGTACTTCCAGGCCGCCGCAGTGGTCATCACGCTGGTGCTGCTCGGCAAGCGGCTCGAGGCGCGCGCACGCCGCTCGACCACGGCGGCGCTGCGCGCGCTGGAGGCGCTGCGACCCGAACGCGCACGCGTGGAGCGCGGCGGCGCACTGCTCGACGTGCCGGCCGGCGCGGTGCTCGCGGGCGACATCGTGCTGGTGCGGCCCGGGGAGCGGCTGGCCGTGGATGGGGTGGTGATCGAGGGACACAGTGCGGTGGATGAGAGCCTGCTGACGGGTGAGAGCCTGCCGGTCGCCAAGGGGCCCGCCGATCGCGTGACCGGGGGAGCCATCAACGGCGCCGGACTGCTGCGCGTGCGGGCCACGAGCGTGGGGGCGCAGTCGACACTGTCGCGGATCATCGCGCTGGTCGAGTCGGCGCAGCTGGAGAAGCCGCCGGTGCAGCGGCTGGTGGACCGGGTCTCGGCGGTGTTCGTGCCGGTGGTCGTGGCGATCGCGCTGGTCACGTTTGTCGGCGGCTGGCTGCTCGGCGGACACCTGACCAGCGCGCTGGTCAGCGCCGTATCGGTGCTGGTGATCGCCTGCCCCTGCGCGCTGGGGCTCGCGACACCGACCGCACTGGTGGTCGGCATGGGCGCGGCCGCGCGCGCCGGCATCCTGATCCGTGATGCCGAGGCGCTCGAGCGCGCGCATCGCCTGGACACCGTGGTTCTCGACAAGACCGGCACCCTGACCGAGGGCCGACCGGTCGTGACGGAGCTCATCGCCGATCCGGCGCTGCAGCCCGGGGCGCAGGCCGCAGCGGCGCAGCGGGAGCTGCTGCGGCTCGCGGCCGCGGTGCAGTCCGCCAGCGAGCATCCGCTGGCGCGGGCGCTGCTGGCCGAGGCGCGGCGGGCCGCGGCCGAGGGGCCGCGAGCTGCGGTCAGCGACGCGGCGGTGGTCACGGTGCCGGAGGACTTTCAGGCGCACGCCGGCTCGGGCGTGTCGGCGCGCGTCGACGGTAGATCCCTGGCCATCGGCAATCGTGCGCTGATGAGCGCGCGGGGCGTGGCTACCGGCGACTACGAGTCGCAGGCGGCCCAGCTCGAGAGCCGCGGACGCACCGTCATGTGGATCGCGGCGCTCGAGCCCACGCCGCGCCTGCTCGGACTGATCGCGGTGTCCGATCCGATACGGCCGGATGCGCGTGCGGCCGTGCAGCGCCTGCGCCTGCAGCGAATCGATACGCTCCTGCTGACAGGGGACAATGCCCGCACCGCCGCTGCGGTGGCCGGCGAGCTCGGCATCACGCGCGTGCTCGCCGAGGTGCCGCCGGCGGGGAAGGCCGCCGAGATACGGCGGCTGCAGGCGCAAGGGCGGTGCGTGGCCATGGTCGGCGATGGCGTCAACGATGCGCCGGCGCTGGCGGCCGCCGATGTGGGCATGGCCATGGGCGGCGCAGCCGACGTGGCGATGGAGAGCGCCGCCATCACGCTGCTGCGTCCCGAGCCGCTGCTGATTGCCGACGCCATCGCCATCAGTCGCGCGACACGCCGCAAGATAAGACAGGGCCTGTTCTGGGCGCTGATCTACAACGTGCTGGGCATGCCGGCGGCGGCGCTCGGGCTGCTCAGCCCCGTGATCGCCGGTGCCGCGATGGCGCTCTCATCGGTGAGCGTCGTCGGCAACGCGCTGCTGCTGCGGCGGTGGAAGCCGCAGCACGGCGCAGGCGAGAGCGCTCGGGATGGCCGCACGTGACGGCGCCGCGGGCCGCACGGCGCCGCCGTCGCAGACGACCCGCAGGCCGAAACTCACAGCCCCCGGAAGGAGAACTTCTGCCCGGCCACGGCCGCCTGGTACATCAGCCCACCCTTGGCGATGGTGAATATGGCCATCCCATCCTGGTAGTAGCCGGCGGTGCGCGCCGCGTCCTCTCCGCCGCTGGCGGCGGCCTGGGAGCCCTCGGTGCCGGCACTCGCCGAGGCGCTCGCGGTGATCGCAACCGCGCTGGCGTCGGCGCTCAGCGCGAAATTGCCGGATTCGAAGCGCTTCAGGGCATCGCGGTTCTGGAAGAAGATGATCTCGCTGTACGCCTGGCCGCCGAGCTGAAAGCCGAAGCTCACCTGGGTCATGGAGGTGTCGCCGACGTAGCGGCCCTGCTGGTAGACGCGGCCGTCGCCGTGCGCGGCGCCGATACCGAAGCCGCCCTTGCCGATCGTCGGGAAGATCGCGTAGCCATAACTGCTGGCGAAGAATTTGCCACTCTGCCCGGCGTGCCGGAACAGATCGGCCGTGTCGCTGTACCGATCGGCGTACGCGACACCGGCGAGCATCGCCAGCCCCACGATCGACGCGCAGGACCACAGAGCCATCTTCCTGAATCGCCCGAGCCTCTGCGTGATCAGCCTTTGCATGATCAGTTTTTGCATGATTGCACCTTGCCGCTGGCATCCGCGGATGGGATGAAGTTTGGTTCAAGCATAGCACCGCCCGAGCGCCGACGGGCTGGGAGGCGGCGCGGCGCAGGCGCGGCGCGGCGCAGGACCAGGCGGGAGCGGCCGGCCGGATCGTGAGCTCCGGTGGATCGTTGCCTGCCCGTCGCGGGTGATGATATACAAGGACATGGCAGCTCGCGAACCGGCAGCTCGCGGACCAGCCTGCTTGCGCAGGTGGCTGCTGCTCGGGGGCGCGGCCGCCGGCGTGGCGCTCGCGCTGGGGATGCCGCGCGGCGCGGCCGCCGTGGATGCGGACGGGGGCGCCGACGCCGACGAAGATACGCAGTCGGACATGGCGTTCGCCGTGCCGGCGAGCGAGGCGGTGCTGATCGAGCGCTTCTCGATCTATGGTCGCAGCCTTGCAACCATGGAAGTGCCACGCATCATCAGATCCGATGAGCAGTGGCGCGTGCGGCTGTCGTCGCAGGCGTACGCGGTGACGCGCCAGGGTCGGGACGAGGCGGCGTTTTCCGGCCGCTACCTGCACAACCGCGCGGTGGGCATGTACCGCTGCGTCTGCTGTGGCACGGCGCTGTTCGACTCGCGCTCGCAATTCGATCGGGGCGCGGGATGGCTGAATTTCCATGCGCCGGTCTCACGCTACAACCTGGTCGAGAGCCTGGAGGACGAGGCGGATGCGCAGGGCGAGGTGCACCACCTGGCCGTCTCCTGCCGGCGTTGCGATGCGCATCTGGGCGCGGTGTTCGACGACGGTCCCGCCCCCACGCGTCTGCGCTACCGCATCGATTCGGTCGCGCTCAGCTTCGTGCCGTACCCTCCGTACTGATCCGGCGGCGCAGGATGCTCGCGTCCACCGCATCGATGCGCGTGCGGCCGGTGAGGGCCAGCGTCGCGGTGAGCTCGTCGCGCAGGATATTCAGCGCCAGCGTCACACCGCGCTCGCCCAGGGCGCCGAGCGCATAGAGAAAGCTCTTGCCCATCAGACAGCCCCGCGCCCCGAGCGCGACGGCCTTGAGGATGTCCTGTCCGCAGCGCACCCCGCCGTCGAACAGCACCTCGCAGCGGCCCGCCACCGCCGCCACGATCTCCGGCAGCACGGCGATGCTCGAGGGGGCGCCATCGAGCTGGCGGCCGCCGTGATTGGAGACCACCAGGCCGTCGACGCCGGCCGCGCACGCCGCGCGCGCATCCTCGGCGTCCAGAATGCCCTTGACGATGAGCCGTCCCTGCCAGCGCGCGCGCAGCCAGTCGATGTCCTTCCAGGTCACGGTGCGGTCGAACTGCGTCGCGATCCACTGTGACAGCGTCGCGAGCCCCTGGGTACCCTTCAGGCCGGTGGCCAGATTGCCGTAGGTGCGCCGTCGGGCGCGCAGCACTCGCAGCGCCCACATCGGCCGCACGGCGATGTCGGCGGCGTTACGCAGGGTCAGTCGCGGCGGCACGGTCAGGCCGTTCTTGGCGTCGCGGCGGCGCACCCCCTGCACCGGCAGATCCACGGTCAGAACCAGCACCGGACACTGTGCGGCGCGCGCGCGCGCGATCAGCTCCTCGTTGAAGCCGCGGTCGCGCATCAGGTAGAGCTGAAACCAGAACGGCAGCCCGGTGGCCTCGCGCACGTCCTCGATCGAGCAGATCGACAGGGTGCTCAGACAGAAGGGGATGCCGAAGGCGTGTGCCGCGCGCGCGCCGTGGATCTCGCCGTTGCCGTGGAACAGACCGGTCATGCCGGTCGGCGCGATGCCCAGCGGCATGGCCGCGGGCTGTCCGAGCAGCGTGGTCTGTACCGACAGCGCGGAGAGATCCACCATGACGCGCTGGCGCAGTTCGAGCGCCTCCAGATCGGCGCGATTGCGTCGCAGGGTGATCTCGTCGTACGAGCCGCGATCGGCGTATTCGAACAGCGCGCGCGGCACGCGCCGGCGGGCCAGTGCGCGCAGATCGTCGATGCAGTTGATGATGGGCACGGTACTTCCTCGGTTGTCCCGGGCGCGATGGCGCGCGCTAGGTGCGCTGGTCCACGGTCCCGGCACGCTCGCGACCACGCCAGCGCACCCGACCGTGGCGCGCGCCGAGCGCGTCGAGCACGGGGGTGAGCACGACGGCGAGCGCCAGATTCAGGATGACCGTGTACAGCGCCGTGTATCCGGGCAGCGTGAAGCCGGCCAGATGCAGCGGATAGGTCGGTGTGAGGTGCGATTGCACCGCCATGAGCGTGCCGGCGGCGCTGCCGGCGGCCCAGCCGACGAGCAGCGCCCAGTCGTTGAACCAGCGCGTGAAGGCGCCGATCATCACCGCGGGCAGGGTCTGAATGATCCAGATGCCGCCGAGCAGCTGCAGGTAGACCGCGTAATCGGTCGGCACGAACAGCACGAACGCGAGCGCCCCGAGCTTGATCAGCAGCGCCGCCCACTTGGCCGTGGCCGCTTCCTGCCGATCCGTGGGATCGCGGCGGATGAATTCGCGATACACGTTGCGCGCGAACAGATTGGCGGACGCGATCGCCATGATCGCGGCCGGAACCAGCGCCCCGATGCCGATGGCGGCGAAGGCGACCCCCACGAACCACGGCGGGAACAGCTGCAGGAACAGCGCCGGCACCGAGAAGCTGTTGCCGAACAGCCTGAAGGCCGCGGCGTACTCGGGACGTCGCGCGACACCCGCGGCGATGGCGAAGAACCCCATCAGCACCAGCAGCCCGAGCAGCAGCGAGTAACCCGGCAGCAGCGCCGCGTTGCGGCGGATGGCCCGCGCACTGCTCGCGCTCAGCACTCCGGTGATGGCGTGCGGGTAGAGAAACAGGGCCAGCGCGGAGCCCAGCGCCAGTGTCGCGTAGGCGCTGAAGCTGCCGGTGCCGTGCGCGCCGGGCGCAGCCAGCAGCACTTTCGCCGAGGGCACCGCGGCGAAGATGCGCGCGAAGCCCCCGAGCCGGATCGGAATGTAGACGATGGCCGCGAAGGTCGTCGCGTAGATCAGGATGTCCTTGACGATGGCTATCGAGGCTGGAGCGCGCAGTCCGCTCGAATGCGTGAAGCTCGCCAGGACGGCGAAGGCGACCAGCAGCGGCAGGTAGCCGGCGAAGCCGGAGCCCGCAATGCCCAGACCGCCGATCACCACCTGCAGACCGACCAGCTGCAGCGCGATGTAGGGCATGGTCGCGACGATGCCGGTGATCGTGATGGCCAGCGCCAGCCAGGGATTGCCGGAGCGCTCGCGCACGAAGTCGGCGATGGTGATGTGGCCCCGCTCGTGGCACATCTGCCAGATGCGCGGGAATACCATGAAGAAGATCGGATAGGCGAGAATGGTGTACGGCACCGCGAAGAACGCGGTCGCGCCGGCGCCGAACGCCAGCGCCGGCACCGCGATGAAGGTGTAGGCGGTGTACAGGTCGCCGCCGACCAGAAACCAGGTGACGAGCGTGCCGAAGCGCCGGCCGCCGAGGCCCCACTCGTGCAGCAGCGAGAGATCGCCGCGCCGCCAGCGCGAGGCCGCAAGGCCCAGCCACGCCACGCCGGCGAACAGCGCCACGAAGATCCCGAGCGCGACCCAGTTGATGCGTGGCACTGCCGTTCCTAGCGTGGGGCTGCCGTGCTCGCGTCCAGCGGCCGCACCCGCGGCCGGCGGCAGCGAGCGCGCGTGCTTATTCGACGGCCCGCCGGTCGTGGGTGGGGCGAGCGAGTGCGTCGCCGGCGCGGGAGGTGGCGACGTAGACGGTCGCGGTGCAGGCGGCGCCGAGGATGACCCACAGCAGCTGGTACCAGTAGAAGAACGGAATGCCCAGCCAGCGCGGCTCGACGCGGTTGTAGAACGGCGGCCAGAGCACCGCCACGAACTGGATCAGGAACAGCAGGTACCACCAGCGGTGCGCCCGGCCCGTATGAGTCGTCATGATCAGGGCTCCTCGCGCCCAGTCTATCCCAATGTCACCGCCCCGGGCCGGGCCGTCGCGCCGGCGCTGGTGTGGGTGCCGGGTAGGTATGCTCGTCATTCCCGAAAGCGAGCGCGAGTGCATGATCGCGCACGTCGGCAGGCCACGCGGCGACCAGTTCGCGCAAGCGTGGCTGATCGTGCGCAAAGAGCGCGCGGGCAGCCTCTTCAAAAGCGGGCATGTCTCCGGCCAGGGCCGACATGAAATGGTAGGCACGCTCTTGCGCGTTGCGGCGCCGGTCTCTCTCCCCGTGCGCTCGTCGTGCTTCTTCAACCAGTTTGCGCAGCGCCACGGACGCACCGCCGGGTTGTGCCGTCAGCCAATCCCAGTGGCGTGGCAGCAGGGTTACCTCGCGGGACACCACGCCCAGCTTTGGACGCCCACGACCGCGGGGCTCGCTGACACGAGCGTCTGCACCGACCGAGTCGGGAACGGGTTGAAGGAAGTCAGCGCGATCACGGGTTGCGGTCGCTCGCATCAGGCGAGCCACCATCTCTTCGTCCGAGCCTCTCGTATCGATGTCAATCGAGCGCCCGGTAGCGTCATCGAAAATCAAGACGGGGCCCGCTGCCCCGCTCTCAATGGCCTGCTTGACCACCAAGGCAAGCGTTTGCAGCGGACCCGATCCAATACGCCGATGGCCGTTGAAGGCTGTATAGAAATGGGGGTGGGTGTCTGTCACCGCATTGAACCGGAAGCTGGAACGACTCCGATTTATACCCGGATAAAAATGAGTCGTCAATAATACCCGGGTATAAATAGCAACCGAGTGAGAAGGCGAGCGGGTCACAGATTTGAGCCGATGCAATCGATCCATTGAAGGCGTTGCTTCTCGCTCCTGAGGCTCGAGGGGGACTGAACCTCCCGCAGCGAGGACACCTGCGGCGCCGGACGCCACGAACAATGGACTGATCCGTGAATCTCCTCGACACGAATGTCGTCTCCGAGCTGCGCAAGCGCAAACCCCACCAAGGCGTAGTTGCCTGGATTCGAGCCGCACCCGAAGAGTCGCTGTACGTTTCAGCTGTGACCGTCGGTGAAATACAGGCGGGAATTGCAATCACCCGGCAACAGGACGCGGAGAAGGCCAAGGAGATAGAGGGTTGGCTTGATAGCGTGGCGCAAAGCTACGGTGTTATTTCCGCGGATGCCGCCATCCTTCGTCGATGGGCACAGCTCATGCATCGGCGGTCGGATCAGCACCTTGAAGACGCACTCATCGCGTCTACCGCTCTGGTTCGCGGACTGACGGTGGTTACTCGTAATGTGGATGATTTTGAGCCTTTCGGCGTTCCCCTCATCAATCCATTCACCGGTACCGCGAGTCCAGGCGTGTGTGAGGTCATTCTGGTTCGCTGAAAAGCGGCGCCGGTGCGCCGGCAGAACCTCCTGGCCTTGGAATGAGGTCACTATTATAATAATCTGGCCTTAATTAAAGGCCACATGGTCTCAGGCGTCAGCAGGCATGCCGCTTCATCCCGTGCTCGAAGAGCGGCTGAACGCTGCGCTCATGCCCAGCCGTTCAGATGACTTCACAAGACGCGATGCCCGGTTGCCGGCAGTGCCAGGGAAGGCACACGCGGTGCTCGGCATGCGCCGATCCGGCAAAACGACTTTTCTGAGGCAACTGCTCGTGGAGCGGCGGGCGAGCCTGCCTCCGGAAAGGGCACTGTACCTGAGCTTCGACGACGACCGGCTGGCAGGGATCGGCGTTGAGCAGCTTGCCTTTCTGCTGGAGGAGTTCTACAGACGCTTTCCTGACCTGCGTGGCCGACAAAGCGTTCTTTGGCTGCTCGATGAGATTCAATTCGTGCCGAGCTGGGAGCGGTTTGTCCGACGCGCCATGGATACGGAACGGACGGCGTTTGTGGTCTCGGGTTCGTCCGCGCGGATGCTCTCGCGCGAGGTGCATACGTCTCTTCGGGGGCGTGGAATGGAGACCGTGATCAGACCTTTCAGTTTCCGGGAATTCTTGCGACACCGTGCCGAAGAACCGACCAAGCCCGTCCGGCAATGGACCGCCGGCGAGCGCTCGCTGGTCGAGAAGCGCAATCGCGAATTCCTCGTGGAAGGCGGATTTCCGGAAGCCCAAGGCCTCACAAGCCCGCTGCGGATCGAGCTGCTGCAGGGCTATGTGGATACCGTACTGTTCAGGGACGTAGTAGAACGCTTCGAAGTGTCGCAAGTAACCGCCCTGAGGTGGTTGGTGCGTCAGTGTCTGCGGAATCCGGCGGGGAGTTTCAGCGTACATCGGTTGACGCAGGACCTGAAGTCGCAAGGCCACGGTGTCGCGCGCGATGCCGTTAACGCCATGCTTGGACATCTCACGGACGCGTTCTTGCTGAGCACCGTACCGATGGCTACTGACTCGGAACGCCAGCGCAATAGCAACCCGCGAAAAATCTATCCTGTCGACCCGGGACTGATTGCGGCCTTCGATACCAGCGGGCGCGCAAATCCGGGACACTCGCTCGAGACGGCCGTCTTGAACGAACTAGAGCGGCGGCGGGCCGAGGTGGGCTACGTGAAGACCGCCGAGGGTCTGGAAGTCGACTTCCTGGTCCGGTATCGGAATGGCGATCAGGAGCTGATACAGGTTTGTGCGTCCCTGAAATCGTCCGAAACGGTGGCGCGCGAGCTGCGGGCGCTCACTGCTACTGCCAGGGAACATCCGCGCGCCCAACGTCGGCTACTCGTGCTTGACCGCGACGCTGCGGGGGAGGTTGAGGCCCCGGGAGTCGACGTGCTTCCGGCATATGAGTGGATGCTCACCGAGCCCGGTTAAGTTCGCGACTCGCGCTAGAGCCGCTCACTATTGGCCCTGTCCAGGCAACGCTGCGAAGCGCTCAGCAGCCTGAGCATTCGGGCTCATAGGTGACACTTCATTCCGGACACATGGTTACCGATCTGTCCGGAATGGACCCGCCTTTAGGTGGTCGGGGTGACAGGATTTGAACCTGCGACCTTTTGGTCCCGAACCAAACGCTCTACCAAGCTGAGCTACACCCCGGAAGTTCCTCGCCCCGCGACCCTCGCGGTCGCGAAGCAGCCGCGCAGTCTAATGAACGGGCGGAGGCGATTCAACGAGCGCTCCGGCCGAAACTCACGGTCCGGCTCGGTCCCACGCGTCCCCGGCACATCCGCGCCCGCCGCCTGCGTGCACCGCCGGCGACAATATACTCTCAGGTGCCCGGATCCTGCGCACGGCCCTTCCACAGACCGCCGCGGCCGAGCGCGTACCGCACGGCGGAGTGCACGGTTGCGCCGGCATAGAAGGCGGCGATCGCCGGCAGGCACAGGCTCCACGCGGCGCACACATCGTAAAACAGCACCATCGGCAGGTAGCACGCGCTCATGAGGATCCAGGCCGCGAGGCCCAGCGCGACCGCAACCGGATCGTGCGTGAGCAGCAGCAGCGGGGGCAGCAGATAGGTGACGGCGAGTCCCAGCAGCGTCGCCGCCAGCAGCCCGTAGGAATGCCGCAGCTGGCTGAAGGCGGTGCGCGAGATCATGTCGCCGATCTGCCCGAACGAGCCGTAGCGGCGCAGACTGCGTGCGCGCCGCGTGAGACCGAGCCACAGCCGGCCGCCGCTGTCCTTGACGGCGCGTGCGAGCGCGCAGTCATCGATGATCTGCGCGCGCAGGGCGGTGAGTCCGCCGATGCGGTGCAGGGCCTGTGGGCGGATGAGTATGCAACCCCCCGCGGCGCCCGCGGTGCTCGAGCGGGGCGAGGCGGTCCAGCGGGGCGGATAGAGCTTCAGGAAGAAGAACACGAAGGCGGGGATCAGGCAGCGTTCGGCCGCCGTGTCCACCGACAACCTGACCATGTAGGACACCAGGTCGCGCCGGCCGGCCTCGGCATTGGCGATCAGGCCGGCCAGGCAGTCCGGCTCGTGCTCGATGTCGGCGTCCGTGAACAGCAGGTAATCGGGCGCGAGCGCCTGCGCCGCCTCGACACCCTGCTGCAGGGCCCAAAGCTTGCCGGTCCAACCGGGGGCGAGCGGAGCCCCGTGTATCAACGTCAGTCGCGGAGCCGAGTCCACGGCATACGCTGAGTCGACGGCATGGGCTGCGTCCGCGGCGTCGGCCGTTTGCGCGGCCGCCCGTGCAGCGGCGGCCGTGCCGTCGGTGCTGCCATCGTCCACCACGATCACCCGCAGCGAGCCGGCGAAGCGCTGTCGCAGGAGCGAGCTCACCGTGGTGCCGATCGAGGCCGCCTCGTTGCGCGCGGGGATGACGGCGACGACGCGCGGCAGCGGGCCCGCGCGGCCGGTGCGGTCGGTGCCGGCGGCCCAGGGATTCATCTGCCGCGAGACGCGCCAGAAGCCGCCGCGCGCGGTGAGCAGGTACATCCAGATCAGCAGCGGCAGCGCAGCCAGAAGATGCAGCATCGCGGGCGATCAGGCCACACGCGGCTGCGGTTCGAGCAGGAAGGCGAGTGCGGCTGCGCAGCGCTGCGAGAGCTTGAGGGACAGCAGCGCGTCCGCGCGTGTGCGACCGAGGTTGACGGCGGCGATGGGTTTGCGAAGCTGCGCGGCGTGCTGCGCGAAGCGGTAGCCGGAGTACAGCATCAGCGAGGAGCCGACCACCAGCATCGCATCGGCGCGCTGCAGATCGCGCCGCGCGGTCTCGACGCGCGCGGGCGGCACGCTCTCGCCGAAGAACACGACGTCCGGCTTGAGCACCCCGCCGCAGTGGCTGCAGTCCGGTATCTCGAAGCCGCTGGCGTCGGCCAGCTCCGCCGCGCTCCCGGCGCGCGGAGCGGCGTCGCCGTCGGGCGCGCGATCCGCGGCGAGCGCGGCCCAGCGCGGATTGCGCGCGAGCAGCTCGCGCTGCAGGTCCTCGCGCGCGCTGCGGCGCCCGCAGCCGATGCAGCACACCTGGTCGAGCCGCCCGTGCAGGTCGATCACCGCCGGGCTGCCGGCGGCCTGGTGCAGCCGGTCCACGTTCTGCGTCACCAGCCGCTCGACGCGCCCCGCCTGCTGCAGCCGCGCGAGGGCACGGTGCGCATCGTTGGGCCGCGCGGCACCGAAGTACCGCCAGCCGAGGAAGCTGCGCGCCCAGTAGCCCCGGCGCGTGGTCGGATCGGCGAGGAACGCCTGCAGGGTGACGGGACGGGCGGTGCGTTTCCAGTTGCCCTCGGCGTCACGATAGTCCGGGATGCCGGAGTCGGTGCTGCAGCCGGCCCCGGTGAGGACGAACAGGCGCGCGTGACGCTCGATGAACCGCTGCAGCGAGTCGCTCTGCATGAGGCGCTGATCCGCGCAGGCGAGCTCAGTTCCGCCGGCTCACCGTGAAGCGCACCAGCGCAGCGAGCGCCTCGCGATAGCGCGTCGGCGGCAGGGTCTGCAGCGCGCTCAGCGCCTGCTCGGCCTCGCTCTGCGCGAGCGCGGCGGTGTACTGCAGGCCGCCGGCCGACTCGATGGCGCCCATGATCTCATCGAGCTGCCCGCGGCCGCCGTCGCGGATGACCTCGCGGAGCAGCCGCGCACAGCCGGGCGTGGCGTTGCGAAGCGCGTAGATCAGCGGCAGCGTCGGCTTGCCCTCGGCCAGGTCCTCGCCGAGGTTCTTGCCGCGCGTCTGCGGATCGGATTGGTAGTCGAGCACATCGTCGATCAGCTGGTAGGCGGTGCCGAGGTGGCGGCCGTAGACGGCCAGCGCGCGCTGCGCGCTCTCGTCGGCGCCGCTGACGACCGCCGCGACTTCGCCCCCCGCCTGGAACAGGCGCGCGGTCTTTCGGTAGATCACCTCCAGGTAGCGCGCCTCGCTCGTGTCGGGGTCGTGGCAGTTCATCAGCTGCAGCACCTCGCCTTCGGCGATGGTGTTGGTCGCATCGGCCATGATCTCGATCACCCGCTGTGAGCGCGTCGCGGCCATGAGCTGAAACGCCCGCGAATAGACGAAATCTCCCACCAGCACGCTGGCCTGGTTGCCATACACCTCATTGGCG